>Ga0315280_10000661_pt1 | contig 63458 bp, 67 predicted proteins | sample YL17G06_40_MG_FD_203697 | JGI IMG/M metagenome (GOLD analysis project Ga0315280, IMG submission 203697) | Sediment microbial communities from Yellowstone Lake, YNP, Wyoming, USA - YL17G06_40 | ecosystem: Environmental > Aquatic > Freshwater > Lake > Sediment | place: USA: Wyoming | collected... | reverse complement strand
TTCTAACAAGTTGTTTGAAGCTCTTAACGGGGAATTTACACGGTACAAGAAGTTTGAAGAAATCTTGCCTATTTCTCATCTAGCTAGATGGTACTCAGCCATTCAAGATAATGCGTCTTTATATAAACACAAGTCACAAGCATGAACTAGTTCAAACGCTAATCCCGAGGAGAATGCGATCGCTTCTCATCATCACATACAGGAGGGGCCTTCTTTGTGATTCGGCGAGAATCTTCAGAACATCGCGCTACTTCATCCGTTGCAGCTATCCATCACCACCATTCTGTTTTGAAACTCCAATAGACTATGAGCTTAATAATCTTCTAGGCTTTTTTGTTGCCACGTGTAATAGAGCAACAGGTTTGCCTCTTCCACTGGACTTAACTGACCAAGATATCACTATGCCAACAGGTTTTACGCAAGAATTTGTCGAAGAAATCGAAGCCAACTTGGTGAAGGACCCGGATTTAGATAAGTATGAAATTGCAAATCGTTTGCCTCACTGAACCCACACAAAAGGACAGCGTAATCAGCTTTATCACGCACTATGGGCTAGAATGCTAAATATTGTGACAAGCTCCTTTTCTGATCAGAGGTTAATTTAAGTTCGAGTATGCCAAAGATGCAAATATGATGATAACCTTTGAGTAATGAGCCTAGACGTTTACGCCAAGGGAAGGAGATTCACAAAAGAATTCAGAAAGAATGGCATAGAAGTGCAGAAGGCTCTATTACTGATGAGAAAACGATCACTAAACCAAGTGGGCGAACAGGTAGAATCGATATTCTTGTCGTTAGCAACGAAACACTAGTTGCAGTAGCAGAAGTCAAATGCTCAGATTAGGATGGAATGACTTTAGCAGCTGTTCGCCGAAATGTTAGGTGTCAGGCATGCCAGATCTGGGATTATATCGAATCACAATTAAATTTAAGAAAAGATGTATCGCCTGGGGGCATTTTCCCAAAATTGCCCAAAGACCCCAATCGCTTGAAACTAGTTGAACGACTGTTTAACGAAAAAGGAATCACTGTGATATGGGAGGATGAAACCATTGCAGGGCGGAAAACACGATCATGAGGCATTTGACATTTATAGGCTGCGAATTAAACGCCAATCATTTGGGAGTTGAACCAGCGGCTTGTGATATCTCCGCAAAACTCCCATGCGTCTAGTCTTTTGGCACCTCAGTTCTTTCGAGCGCCCTCTTCGCTAGAGTTTCTCCAAGTTTCTTGCAGGCTCTCAGGTCCTCTTCGCTGGGTTCTCCTTGGGAGACTACACCGTCAGCCACTTTCTCCAGTTTAAAGGAGGAAATCATCCGTTCTAAGCTTAACAGAGCAGAGTTGCTGGCCCCACCGCCGGAAGTGAATGCTGCGCTTGGTTTTCCAGCAACTTTTTCTCTTATGCTCAATGCTTTGTCAAAGAAGTCCTTCATAAGTCCAGCCATGTAGCTGAAGTAGTTTGGAGATCCGAAGACTACAGCATCACAAGAGATAAAGTCGTTAACAGTTGCGTAGTCAACACGCTTCACTTGTGCTGAAGCTCCTTCAACACTTTCAACGCCCTTAGCGACAGCATTTGCCAAGGCTTCAGTTCTACCAGACCTGGAATAATACAAAACTAACACTTCAACCATGTCAAATCCTTTCATGTCATACCTTAACTCACTGTACAATATAAAAAGGTATAACGACTCCATCAGTCTTAAATAATTTCGCAAGCTAATTGCGCGGGCTCTAATCCTCACTCGCACATAAAAAAGAGGAAACAATACTCATATCTGAAGTGATTGTGGTTGAATGAGTACTCGATTCAGCTGTCAAAGGATTCGTGCCAACATTTCTTGAGAAAACTATAGAACTCGATAGCCCCCCAGCGATCAGAATGACTCCGCTCATCATTAGCTTCAGGCAGATTGCAGTGACGCCTTTTTTTACTAAGTTATTTGCTGAAAACACTTAACCAAACTTTTTTTGGTTATTTTTCTTGGAGAAACAGTTGTTGACGGCAAGAAGGGCAACAGAAACTTGTGACATTGGTGTGTAAGGCATACTTCGCATGGCAATGGTTGCAGTCTACATATATTCCCTGAGGGATGTTGCGTTTGGTGCGATGGTCAACGCCTAACGGAAAAATGTAAAGAGGTTTTCCATAACCTTCTATTATACTTCTAACATAGTTAAAATGCTCTTGGTCTTCAAGATTGTATATCATATAATCCGTTAGGTAGGGTATTGGAAATTCTACAAATGAACTACCCTGTTCAAATACCCAGACCTCTTTGCCAAACGCACATGCTAGACCGACTTCAAACGCAACCCACAGAAAAACCGTTTCTGAGGTGGTTACTGCATTCCTTATGTCTTGCCATTGCGGTGAGTGCATTTTTTCATATTCCATGCATTTAGAGGCAACACTGGTTCTCGCAAAAACCTTATCGAAAGAAGCAAGAATGTCTTTGTCATATTGGCTATGTGAGACAAAGATTTGAACCATACGTCTTACCATTTTATATAGCGTGTGAGTTCGGGCTATAACACTTTTGCACAAGGCAAAGGGGAGACATTTTTAAGCAGTTTTGGTAAAATATGCTACGGCTTGATATTAGAGTGGTTGACTGGGCTGGAAAAGAAACATATAAATCTGATGTGCGTGGATATTTTCCTTGTTTCCTAGACTCGAACCCTTTTGGGTATTGGAACTGGCAAACTTTTCGAATCTCTTAGATGCCATATTTGTGACATAACATGTTGGCCAAAATTCTCGAGCTCTCGCCTGCATAGCGAAAAAGCTAGTAAAACCTAGCCTTTTCAATCGCTATTAAGCTAGTTTTTACTCGCAGATTGATAGTATGAAGGAAATGTTTGAAGCGAGAGTTTGAAGCTATCCCGGGCTACCATTCCATGTGTTGAAGAATACCCTTCCCCTTTTTTCTTGCTTTGAGTAGAGCTTTCCTATCCAATTGCCCGAAAGTTGCCTGCTCGAAATTTTAATTTTGAGCTTAGACGCTACGTTGAAGATAAGAAACCTGTTTATACCAAGAAGCAGAGGCGGGCTTTTCAGAGGTTGATGAGTGGCCTAACTGTTGGCAAGAGTAGGAGTGAGAGACTTAGGTTTATGCCGCTCTTTATGAACGTCGCCTGCACGAATAGTTACTTGTCTTTCGCCGCGTTGGCGTGCTGGTTGAATGTATCTTTTGTAAGCGAAATCTCGTATCTCGTCAGCAAGCGCCATTAACGATCATGGCTCCTCAAAAAATAGTATAGCTTTTCCAGCTGTTAAAACTGACTGGTCCCTTACATCAACTATGAATGGACAGTCATGGGATTGGTGATAAGGCTTAAAGGGAAAGACCACTTACTACTTATGGGTTAGTACATTATGTCGGAAATCGAAAACTTGGTGGCTCCAGAACCTTTGGAAATTAAAAACTATGTTCTCGAGGTTAAATCCAAGTTGGGAAAGGAAAGTAGTATAGACTGGGATCCTCTAGCTGCCTGGGCTGGAAACAAGATCCCGAGCTATCTATGGAAAGAGTGTAAATGGAAGGATATACTTGAGGGTTTCACATGGCAGAGCTTCCTTAGGCTTCTAAAGTATCATACGAAGGACATGGTGCTCTGGATGAATGGGAACATTACATGGGTTGAATTCGTCAACACATTGAAAGAGTCTATCAAGGGTCCGTTGGGCAAATCTTTAAGAAAAGCATGAGCATGATTGGCAAGGCTCAATGGTGGTTATGTCCAGTGAAAAGTATGATTGACGATGCGATCGTGCTCCTTTTTAATCTAATTAGGGAAGAGAGTAAGCGTGGCCTCCAAGAGTCCCGAGTCAAGGCAGGGTTTGCGCTTGAAGAAATAGTCTCTCAGAAGGCTTATGAGTGCATAAGAGGCTACCCTGGAGTAGCGGTGCTTCCTCCTAGGTCGACGCTTAATTACCCTACAGTTTCTGGTCTTAATCATCAATTTGATGTTGTGTTGAGGGAAAACAACACTTTTTATGTTATTGAGTGTAAACGACGCGGTATCGCCTCAATAGACCAGATTTTCAGTTTTAATGCCAAAATTCTAGATTATGCGTTTAAGGATTCATTTAATAAAAGCTTCTCAATCAAGGGAGTCTTCCTTTCGACGGCGGAATTAACAGACAACGCTGGGAAGTATGCTCTTGCTTATGGAATTATTCCTATCGACCCTTCGTTGCCACCGATACAATTTATGATAGATAGGGTGAAAGAGGAAGACACACTATATCAGGAGTTAGTGGGATTTAAGCGTGCGCTTATGCTTCCCCAACCTTTTACGAGTAGAAGCGACACCCATGAATTTCTAAACAATTACACAATCTACCATGAGAAATGGAAAAGCAAGGGATATCAATAATGTATAGGCGCATTCCACGAGTTTTCCGTCTGGAATATCTTCTCACATTTCTCAAAGTCGTATCTAAAGAGGGCTGGTATGATCGTGAAAAAGTTAAGGAGGCCATTTTTCACCAAAGGTCTAGATTTGAAGAAGAGAAGTTCAAAGCTTTGGGCCGAGGATACAGGTTAAAGGCTACTAAGAGCGAGGACTTGATGACAAGTTGCTATCAGTTTTGCACTCAAACTGGCCTACTCGGAAGAGTAAATAGGGATCTAATCCCTACTGAAGATGCAAAAAAGATGCTTCAACTTGGAATTAAGGATTTTAACATGAGGATTCTGCTTATCGACAAGCTCATCAACACTTATCTCCCCGTGAAAAACCTTCTATTCTTTATAAGGGATCAGAAAGAGGGCAAAGTAATATTGCCATTGGGAAAAGAGAGAGATTTCTTCAAAAAAGTTGTGATGGCGCTATACAAATTGCCCGTAGACCAAATAACTTTCCAGGTTGTGCGTGACCTATGCACTCAACTTGATTTACTCAATTGGAGAGAGGACAAAAACGAAGTGCGCACACAACATGTTTACCTCATATCTAATGTTGTCAAGTTTTCCGAGCTAATGGACGCGCTTCTGCACGAAAACCCTTCCCCTGATGCATTTAAAGATTTATGCATTCATAACTGTGTGAAAGATTTGAGTTTGGCTAGCAAAGACGTATCTGAAGAAGAACTTCTAAAACGTGCTGAAGCTAAGGGATATCTGAGTGTCAAGATTCAAGAAGATGGAGATTACTTGCTTATCAAAGGCTTTGATGTAGAAAGCGAGAGTTTTGAGAAGATTTTTTGGGAGGAGTATCTTAGGATGACCGACTATAAGTCCCAATATCCTGTGTACTATTCTGAACTCAGAGATAGCGTATGCGAAAGGCTAAGAATAAGTGATAGCTCTTTCGACGATGTAATTAAAAGAATGATAAATAGACCTTTTGAATGGAGACTTAAAGTATATGCTGGCGGCGGACCCATGCCTCCAAGACGAGGACTCTCGTCCATGCTTAAGGCGTTGCCACCAAAGACAGGAAGCGATGAATATATAACATTTCTGAAAGCAAGTAAGTAGTGTGATTGTATGTCTAGAATTGAGGACGACACCAGGTACCACGCATACTTTCTTAAAGAAAATCCATTCCCGCCGATGGCTGTGATAGATCCGCTTAATCGTGACATTCGCTACAACGGAACCATTTTCAACAAGGAAGTCTTCGAGGAAGAAGTGGCAAATTTCAGGAAAAAGATCGAGGCCAAGGTGAATTTGATCTACGTTACTGGAGGCGGGTGGGAAAGAGGAGTTGGGAAATCCGCTTTAATAGTGCAGGAATGGCGAAGGCTGAAGTCACAACCAGATGTGACCTCAGTATATATAAAAGTCGAACCCAAATCAACTCCGGATGACCTCTGTGATGACGTTGTATTGAAGTGGCATGCAGACGGGTTCTTATGGGAAACCCTGAAGAAAGTTCTATTAAAGTATAGTGAAGAGGCTCCATCCCCAAAAGTAATGAGTAGCGATGTTAGAGCCTTCCTATCCACGTTTCCCGAAATAACAGATGAAATTAGCTTTGGCTTATTCTCATTCCTTTACAAACCGGCAGTTGTCGTTTCAGATATGACACAATGGATATGCGGGACAAGCCCTATTGCAAAAGAAGGTGCTGTGAGAGTTTTTCTAAACGCTTACCTCACCAAACCATCGAGCTTTCGCGATGAATGGCTGAAATTTAGCCGCAGCAAAGGACTTGACAAAATTGACTGTTTTAGAACGTTGATGGAATTAATGAGAATTGCAGGTTATAAACACCATTATTTCTTTTTCGACCAGTTTGAAGAGACAGTTGAACCCTTAAGAGGAGCAAGCCTAAGCCTTTTCAGCACGCGCATGAGCAGTCTTTTAAAAGCTTGCATAGGGCAGGCTGCAATAATTGTAACACTCCATCCAAGTGCCGAGTTAACCCTATCTCAGCCTGAAGGTATGCATGTTAGGTCTCTGGCTGGACTTGATAATAGACATAAAATCGATGTCAGTACAATGAGCCCCGACGAAGGAGTTAAGCTATGCCTCAGTTATTTCTCACCATTTAGACATGGGAAGCCTGAAAGCCCCCTCTACCCCTTTGAAGAAGATGTAGTTAGATATCTCACCTTCCTTACCAACGGTATTCCACGTTTTGCTTTAGAAGATTTCAACAAAGCCATAGAGGTAGGCATAGCATCTGATTACGCAAAAATCACATTAGACTTTGTCAAGGAGCATCATGAGGATATTACCGGAAAAGTTTTCATTACTGAGAAACTACACGAATTTATGCAATACGCAAAATAAGGAGTGCACTAGATGTCAGAAGAAATCTTTAAAGAATTTTCCAATGAGTTGAATAAGAGACTTACGAGGAAGGAGAAACACTCTGAGCTACTCAAAACGCTTTTGCAATGGCTGGAAGAAGGCGGAGGAGAAGCTGTAGAGGACGGAATAAAGGAAATGGTTAAGAGGATCAAAGGTGAGTAAAATGCCTGAAGCTCTTCGCATATTAGACGTTTCCATAGAAGGCTTCAGAGGAATCAACAAGAAAGCAACCTTCAATTTTGACAGAAAATCGGCTGTTCTATTTGGCCCAAATGGAGCCGGAAAAACAAGCGTTCTACAAGCAATAGAATGGTGTCTTTTCGGCGGGCTTGCATCGGCATACATTGGAGGCACAGAATTCAAAAAGGAAGACGCTATTGTAAATTCATTCAACCCAAACAAGAAGGGTATCGTTGAATTAACAATGGAAAACCAAGAAGGCAAGAGAATAAAGGTTAGCAGGAAACGGAAGATGGGAAGATCTACCACAGCGGGGAAAGATGAATTAGACATCGAAATTGACGGCGCAGAATATTCTGGTAAGGATGCACAAGCACATCTGACTCAAATTCTGAAATTAATTCCAGCAGAATTCTACGCCAGCGTATATCTCCACCAAGAAGCCATAAGAGACATGATCGTAGGCGACCCGTTGCTAAGAAGCGAAGTCATTGATAAATTGCTTGGTCTTCACTATGTGAGAGAACTTATTGACTATATCCCCCTGAAACATGTGACAAAGGAATCCAAGACGCTCGATGAAGAAATCAAAGACATCCGTGATAGAAAGATGCTGGAGGTCGCTGTCGCCAAAAAGAGGTTAGCCGAGCTTGAAATCGAATTTGAGAAATCAGGAATTGAAAAAGCATCCCTCACCACTACTTTCTTAATTGACTTGACCGGAAAATCGAACGACAAGTTGCTAAAAATCGGCGATGAAATGGGAGTAAAAATAAAGGAGGTTAAGAAACCAGAAGCTGAAGCGGTATCTCTAGAGGTTGCGTTGCATGAATTGAAAGAGGGGATAGAGAAATTAGGAAGGCATTGGGCCACTTCATACAAAGAAGTTGTGGGACAAGTCTCGTCCCTACAATCTCTGCACAGAGACTATGGGAAATCCCTAGAGGAATTCTCCAAGCTTGAAATACAAGACCCAAACATCCTGCTAGCCAAAAAAGATGAGATTGCACGCCAGATTTCAGAATTGCAATCAGACCTACAGACAAAAATGTCCTCTAGAAAGTTCCTTCAAGGTGAATTCATTATTGTTCAAGGGCTCCACTCCAATTTAAGCAATCTCCAGGAAACTTTGGGAAAGATTCAGCGTGAGTATGGAGACGAAGCAACTATAGAAACGACTCTAAGCAGACTTCGTGTAGAAATTGAAGAAAAGAAAAGAGGCATAAGAGAGGAAGAGGCCTTAAACTCCCTGCTGGTTTCTGGGCTAAACTATTTGAAAGGCTTTGTAACCAACAATTGCCCGCTATGCCGAAGCGATATTGATTACCAAAAGGTGCTTTCGACATTAGAAGAAGATATCGGACGGCGAGAAGGCGCCAGACTTCTGCAGAAACTTCAAACAGAACTAGAAGGATTAAACGAAAAGAGAAGGCTGCATGAAGAAGCGTTCACCTCCATTAAGAGATATCGTAAGGACTTGGAAGACGCGCAATCGAAGGTTGAAGCCATGAAAGGCAGACTGAAAGACAAGGGGTTCGCACCCGAGGACCCATTAATAGATTACATAAGCAGGAAATTGGAAGAGCTTGATGGCGCCATTAGGCATATTGACGAAAGAACAAGGGCAATGACATCGGAGGAAACTCAAATTGGCTTAAGACTTCAAGACCTCCAAAGTAAAACTGAAAGGCTGACCACATTAGAAAAGCAAATACAGAAAACGATCTCAACAACCGAAACAGGTAAGGAATTACTAGAAACTTTGAAGACCAAAATTGATGAAATGAACCTTCACACGAAAGCTCTTGAGAAACAAACTGAAAACCTCAAGACAATAAGAAGTCAGATGGAAACTTTCGAAAAAATTCTTGCTTTCCTGAAGGAGAAAAGTCGAGCTGAGGAATTAGAGAAGGGTTTGCCTCTCTTGCAACAAAGGCTGAACGAGTTGCAAGACAAATACGCGAAAATCAAAGAATTAGAGGCAGGCCTAACCGACATTCACCAAGCAGCCGTATCCGCACGTGAAGATATGGTTAAGAGAGCTCTATCGCTTTTGCAGTCAACAATCAGCTCATATTACGCGAAAATTTTGTGTCACCCCTACTACTTGAATCTCCAACTAATTCCTGAAGAAGAGAGAGGAAAGGCAATCTATAGGCTGAGAGCCTGGGATAAAGATTTCAAGCAAGGAACCTATGTGCAGACACGGTTTAGTAACGCCCAAATGAACGCAGTGGCTCTTTCCTTATTCTTGTCAATGGCGACAAAAATGCCATCAAATGTGGGCTTAATCCTCCTAGACGATCCCACTCAATCAATGGATTTAGCGCACAAAGAAGCCCTTGCAAAGCTGATTTCCGAAATATTAAGTGAAAAGCAAGTGTTTGTAGCCACACAAGACAGAGAATTTCAAGAATCTTTAAAGAAACATCTTCCCAAGGATGAGGCTAGAACTTACAACTTTAAAGAGTGGAGACCAGAAGGTCTGCAAATAGAACTTTAAATTGACGAACAGACGAAGTGCCTAAGCGACCAAGCATGAGCATGCAAAAACCCACGGGACCGACGGTTATAAGTTTTCTAAAGGAACTACTAAAAAAGGTTAAAACAGCTCCAGAGGCTTCCATCGAGACTCCGTTTGGGTGAAGGGATCAACCCGACTTGTTCATACAAAACAGTGGTAATCATGTTCAGGCAATGCTGGGAACCATAGACGCCATGGTCAGGTCTATCACAAGGGTAGCCATAGTCATCGACTCACCGTACATTCCAGAATCAAAAGAATACTTCATGATCACAGAGAAAGGCATAGAAGACGCCCCTAGCGCAGATTAAGACAGACAGAATCAAGCCGAAACTGTTCGTAGTCCTAGCCGTTTTGACGTCTACATAGTCAACCAAGGAAACATAACGGCAACCATCATATGGTTCGCCATAACAACAGGCGCAACAGCAGGACTAAGCTACTACAAAGAAAAAGAATAGTGGCTTGTTGATTTGTTAAGCTTTGACGAAGCCTTTGCCTTTCCTGAGTTTTAGCATGAAACTGTGCTTTCCAGCTTGGGTGTATTCTCTGAAGCCTGTGCCACAGTTACCACATAAGTAAGCTTGAACTACAAATCGTCCATAGGTCCATGTTTTCTTTGGTTTGCTGACTTCTTTCTTACAGTTAGGACATTTCACCATGACAATCCCGTAGTCTTTTTCTGTTTATGTGGTTTAAAACACTTTTTGAATGGTTGCCCTTAATTATGTTTCGAGGGCTAATAGAAGTCTTATTAATTATAGAGGTCATAATCATTTAAGGCTGTGTGGGTGAAAGTGATGGATGCTTCACCTTTAATCTCAAAGTTTGATTCTAAATTTTGGGAAGATAAACTTCGTGAGTCGGGTTATCCTCTTAAAGTTATGGTATTGGATATGCCGACGTTGAGGGAGCAGAGGGCTATCCCTTCTGATATTGAGGCCTCTAGAGTGTTGAGGCTTTATGTTGATGACTTTGTTGAAGTCGCTTTGGTCGAGTTTGACAGTGATGTTGACTTGAGAAGAAGTCTTTGCACTAGGACAACACGGTCCTGGAAAGAAAACAGGCTGATAAAACCATTATTGATCTTTACGAACGGAATAGATAGCTACGCAGTTATTGTACCAGGAAAAGGGATAGGTGGCGAGGCGAAGGTTCTGGGGCTTTCTGATAGGCTTTACAGGACTGATCTTGAGGTTCTTGAGTCTATGCGCTTTCCTGGGAAAGCTGAAGAATTGAGCAGGAAATACGATGTCGAGTTCTTCCCGTATGAGAAGGTTAGGGATGAATTCTTTGAGGGTTATAGGGATCTTTATGAACGTGTTGAGAAGGCTGTTAGACGTGATTTAAAGGCAGAGAGCACATCTTATGCACAGCGCTTTCTTGGCAGGCTTATGTTTCTGTATTTTCTTCAAAGGAAAGGTTGGCTGAAAGGCAACAGGCGATTCATAGACACAATTAAAGACTATAATGAGTTGAACAAGCTTTTTTACGAGAGTCTCAATAAGGAAGGGGTTTCAGGCATTCCGTTTCTTAATGGTTCGCTTTTTGAAAAAGAAGAATACTTGACTAATCAAGCTGAAAGTCATCTTTACGCAAAGGTGGACAAGCTGTTCAAGGAGGCTCGAGAATTTTTCAACGATTACAATTTTACTGTTGATGAAACTTCGCTGCTTGAGGTAGAGGTTAGCATTGACCCGGCTTTGATTGGCACTGTGTTTGAGAATATGTTGCCAGAATATGAGAGAGGCTCAAAGGGGACGTTTTATACTCCGAGAGGTGAAAGCTCGTTTATTTGTAGACGTGCTCTTGCTAACTTTTTAGGGTTGGAGGATGAGATTTCGCTAGATGGCAAAACTTTCATTGATGGTCTTTCTAAGTACATTGAGCAACTTGCTAAGGCTAAGAGTGAAAAAGAGGTCAGAGAGTTTAGGGAAAAGCTTCTAACTTTGCGAATTCTTGACCCTGCAGTAGGTTCTGGTGGCTTTTTGCTTGTTATGATGCAAGAGATTATAGGGCTTATTCAAGAAGCTGAGGCAACTGTGGGTTGGAAGTCTGATGCTGAGCTTTACAAGAAGAGGATTCTTCCCAACCTGTATGGTTTTGATATCGAGCCTGAGGCAATAGAGATTGCGCGGTTGAGGCTATGGCTTTCCTTGATAATTGACCAGAAGGAGCCTGAGCCATTGCCTAACTTGGACATGAACATAATTGTCATTAACGACTCGCTCAGAGAGCCCGAGTCTCAGAGAACACTTGACCCTAAGGTTGAAGAGTTAAGAGGAAATTTCGCTGAAATTAAGGCAAAATATCTGAATGAATACGACGCCAAGAACAAGAGGAAACTGAAGGAGCAACTGCAAAGAATCTCGGAGCAGATTGCGAAAAGGACAGGAACTGACCCAAGCGTAATAGAGGCTTACATGCCGCAACGAGCAAACATCATTGTTATGAATCCACCCTACGTCAGGCAGGAATCATTTCCCCAGGGTAAGAAAGAATACTATACAAAGGAATTCTCACTCAGCAAAAAATCCGATCTCTTTGCTTACTTCCTTGCACGAAATTTGAGTCTGCTTGCTCCCGATGGCGTGGCTTCTGTTATCTCATCAGATAAATGGCTCGAAACGGATTATGGTATCAGTCTCCAGAAGAAGCTCAAAGATCACCTGATTGCTGTCTATGGTCAACGTGAGAGAACCTTCAGTGCCGACATAAACACCGTGATAACTGTTTATTCCTGGAAAAAAACGGACAGACCAGTTTCTTTCACGTATCTCGAATCTTATGGTGGAACGGAAGTGAGACGAAATACAAGTAAGAAAAAAAACGAATTGACGGCCGGTAAATGGTATTACCTCAGAGCACCTGGCGTATTTCTCCAATATTTTCTCCCTCAATTGAATCACAAGCTCGGAGAATTCGCGGCTATTAAATTCGGAGTAAAAACCGGTGCTAACGAGTTCTTCTTCATGAAGGATATAAGCCACCTGTATGAGGCCGACTATCTGGCAGATGAAGCCAAATTCAAGGCATGGAATGTAAGTGCGAAGAATATCAGTGAGCTCAAAAGACAAGGGCTAGTCTACATAGAGAATGAAGGCGGAAATCGATTCGTTATTGATAGCAAGGATGTCGTTCCGATAGTTCGCAGTCCAACAGAAGTAGACTCCTACATTATCGAGAAAACCTCATCTCTAGTCTTCAGACCAAATCCGCCTGACAAACCGGGAAAATACTCTAGGCAGTATATACAATGGGGAGAAAACGTTACGGTGGAAATATCAAAGGGCACTGAAAAAGGTAAGAAGGTCAAAGGTTACGGCAGTTTAAGCACAACAAAAGCTCACAGACCATTTTGGTTCAATGTACCCAATATTGGTCATGCTCCGATCATTTCTTTCAAATTCATAGGTGAACGCCACTTCACACCGCTCCATCCAGCAGGGGTGCTAGCAGATCATACTTGTGATCTCGTTTATCCACGAAAAGGAGACGGAAGGAAATTATGGATCTATATGAATTCATCGTTGTTTTTCCTGACCAAAGAGCTATATGGCATTAGGATGGGGGGCGGTGCGCTACAAATGCATAGCACAGAAGAGTCGGAGGAATTTCCCGTGGCTGACATAGAGAAACTTTCATCAGACTGTCCTCTTGATGCTCTGAAAAGGAATCCGTTGCCATTGTTTATTGAACTTGAGCAGGCAGACAGACGAGAGTTTGATTGCATGATCTTGAAATCTCTTGGCTTTGAAAAGCCTGATGTACTTTTCCACGAACTGAAGAAAGCTCTTGTGGAAGTAATCGAAGATCGCTTGATCAAAGCGGACCTCCTCGGAGAGAGAAAACCACAACAAGTACAAGGAAGGGATATTCGCTGAAACTGAACATATTCGGACCAGCGCCAGATATCCACAAGCTGACGCCCGTTGGACAACGTCTCTCCCTTCTTCTCAATAGCCTGAACACTCGAAATGGGAGTTTGTCAATGGTTGTCGCTTACGTTGATGACACCTTCAGGCACTGCTTGGAAGATAGCCTTCACAAATTCGTAAAGGCAGGAGGGAAAGCGCAGGCAGTTGTTGGAATTGATAGCAGAGGGACGTCGAAGTCGGCACTTGAATGTTTGCTAAATGTACTCTCACCAGGTAATTTGCACGTTTACCATAATCCAGCAGATGCGACATTTCATCCAAAGTTCTTCGTTATCAAAGACGAAATGAAAGCTCATGTTCTAGTTGGATCTAGCAATTTGACCGGAGGAGGGTTGACCAACAATTTCGAAATGAATATCGAAGTTGAACTCAACCTCGGAGATGAGAGGGACAAGGCTTTTCTTTCGAAATTTGAGAATTTAATCCAGAAGATCATTAATTGTCCGAGTTGCATGAAACTAGACGCCGCGATGTTACAGAGGATTGATGCTACGGGTGTTTTGAAGAAGCGATCTTCAAGGAGCGGCGAGACGATCATTACGAGGAAAGCGAGCAAGTCCCTTTCTGCTTTGTTTGGAAAGACAAAGCATGCCCGCCTTACTCCAAGTCAAAAAGCAATCAAAATGCAAGTTCCTTCGCGCAAAAGTGAGTTTGTCATGTCACTCGTGCACAACGACGTCTCAGCGGAAAGGCCGGATCCCTATTTCCTAATTCCCATATCGGCTAGAGATCAAGAACCCGGTTTCTGGGGGTGGCCGGCAGGATTCAGTAAGACAAGAAAGGGCATCCCTGAGAGGCGTTTCAATGCGACTATACGACTCTTGGGTAGGACAGTGACTGAGGAGAGTCGACTTTCATTCTATGCTGGTTATGATGAATTCAGATTCAAGTCAAAATCGATTTACAATTTGGGATCGTCCTACATAGGCTCATTTGTAGTGGTTTCCTGGTCAAAGGATCCTGGTGGATCAAGCATGGCTAATGTTGAGCTTGTTCTAAGTGGAACGCCAAAATACAATAAACTCGGCAGACTTCAGTTCCAAACAGTCGGCTCCCGAGGGAAGAAATTCACATATGTCTGATGGATGCGGTGTTATTGTACCTGTTAGCTCACTGTAAGATCATAGGGGCAGTATCTTGACAAAGATAATTGATAACTCAAAAGAGACTCTGGCTTCGGCTTTGAGTAGGGAATTGGACGATCTAAGTGAGATAGCAATTGCCTCCGCCTATTTTAACATTCGTGGATACGGGGCGCTAAAGCAGGCTCTCGTGGGGAAGCCTCTCTTGTTTCTTCTGGGAAGGGAACCAACTGAAAGTATAAAATGGGAAGAAGAAGTCCTCAGAGAATTGGAGGAAAAAGAAGATGACAGAGATTATTTCGAACTCTTGCAAGACACAATCAAATATTTTGAAGATCCTCAAAGACAAATAAGAACAATAACAGGCCCCTTCTTTCACGGAAAGGCATACATTGGGGCAAATCCAAGCTTAAGCGAAGCAAGAAACGGTGTAGGCTCAGTAGGTTCAAGCAACTTCACCTACGGAGGACTAGTATACAACAAAGAACTCAACATGCTAAACACAGACAGGGAAGTAGTCAAAGAACTAATCGAATGGTTCTTTAATCAATGGAACAGCGCACAAGACTTCAAAGAAACCTTCCTCTCATTCCTCAAAAACTACGTAACAACAAGAAGCCCATACGAAGTCGTCGCAAAAGCACTTTACGAAACCTACAAGTCAAACATAGAAGTATCAGCTGAGAACCTGAAACTCAAAACACTGTTTGCACACCAAGTCATCTCATTCAACGACGCCTCAGCAAAACTCAAAGATCACCATGGCGTCCTAATCGCAGACGCAACAGGCCTAGGGAAAACCAGGACGGCTCTAAGACTAGCCCTCGACGCAATAAGAGACGGAAAAAAAATCCTCTTAATAGCTCCCAAAAGCGTCCTCGACACAACTTGGGACGATGAAATGGAAAAAACCAACATCCACATTAAATGCGTTTCATCAGAAAAACTCTCAAGCGACCCCGACAGCGTCGTCAAGCAATTCTCAGACCGAGACTTCATTATTGTGGATGAAGCACACTATTTCCGCAGCCCATCAACTAACAGATACGCCGCACTGCGAGATCTGATCATAAAACAAAACGCCCTAATTGTGCTAGCCACAGCCACACCAGTCAACAACAGCCTTATGGACCTCTACTTCCTCCTATCTCTTTACCTAAAAGAAGATTGCATCAACAGCCTCACAGGCCAAACACTCAGAGGATACTTCACAGCAAATCAAAAACGATGGCTACAACACCAAAAAATCGAAATGGAATCAGTCCTCGAACGCTTTATAGTAAGACACTCCCGAGAACTAGCCAAAGCCCTAGACAAAGAAGGAAAACTAGACTTCCCCCAAAGAGTCTTAGACTCCGACCCACGCTGCAGATACACAACAAACATAGACTACCAAAAAATAGACGAAATGCTCGACAAAATGAACTTTGCCTTCTACGACCTCTCTGTTGACAGACTAGCAGGTCAAATGAAACTACCGGACGGCAGCCCTATATCTCAAGCAGTAGAAGCCAAAAACAGAGAATTCCTCAAAAAACTCATCAAAATAATCATCATCATAAACATATTCAAAAGACTCGAAAGCAGCGTAGAAGCATTCAAAGCAACACTCACGTCGCTGGACGAATACATCCTAAAGGCAACCAAATATGCCCAGGAAAAAGGCTATTTTGTTCCCCCAGCCCTAAAAGGAGATCCACTCTTCACCCTCGATGAAGGAATGCCAGACCCAGAGGAATTATTCTCAAAGCCAAAATATGCAGCAATAATAAACTCCCTAAAGCTAACCCCTCAAGAAGTAGAGAAGTTCGTCGCCGACTGCAAAGAAGACAGAGAAATGATTAAGAGACTAATCGGAATCATTCCGGCTACTGACAAAAAATACAACCAATTCAAAGACAGACTTGCAGACATAGTCAAGCAAATACCACTCAACTTTAACAACGGAGTCATCATATTCTCCCAATACGCCGCAACCGCAACATACCTTCACACCAGACTTACAGATGAAAAATTCAAGCACCCTCTAATGCTCACAACAGGAACAATATGCAAAGACTGTGAAGGCAAACACAGCAACAAAACAAGCGTAATCAGAGAATTCCAAAAAGGCGGAGGAATACTCGCCAGCACAGACGTCCTAAGCGAAGGCCAAAACCTGCAAAACGCCCAATACGTAATAAACTACGACTTCCCCTGGAACCCAGTTGTACTCATACAAAGAATAGGCAGAATAGACCGAATGCTCTCCCAACATAAGATAGTCTACCTGACAAATCTACTTCCAAAAAACGGAGACCCAAACGACCCAGCAAGCCTCGAACACTTCATAGGACTAATGCAGAAACTCTACAGCAGACTAGAAGCCATCAGATTCACAATAGGCCTAGACGCATCCACCCTAGGAGAAGAAGCCGCACCAAAAGACTTCGGATTCCAAGCAGCAATCGCCAAAAACGACCCAACATTACTCGACGCCATGACAAAAGAACTCGAACAATTCACAAACAGCCCAATGGACGCCCTCGCAAAAATAATGAGTGAAAAGGGATTAGACTGGCTACAGTCGCTTCCGAAAGGCATAGGCGCCTACAAAAAAGGTCCACGCCAAGGTTTATTCATACTGTTTACAGATGGGGACAAATTCTATTGGAGACTCAAATACTATGACAAAGGAAAGGAAGTCGTCTCATCCCCGAACGAAATCATCAGTATTCTCCTAAAAGATGAAAGCAAAAACAGTGGCGAAAACATCCAATACGAGCCGCTCATTGAACGGATGACTGAAATGAAGCATGAACTTAAGGCAGAAATCGAATCCAGCAGAAAAAGAGAAAAAGCAATTGAAGGATTCCCTGTCCGGGCAACATCAATCATAAAAGAAATCTACGACGAACTTGCCAAATCAGGAGAAGACGGTGAAAAGCTGGCAAGCGCATTCCGAAAAGTCGCCAGCAGGCAAAGCGTTGTCGCCACCTTACAACGAGCAAGAAGAGAAGGCACTCTAATAAAGAAAGCAAGAGACCTCCTTCAAAAAGAAGAAGAGACCCCAATCAACAATACCGAAGAAGAGAAGAAGTTGAAGCTCACCAGAGTATGCTGGTGTTGGATTCAGCCTTAGAAAGAAGGTAAGCTAGGGAATCATCAACTAGTCATCAAGCTTGAAGGGTGGAAGAGTGCCTAAGCGCAAAGCAAAATATGGAAAATATTATTCAGAAGAAGCCCACACCGAAAGGCTAAATGAGCTGCTTAATTGGGCAAAAAGCAATGAAGAAATTACCAATTGCCTAAAACGAGAAACCAAAATGAAGGCAACCAAGCTTCTTAGAGAGGAAGGCATAAGAAGATTCGGAGTTCGATCTTATGTGGCCAATGAATACGCAGAGATAATTTATGCTAAGTTAAAGACACAAAGGCCACTCTACACTAAATATGGATATTTAGAATGACTTTCTGGCGCCTAAGCCTGGGGTTATCCTTCTCACCTCACGCCACATAAGTCACCTTGCCAGCCCCATGCTTCTCGTAGGAATGTTGTTAGTGCCCAGCCTTTGCCCACTTTCTCGGCTGCTTTTTGACCATTTAGGCAGTCTAGCTTTTTGTTCATGCGACGTAAGCGCTGAGTTACATTCCAAGGCTTAAGCTTGTAATCTTTTAACCGAAAGGCTAAGTCTCGTGGCAACATACTTTGCGAATTAGTGGATAAGGTCGTTCATCATGTGGGACTGCATAATGTTAGCAAATGAACTTTATTTCATTTCTAAGTAAAAACAGACACAATCGACTTGCCTAAGTTTAGCAATCACCTTGCCTACTTCCTTTTGGTCAAGATGGCATCTTAAGGGTTCAATGAACTCGACTCTATAATTTTCTGAAAGGTGGCTGAATATTCGTCGCCATTCTTTAATTGTGAAGTATCCGCCTCTTCCTCTTATTTTGTCATTATCCTTTTCGTGAGGATGGAAGCATTCATAGACGATCACTCTTTTTCCCAATTCAGATAAACGCTTGAAAATCTCCTGTTCCTCAAATTTATATATGCAACATTCTTCGTCTTCTTGACATTCGTGTTTCTGGTCACGGCGCTTCGCAATGCAGCTCCCTGTCCTTAGATGATGCAAAGTTTTGCTCACTAAAACGAAGTCACATTTATCTTCTATCCCTTCTTTCCCCAGGATTCTTCTAAACTTTTCATCGTCAAACAAGCTGCAATTATAAAAATTGATCTCCGTCTTTGTGAGGAGCTTAGATTTTTGTTCAACATCTGATGTAAAAGAGTAAAGGTTTTCGTTTATTCCTATGATTTTAGCTGGCTCGAATTTAAGAGCAATGTAAAGAGGCTTAACACAATCGGTTCCTATGTCTAAAATTGTCTTTCCGTGAAGCTTGTTTCTCTCGTCGACTTCAAAAGCACCTTCAATCTCAGATAATTCTTCTAAGCAATCGGTCCATGTTTTCAAATCATCCTTATAATTGTCTAATTCTTCTAAGCACCTTGACAGCCTTTCCGCTAAATCATCTGTCTTACATGGCATAGACCTCACCCGAACATAGTGTGTCGCATAAGCACTTATGATTCAATGCTTATTTCCTCTTTTGTATACTGGAGGCATACAAAAGAATTTTATTTTGTTACCTATATAGAAGTACAATGTTTCCGTTTGGGAGAGTAATTCTAGATTGTGTCCACAGCCGACTTTGATTGATTTGTTCTCTGGGTGTGGAGGATCCTCTTTAGGATTCAAGGAGGCTGGGTTTACAATAGTGGCGGCAGTGGATATAGACCATTCCGCGTGTGAAACTTATGCGATGAATGTAGGTGTTCAACCGATAGAAGGAGACCTTAGAAACGTAACTGGTGAACAAATCCTAAAAAAGGCAGGTATAAAGAGAGGAGAAGTTGATGTCGTAGTCGGCTGTCCACCTTGTCAAGGCTTTAGTTCACTCAGAAGGACAAGGAAAGGAGACTCTCCAGACCACAGAGACGACCTATTAATGGTATTCGCACAACGGATCATTGAAATCCTCCCACGAATGGTCATCTTTGAGAACGTTCCTGGAATAATGCGAGGAAGAGGGAAGGCTTTTCTCAGAAAGTTCATAAAAGAGCTAGAGAGGCATCGCTACTTCCCCATTGGGAAACTATTAAATGCGGCCGACTTCGGTGTTCCCCAGCATAGAAAAAGACTAATTCTCATCTTTTCTAGAGAAGAAGCGATAACTGATGATCTTCTCCCATTTCTTCCACGAGAAACACATACAGATCCACGCCTAGCAAAAGGTGAGGATGTGCCATGGGTAACTGTATTGGACAAAATTGCAGACTTGCCTCCGCTCAATAGTGGTGAGGAAGCCCCCACTATTCCTCTGCACAAGGCTTCAGATCACGGAGAGAACGCGCTTAAATTAATTATGAATATTCCAAAGGACGGTGGAAGCCGCAAAAGTCTTCCGAAGCGTTTATGGTTGCCTTGTCACAAGAGGATGCGTAGCAGAGGAGCAGAAAGTGTTTATGGCAGAATGGCTTGGTTGAGACCTTCTCCTACAATTACTTCCCGCTGCACTGTTGCTGCTTCTGGTCGTTTTATACATCCAGATCAAAACAGAGCGATTACTCCAAGAGAAGCCGCAAGACTCCAGACTTTTGACGATCATTGTCAATTTGTAGGATCTAGAGAGTCTATAACATGGCAGATTGGAAACGCGATGCCACCTAAGTTAGCAACTGTCATTGGCAAAGCTATTCATCCTCAAGAGAAAGGTTAGATAGGTGAGCCGCATCGCTATCCAAGATTCCAAAAACAAAGAAACCCATTTTGTCCGAATAATACTCAAGTGGGGCAAGGAGAACAAAAGGGCGTTTCCTTGGAGAAAGGACAGAACTCCATACAAGGCACTACTGGCAGAAATCCTACTTCAAAGAACACCGGCAAATCGAGTTGCAAAGTTCTTTCCGGAATTCGTTAGGAAGTTCCCTTCCCCAAAAAGCATAGCAACAGCCAATTTTGATAATCTTAGAGAGTTTCTTCATCCCATGGGATTGAAAAAAAGGGTTGAGTGGCTCTTGTCACTCATGAAGGAAGTATGCGATAGATACAACTGCAAAATCCCGGACCAAGAAGACGAATTGGTTAAGCTTCCAGGTGTAGGGCTTTATACAGCAAGAGCCATCTTATGTTTTGGCTTTGCCAAAGACGTTTCTATCGTTGATGTGAATGTGGCGCGTGTTCTTCAAAGAGTTTTCAACGGTTCCAATGTTAAGAAAAGACCTAGCAAAGATGAGGCATTATGGTCGTTTGCAGCTAAAATCGTTCCGAAAGGATTAGGACCACAATATAACGAGGCTTTGTTGGACCATGCCTCAGTAATTTGCAAGAAAAACCCACTTTGTGAAAAATGTCCTATTTCAGCGGTATGCAATTATTATAAGACGATGAAACTTGCGAAAGTATAGCGCCTTAAATGCCCTTCTTTTATCTGCAACATGTTACTCGTCTAAAGAGACAAGTCATATAGCGGTTGTCGTTAAACATGAAAGACTTTTCGGAACCATAATGGATTTAAGGAAAATCAATAAATTCAAAATGAGTCATAAGTTTCGTGACAACTATTCGCTATTGATTGTCAAGTGGCTTCAAAAATGATGAGACAACTTAAAATGAGGTATGCGAGAGGAGGTATTGTTCGTCACCTAGGTCTTCAAAACTATAAGGGACCTGTAGCAGCTTTAGCGGAATTAATTGCTAATGCTTGGATAATCAGGAGGGTCTGATGCAGTGACTCGCGAGACTCGACCTAGTGGTAATCGACCCGAACCGCAGGTTCTTTTGGCAGGCCGCGATCCCAAGGAATTGGTCCTCACTTTTGCGGGGAACGTCGTCAAGCATCTAGGAGTCCAGATGTATGCGGGACGTCCCGTTCCAGCTATAGCGGAACTTGTGTCAAATTCGTGGGATGCAGACGCAGTGAATGTCGAAGTGCGCCTTCCTCTCGACAAACCGTGGGAGCCCAACAACGAAAAGGACTTCATCGAAGTCGCAGACGATGGCAACGGGATGATGTGGGATATGATCAGGGACGCTTATCTGGATGTTGGTAGAGACAGGCGGGAAGCGGAGAAAACCGACAAATCCCCCGGCGGACGACTCCTTCAAGGAAGAAAGGGTATTGGGAAGCTCGCAGGATTCGGCATATCAGACATAGTAGAAGTCCAGACTGTCCACAAGGATCCCGATCCGACTCTTGGCGAGCGCGTCCTGATTTGGTTCAGCTTGTCCTTGGATGAATTAAAGAGAGCTGAGAAAAGGCCCGCCCCGGTCAACCTTACATACGCTGGTCCCATAAGCAAGGCCCCAGCTGGAGGTAGAAGAAAGAAAGGAACCACGGTAATCCTTCGGCGTTTGCATGAGCGTCGTGCGTTTAGCAAGACACGTTTCCATTGGAGCATGGCGCAACGTTTCCTTCTGATTGGACCCAAGTTCCGGGTAACCGTGAACGGAGAGGACCTCAAGCCAGAGAAAATCAAACTGCAATGGAGATGGCCTGCCAAAGCCGATGAATGGGCTGAAGACAATGTTGAAGGTTGTGGCCCCATCCAGTATTGGATTGGGTTTACACCCCAGCCACGGAAACAGGACGAGGGAGAGCTTTCAGGCATTCTTTTGTTCACACGGGGAAAGGTTTCTCAAGAGTCGACTTTTTTTGACATAAGCGGCGGTGTCACTGGTCAACATGGGTTGCGGTACTTGGTCGGAATGGTCAGAGCCGAGTGGCTCGATGGAGGGATTGACGAACCTGATCTCATAGCAACGCATAGAGGGGCGATTGCCTGGGAAAGCCCAAAAGGGCACGCTCTCCAAAAGTGGGGTCAGGCGCTCATAAAGAAGTATCTGGTTGAGTGGGCGAAGCGCCGCGCTGAACTGAGAAAAAAGGCCATTACTGAGCTCAAGCCTGAGTTCAAAATCCGCATCGAACAGCTAGCGCCTGCTTATCAGGATGTTGCGTATCGCTTTATCGAGAAGTTTCAGACCGTCGAAATGGAGGTCGACGAGTTCGAGGACCTCCTCTCGTGGTTTCTCGACGCATTGGAGAACGCTACCCTCAAGCGAATCATAGACAAACTGCGTGAGATGGACACTGCTGACCTCGAAAAAGTAGACGAACTATTCCAGAGGATGGAGATACGTACTGCCGTAGGATTGCTCCAAATAATCGAGAGTAACCTAGCCGCGATAGCGGCGCTCGAAAAGATGCATTTGGAAGACGCCAGCGAAAGACGCGTCATCGCAAAGCATCTGGAAAAGAATCCCTGGCTCATCCACCCGACTTGGATGTTGAACAAAGCGGAAGCGAGGGTATCGACATGGATTCGCGACGAATTTGGACTCAAGGCGGAAGGCACCGAGGACGACGAGGATCGAGTTGATTTCTTCTGCATCGGCGTCGGTGGCATCCTCCATATAGTTGAAATCAAGCGTGGCAGACATATCGCGAAGGAAAAGGATTTTCTGCAGGCCGACAAGTATCGGAAGTACGTGGAAAGGCGATTCAAAGAGATTAGTGATCCCGAAGCCATCAAATACGAGCGTGTTCAAAGCCATCTCATAGCCGCGGAATTGCATCCAGACGCTGAAAACATAAAGACCGCGTATCAGGACAAAGGGTGGGTAACCTTCACGAACTGGAGTGACTTGATCGAGCGCGCTAAACTAAGTCATTATCAATTCCGAGAGGAATTAAAGAAGGCAAGTAGGGAGCAAGAACCCGCAGGGGAAGAAGCTACCTGAGGCAACAGAGTTCCTCTTTTGATTTGTCGTAGGCTTCACGCGTAAACTCTGTCAAAGCCCATCGATGGCCATGTTTCTCTGCCACTCTCTGCGCTATCTCCTCCTCGAGGAGTTTATTCATATGCTGAATTCTACGAAGAACCTGGAACCGATTCAATTCGTAAGCATTTAACGCGTCGGCTATATCCTTGGGCAGAACGCCACCGTATCCCGCATGGTATAGTTCCAGCAAAATCGCCTGGTCAATCTCATCCGCGCAGGCCACGTCTTCCACATACTTCGGCTCAAACAAGAACTCGTGCTCCAAACCCCTAACCATATACCGCCTGGTAGCCTCAAAGCGTTCAACTCCCGCCTAACCTCACAAAGAAGATGCACAATATACTTGTGGTTTTTTTTCGGTTAACACCTGTTAACAGAAGCCGATTCATATGTATCTCCAAAAGAGATAGCAAGAGTTTAACTCTATGGACTTGTTGCCTTATTGGCCGAGAATGATCAATAGTGGAATTAAATTCTAGTTTTTAATGTCAGAATAATTAAAAAGGAGAGAACGCAAGTTAATAAGAGGTTTAGGATGCGAGTGAATGGCTAAAAAAGTCATTATTGAGATCTCTCTTGTTGAAGAAAGTGTAGAAAAGACAAATGAAGAGATCGAAAAGGAAATATTCAACGAACTTTCTGCAAGTATACCTGTTATCCCTTGGTGCAAAAAGGTTGAGAAGGTCATTGTAAAAAGACTTAGAGAAAGTCTTGTCACGTGCTGATCAAGATTCTCATAAAACCTTGAATTTCTTCTTTTGACTTCAAAATGGCGTTGATGGTTTCTCTGCCTTTATTGGTCAGCGTGTATACTCTCCTTCTTTGATTCCATGAACCTTCTATCAATCCTTTCCGCTCCATATAGTACAAAAGAGCATAAACCGTACCTGAACTAATCATGATATCAAATTTTTTGTGAATGAAATTGATAACATCGTAACCGCTCAAAGCACTCTTGTTCCTTAACTCCGCCAAGATTATCGTATCTAAGAAATTCTTAACCATTTTTGTTTGCATTTCCTCTAAAGTTTCATTTTCCAAAAAACTTCCTCCTGTCTTGTTTATCTACTTTATACGCTCAAGTTTCTCTGCAATCTCTTCTAAATTTCTTAGAAAGGGGTGGCCTGGATTCTCAGTGGCCAAGAGTGAATCTCTTTTTGCTTGAAGCACATCACAATAGCAAGGTATTACACCTATTATGGGGTGTTTGAAAGTTTTCTCCATCTGATTAATTAGAGCTTTTTGTCTTCCGTTTGACCAAATTCGTGTTTCAGGAAAAACCTTATTGATTAAGACCGCTGTCCTCTTTTCAAAAGCATCATAAAATTCTGCTAGCATATTTTTTACGCCCTTTATGTCCAGCGAGTCTAAAGTTGTTACTATAATGGACAGGTCAGAACTGATTACAGCGTTAATGGATGAATGTTGAATACCCGGGCTAGTGTCGAAGATGCAACAGTCTATGTTCATGTCTTTAGAAAGTGTAGACCGTAAGGAGAAAAGTTTCTTGACTGCCGTCACTTCCCAAGCGCTACTCTTTCCCATAATGTCTCGAATTGCTTCTATGGCTGGATTTGCCAATCCTACCAGTAGTCTTCCCTTTAGATTGTATCCTTCAGATACGTTAATCAGAGCTTGCTCTATTGCACATCGGCCATCCAAGAAATCGTTCAACCAGTATTTGACAGGCTCTCTAATTCCCTTTGAGAACACAGTTATTAGACTCGGGGCCCGAAAATCCAGATCCAAAAGTGCTATGTTAAAACCTTTATTTGCATAAGTTGCTGCTAAATTTGTTGCTATCATAGTTTTGCCAGTTCCGCCCCGTGATGAATGGATTGATATCACTTTTCCCTTCATTATTTTATCTCCAAGGGAGTCATTCAATGTAGAAATACACCTTTCTACCTTCTCGCTTCTTACTGAGGTATCCCATCCTTACCAACTGGTTTGCCGATGCACTTTCTACCGCTCTCAACCTCTTTGTTTCACTTGCAAGGTCTTCAGCTGTCGCCTTCTCCAGTTTGTATAAAACCATTACAGTCTTCCGCAAGGACATAGGTAAAGATAACAAAGTCATGGCGTCAGGCTCAAGCTTGATGTCTTTCCTTTGGTAAACTTTATTGGTAATCCTTTGTAGAAACTCTTCCTGCGTCTTTAGAATCTTTCCATTCACCTCAACTATCGCGTCGAGTTTTTCATTTATCTGTTTGAACTCATCAAGTAGCATCGTCAACAATAATCTTTCATCCAAAGTTGAGGATTTTTTCTTTATCGTTTGACTCGGAGACATGTTCTGACACTGAAAACGTATTAATGTAGATACAATAATACATCAAATATAAGTTTTTCCACAGTCAATGCGCTACTTATTTTAAGTGGATAAAGATGGATACTATGCACGCGCATCACTCTATCCGTATTGCAGAAGGCCGATAGAGAATTAAATAGAGAATTGACATAAAAGATTGCTGAGTAGAATGTATGCCAAATATGACCTGAAAGAGCGTTGTCATAGAATCCTTGAAGACAATGGAGGAGTGATAGCAGATAGGGCTAAGACGATATTGCTTGAAGATGCCGCCTTGAAGGAACTACGGCCTCCTCTAGAGTTTATATCAAAAAATTGGCGCGATCCTCTTACTCCATCTTTGATGGCCCTTTCTTGTGAGGCAGTAGGAGGACGATCAGATGACACCTGCGAAACTTCTTTAGCTATGAGCCTAATGAACCTGAGCTTTTACATCTGGGACGATATAATAGACAAAGCTTCGTTTAAGTTGTTTAAGCCGACGCTTGTTGGGAAATTCGGTGAAGGCATAGCATTAATGATCGGTGGGCTTGCGTCAGCTAAAGCCTTTTCAATTCTTAATCAAATGGACGTAGATAGGATAAAACGTCAAACTGTTACTAAGCTGTTCTGGAATCTTTGGACGAAGATGGCCAAAGCTGAAACAGTCCATCTTAGATTACTGAACCAAGGGAATCTTTCCTCCAGAAAGAAATTTTGGAAGATCAAAACGGAGGCCGCCGCCGACCTGGGAACGTGTCTAAGAATAGGAGCAGTCCTAGGAAATGGTTCTGAAAGCGCAGTCAAACATCTAGGGAGTTATGGGCTATGTCTTGGCGTAATTTTAGAATTATGGAAGGATTTCCATGTATCCGTTAACTTAACGCTAGAGCTGGCTGAAAAAATAAGAAGCGGCGCATTGCCTTACTCCTTACTGTGGGCAAGGGAACGCTCTGAAAAAATTCATGAAAAACTCGAGAATCTAGCAAATAAAAATGCAATTGAGCCATCCGACATAAAAGATGTTGTAGAAGATATCTTGGAAATAAAAGCGTTAAACAATACCTTGAAAACCATCAGAAAGTTTACCAATAAGGCAGTGGAGGAATTCTTTGACTTAAAGAATAATGTCGCTACTCGAACGCTGAAATTCTTTGTCGAGGCGCAACCCCAACTTTTTATCGAAAGTCTATCAGCATTGCAAGTATAGCGGAGCTACATGATTGCTGGATATTTCTGCTCGGGACCAATATTGAGCAGCACTGGCACGAGAATGCTCAAGTAAATCTCTGGAATTTTGGCCTTTCTGCATACTTTCATAAGCAGGTTCTTGTCCTTTCTCTCAACCGCATCTTGAACCTTCGGAAATACGTCAGGGGTCATTAAAGATTGAAGATAAAACGACACATCCGCTATTCTTTCCTTGAAAGTTTTCATTATCTCACCTTCTGAAAATTGCCCTATGTTTCTTTTAAAGCTTATCATACCTAAAATCTAAATCCAAGTCTAAGTCAAAAACAAGGTTAGTGTGACGAATTGAGCATCCTGATGACCGATGTTCGACTGACTAAACGTGGCTTCCTAGTAACCATGATTTTTCACTTTACTTTTCTTACGTGGTACTATGTCTTCTCCTTTGTGGTTCTGGGGCATATCTTTGGTTCATCCGCTGAGACTTATCTAATAGTTTATGCATCTTTTAATTTTATCATCGTCACTACATTATTATTAAGCAGTTTTTTCATTCACAAATTCAGTAAAGTTCGTGTCATTTTTGAATGTTCTATAGCCATTTCAATAGTAGCCCTTCTTCTTCCATTCGTTTCAAACATAATTCTTAGATTAATAGTCATTTTCGTAGAAGGGATATTTTTCAGTATAGGTCAGTTGGCGTCCTTTACGTATTTCTGGAGCTTAACCGTACCTGAAGAAAGAGGTCGGGCGGCTGGTATCGCTGGATTTTTCTCTTTACTGTTTCTTCATCTCATAAGTCTAATAGCACAAACTTTTGATTTCTCTGGGACGGTAATGTTGAGTGCTATTCTTAGTTTAGGAACACTGACAACTAGATTATTAAGGCCAGAAAAGAAAGTTTTGTTGACAACAAAGAAGGATGAAAAAAGATATCGTCCTGAGAAAAGAACCATCTTTCTTTACTCCGTTCCTTGGATACTGTTTTCTTTAATTAATACAACACTGGCCAGAAACATATCACTCCATGTTTCCCAAAGCGTTCCATCTTCTCTTTACATGTTTCTCTTGGTTCTGCAGATGACCGCAAGTGGTTTTGGAGCGTTGGGCGGAGGAATAATTGCAGATCTCTTTGGACGAAGATTATCCCTAGGTTTCGGCCTTACTTTATATGGAATTAGCACAGTTCTCGGAGGGTTTGTCGAAAACTATGAGGTGCTTTATTTTATGTATGTTGTAAACGGTTTGAATTGGGGACTCCTCTGGACACTGTATGGCTCTGTAGTTTGGGGTGATCTAGCCGACAAAGAAAATTGCGCTAAGAGATACTCCATTGGATTGATAATCTTCTACTTGAGTACGGGCGTTGGATTTTTCCTTACGCCTCAAATATCTCAGATCCCGCTAATCATTAGTTCCCTTGCAAGTTGCTTATTGATTTTCCTTTCAAATATAGCATTGATTTTGGCCCCAGAACTGTTATCCTCAGATTTCCGCGAAAGAATAAAACTGAAATTATACATGAATGTTATCAGGAAAATTGGACGAAAACTATCGCAAGATCAGGGATAAATGCTATCAAATAGTCTTGGAAACGCCGAAGCCTCTCTTATGTGTTTAAGTTTGCATATCCACTGGATTAACCTTTCAAGTCCTATCACAAATCCCGAGTGGTGAACAGAGCCGTATTGACGAAGATCCATGCACCATCGTTGATTCCTAGGTTCTATCTTCTCCTCCGCCATCTTTTTGAGCAACACCTCTTTTTCGTCAATCATTTGCCCGCTACTGGCAATCTCTCCATAACCTTCTGGGGCAAGCAAGTCCGCAGACAATGTCAGCTCTGGCCTTTTGGGATGAGGTTTGTAGAAGAACCTTTCGATACTGATTGGAAACTCCGTGATAAAGAACGGCTGATTGAATCGAAGACTAAGGTTATTCTCCAGTTCCCAGCTCAGTTCTTCTCCCCACTGGATGTTATATCCATCCTTTTGCAGCATCTCAACAACCTCATCGTAGGTTAGCTTAGGGAAGGGTGTCTGCACCCTCATCATATCCTCAGCCTGACGTCGCAAACATTTAAACTCTTCACTGGCCTCTTTAGACAAACTGTGGCAGATGTGTGTCAAAAACTCCTCCTGAATCCTAATGATGCCATCCAAGTCACATTGGGGAGCCTCCGCTTCTATGCGCCAGTATTCTGTTAGATGCCGTCTCGTTCTCAACTTTTCAGCCCTGAAGGCAGGGGCAATCGTATAGATTTTTCCTAAACTTGCCATAAAAGCATCGGTGTAAGGTTGCAATCCTTGGGTAAGGAAAGCCTTTTTATCGAAATATTTGACCGCGAAGCAGTTAGGCCGATCTCCGGCTGCTGGAATTATCGTTGGACCATGAACCTCAATGTAACTGTGTCGGTTAAACCACTGTCTAGCTACGTCAAGCAACTTGGCTCTAATCTTCATTACGGCTTTATTTCTCTCACTCCGTAAGTTACGACTGACAAACATGTCGCAATCCAGAAGATAACTCACAAATTAAGTTTACTTAAAAAACTATTGATTAAACTCATGAAGAAGTCATTAAATCTCAATAATTATACTGTTAGACGTTCCAAGCTTTTAATTTTCTGGCATTAAATAATCTACCTAACCTGAACTTTTGTTAATTTACAACTCAATATGTGGTGACATGTGTAACGCCATATGTCACTACGTTTTCGCCGAAAAAGCCCGAAAACAAGCTTAGTTATGGATGGTGCGGGGGATAGCCGTAAAACTCGAATTTAAACCCAGCTTTTATGTTCAGAGACTAATTTCTAAAATAGAGGCAATTGTGTGGTGACAGATGTCATGATATGTTCCAATAACTGAAACAATAATTAATTTTCTTCCATTCGGTACTTCGGTCGAACTATCGCTTAGTGGATAGATGTCTCCCGCACATGTCGACTTCTTTTTATGAGCTGTGCTGTGCAAAGTGAGAACTGGTGAAAGCACATATCTATAACTCAATCCATTATATATGCTAAAGCATGGGGTGAAATGGCGTTTGAAAGGAGAAAATGCCATATTATGTGACTTGAAATATCAGGAAACGTATGGTTTTCTCCGCCAACTCAAAGAGTTCATAGTTTATATGAGAAGAGGCGATGGCACTTGGGGAACTGATGATCTTTACGATAAGTCTGCCAGCACGCTTTACGCATTGTCGGTGTTGAATCTTTTGGATGGATCAATTGACAACAAATTCTTGGAATCATCGATATCGATGGTAGAAACGGTTAAGCAAAGAATAAGCGCAGATAGAGAAATGTTAATACCCTATGTTCTAGGTCTCTATCTGTTTTACGTAAATGTGCCACGTGAAAGGCCCATAGTCACTTTGGAAATCGAGGAATTACTTAAGAAAGCGGAGATGGAATTTACGTTGAGCGAAGATACGAGTGAGAGGCTCTCTTATAGTGTGGAGTATATTTTTGCTGTTTCTATGTTTCTTAGCTTGATTTATGCCTCTGATATTGAGAATGTATCGGATCAAATTGCAACCAGATTTGATGGTGTAAGTACGAAAATCGCCTCAAAATTCCAAGGCTTAGATGATAAAAGTAAGACAAAACTCCTTTTCGCCTTATCTGTAAGACAAGCCCTACATGAGGATTTGAGAGGTATTTACCGAAGCTACAAAAATGACATTGAAAACCTGCGGAATAGGATAAGAGAAGAAGACCTTCTGGCTCTTATAGTTAAACCGTATATGATCATTGGCGTGGAATGCAATAGAACAGTTGTTTTTCGTTTGATAGACTATTTCCAAAAGGAGAGTCAATACGGGATCCAAGAAAGGGAGATCCGCTATAGACTTAGTCGAGCCCTTATATACATGGGTGACCCAAGCAAAACTGGAATAGAAATACGCGCAATCGATGATTCGCGCTATCAAATTCAGATTGAAGTTACAGAAGACACTTTGAATACGCTTCAGAGACAAGCGCCAAGTGTTCAGTTCGTTTCAAGAATAGCTCTTTGGCTAGGATTAGCTGGTTTCAGATATACGTATGTAGTTCCAGAAGGGGAGCGAGAAGCGTATCGTGAGTTTGTAAAAGAAAGATGGACGGATAAATATATTCGTGTCAACAAACGTGGTCTGCAAGAGATCCTATCTAGAACTGTCAGCATGACTTCGAGATTCAACATGCTGGGAGCTAGCAACCTTTTCATACTTGGAGCGATGCTCTCTTTCAGCATTTCATATCTTTCAAGAGTTCCTCTTTTAGAAGGTACGATCATAGGTTCTCTTATATGGCTAATGCTGACTGAGGCAATTGGGCATCAATTACCTGCGTATTTTTATGTAGCACTCTTTTCCACAATAGGGAGAAGGAACAAGAATAACAAACGGTTACGCGAAGAGTTGGACAGACTGCTGGAGGTAAGTTGACATGAGCTCAGGTAAGTACAAAAGCAACATGTTCAGGTTCATAGTAGATGGTATGGAATACCATTATGCAACCCTAATAGTGGACGAGCCTGCTGCTTGGAGGGCACTGGGAGGACTAGAACTAGAAATCGGGCCCTATCACATCGGGCACGATAAACTATATTTCACAGATAACGCAACGCTTAGCAACATCTCACTTAAAGCCATAGCAGATCTAGGAAAAACACGTAGAGAGAAGATAGGCAAGGTAGATAACGAGGTAGCTGCACGAATAGCTGGGAGCCTACTCTACAAAGCATTCCACATTTTCTTTCTAAATTCAGGTTTCCAATGCCCTTTTAAGGGGCTATATTACAAACAGTCGGACTATTATGTGAAGACTCTCCAAAAAGATGAAGCAAGATATCTTGTTTTTCGCGGTATAGCGCCAAAAATTCATGCAAGGGATCAAATACTTTTCTTTCAGACAAATTCTGATTACCGAATAGAAATTGATAATCCTAGGCAGTACAAGATGTGGTTAGGATTCTTGGTGAAGGTTCATGGAGAAAAAGGATACTTCATTTTGAAGAATTTAGACCTTAAAAATGAAAGGGCAAAACTTTCTCGGCAAGAAAAAGAGATAATTGTCCCTCTAAAGTCCCTATATATACCCGCAACTTCAGTAACACTAGGTCGCAGAGGCGTCTTAATGGAACTTCAAGAGTTCTCTCAGTTCAGAGATTCATTAGCGCTATCTGAATACGCTTTCGTAGACCGGGCTTGTCAAGATCTTGGGGTTCAAGACAGCCTGAGGCTGCCACTTGACAGATCTGAAAAGCAGACAATACCATTTACCAGATGCCACTTCAGGGAGGTATGACGTGACGGCATTTGAGGAATCTTTAGGCATCTTAGATACGCCAGAATTAGAGTTCAGGGCGGGAAAAAGAGCCCTTGATCCGGTCCAGGGCTTTGCCCTAAATAATTACAAGCCCTTCTCAACCCCCAGCCTAGAGGAAAACGTCAAAGTTGACTTAATGGTTCCGCTTAACTATCAGAAGACAAACAAGGTCAAAGAAATTCTTCAAGATTTAAAGAACGGATGGGCCCTCACCAGATACCCACGTTCAAGATATCACGCCTTCAAAGATACTTACGATATTGACTTAGATTTTTCCAGTCCTAAAAAGTATGAGTCTGCCAGTGACGTAAAAAGAGAAATAAATCACGTCGCTCGGCTAAGGGACAAGCGACTTCGCGTTCTTGTTATTGTTTCTTCTCAGAGATCAGAGATAGGAGGCTTTTATTATCAAGTAAAGACGCACTCAATACCAAAGCAGGTTCAGACGCAAATACTTCTTGACTCCACTGTTGAAAAATACTTTGAACCAGATTACCAGAGAGGCGATCTACTTTGGAATTTTTCGTTAAGTATTTTCTCAAAGGTGGGTGGAATTCCGTGGAAATTAGCTAACCGTTTAGAGAAGGTCTCAGCATTCGTGAGTTTAACCACCGTCGCTTCGACAATGCCTGTTGGGATAATTCGGAGAAAGGGCGTAGCCTCCGTTGAAGTGGTCAACTGCTGGGGAGAGCATCTTGGCAGAGTTTTCATGGATGCTAAAATCGAGGAAGACCCTGTAGAGCGCGGCGCTTGGACAATTGACCAGGATACTATCAAAAGTCTTGTGGAAGGGGCTCTTGACAATGTTGAGAGAGGAGCCGCAGAATTAAACAAAGCAAAAAAGGAAGACTACATCGTTTTTCACACCACTGATCGTTATGTTCCTCAAGTGTACGATCTAATTAAGTCAATTGTTTCATCGAGGGGCTTTCAAAAATTTAAGATTCTTCATATACAGGCGAGAGGCCCTCTTAGCATCTACAACCCTGAGGCATCAAGTCCAAGAAGAGCTTGGCCAAAAGAAGGAAGCTACTGGTACCTTGAAAATGGAAGAATAGCGTTTCTTTACACGATGGGTAGGTGGCCATATTCAACGATACCTGGTACAGAGCCTTACGTCATCTCACCACATTCTGTTTCGCCCTTGCAGGTCAATTTCGTTACTGGAAGTGAAGGCACAAAGCTTGAGGACAGCGACTTGGAGCACATTTACAATCTGACGAGGTTACATTATTACTCTGCCGACATACCAAGAATAAGAATGCCCCTTACTACAAGGATTGGCAGAAGGGCAGCTTTACTTGCAGCGAGCGGTCTGACAATGCAAGACTTTGATATCTCTTACTTGTACTGACAAAATGCGTCTGGTCAACTTAGCTTCTTTTATCCACTATTAAGGTAACTTAGGTAAGAGTTTTTCAATGGCCTCTTTAAATTGTGACCATTGCGCCTTGTTTCGCACAACAAATTTTTGTCGTCTCTTCCACATCCCGTCTTTCTTATTCCAAAGATATATTGCTAACTGCTTTCTTCCAAAAGATTCTAACAAAGCAACTGCAGCCCACCATTTGTCAGATTTGAATATGGTTATCGCTTCAATCACTTTTATTGACTCTGAAACTGGTAGCTTCTCCTCAGTCAAGAAATCACAACCCCATCTGTTAGTTACTTCTGATGATGACCACTTTTAAATGTATGCGCATTCTAGTGAAAGCCAATACTACCTCTCAGAAATGTCATTTAAATGAGTTATCTCCTTGACACGCCTGCCTCTTCTTCTCATTTCATCAACCAGCTCTCGATAGAACGTATGCAATCTTCCTGGGTTATAGTAAAAATAAGCAAGGTTGTAATCTTTCAGAACTTCAAAGGACGCCTGAAGAGGTTGAACAAGCGTGCAACGAACTCATTCCGTCTTACGCATTGAAGTTGGAATCAATTCTATTGGAAACAGTAGCGTCTTATTTTACCGTTGCAAATACTCAGGCGAAATTGCAAAAGTACCTAGAGCAAGCTAGACAACTTCACGCTTCCCTAGATGATTTTTGGTTCGTTTATGATAATCCAACAGATTTCGATCAGCACGTTTCTGATGGTCTTAAAAGAGAACTTGCGTTGAAGGGTTGCCCAAATATTCCTGCTGGAATCATTTATTACAGAAATCCACTAACAAGATTAGTCTCTCTAAGAAGAAATACACGAACGCCTTACAAGACTTAAAGTAATTAGCGCGCTACAACAAAAGAAATATCCATCGTCGGCATTAAACGAATTGGGTAGCTTATTTGAAAGGCGGATGGGATTCAGACCCACACACAAACTGACACCTTTGATTCCAGTTTGAATGCCTCAGAAACTTGTTTCCGTTAATCCCTCTTAACGGACACAGAGATAAGTGGTATTGCTATTTTCAAGACGGTGCGACGGGGCGTATTGAGGGTGTTCCCATGAAGTCTATGTGTAGAATGGCGCATCCCTTCTTGGGTTCCATATCCTGGGCATAAATCTCATAGTAGATAGGAACTTTGGTTTCCTGTGCAGGTGGCTTCCTTGAGGGAATCTTGATCCGTATTTTACTTTGCTCAACTCCCCCCGACAAAGAGTACATGAGTCCAGGAAAGAAGGGCATTCTCGTTGGTCCACCCCAATTGAAGTACAAAAGTTGTCGAAATTCGCCACGATACGCTGCTAGACCTCCAACATGCCAGTCTATTCCTTCCGTCCCATCCAGCAGTTCAGGCGGGATGAGGATCCTGATATGAGCGGCCTGAGCAGTGACTTTTCCTGTGTTCTTTACGTAAACAAGTAGCGTTGCGGTGCGATCCTTAACTTCACCTAAGTCGAAAGACACTTGAAGATTGGGTTCCTTGAATCTGTTCATTACCAGCTTAATTTCATGATCGTACATCGGGACCGATTGAAAATTGAACCTTCTATAATACCTCAGATCAGATGCTTGATGGGCAGTGGTGCCTATGGGGATTTCAATTACGAATACAGCCTTCTCAGGGCTATCTTTTAAGGCGATAGGAAAAATCCTCACATCAGGTATGCGAGGATATATTCTCGAGTTAAGAACTTGTTCGATCCATTCTCTTTTTCCATCTGCCTCGATTCCACCATCAATTTCAATAGGCTCATGGTCCTTTTCAATCACGCCGTAAATAATCCTGCCACCATCCGAGTTCGCAAAAGCTGAAACATCTTTACTGAGTTCCTTCTTGTTCCGCTCATTGTTACTGAGGCAATCCGACCTCTTATAGTCCAAATGAAGACTTTCTTCAACTTGGTTCTTAATCAACTGCCTAATGGCGTTTTCATCCCACTCTGACATCCTAGGCCGCCTCTTTTTAATTACTGGATAATCGATTTGCTCAAGATTAATATTTTTCCAATACAAGCACTAAACTACGCCTGATGCAAAAGACCAAACTTCATATGCAATACCTTAACTTCTTTTCCAAAATAGGCAGACTTTTGTTTGTGTTAGGAAGCTGAGGATGCAGAGCATTTTGGGTTGTTTCCTTGGGCTGGCCTGTAAATCGCTACGTTAAGCAATGCTGTTAATAAGCCTTAACGGACACCTAACGTATACAAAAAGAAAAGCAGTTAAGGCTACAAACAATATTTTAACAGATTCCTTGGATGGAAAAGTTGAGAAGGTTTGGGTGGAGGATGCTTAGGAACAGTTCCAACTACTGCAGACATTCTATCTGCTTGCAACTTCCATCTTTCTGTCGAAGGCGAGATACTTACTAGCCAAGTGAATGTACATCAACGTTGTATCTGCTCTGAGATGACCTGCAAACTTGGCTAGGCTAACTATGTCCACAGTTCCTTTTTCCTCAAGCTCTCGAATGGCCCTGTGAGTTATTCTACTATGCCTCAAGCAATGAAACGTGTAGCCTTCTTCTATTCCGAGAAACTTCACTCTATCTCTGAAGGTCGCGCTGATGGTTGAAACGGAGTATGGGAAAAGCATCCCACTTTTAATCTTGAACCTTTCCAAGTAGTTTTGAACGATCTCTAGGCACCATCTGTCAAGTAATAGATTATACTTGTTTGGTCTATCCTTGTGCTTCAGTCGGGTGACCTCAATTTCACCTGTTTTGAGGTTCAAGGTTTCAACCCTGAGCTTTTCAATTTCACCTATTCTCAATGCCAAGTCGTAAGCTACACACAACACAGGAATCTTTCCGATCAGCCTGAAGCAGTCTTCCTCTGGTAGCCACTTCGGTTCAAGGACCTCACCGGCGCTTGGAACAGGAATCATCCCTTTGAGTTCATACTTCCCCATTGAGTCGTAGAACTTCTTTAAGGCGTGGGCCGCAACCCTTAGGGTTCTGCGGCTTTTGAATTCTCTGTCCTTCTCCAAGTGGCTATACCAACTGGTGAAATCCATAGGAGTCGCTTTATCGTAGTCCTTTCCGAGAAACTTAAGAAAGTCATCCACAAGATGAGAATAGGTTTTGGCTGTCCCCAGATTCCCATAACTCAGGTGATTGTAGAATCTCTGGGCGAGAGGATGCATAAGTATCTTAAAAAAGTAAGTTTTTTATGTATTTAAACTATTGCATAAAACTTTATTTTATGTAAACAGATATGTGAAAAAACGTATTTTTCAAAGAAAAAATTAACAAAAATGTTTATATTTCGCTTTACGTTAGGTGTTTTTGTGCGTTGCGTTAAAGCACAACCCGATAACGCACATTCAATATAATGGCGGTGTCGCAGTTGTGCGATAAGGCAACGTGCCACACCGAGAGGCGAACCGTGTGCGGTGTGGTGTTGCGGCAATGAGTTAGCCGACAAGTCGCAACAGCCCGAAAGGGTGGCATAAGAAAGGCTGTTCTAAGACACGGTTGAAGCAAAATAAAGCCTTTAGATAGTGAAACTAATGTTGCATTAAGGCTTCTCTAAACCGCTAACCCCATGAGCAGAGGGTTAGTTATGCCATTCGTTGCCCGTTGCGTTAGGTGTGGACATATTGAATCGGCGAGAACCCGCTATGTTATAGAACTGAGCAAACAAGAGCATGACAGAGCGAGTCATGGTTCTCACGAGCCTGACCTGTGGACAACAGCCATAGTGAGCCACGCTGATTTCTATATGTTTGAACGCTTACGCAAGGTTTCGACGTTTTGGGCTGTTCAGCGGTTGCCTCGTGAGGTATTGCTGAAACTCGCCCATTAATTCCCTCGTTTTTCTGGATAGGTTAGCGGGGAGTTTAAGCCTTTCTGCAAACTGAACGAGCAGAGCCAACAGGGTTAGAATCCACACATAAGTAAGGTAGAGAATTTGCCAAAATCTCAAACCGCTACTGCTCAAACCGTAGCCATACCCGTTGAACAGGAAGTCGTCTTGCTACGTGGTTTCCGAGACCTCGTAGGCGAGAGATGGGGCTACTTTATGGGTAGGCGATTGACTCAGCAAGACATGACAACCAAGACTGAGGCTGAACGTAAGGCTGTCGCTGAAATCCGAAAGAACATAACAGGCGACAACCTAAAGACCATAATCGCCAAAGCCGACATTAAAACCTATGAAACCAAACTCTCTGAAATCAAGTCTGCACGTGAAACCCTCAACAAGGTTTCTAAACCATTCAGAGAGAAGATTAGCCCACTCGCTAAGGCTCAGAAATACATAGACAACGTGGCGATTCCCGACGCTCTCAAAGAGTTAGGGACTCCTGTTCAACCACGCTTCAGTTTGAGCAAGTGGCTGGAAACAGCAATCGCTTCAGCGAAAAAGCAGAAGTAGGCTTAACGCCTACCTCAAGCAATCTCCCATCTTTTTTCCTGCCACAGTCTAAGAGGTAACCTCTTAGACGGCTTGGAAAGGCTACCCTGTCGAGCAAAAACGTTCAGGCAGATAAAAGGCTATCAAATTATGGGCTTCTCTAAAAGCCGAAAGCATATTTGCTAACCCACTTTGCTAATTGAGGTTGTGAAACCTCAGATTCTCATATTAGCAGTCTGGGTTTTAGCCATTTCATAGCCTTTCGGTTGGAGAATAGCCCTTTTATTTTTTTGCTCTGCTAATCGTTTGGTCAGCGGTAGCACTAAGGTTTTAACTCACCTTTTGGTTAGCGATAAACGAGCCTTTTCTTTGCAGTAAGGCTTGGAGATAAAGCCTACAATGACTAAGCGTTTATGCGATTATCCGCAAAGGACTATTCTGAAGGGAAGACCGTCGAGCCTTGGGAAGGCTCAACGCCCCAAAGGTTTTAAGTGCCTCTTAAACCGGGGAATGAAGCCCTCAGGATAGTTAACCGCTTAGCACGAAACCGACTTTTTAACCTAAAGGTTGTGAGTCGTGGTTGAGGCTCTCCTTGAGGTGATTGGCGGAGTAGCCTTAGAGAGGAGAGTGTAGGGTGTCAAACACAAAACAGAAGCCTCTTTACGTCAAACCTTATGCTTCACAGAACCACCCCCAAAGACAAATAAGTTGGGAGTATAACTCGAGTTATAATTTACCAATTTGTTGTCGGGGAATCAAGCTTCTGTGGAGATCTCCTTCGGAGTGGGTTTGATGCACCCAGCCGAATAAGGCGACTTTTCGGTAGGAAAAGGGGCGAGGTAGCGTAAACGCTTAACAACGACCAAAGACTTAAAAACGGGAGTAGGAAGTAGGTCGGGGTGAACTGTCCTGAGACTTTTAGCGTGGCTTAGGCAAAAACTTAAGAGGAAACGAGATGTCAAATCTGAGACTCAACCAACTCAACCTCAGAAACCTCTCTTACAGATGATTCATGAGTTACAAAATGACCGATGGGAACGACGAGAGGCAGAACGACGACAACAATTAATCGAAATACACATGAAATTGGCGAAGAATCGTCCAAAGCCTCAGCCGTCTGTAAAGTTCTTCAAGCCAAGACCAGCCCATGAAAAACGTCTCTGGAAACCAGACGAGAAACCCGAAGAGAACTAAATTCCTCTCCTTTCCCTATTTCCCTTTTTTTGGGGTGCGTTTCTTGGTATATGGTATTTTGCTCAAGAACAGCGACAAGAAAATAAAGTGCAAACCCTGTAAAGGCGAAGGTTCTTTGCCCATCAATGGAAGCCTAAAAGTGTGCAAGGTCTGTGACGGAACAGGCTTAGTTCCCCTTTTCAGCGAGATACAACGAGTTCTACACCGCTTCAGACTAGTCCCTAATGGCTTTTCTAAAACCTACTCCGTAATGTTGAGGTTCAGCGACGTTGAAGATTGCATTCGATCATTAGAGGCACTTGATTTAAGCGGAATCCGAGCGTCGATAGTCTACCCAATCCTCTAACTTCCTCTTTTTTTCTCTGGGGTGAATTTCTACGCAACCAAAAGAGCCATATCACTGTCCCAACTGTGGAAACCCCTTAACCCTAACAGAACAACCAGAGTCTAAACTTTTGAAAGATGCCTACTTGTTCATCGGAGAGTGCGAAAATCATCACAAGTGGGAAATCCTCCAAGACTTGGCGGATATGGGCAGAGTTAACATGACTCAGATGCTCCAAACCGACGACGAAGCCTGTGAGGAAGACTGCGACGATGACGAAGCCGAAGGCGGTCCAGAGATAGACTTAGCCAGACAATACAACTAACCTTTTTTTTGGGGTGAGAGGCAGCCAAGAAAACGACGCTAAGTTCTGTCCTTTCTCTACTTAGCCGTCGGTTTCTCGGGCACTCACCCCGCTTTTGGGGTGTAAAATCTTGAGGTTGAAAACATCCTCAATGGAAGTCGAAGTTTCTTATAAGCCAGCGGGAAACGAGCTATTGGTTCCTGAGCCTCAGATACGGATGCGAACCGTCGATGGCAAACTTGTTGAGAAAGTGCGGACGATAGCCAAGAAAAGGTTTCAGTGGCATGGCAAAGATTTAGCCGTAGACATTAAACTAATTGACCCGGAGACTCAGAAAGAAGTGCCGATCTCCGAAGCCCTCGAGGTTCTCGACCACTACCAATACAAACTTTTAGACGAAGACGGCAACCTCTGGAAAGAAGAGGGTATCCTATACTATGCACTTCGGCAAGACGGCTCCGAACAGGAATGCAGCCCCTACGAGCGGACGCAAGTAATCCACATTCCAGACGAAAACTGGGTGCCATCAACCAGCCTAAACGGCTTCCTTTTCACGAATGTGTATGAAATCTTCAGCGAAGACAGCAAAATCGCTCGAATGCTATTAGAGGAAGCCGAAAGGCGCTTTAGAGCAGACCAAGTGGGCATAGCAACATTCTCCTTCGGAGGCTTCAAACAATACTACATCTTTCTGGTGCCTCTTTTCAAAGACGGCAAATTCGTGTGGCTAATGAAATTCTCCGACCAGAAGCTCCTCTACAATCACCTGCAAGAACCACCAACAGCAGTCAAAGTGCCCATACGAGAAGCACCACCACTACAAACCTTACCTCCAGTTCAAGCCTTAGTAACAGTAGCCAAGAAAAAGAAGAAACAAGAATAAGAAGACTGAAACCTCTATCTTTTTCTTTTTTGGGGTGAGTAATATGGCGAAACTTAAATGCGATAATCCCGACTGCGATTACTGTGGAAAGCCTTTAGCCCGAATCGAAATCCAACTAACGTTTGAGGCAGACTACAACGAAAAAGAAGAACGTTACACTTGGTCTAAGGACGACGTTGATTCAGCACAATCAGAAGAGTGTTGCCCCTACTGTGGAAAACCACTACAATAACTCCCTTCTTTTTTTGGGGTGAATGCGAGAGGCGAACAACTGATTTTTGAGAGTTCTCCTTTCTCTATTTCAGTCATCGCTTTCTCCATTCACCCCCTTGGGGTGATTATGATAAGCGTCATGCTTTGCCAAGAAGGCGACCTCCGCGACCTCAAGCGACAAGGCTACGCGTGCGAGACAAAATTCGACGGGACTCGAATTAAGGTGGTCAAAGAGAACGGTCAAGTAACTCTCGTAAATAGGCATGGAATCATCTACACAAGTCGACTACCAGAATTAGTTGAAGCTGCCAAAGCCATCAAGGGCGATTTCACAATAGATGCCGAGGCAGTCTACATCAACCCTGTTACTGGGCAGACAGAATTCACGCCTTCTCAAAGGCGCTGCAGCACCCAGGACTGGGCTAAAATCTACAGATTGCAGAGTCAATATCCTATCATTCTAAAGGCATTCGACATCATGAAACTCAAAGGCGAAGATGTCACAAATCGGCGATGGTTAGAAAGAAAACAACTGCTCGGCAAACTGGTCCACGAAAAGACAGATGCCATTCAATACGTGAACCACAGTTTCGACTTGGAAAGATGCTGGGAACAAGTGGTTGCAACGGGAGAAGAGGGCCTTATACTCAAGGATGTAAACGCTCCCTACGAATACGAGCGCTCATACAAATGGCTCAAGGTCAAATACTGGAAGCCACCAGAAGTCTGCGACGTCGTAGGCTACACGCCAGGGAAGAACGCTCGACACCATTTCTTTGGCAGCCTCGTCTTAACCCAGAATGGAAAATTCAAAGGCTGCGTTGGCTCAGGCTTCAACGACTGGGAACTTCGCCAGATCAAAGACCTCTTCGCCGACGCCAGAAAAGTTGCTATACCCTTCGACATCGGAGAAGACTACATAGCCGTAGACACGAAGCTGAAAGTGGAAGTCAAATACTACAAACACACGGACGCTGGAGTGTTTCGGTTTCCCGTCTTTGTCAGAGTCGCCTAACCCTCTTTCTTTTTTGGGGTGATTTGATGAAAATCTACAGAGCATTTGGCTTCTCGTATTCAGCCTATGTTGAAGTGAAAGTTCCCGAATCCTCTCCATTTCCCTGTTTCGTAAACCTAAGGTGATTCCTGAGGTGGTGTTTCCGACCAAGTCCTAAGTGAAGGACTGAAACAGAGGCAGAAGAGGAGGAAACTTTATGAAAAAACAAACCACAAGGAAAGGCTTGCTCTTGCCTGTCGCTCTCATGGCTGTCTTAGCATTGTCGACGCCCTTAGCTCAAGCCGCCGTCTACACAGGCTACAATAGACATGACATTTGGTTCTGGTTCATCCACAACTATTGGGAACTCTACGTCAAAATTGACACCGGTGCTGATAAGTGGTGGGTCAAATGGGTTACCAACGCTGCGCCATTCTCTTTGCTTGGAAGCTACAATGGAATAATGTCCTACATTAAGATGTGGGATGACAAAGGGTGGAAATATCAGTTTGGGCCCCTTACGTATCCTTATGTTCCTGCTGCCAACGGAGAGTTCACCAAGTCCTACCCGAATACAAACACTTGGACTCACACAGAATTTCGCTGGTCTTATATAGTGACGCCTTATCTATGGAATGTTGTGACTCTCCATGTCACCGTCTGGGTCGGTGGCTGAAACCATGAAAACCTTAAAGAAAATCTTGAAACGCCTAAAAGCAGTCATTCTCTCCGCGATAGGCGTGGACCTTCAAATCGAAAAGGACCCATAAGCGAGACGTAGAAACGAGGTTTCGCAGTCTGTGCATTAGTAGTCGTATATCTGCTGAATAGAATCCCGAAAGATTCAAGAAGACAAACAAAACTCGTCAAGATTTCCTAATTTTTTTGGGGTGATTTAGTTGAGTGCTGAGTTACTGGCTTTATTGCAGCGGACCCAACCAAAAAAGCCACGATATAAGGAGCCCAGTTCCGAACCCAGCCCAGCGCTGCTTAGTTTGCTTGGTCGCATGGAAGCGAGACGCTGGAGAGAGGAAACAATGGCTGAAACAGTTGAATACCTCAAAGAATGCGCTGATGAAATCAAGTTTATTCGACACCTTCGGACCTGTCGGGAATGTCAATTAGAAACCTCATTAAGCGTTGAACGATATGGCGGTAGAGGACTCCCCTGGTTTTTCGACAGTAACAACTTTGATTCTTTTTTAGACGAAGTTGAGGACCCACGTTTCAAAGAGTGCCCGAGAGTTCAAAACTACAAGATAGGCTCATACTGGGACAGAACAACAGACAATAACGAAACAATGCGCTTCATCAACGACCGCATAGACTGGGCTGAAAAACACATAAAACAACAAATCTGGATAGCGGTAGACTACTACCGACTGCTAAAAGAATGGGACTTAAACGAACCACGACCAATGGAAGCAACACTTCCCTTCTAAATTTTTTTGGGGTGCATTTTGAACGCTCTTGAAATACGTCTATTAAAACGCCTCTGCGATAAGTATAGTCTGGACTATTACGAAGTCGACAACACCTTAACATATTGGGAAAGTTGTCGCAAGACAACCCCAAAAATAAGAAGCATCTCCTCTCTTTAGCCCGTATGCTTTCACGAACTTTAGATACATTTGAAATAGAGCGTATGGCTGAACTGCAGAAACAATACATAAAAGAACACTTCCTCTCCTACTACGTAGCCTGCAGCCTAGCTGGAGAAACAAAGTCAACTGAAGTCGGGCAGCCCTTACACGACTCTAACTTCTCCCTCAAAACCTACATTGAATCAAGATGAAGGTTATGGAAAACATTATCAGACTGTTCCGTCGGTCTCTCCTCACTGCTTTCGACAACTGGCTTGAAAGGAACAAAGAAGCCATAGGCGACAAATGGTATGACCAACTTGAAAAACAGATGAAGGAAGCAGACTGCGATACCGCCATAAAAATCATGGGAACCGCCTTGTGGATGTTAAATATGATTGCTGGGTTCGGAGTCTTGGCAGGGATAGGTCCAGACAAGGTGAGCATACATGAAATCGACAAACGCTTAGACGAACAATCCACAAAACGACTACTGCTAATCATTCAATCGTGTATGAACCTGCAATACCTTCCCAAGGAGATAGCAACCCAACCAATTCCAGTGATAAGCGCAAGAAAGTTCTCACTAAAACTATACACAGAGCAGCAAACCACCTAACTTTTTTGGGGTGTAAATTTGATAGAACCTGCCAAACGAGTTCCTAAAAAATATCATAAGTATGCACACTTGTTTCCAGACAAACAACTCTACGAAGTCCACAGGCAAAAATATGGTCTTTTCGTCAAATGCTGCAACTGTAAGAGATGGATTCCCTCAATGGAGGAATTCGTGCAATTATGCTTTAGAGTTCCTAACACTGATTGGTCTGGAAAAGTCTGTGTGGGCCTATGTAAAGAGTGTGCGAGACACTAACCCTGCTTTTCTTTTGGGGTGGCTAATGAAAAAGCGTAAGCAGCCAAACCCGAAGTTCCATGTCGGTGATAAGGTTCATTGCTTAACGATTGACCTCTATGGTAGGAGACTAACTGTTAGGTCATCTCGCTACATTGATTTTCTCGGTTGCCACGTGTACACTCTAGAAGACGAAAAAGGCCAGCAGGTACATCGCGGCAACCACGTGTCCAGTGAAATCCCAGAACATTTCTTACAGTCCGCTGAAAGCATCCTTGAACGCTACATCAGACTCCAATCTCCCTAATTTTTCTCTTAGTTATTTTTCCACTTTTAACATGAAAGTAGCAAATCGGGGTGTATTATTGAGCAAAGAACTCTTAGAGTTAATGCAACGAACAAGAGTTAGAAAATACAGCAGTGACGACCCAAAACAAGTAATTCAGGGAATAGTTGAAGAAATCAAGGTAAAGACAGGGCACTACGGTTTCCGGTCCTGGGAGATGATGGTGGAGTATTTGGGCAAATGGCTCGTGCTCAACCAGAAGATAGGACTCGCGTGTATGCCGCCGTTACAGGGATTTAAGGGGCTCAATCTACAGAAAGACGCACTATATGAGCACTTGGAAGAGTTAGACTACTTTCGGCACTATTACACAGCCGCCAAAGCAAACCCTTGGGACCACATCGGAGAAGTCTACACTGAAATGGAACTCGCTGGCCCAGGTCAAAACATGACTCCGAGAACCATTGTTGAATTTATGACTAAAATGGTTTATGTGGGAAAAAGGTTAGATGGTGCAGACGAATGGTTCTGCTATGACTCCTATCTACGATATGTTACATGGTATTGTCTGACCTATCATGTTTTACCGAATCACTTGAGACCGATGAATCCACCAGTGAAGACGCAGTTGGATCCATGTGTGGGAAGTGGACGATTCTTACTCGCAGCAAGCCTGATGATGCCGAAAGCAAATCTCGTGCTATTTGGTATTGAAATTAACCCATCTCTCTACAGAGCCTGCTTGGTTAATATGGCAATGTTCTCAAACCATCCCTTTAGTATTATCTGTGCTGACGCCTTAATGATTGATCCCAAATACAGTGGGCCATCCAGTTCTCTATGGGATATGGGTAACCGTTGGAACCCACCAGACATCTCAGTGTTCTATTGGAAACCGCCGCCAATAAATCCAGAAAGCTTTTCACTGAAGGCGTTCACAGAAATCAAGGAGAACAAATAGCCTTTTCTCTTTCTCTTTTTTCTGTTCGGGGTGAATTAGCCTTGACCTCTAACTACGATGAGAATGGAAAACTGAAGTGTGGTAGCTGTAACTCGCGAATATTTGACTTGATAGTCGAGCAACGAGTCTCTGACATTTCCAAGGATGGCGATGACCCAGTAGCTAACAGGTCAATAGAGTCCGAAAACATTGTTAGTTTGGTGTGCGCCAGATGTGGGGCTCGAATAAAATGACCAACAAAATAACCTACTTTGGAAGTGAAAGCGAGATTAACGATGCCATAGCCATCCTCAAGCAACATCCAGATCTCGAAGGCATGAAAGAACCTGAAGCCCGGTTACTCATACAGAAACTAATCGATGAACACCACATTAAAGCCTCAATCCTTGTAAACGGCAATACTGTTTGGAGCAAGGACCGCATTCTAAGCAATCTGGAACGAATTATGAAACAGGGAACCCTCTACAACGAAGACCAATCAAAACCACCTATACTATCACAATATTTCTACCAATTTCTCAGCCTCTGCTGCGGCAGCATAGCACACTACGACATCCACGGCTGGATCCACAAATATCCCACAGTCGAACACCTCAAGAAATTCTTCAAACACAATGAGTTAGGAAAAAGAGTGCTAGACTGGATACCAACATGGCATACGGATGCAAGAGCCATAGTTCAACAGATAGAAACACTGCTCTTCCCATTTGACAGCTATATGAAATCGCGTGAGGAACCTACCAAAGTAAAACGAAAATAACCCTCTCTTTTTCTACGGGGTGCAAAATATGGATGCCAAATCTCTTGAACAGTTCATCAGAGAACAAATTGCTGACCTTAAAAAACTGAAGAAAAGAGGCGACTTAACGGAGAACGGACATGGACAACTCCTCGCTTACCTATCAATAGCCGAGAAAATGGGTTGGCAAGTAAAAGTCAAATTGTAACCTCCTTTTTCTCGTCGGGGTGAAATTTTATGCAAAAAACAAGGCACTCAATACGTCTATGGACGATTCCCAGTGATGCCAAAAACAAACGCTTCATGTTCGGCTACTCTCCATGGTCGCTAGCAGACGGTAAATTCTACGCCTACAAGTATCGAAGAGTCTCTAACGGCTGGCAATTAGCAAAGAAACTAGGCTTCGCCAGACGCAAAGTAGCCAGAGAAAGAAGCTTACAATGGCACAGAAAATACTACAATGAACAGAACAAGAAACAACCTAAGCCACCAAAACCAAAACCAACAGACCAAGACAAACTAACAAAAATAGAAGCCAGAATCAAAGCCACCCAAACAAAGATCAAACGACTCACAACACACCTGAAGAAACTTAAACGGTCAGAAAAATACTACCACCGAAAAAAGGGTGACTGACCATGAGTAAATTGGTGAGAAATATAAATCGCTACCCACCAGGATTTTACAAAGATGACCTAGTGGAATACAAAGACGTCGTTTACCGCATACGTGAAATCTTATCCAAGGAGAAAAAAGCTGTATTGGAACTGGAGACTTTAGCCATACCTATAATCAAAGAAGCACGTGAGGCTTCAGCCGTAATAGTCGAGTATCGTAGGGACCCCAAAGACCCAGCTAGCGTCAACGACGACGGCAAAATAGAATACATGATAATGGCTCCACTTGACGAACTCAAACTCGTAGGACTCGACCATACCCCAGAAGCCTTTGAAAGACTCCGCCAATATGTTCAAGAAAGACTTCTCGCTGGCGGTATAGACTCATACCATGCCAACCCTGTAGACCCCTACAGTATCGCAGCCCGCATAGTTGCGGATGCATGGCGCCAATTTGACCGTAAAAAATACGCCGACATGGGAATCGAACACGCCATCAAACATCCACCATCAACCATAGACCAAAAACACTTTTCGCTGAGAGCCTTCGTCAAGGAAAGAAGCTAGTTTACGATAAGAAGATGTTATACATAACATCTCCTTTTTTCTCTTGGGGTGAAACGATTGAAGAAGTGGAAATCTTGGGCGTGTCATGATTGTGGCGTTGAAGAAGGACAAATACACAAAGACGGATGCGACATGGAAGTGTGCCCAAAATGTGGTGGACAACTGATAAGCTGTGGATGTTATAAAGACTACAACAAGCTACCCTTCCGAATCCCCTACATTCTAATTCCCAACCTTTGTGCTTTATGTGGCGAACAGTGGCCTAAAATATTTAAGGTCGAAGACGAGGAGTGGAGAAAATACGTAATTCCGCCACTGCATAACAAGCAACTGTGTCAAGAATGCTACGAGGAATTGAAGCGCATCTTTCCTAACGGGTGGGAAAACGCCTAAGTTTTTCTTTTGGGGTGAAAAAATGCCAATAAGAAGCGAGTTCACAATCGAACAATTTGAGCAAGCCTTTCAGAAACTCGCCCATGAACAGCCAAAATTCCATAGAATCTCAACAGATGATATGACTATAAACTTCTACTATGACGAACTAGGGAAACCACGCCGTATTTCATTTCAGTTCCATAAGCACAAACTAGGTGAGCCATGGCATGAAGGCGAATACTGGGGCTTTACCATTGAATCGAAGCTGTATAGCACCAGCTCACATTCCACAAAAATCGACGGGTACATTGATAAGGCGGTAAAGTTCCTCGAGGAACTCATGCACGGACAAACACCGATACCACGGTTTTCGCTAACACAAGTGAAATCCTAAAAGGCACGACCGAATAACCTTTTTTTCTCTTTACCTAAAACCGTAAATACTTAAAGTGTAATGTGTAAAGATGGGGTGAACAAATGGCGAAAAAGAGAGAATTAAAACCAGAAAGGCTCAACCTCACTCTCACACTCGAACAAACACAAAAACTCAATACATACATCATAAACGTAGGCAAGAAACACGGACGCATACCATCAGCCATAAAGACGAAAATACTTCGAGCAGCCCTAGATGAATGGTTCCAAAAACATGAGACCGACTTCAACATAGACTGGGATTGAGGTTAGAGCCTTGTTTTCTTTCGGGGTGATTGAATGCTACACCCCTGATGAATGGGAAAACATAGAAGTGCCATGCAAAGGCATCCCGACATCATAGATACCGTGTCAAAAAATAGTAGTCCTGAAGAAATACGGCTTCAAGCCACGGAAGCGCCAAAATCGTAATTGTTCAAGCCCTTGAGAGGTTTCTAGAAGAAGAGATCTCGATGTATTTTTCAAGTACCACCCTTTGGAGAGACAATGTGTCTAACAGATTTGAAAACTTTGGCTTTTCGTCGCAGCTCACCTATTACCGCGCCGTGAAATCTCATTTGAGTAAGAGTGAATGGTCTCTGAAATGGTGTTAAGAAAGGTTGATAATTCATTTCTGAGAATCTTGAACTCTAGCACGGATGAAAAAGGAAATGGTTGCCACGCTTTATCATACGAATGTACGAAATAGCTGTATTTGCCATAGAAACTGTTTAAATGCAAACCAAGCATCTTGCTAACAATTGAAAGAACAAATTCGTTTGATGGGTAGGGTGCCACAATTTTCTTTGGCATTTTATCGGTCAAGGTTCCTACAAATTCTCTCGCAAATCTCCTATCAGGTTGTGACAGAGGCTTGCCCTTAAGTGCCATTAGTGCGTTTTCTACATCTTCTATAGCAGGAGGCTTTAGTTCTTCCACATCATACAACGGGATTAGCGTCTCAAGTTTTCTGGGGAGTTGTTTATTTACTCCTGTAGAAAGAAGGAAAAGTGGATAAGTTAAGTTGCTAATTAAGGCACTTTCGATCTTCTTCTTGGTCCAACCATACCCCCCAATCCTTCCCAAGCGATAAATTGCTTCCATAGTGTTTTCGAGTAATTTGCTCAGCGCATTTACATTTTTCAATGTTGCATTTTCTCTTCGTGACCACTCGTACCATCTCTTTGACAGCATTCTAAACGGTGGAATGAATTTGAAAAGGTATTCGTCCTTTCTCTTGAAAAGTAAAAGATCGTCAAAGACAGCCCATGAGAGGCTTTCCAGTATTTTCCTCATTTCTCGGTAGCAAGTTGAGATAGTTCCTTCATTTACACAATTTTTGATAACTTCGAGGGTGGATACCATTTCGGATAGATAGGCTAAAGTTAGTGGAAAAAAATGTTTCCTCACAATGAATTTTTGGCGCATTTTACTTTTTAATGCATTTAACGTATCGATGAACTGCTCGATCTTATGATTAATTTCCTGAGTCTCATACTTGGCAAACATTTTCACGCCCTCTTTCATTTGAGTTTCTTCTGGTTTTGATTTCATCCAAGCGAGACTGGATCTGCACAAGGAAAGGTATTCGTACTTGTCTTCTAATGGCACATCACTCTTGGCAAAGTCGTCTAGAAATTTAGAGAGGTTATTCCAGTCTATCTTAACTTGTATACCTAACGCCTTTTCTCCGAAAGTCTCTTTTCTTATAACAAACTTTAACGATTTCCCAAAATTCTCTTGAAAATCGCTATTATATGTATCTTCCAGTTCTAACACCTTTTGGCGCAGTTTTTCTAAATCATTGCCATATTCTTCGCCCAAGGACTCGAGTTGGTTTAAGAAAAGCGTTATTAATTCATTTGGGATGTCAACGTATGCAGTGCGGCTTCCTAGCTTGAAATAAGGGTTTTTGAAAATGGTCACCCCAAAAGATGGCCAGCATGCTTCAAGTGACTCTGAGAGAACCCTTTTCACTGATTCAAGAGCTCTATCATTAATGAACCATTCTTCTGCTTTCTCTTGCTTTAGTCCCAATCCACTAAGAATCTTCTGCATGCTCTTGATTTCAAGCTCTCTGATTTTCCTAATTATGTCTTGGTCTGAAAAAACATTCTGTGAATCAGCAATTCTTGAAATTGCAGCGAATAACCTACTGGTTAAATTCAATGACAAAAACGTTCTTGAAGGTAGTGGTGGCTTTTCAACTATTTGCCACCCGTTTCCGGATTTGCTTAGAATCTTGACTTGTTTACTTTTCGTCTTCCATAAACTCAAATCTAACAATTCGCCCAAGTAATGCTCGTCTTTGTAAGATAAAGCGTCCAAGAGTTTGCTCGCGTCCAAGGAAGCCATACCTTTGCAATGAAAATACCAGATCGCCCAAGCGACTTGACGCTTTGCATTTGACTTCATCTTTTTCAAAGAGTAATAGGCCCTCGAAAAGCCTTCAGCTCTCTGGAACATTTCGTCCTCTTTGACGAGAAGGCCTGCCTTTAAGAGGACATCAATAACCTCTTCTGCAACATCGAGCGAGCGCAACCACACTCTACTATAGTAAGGGTTCTTTGCTTTGAGTTCATCCGCATTTCTCAGTATGGAGCTTCTTATCTCTGAGAGACTCATTCTTCTCTCATCTGCAAATTCAAGAGGGGCTCTCCATCCTATCAAGCTTAAAATCTCAAAGTAGTAGTCTAGAACGAACTTTGGTGGAAGAGCGGCAAACAACTCTTCAACTTCTCGCATAATCTTCACTCCTTCAGTGTTCTATCTCTGCTTGTTGCTTGTTTTTAAGAATCTCAACATTTCTTAAAACAATTATGAATTCAAAATATGCTCAGCAATCTAAGACCTTGACCTTCTCAATCCTAGCCACGTATGGAATTTGGTCAGTTTCCTCAAGAATTTCCTTCTCTATATCCACGTTCGTTTTGCCCTTGTAAGCTTCGGGAGTCTCAACTAGCCAAGCTGTTATGAAAGCTATTTTCTTCACGGGTTTTTCATGCAAAAGTTTCATCTTAGACATATTTTTAGCCCACGCTTTTCTTTTTGAACCTAACGAAGTATGCGACGACACCAATCAAGACCGCAATGGCCACGCCAATCCCTACAAAAATTTCTGAAGGCAAGCTTGGTGGCGCTACCTCAACCTTTACCGCATAGCTGTAGGTCTGGGTTGAAGCGCGGTTCCCAGCATAATCATAGGCTTCAATGTAAAAATCAATCGTTGTGCCACCGCTTTGACCCACTATCCCAGCTGTCCAGACCGCATTTGTTAGCGTCATCTCTTTGAATTGCCATTCTTCGCCACCAATCTTGAACCATAAGGTAACATTTTTGACGCCGCTGGCATACACCGGCTCAGTCACTGATACGTTGACGATTACTTCTTCGTAGGGCGATGGCTTTCCTGGAGACCAGCTGGGAACTACAACTTCTGGAATGGTGTTGTCTGTCACAGTGTAGGAATATGTTTCTGTGGCTCTCGAATTTCCAACGTTGTCGAGAGCGTATAACTTATACTGGACTTTTGTTCCGTAAGGCAATGCTGGGATTTTCGCAACGTAGAGACTTTCCAGCGTCATCGTGACATTGGTCCACTGGGAGCCGTTGAAGTAGCTTAGGACAACGACATCGACGCCGCTTTGCTGGTCTGTAGCGTTGGCCTTAACTGTGACGCTCTCTTTGTATTCCGGATGTTCAGCTGAGCGCACAATGTTCCAAATGCTCGGCGGAGTTGTGTCTGCTTCCTCTTTTATGGTTATGTAGGCTGGGTTGAGGCTTGAGTCCGGGTCTGCTCCAATACTTACTTGGACCATGCCTGCTCTGCGGACGTTGAGTGTAATGTAGGTAAGCCCCTCTGTAACGTTTGTAATCAAGTAAATGTTGGCTCCTTTAATGACGCTTACGTTCACTTTGTTGCTTGTCGGATGCGCGATAAGGAGGCGGAGAAGCCCGTGTTGAGAGGCGTTGACCTCAACTATGGTTCGGCCTTCCTCAACCAGCACAGTGCCATTGGCCCAAATTATGCTACCAGGCAGAGACTTGAGAGTTCCATCGAACGCGTCAGCAAGGCTCTTAGGAACCCTGACGAGATTTCCTAAAAGCTCCGTGATTGGCTGGTATTGCCACTGCCTCACCCATTCTACAGTATTTACAAGAAGCTTCTCAGCAACGCTGCTGTTAGAGGCTTCTGGTTCAAAGCTAAGGTAAGCCGCTCTGTATCCATTTTGGTCCCAATATTTGTCATGAGCGATAATAGCTGCAAGCCAGTCCTTGGATACGGCGACAGCCTTCGCAGGTAAGAGCTGAAGAAGCTTTCGGTAGTCAATATCGCGAGTTAGGTTCACAAGGCCAAAGTTAGGCAAGTCCAGCGTCATGTCAAATGATGTGCCGGTGATATTCGCAGAGACTATCGCTTTGAAGAGCCCCTCCAGACCCCATTCAAGGGAGTCTAGGATTCTTGACGCGTTTTCCGAGAGCACCTCTCTGGATGTTGCGTTCTCTGCAAGTTTCGCTAGCTTGTTTACGAGTTGCTCGGCTAAGTGGCTAGTTTCATTGGCCCGATACCACGCCAAGTATGCTAAGGCCTTGGGCATGGCGAGTTGCCAACCCACTTGCGTGTAGGCTTTAAATCCAAATTCGTTGTAGATGGATGGAATTTCAACTTCAAACTCTTCAGGTAGACCTTGAAGGATGGGATGATTTGCGCCTTCGGGCGTCGCACTAAAGGATTGATTTAGTGGAATGAATGGAACTTGAAGTGGAAGAGAGCCCACGGCACACCCAAATGGTTGAAGTTCCGGAATCGAACAGAGGTATTTTGCTACTTCATCTCTTACAAACTCCCATAGGGCAAGCTGGGGCATTCCGAGAAGCGATGCCACCGTCTTTTCATTCATCACGTCTAGATCTTGTATTTCATCGCCTACATGACCCCTAGAACCCACCTTATAATGGTTCGTGGAGCTAAGCCATACAACCCAGTCGCTAAGTGTTCCATGGGTCGCAATGACTCCAGCATGACGTTGTTTCACGTATTGAATAACGTATTCCAGAACGCTCTTACCATCAACTACGGTATCTCTGAGATCCCATTCCCAAAACTCATAATTTTGCAGCCCAAGCCAAAGGTTGCTTAAGGTTATAATGTGCGGCTCGAATCCGCCTTCAGTCTGGTTCTTGAGCAAATCAACTATTCTTTCATCTGGGTAAGCGATGTAGAGATTGTAATATTTGCCTAAAAGTTCCCAATGATGGAAAGGCACCACGCCGTATTTCTCTAGCGCCTCAGAGATTCTTGCGGTTAGGGTCATGTTACCCGTGAAGTCTGCGGGCAGATTATAACTTGAATGTTGCTTCAGAACATTTAGCATTTGTTCAACGTTCTGCTGAAGCAACCAGAGCTTCACATGCGGGTCCACCATAAGGACTCTAGTTGCACTTGCCTTGTTGACAACATAGTAGAAGCCCATAGGGGCGGTAAAGCTGTTGCCATCAACATCAGTAGCATTTGCGCGAAACTTCACGTAATTTCCTACTGTTTGTCTAGGAATAGTTGCATTGTATACTCCCAGAGGCAAGTAAACGGTAAGATCGGGAAAGCTTGGAACCACATTTCTGATTTTTTCAATGGTGCTGTTGACGGTGTCAACGAGGCTCTTCAGTGTTCCCATCAATGGGTCTTGTTTGGGAGAAACCGAGACCCACGTTCTTCCACTCACGGAATATTCAAATGAAACTTTGTCCAGTCCCTTGTCGTCAAAAGCTAGAATCAGCGTGTTTATATCCTCATTTGAACCAGCCACCCACCCTTTCGGCCCTAACCCCATTGTCTCTTTAAGCAGCCCAGTATCTCGGAGCACATCATGCATCATCGTAACGGCTACAGGCAACTTGGTGAGTAAAGGAACCCCCTCGCTCACAATGTAGCTACCAGAAGCTCGCTCAAGACCATTTATGACGAGTTTGTAAGATGCACTGCTGGAGATCGTAGCCTTCCCTCCTAATGTTAAGTCAACGGTTTTAGCAGGAAGGCCGGGAATTGCGGTCACAAACCAACTTGAAGACCAAGGCAAAAGGGGAAAACTAGTGGAATAGGGTCCAAAAGGCGTAGTCGTGCTTCCTACAATGGTTGAAATAGTCAAGTTCACATAGACCGTGACATCTAAGTTGATACTCTCAAAATCTCCAACCACTTGGGCAAAGATGAGAGCAGGTTGCCATGCATAGACTTCTTCTGGCACCCGCGTCAAGTTGGCTTGAATACTGCTTGACAAGGAAAGAGTAGTGAATGAGGCGCTTGTTCCATTTATAGCTATCATTGGCGAAAATGCTATTACAATAATTAATGTGAGCGTGCAACACAACAAATGATACTTTCTCAAACCTTAAACACCTCTTTCGTCTAGTTTCACACCTTTCAGATATAACGTTTGCTTACTTTTGCTTATTACTACAGATAAGTCCTAAACAATGTCTACGTCATACGACCTTATAGGGTTAAAATGGTAAAGGTGAAACTAACCGTCAGCATTCTGCCTGAGATTGTCAGATGGATCGACGAACAAGTTGGGAAAGGACACTTTGCAGATAGAAGCCACGCCGTCCAATACTCTCTACTCAAGGTTAAAGAACTGATAGAAAAGGGTGAAATCAAATTCTAGAGAGTGGTTGAAAAAGCGTAAATGGCAAGGACTGTAGTTTCTAGATTTGGTATGAGGTCGTTTGCCAGTTTACTGCGAACCATATTTCATTCCTTCTCCTCTTGGTGTTAATACAAATTAACAGCAAAATAAACAGACACAAAAGATCAATCAAAATAGAGGAACCATAGACAAAGCGATATTTGAAGAGTTCAAGAGAATCTTGGCGTTGGAGATTGAGAGAGCAGAAGCGGAAGATAAGGTTCAACCCACCGTAAGTCACGTATTAGAAATGCTGCTAAGAAAAGGAATCAAAACCTACAAAGCAGAAAGTAATTGTAGAGCTAATGTAAATTCTTGCTCGAAAATTAAATATACCGCAGCTCCAATCATCCTAAGAGGACCATGAGCGTTTTTGAAGCGGGTATACGAAAGTTCTACAAGGCTTTGTCTGAAGTAGCCAGAGAAAAAGGTTATTTTTTGGACTTTGAACGGGAAGAAGCCTATCCTTGCAACAGTGAAGGACTTAAAGACGAAGGAAGGATATATCAGGTTTGGGAAAATGAGACACCGCCTCGCGATTTCTACTTCAACTACTTCTTGAAGGACTCTGACGAGTTGGACGATACGATAAAGCGCTTGATGCGCAAAGGCTACGTAATCAAATATAACTTTCACGAAGCAGATGTTACGCTGGGAAATGTTGTGGTAAAAATCGGTGGCAAATGGTTTGCGTTTGGAGATTGCGAGCAGTCTGTGCTGGCGCCGAGAGAAGCACGCGCGGTGCGGTGCGGCGCCAGAACAACTGCAATCTGGCCTATGAAATGGGTTCTGTCTCACATGGCCCAAGCAGAAGTGGAGCTGAGATATGCACATGAACATGGACAGCATGAATACTTCTTGAACTTGGAGCAGGAAGAAGGTTAGAAAGAGGAGACGCTACTACTTGTCCTTAGATAACGATCAGAAAGTTTCACGCGCTGAGACTTTAGAAGCGGACATTTTGAATTGCACGCGAATTGAACAAAAAAACCTTGAGTTTCTTTTTATGCCCTGTTTTAAGACAATGGTAAAGATTCCCGTTGAGATTGTCGATCAGGTTTTTGAGAAATGTTGTGAAATTCAAGAGAAGAAAGATGAAACTTTCATATTCAAAATTATTCGTTCCACTAAAAGAGACATCACAATAGACCAAAGATGTAAGCTATTGGTCATCTATAGTCCTGACAAGGAACGAGCATACAAACGTGGAGCATGGATGATATACCTCTTCAATCTTGACAAAAATGTGAACATACATGCACCTTGCTATTGGGTCAAGAGATTCCCATCAAATCTACATTATACAGAGAAAGAAACAGGGAGAATAGTGATTCATGAGGAAGACAATGAACTTCTCAAAGGCATCCTTAAAGGCAAAATATCCGTGAGGATCAAGCGAGTTGAAGGCACAATGATAAATGATTCCAGCGAGCTGGGTTTTTAATGGATTCCGCGCCAGAGTTTTTCAACAAGCTGAGACAAATGGGTATAGAGCCTGAATTTGTGTCAAGTCCGCTTCTCAAGATCTACATCGCCTGCGGAGAAATCCCCTATGAGCGCGGTTCTGAAAAAGGAATTAGATTGTCTCATTGGAACTATCCGAAAGAAGTCGAAGACGCGCTCTTCAGAGACTTCAAACTAATTGATAGACATTACCTAGGGACTGGGGAGAACCTAACAAGATTCTGGGAACTCACGGAAAAAGGATGGGAAATAGCTGAGAGCATTTTTAACCAACACTTGGAATTGAACAGAAGCAAAGTTGACGGCGTTCTAAGTAGTTTTCCGCCCAAACTTTTATTGATAATTGCTTTGAGTTGCAGTAAACGAGAAGGGTTGTCATACCTCCCTGAGGCAGTGAACACCGCTACTGCTCAAAGTCTCTCGGATTTCCTTCACAAAATCGAATTTCATCTTGCCTTTGCTACTTTTGATGATGCCGCAATTTCACGTTGGTCTCAAATGGGCTTTAAAAAATCCTGTGAAAGTGGAGAAATAGCCGACCGTGAGTTGAGCATAGTCTGTGAAAAATTCCCCTTGGTTTTCGCTAAATTCATGGTTCAGCACCCCCTAATCCAACAGCCGGTTGAAAAATTTCTCAAAGAACTAGTCAGCAATGAAGCTGCTATTAAAATAGCTGAATACGGCGCAAAGGGACAACCATTGGGAGAAGCCTACAAGGCTCCACAGAAAATTTTATCGTTGATTTGGTCTAGGTCAGAAAAAGAAGACGTTTCAAGAGAAATGAACACTTTCGCAATGATTTGCGTATTTCTTAAAAACCTCCAAAGCGATTTCACAATAAGACGATTAAAGTTCTTCGTGAATTCTCTCGGCTTATCTGAGTCAATCATTGAGAACGAACTTGAACTGATGCATAAGGAAGGAGCAACAAGCAAGTACCTCAATTCGGGCGATGATGAGGACCGCGCCTTCATAAGGCTTAATGATGAAAAATACTCTAGTCATCTGAGGCTAGCGCTGAACATGCTTGCCCGTCAAATTATTGAGTCATAATTGGTAAACGACTAGTTATCAAACTCAAATCCGAGAGCATCGTATCTATTTTCTCTATTCTATCTGATTTTGTCCGATTCGGTTTAAATAACGCTGCTTTTCCCTAGTCCATCTTAGAGCGTGCCTCTTTGCCTAGTGTTTCGGTAGACGATTTTCGTGACGTGATTAACCTTTCCTCAGCTGAAGTTCCGGATGCTAAAGTTTTGAAGATTGTTAAGCGTGCTGAGGTCACACTTGAACTTGAAATAGTCAAAGAAATCGACTACAGCAGTTGCACGGATCCTGAGAAGGAGTTTATCACGATTCTCGCCCCCGACCCGCATCGGCTATCCTTAAAGTGGTTCGGCTGTTAGATCACCAAGCTTAGGTGTTGGACCTCTCATTCGCTTAAAGAGGTATAACCGCAACACGAATGCGCGCTTTGACGATCTTTCGCATCTCAAGAAAGAAGACGTACGGAAGCTTTCTAACCTAGGCATTTATTTCTACAACTTTCATTGTTGGAAAGCCACAATGGAATATCATTGACATCGACAACGCCAAGCTTCTAGGCTCTGCACTCTAGATAATTAATTAGTTTTGTTGCTATTTAACAGGGTGAACCCTTTTGGCTGAAGAATCAGTGGCGTTTGAAACGGATAAGTATAAGTTTAAAGTTTACAAGTTGACTGAACCAGGCGTGGAAAATATCGTTCAAATAGATATAACATTCAAGCCTAGAAGAAACCTTCTCGATTCACAAGTAGCGGAGTCAGCCGTTAATGAAGTGGCGGAAATGTTCAAAACTATAGGAAAATGGGAAGAAATTATCAAGGCAGGCATACTCTTGCTCGAAGATTTAGGTCTTAGAGAAACGAGAGATTGATATGGGAGCTATAGAACACAATCGTAGATTCGAGACCGAAAAGTACGTATTTAATGTATGGTTTGATGCTGCTTTTGAAAGGGTAATTAGAGCCAGCATTAGACTTACACAACATGAAACCCAAAGGCGAGATGAAGGCACGTTAACGATTGAAGAAGTAGCAGACCAATTAAAAAATTTAGAAAAATGGAGATTATTAAGGGAAGCCGCGCGTTTATTTTTTGCTCTAATCAGAGAGTAACTTACGTAGTCTAAGGGAGTAGGAAAACAATGAAAGTTGGCATTGTAATTGGTGCTGGCGCCAGTACGTCCATCAATCCTGACAGAGTTCCTCTAATGAACAATTTCTTTAAAATAGTTGCGGAGTTTGCTAAGCAAGACGAGCAAGTTGCGAAAACCCTCAAAACTTTACAAAAATGTAAGCTCGTAAGCCAAGAGAAGGTTCCAAAAGGGAATCTTGAGGACGTATTAACACAAACGCTTTCGCTTCCCAGAAATCAGAAAGATCCATGGGAGCGCCCTTACGACGGACTCCTCCTCACACTTCACCGTATATTTCATACATTAGACAAAGAGGAAGACATATCTCGTTACATAGATTGCCTCTCTCCACTCCAGGAACTCAATCCAGAAGACATCGTTTTCATCTCTTTCAACTATGGTGTCTTCTTAGAGAGAGCTTTGGAAACGCTGTTCTCATGGAAAGCTGACTTTGGATATTCAACTAATGTTTTGGTTGGCTACATAAACGCACAGCAGGCAGAACAAGCACAAAATCCTAATCAAATATGCGATGAAGTGTACGTATGGTCTTGGAATACTCCCACAAGTATCTCGTTTCCTTCTAAGTTGACTTCATCTATTCAACAGGGGCATGGACCTATCGTGCTGAAGCCCCATGGCTCTCTGAATTGGTTCATCCATAGCAAAGGAAAAGGCTCTTTTTGGATGTCAAACGAGACTTTGGGATTTCTTCTTATGAGACCAATTAATGGGAAGGTTCGCTTTCCAAGGTTCTGGATTTACCCAACAACTAACACGACACAAGGCGAGCTCGCTGATCCAAACTTTCTGGTGGGAGCTGTGCTCCCAGCCATTATTCCGCCAGGAGAGAAATTCTCAAAAATTATCCCCCCGTTTCAACGAATTGAAAAATCGGTAGAAGGTGTGTTAGGTCAAATTGACACATTGGTTGTCGTTGGATGGAGCATGAGGCAAAGTGATAAAAAATATGGAAACCTATTTGCAAAGGTGTCGACGAAACGCAAAAGCAAATTGGATTTGGTGGCAGTGTGCAATCTCCGTCAAAAAACTGAGTTTTACTCTCGTTTCAAGCATCTTCTGCCGACTAAGGAGTTTCTGTCTTGCAACGAAGGGTTCACGACACAACACGCAAGAAGTTTGTTAGAAAACGTAGTAAAAGCCCATCGTGTTTAACTATGCAACCCACTATCTGCGGGAATTTTCTGTTTTTGTTCTTGATATTCTCTCCGGGTTTGATGAAAACAAACTCACTTCTAGTGATTAAAGATTCTTCGGCTTCGGATACTTTTATAGTTACTGGTCCACAAAAAACACTAGTGGTTTTGGTTGAATTTCAAGATATTTTACACAATGCTACCTATGAAGACATTTATGCAATCGTATTTGAGGGAATGAACGAGTATTACAAATGGGTTTCATATAACCTCACATGGATAACAGGAAAAGTTATTGAAAAATGGTATCAATTACCTGCGCCAATGAAAGAATACGTATGGGATGGTAAAACAAAGCCTTGGACCTTTTTTAAACCTTTCATCCAACATGTTATTGAGCTAGTCGATCCCGACCTAGATTTTCGTGAATACTCCAAATTAATAATTGTGCACGCGGGCACTAATCGAGACCTAAGCGGATCTTTCGGTTTTTATGGTCTAGGTATCCCCGTTGATGGAACTTTTGTAAATGATGTAGCCATTAACGCTGAATTTGATGATATGGGCTTTTTCGTTCACGAGTTTGGACACAGTTTGCGTCTTCCCGATCTATACGCATTACCAGATTTTAATCCTAAGTACGTTGGAAGATGGGACGTAATGTCTCAAGCCTTAGGACAAGGTATGTTGGCTTGGTCCAAAATTAGGCTTGGATGGATCTCACAAGTGCAGATTTATCAAGTCGCTTCTGACGAGGTTGCTAATATAATAGTCGAACCACTAGAAACTAAAACCTCGGGATTCTACGCCGTAAGAATCGATTTATCCGATGGAACATATTATCTAGTTGAGAATCGCCAAAAAATTGGATTCGATGAGACTTTACCTGATAGTGGGCTGCTCATCATGCAAATCAATGAATCGAAAATCGCTGATTGGGGGGCCGGACCTATTGTTTTGATAGATGCTCATAATGAAACGCCAACACTTGATGATGCTACCTTTGACATTGGGGTCAGCGAAAATCCTGTGTTTATCGATAACTACAACAACCTCTCGGTTATCATACTCAAAATGATCGATTCTTCCTACAGTATCTTAGTTGCAAATGTTACGCAAGGAAATCAAGCGCTAGATGCCTCAATTACAATCAATGAAGCAGAAGTGTGGATTCAAGAAGGAGCCAAGAGGGGCTTTCTCATGTTTAGGCCTCGTTTAGAATTTCCGTCAGAGCTTTTGATCGAAGCAAAGGTGAGATATGTGCAAGGAAGATTTGAAGAAGCAAAAAATCTTGCAACACAGTCGTTAGCGGAAACCAGCCGGGCTATAGTGGGTTTTCAGCGCGGATTATTTATGTTAATATTTCTTGTTGTAGTTCTTGCTCTGATTTTTATTATAATCGTTTATGAAAGGCGAAGAGTTTCAAAAGTTCATGCGCGCGCGTATACATCATAGTGGTTTCAGCCATCGTCGTGATCATTGGAATAACTGTGAGAGCACTCGACGCTAGGTTCATCAACCCACTAACATTCGTGGCCATAATCATCGCTGGAATAGTTACGGGAACAGTGATCAAGAAGTTCAGGAAACAAGAAGCTAAGAGAAGCTAGTCACAACCTAAAGTCGAAAAGCAATAACTCCCCTTTTTTCTTTAAAGTCCATAAGAAGAGTGCACTTTTTGCAAGAGTTTCGGCTGGGTTGGGTATCCGCGCAAAAACTATACCTCCAGGTCTTCTCTATCAATTTTGCTTTCTCTTAGTTTGGAACCTTTCAACAATTAAGAGAATAGGGAGACCCACAATGGGAAATAGCCAGAGTAGAAAAAGAATAGTAAATTCAACTGTTACCTCAAAGCTTGCTCCAGACATTACGGTTTGAAACAACAGCCATCCATAATAGAGTTGACCAAGCATAGCTAAACCAATAAAGATAATGGAAAGCACAGTGATTAGCTTCATTTGTTATCTCTCTTGTTTATGCTAGGTATTCGTATTCAGTAGAGGCATTTTTAAATAGACTAATTATAAACCATTTAAAGAGTGAGGTTAGAACATGAGTGAAGGAATATCGGCAGAAGACATTTTTCATTTTGTTGTGTTTTTTCTTTTATTGGGTGTGTTTAGCACATTAGCTGGATATTCTCTTTTCACGTATCTCCCAGCTGAGGATACTCTGAAATGGATTCTTTCAGCTTTAGCCTTTACAGTCATACTAATCATTTTGTGGAAAGTGTTTGAAGAACTTGAGTGGGATTGGTGGAGTTAAGCACTATTGGATTAGGTTGTTCTGGGAAAATCTTGTTAACTGAAACCCTGTTCCAATGGCCACAGCTAGAGCATTTCATTCTGAGTTTTGTTTTCATGTTCCTTTCCAAGTAATTTTTACTTTAGGTCGGTTTTCTTTAAGAATGCGCTCTCTTCTTTTCTAACTAAAGACACTAATTCCATTATTCTCAAGACATCGTCTCTTGAACCTAGGGTTATTCTTTGTTGAATTAAATCATGAATCATGCCTCTCAACCCCCAAATCTGGATATCATACTTCTCTTCAGCAATTTGAGGCAGTTTAGCAAAATTGTCTTGTGTGCTCCATACAACCAAAATCTTGTAATATTCAGAACCCCCGATAAGTTCACGAATTTTGTCTAAGACAATTGGGTGATTAAACTTCTCTCTGGAAAAATAATCTAAATCTCTTCTATAAGCTCTACCCTTTGAGGTGTCTTTCTCTCTGAGAGCAAAAGCAGGAGATGTGGGAGCTCTCACTTCAACATGATATTTTTCTCCTGTCTTGGGATTCACAGCTAATAAATCAATTTCTTTGCCACCTTTTAGACGAATATTTGTCATGGTGAAGCAATGTAGAATCGTTTGAAAGTATTTATCAACTAAATGCACTTCTGGCTCCAAATTGTTCCCTCAGCTTTGTTCATACGCTATCTCTTGTATTGCATTAATAATTTAAGAAGAAAACTTTTATTACCAAATCAAGGTGTGACTTTAGTTTTTGTGAGAGATGCAGAATTTGACGGAAAAGAAGATTTCAGAGATTTCATGCCCTTTGTGTGGTGAGGTATCTAGCACAAAGAAAGGTAAACCAAGAACCAAAAAGCAGTGGAAGGCTTCCTTAATAGCGCATCTAACTGCTTCGCTTCATCATCATTTAAAACCAGAAGAAGCTGGAATCCACAGCCAATTCCTACATTGACTCGTTGTGAAGTATTGATTAATCTTAACGATTTGAGGCTACAAAATCTCGAAAAATATCAAAATATGCAGAAGAGTTATTTACCTATCGCTAGCTTGATTGCTCCTTTGATTTCCATTGCTCTTCTATCAACTATATCCATTGCTTCTTTCATTTCTTCATCGGTGGCATCTCTTCCATATAGCATTTTTGCGCCTGCAACTGTAGCTGTAAGAATAAATCCTACAATTACTCCAAAACAAAAGTCTTCAATTGTGTGAAGAGGAAAGTATTCGGAGTAAGCAACTATCTTGTCAATTGCTTCTGGTTTTAACATGTTATCTAATTCTTTCTCTACATAGCCTCTGAATGCTCTCTCCATATTAAATCTCCACAATTCGATAATTATGAAGTTTACATAAAAGTTTGCTCTATCTCCCTTGAACTTTAATCAGTTCTTTTGGTTCTGCTATCTTTTCTACATCTCTCACATTCAGATGCTCGCAATGGTTCGCAAATAGAATGTAAGCTTTTAGCTTTAGTCTTCAGTATAGCAAGGAAGAGGTGTCTTCGGAGAATCCTTATTCTCCAAGCCTCTACTTCTGCTCAAGTT
>Ga0315280_10000660_pt1 | contig 63461 bp, 45 predicted proteins | sample YL17G06_40_MG_FD_203697 | JGI IMG/M metagenome (GOLD analysis project Ga0315280, IMG submission 203697) | Sediment microbial communities from Yellowstone Lake, YNP, Wyoming, USA - YL17G06_40 | ecosystem: Environmental > Aquatic > Freshwater > Lake > Sediment | place: USA: Wyoming | collected... | reverse complement strand
TCAGGCTTCATTTGAAATCATCGCTCCGCCTCCACCTGGCGGGATGGTTTCCTGCAACCTTGCTTTGGGTGATGTTGACATAGTGAACGCGGAGACAACCAGCGCTTACGACAAATCAGAATACGACGTGACAAGCGGAACATACGCGTATATATCCTACGTTCCAAAACCATACCTGAAAGTTCCAAGCAAGACTTGGAGCAACACCGAAGCAGAAAGCAAAGGCAGAGTTTTCAACATCACCGTGGAAGTTAAGGAATTAGAAGCAGACTGGCATGTTGTAGGCATGGAGTTCCGGCTTCAATTCAACAGCACTCTGCTGTCAACGAACGTAGACTGGATTTTTGAAGGGGACTTTGCCAAGCAATTCGCTGAAAATCCTGCGGAGCCCACATTCTTCGTTAAACTCGTTGAGAAAGATGTGCTTGTCGGTCAACTGCAATTACCTGGCCCATCAGGTCAATGGCCTGGACCACACGGATGGATGAATGGCAGCAGTGGACTGATTGCAACAATACAGTTCAACGCAACGTACAGACCTCCACCAGCAGCTGAATGCCCTCTGACTCTATCAGGGGTTCTGTTCGTTGACGGAGATGGCAACCCGCTTGAATACAAGCCGGGAGAAAAAATGGCGGAAAGCGGAAACTACAAGATAACCGTTGCGGAGCCACCATGGCTCTCAGTTGAGCCTAATGCCGTAACAGTACCTAAGGTCGGCGTAGAATTCGCGTTGAATGTGAAACTGAACGAGCTGGACAAAGGATGGAGACTAGTGGGAGCAGAGTTCAAAGTATTCTATAACACCACGGTTCTCGAGACAAACGAGGGTAATATAACAGAAGGAGACTTCATGAAGACCTTTGCCGAAAATGCCGGTTGCACCACTGCCTTCTTCAAATATGTTGAACAAGCCCACGGCCTGGTAGGCATAATAATACTGCCCCTTGACAACGGCACATATCCAGCAGACGTGTTTCCAGAAGGCACGGGAGTGCTTGCAAACTTCAAATTCAAATCCATCTATCAGCATCCGACCTTGGACATAACTACATCTGTGACAGTCGGCGAACCTCTGCTTGTAGACGTGGATGCTAAGGAAATTCCAGTGAATCTCGACAAGACAGCCCAACAGGGCGTTTGCACAGTCACGATAAGGAAGGCGTTTGTTCCACCGCCAGCAGAGAGAATGATTGATGTCTTCACTCAATACGATGCGCCATACGGTGGCCAAGGCCTTGGAGGGGCTAGCGACGCCTTCGCTCCGCAGGGACAGGTTAAGCTGTACTCCAACGTTACCTATCGTGGAGAACCAGTGATGGGCAAGCCAGTAGCCTACCGAATAATCGGCCCGATCGGCACAGGCTACGAATTCCTCGCAGTGCAATTCTCTAACGAAGACGGCTTAGCACTTCTTGAGTTCAGTATACCCGCTTCAAAGTCTTACTTCGGCATCTGGAACGTAAGCGCAAGCGTCGACATCGCTGGACAAATAATAACCGACTACGTATTCTTCAGAGTAGGATGGCTCATAGAAGTAAAAAGCATTACAATAAAGCCAGAGGAAGGAACAGCACCAATCCCACAATACGGAGACATTCAGAAAGTCTACAAGGGAAGAAAATACACAGTGTCCGTGACGCTTAAGATAATTACCATGCAGCATCCAACAAAATGCGTCCAACTGGACGTGCCTGAATCAAAAGTGATTCTGGCCTACAGTGGCTTTGACGAACTGAAGCAGCCGCTCTTCGGCGCATACTATGATATCACAGCGAGCATTGGAGTGTGGAAAGCGTCTCCCACAGTTGCAGAGATGGAATCTTTCGTGCTAGGCGAAGGGGGCAGACCGTACAACAATGGACAGGTAGAAATTGAAATTCCACGCAGCGCATACACAGGCGTAGGAACAATATATGCTAATATCTTCACAGACTATCCATGGCTTAAGGGAGTACCCTACTCAGATCCAGAAATAGGAAGCTCACGCGTCTGGATTCAAAGACCCCCCGTCTAAATCAGGGGGTTCTAAATGACCCCCGTGCGTGCACGCACCCTTTCCCTATTTTTTTTGTTAATTTTGGCTTTCACGCTTCCGGACCTTGTTTCATCAAATCCTGACAAGCTAACTACTTCAACGACTAAATCTTCCTACGGCTTGGGAGAAACGGTAACAATCTATGGAACTTTAAAGAACGAATCTGATGCTCCAGTGTCAGATGGACTGGTTGCAGTTCAGGTTGATGATGTTCTAGGAAATCACAGACTGGTTCGAGTCATACCCACAGGTAGCTTGCCACCCGCTTGGAAGGTTCGGATAGTGGAGTTCTTGTCCTGTGACAGTCAGGGCAATCCTAAAACCAGCTTTAGCAGGGATACCTTTGCATGGTTTAAGGTGACAGTTGAAAACTTGGATACTATTTCTAGGCAAGTGACGGTCATCATCACTTTGGTCGATTCAGGGAACGGTTCTATCAATGTTAAACCTGCAATTTTGAACTACAATTTGCAGCCAGGCGAGCAACTCCCTTTGGGTCCCCTATCCATTCTGATTCCACATGACGCCGTCTCAGGGACAGCTAATGGTTACGTGAGCGCCTTGACTAAGTGGCCAAGAGAGTGCGGTCAGCCGTACTGTCCGGAGGTGTCCCTTGAATTCGCGATCACAGGTTCAGGCTCTGGGGCCACAGTAGCTTCAGCCTCAGCGTCGTCGACGAGATCGCCAGGATCATACGGCTTATACTTTAGGCTGCCCACAAACGCCATGCTGGGGAATTATTATGTCTACGCTAGCGGCCGTTTTAATGCTTGGGCAAGCACTACATTCGATTATTTTTGGCGCTACACGGATGTCAACAGGGATGGTGCAGTTAACATCCAGGACATCTCGATGATCGGAAGAGCTTATGGATCAAAACTAGTCGATCCCAGATATGATCATATGTTAGACTTGAACAACAACGGCATCATCGACATAGTTGACATTTCTAGAGTCGCCCGCGACTATGGCAAAAAAATGGGCTAGTCTGAAGCCTTACACCTTTCATTCTTTCCATTACACCGTTAACATTGATTGGCATGTGAAGATTCATACCCTAGATCTTTTGCCTACATCATTGGCTACGACTAATAGAAGATAATTCCGGAATACTTAAATTGTCAAAAGGGCAAGTTTTGTAGTGCTGAAAAGGAGAAAGGAGAACAGGATATGAACAGGAATAGATTGAAGCTTTCATGTGTATCTTTGGCTTTGATGGTTACTTTGAGTTCTTTAGCGTTTTTGGGAAGTGTTGGCGGTCAGGCAAAGCCTTGGGTTCGTATGGAACCTAAGGACAACATCTTTTACACTGACACGACTGGGGTTGGTGATAAGTTTACTGTGAATATTAGTGCTGGTGATTGGCCTGCTTCGGGTGTTTATGGCTTTGGGTTCACGGTCTTTTATGACAAGGCTCTTCTTAAGGCTGTTAACGAGTCAGGTTATCCTAGTAACATTAGGTCGGACTTCTGGCTCACGACTTTTCTGGCGGCTAACGGTACTATTGACTTGGAGGCTGGCTCTATAATGTATGGTGCTTCACTGCTTGGTGAGGACAAGAGGACTGGTGGTGGGCTTTTGGCTCAGGCTTCATTTGAAATCATCGCTCCGCCTCCACCTGGCGGGATGGTTTCCTGCAACCTTGCTTTGGGTGATGTTGACATAGTGAACGCGGAGACAACCAGCGCTTACGACAAATCAGAATACGACCTGACAAGCGGAACATACGCGCTCTCTGCTCCTCCGCCGCCTCACTATCTAAAAGTTGAGCCGGCGATATCTGCGGCAACCGATGTTGGAGAACTGGTGAATATACAGGTCACAATGCACGATGTGGAAGCTGCTGCCAAAATCATGGCCGTCGAGTTCAAGCTGTTTTACAATACAACCTTCTTCCAAACTAAGCCTGAATGGGTTACTGAGGGAGACTTGTTTAAGGTTCACGGCCCCACATGGTTCCAACCAATAGTGGAGAAAAACTATGTTCTCGTCGGAATATTGCTCTTTCCAAGTGAGGAGACTGGCGCTCCTCCACCGTCGTTTCCGGAAGGAAGCGGACCATTGGCCACTATAACGTTCAACGTGACCTCCAAGCCGGACAAACTCACATCATTTCCATTGACTCTAAGCGAAGTCACGATACTAGACTTTGACGAAAACATCATTCCATACAGGCGTCTGGAAAATGGCGAAATCCTCTTGCCCGCAAAGCCGGAAGACTTGAACACCGACGGGAAAGTTGATATCTTGGACATAACGATCTTTGCAAAAGCTTTCGGCTCGACTCCTGCTAGTCCAAGATGGAATCCAAAGGCGGACATTGATCGCAGCGGAAAAGTAAACATTTTGGACGGAGTTTTGGTAGCCAAGGCGTTCGGTTGGAAAGCCTAGAAAGCTCCTTCATCTCCCAATTTTTTTTCGTTTGTGATGGAAAAACTAAAATAGTTATGTACCGTAGAGATAACAGCTAAGGTGAAAAAATGTATACAAGAAGTAGAAATGCGCTCGGTATAATTGTTGTAATGCTTTTCATCGCATCTTTCACTTCAAGAGCTTTTGCTCAAAAACCCAAAGTAGGCGTTACACCTTCAACAGCCACCGTGCAATTGGGGGAAGAGATAACTGTTAACATTACTGTGACTGACATGACGGCGCCTGGGCTCTGGAGCTACGGGCTTAAGCTTCACTACAACAATACCTTACTCAACGCAACAGACTCTGAAATTCCTCCAGATCATATGCTAAAGCCTTCCCTAGACCCTACCTACATATTCATAGTTCAGCCTGGAATCATAAATCAGACAGAAGGCATTGTGTCCTTTGCGGTTACCTTATTTGCGGATGAACCCGGCAAGACTGGAAGTGGAACATTGGGAACCGTGACCTTTAAAGGTCTGGCCATGGGATCCGCCAACCTCGAGCTTATAGAAGTCGAATTGGTTGACCCCGTACCTAATCTGATAGACCCAGCGTTATACACGGTTGGTTCAGGAACTATACAAGTCATTCCGGAGTTCGCCTTGGCTGTCCTGATAGCGGCTTTCATGCTGATGTCAGCTGCGGTAGTCGTCCTAAAGAAGAGACTCAGATAAAAAGATTGAAATATCGCGCCAACCTCCCACACTTTTTTAAATTGATTCTGAATCTTTATCTGAAGTAAACAAACCTTTTATACTGTCCATCATAAGTCTCTCGTAAAGGGAAAAATATGGAGAAATATTCTATAGCAAAAATCTATAGCAGAGCTATCATTTCTTTTCTCATCCTTTTGACTTTCATCAATTTCAATTCCGCTACAGCAGTTCCATTTCAGTCTGCGATCAACCCTGCATTATACATTGATCCTCCGATATACCATGCCACACATTTTGGAGAAATCTTCAACATTACTGTAAGAATTGCAGATGTAGCGGCCGAATCGCATTTGATCGGTGCAGAGTTCAAATTGCAGTACAGTAAGGAGTTGCTTGAAACTAGAGAAGAATGGTTTATTGAAGGCAGCTTTTTCAAAACCGCTGGTGACACGTTCTCCAAAGCCTATGTTGACACAGACGACGAAGGTCACAAGTACGTTAATGCCTTCGTGCTTTTGCTTCCATCTGATGATGGAGATTATTTAAAATTCCCGCAGGGGAACGGGACACTTGCAACCATAACCTTCAATGCATCACACCGCCCGATAGAACCTTTACAAGCCTCATGCGAATTCAAGTTATTTGACACGACCATAGTGGACTCAGATGTGAACACGATATTACACACTACTAGAGATGGAGTGTATCAAATTGCTTCCCTTAGGCTTCCAAAGTTAGAAGTGCAGCCTGAAAAGTATACTGCTCTTCGCAAGGGAGAGACTTTCGAGGTTAAAGTGAACATAAAAGAAGTGGACACGGATTGGAAACTTGTAGGCGCTCACTTCAAGCTGCAGTATGATACAAGCCTACTGGAGACTAAGCCTGAATGGATTACTGAAGGAGACTTCTTCAAAACCTATGGCGCAACATGGTTCTTGGCTCTCGTTGAAAACGACTACGGCGTGGTTGGAATAATGATACTACCAGACCAAAACGGTGTTTGGAACGGGCCGTTCCCAGAAGGGGACGGAACAATTGCCACAATCAAGTTTAAGACAATCTATCAGCCTGCAGTGCCGCTGAGCTTCTCTTCTTGTGCATTAGCGTTGAACGAGACAGTTTTAGTAAACGATGAAACTGAAACGGTGCCGCATAACGCAAGCAATGGGGAATTCGTGATCGTGGCTACAACCGGAGGTATAGACCAATATCGGCCTATTGACGTGCAAGTTGATGTGGGCGCTATGCATTTCAGCGGCGAAATTGCAGATTTCTACATTCTCGTTACAGACTATGGCAAACCTGTCGACCCTGACAATATAAAAGCCGTCTTGTACACTGAAGGAGCGAAATACATGGATCTTACAGATAATCTGGAACACGTTGCTAAAGGACTGTACCGCATACCGTACACGATTCCGGCTTATGCCCAACCAGGAACTTATGCATTATTGGTTGAGGCTGAGTATCTGGAGGTAAACGGCTCGGCCATCAAAAGCTTTCTCGTCAGCTCAACGCTCAGCAACTGGGATGTTTCCATCTCAAACATAAAGGACAACATTGCAACGGTCATAATACCTACCATTGGCCAAATAAGATTAGATCTGATGGCTGTAAACGCCACACTTTCAAGCATAACCGACAAGGTGGCAACAATCCAAACAACTGTTGGAAATCTGACAACCAGCTTGGCAAACCTTAACATCAAAATAATAAAAATAGAAGGCGACGTAGCAACTGTTCAAACAACGTTAGGAAGCATCCAAGGAGAACTTGGCACTGTCAAGGTTAAAGTCTCCGACTTGCCAAACAGCGTTCAGACATCAATCAACCTACTGTACGTCACAGTGATCTTGGCCCTTATCGCAGCGATAGCATCAGCACTTGCTTTCGTCAACACACGCAAAAAGCACGTTTAATTTCTACCTTTTTTCTTAGACTGACTTAATCCGCAAAGAAGCAAAACGAAATCGGTGCACTCTCAAAATATGAACCTATATTCCCATCCGGTAGAAAGTGCTAGAGCATAGATACTTAAGCTTTAAATTCTCGGAAACCGCAGAGTTACTAGGGGGAGAAGGGATTTTGAGAAAATCCTTGGCAATTGTAGCGAGCTTCTTTTCCATCGTTTTCGCCCTTGGTTTATGCGTCACCTTGCCAGTTGATGGGCAATGCGTAAACATTCCTCCAGTTGCAGATTTTACATTTTCGCCAAGTTTTCCCTACACGAATGAGACAATAGTTTTCGATGGTTCAGCCAGTCATGATCCAAATGGCTTCATTTTCAGCTATACTTGGGATTTTGGTGACGGAAACGTAACTGTTGTCTCAAGCCTAGTCGGCCCGCTAATAGCCCACTTCTACACGAATCTAGGTGAATACAATGTAAGCCTCTTAGTAAAAGATAACCTTGGCGCAACAAACTCCACCTCAAAAACCATATTTGTAAGATCACATGTTACAGCCTCCTTTTCCTATACTCCTCCTGCGCCACATGTTCATGAACTTATGACTTTTGATGCTTCAAATTCCACAGTGACCAATGCCACAATCGTAAGCTACGCTTGGGACTTTGGCGACGGAAACAGAAGTGCAGTTGGCACACCTCTTATCACGCATTCCTACGTTGAGGCAAAGGCGTATAATGTAACTTTGAACGTTACAAGCAGTAACGGAGATTGGGACGTGGAATCCGAGATTGTGAACGTAACAGAGTTGCCAAAGGTTGCTCCTAAAGCTGCTTTCAGATGGCTTCCACCAGTTCCCGAAGCCGGCCAGCCTGTTGAGTTTAATGCGTCCGAATCGGCTCCAGACGGCGGAGAAATAACATCTTACGCTTGGGACTTCGGTGACGAGACTACGCAAGTAGGCTCTGAGCCCATTATGGTGCACGTGTATCAAAACTTTGGAAGCTACATTGTTTTACTCAACGTAACAGACAGTGATGGCTTTAGTGATGTTGTCAACCATTCAATAACCGTTATGGAAAAGCCTCTTGCTGACTTCCTTCTGAGTCCGAAAGAACCGCGAGTGTATAATGTTGTGGTTTTTAACGCTTCAATTTCGGATCCGAGGGGAGGAGAAATCGTGAGTTTTGAATGGAATTTTGGAGACGGCTCGGCCGTCCAGTTCGGAGTTGCAGTGACGCATCGATTTAGGAAAATGGGTGAATACGTTGTTTCGTTGAATGTTACTGATAGTGAGAACTTGTGGGGCGTCAAAAATGTTACTGTGAAGATTTTGCCGCACATAGCGGATTTGAATGAGGATGGTGTTGTTAACATATTGGACATAGTTATCTTTGCAAGGGCGTACGGGACACTTCCAGGTCAGGAAAGATGGAATCAGAGAGCTGACCTTGACGGCAACAAAATCATAAACATCTTAGACGGTGTAGTGGTTGCCAGGTCCTACAATATGTGCATTGAGCCCTTTGATCCTTAAATCCTTAAATTCCTACCGCACATACCAAGATAGGTTATAAAAAGTGGAGAGTAGGGTTGACAAGAATTATCTTCTTATGAAGTATGCGGCTTGTCCCTTTTTTATGATCGGAGCGTTGATGGTTTCTTGGCCTTCTATTTCGTTGAATATCCAACTGGTTTCTCTCAGTCTGCCTAAAAGAATTTTTCCTTTCTCGGTTGTTTTGTAGATTTTTCTGCTCTCCTTGTCAAGTGTTTCAACTAGCCCTGCCTCCAGAAGGGAGTCAATGTAATCTTCGAACTGGCGGAAGTTCACGTTGGTTCTGTACATGATTCTCGTCTTTACGGCTCCCTCTACAGCGGCGTCCAGAATTGCATTGATGACTTCTAACCTGTCTCTGCGTTTCTTTGTTGCTCCATTGTTTTCCATCGGATTTTCCTCTGTCAGTCTAGAACGCGTTGACTTTTAAAATAGTTATTACGTAGACATGAATATGTTGTATAGTGAAATATTCTAGAACTATGTTACTTGTTGAAACGACTTCTGATTTTTGACAGTTTCTTAACCGTTGGAGAAACGTTGGCTCAGCGGCTTCTTATGCAGAGCTTCTGAAGTGTCGGTGAAGAGGTTTAGCGAATGGTATAGAATTTTAGGCTTGCTGATTTGTCCAGACTGAGAAATTTTCTTTTGTTTGGACAATTAGAGAAGCTCAACCGAAGAAGGTTCTTTTCTTTCTTCTAATCTTGAGAGGAATCTTTGCATTGTTTTGAGTGTGGAATGCTTGTGAGATTCTATGATTGACATAGAGGTTAACTACAGAAAGGATAAAAAGAACGGTTGGTAGTAATTCTTTAATGGAGAAGGGAAGCGTGAAGAATAAGCAAGTAGCAAGTATGATGATTGTACTCCTTATTTTGGGCGTAATTCAGGTAACCCTTAATTTTGCGCCCCTTGTTTTGAGCGAGCCAAGCGTTGCTCGCAGGGAGGTTTGGCAGGTTGTTAATGTAGCCAACACATTGCCTTACAACACCATTGTGGATGTGAATGTTACTGTGAACTCGCGGAAAGGCGTCAATATTGCTTGTTCCACAAACGTAACAAAGTATTTCGAAAATGTCCCATATTGGCAGGGAATTGGTTATCCAACCTATATGGATTGGCTGAATGGTACAAGCATGGCGCCGCACCATTGGGGTGAGATGGATTGGTCTGTCTCCAATGGAAGTCTAACCAACATAACCTACAATGATATACAGTTTTGGGGAGACATGTACCTTGACAGCGGTGGAGGCGTGAACTATGTGACGTTTATGGGTAATACCTACATGGCCGACTGGAACTTATCAAGCCCTTACAACCACCCAGACATAATTTATCAGGGCTATTGGCAAGCGAACCAAATAAAAATGATTGATGATTTTATGGTGCCTGCAAATTCAATCATAAACATAGTTTTCAAAATAGTGATGACGGAACCGGGAGGTTACACTTTCAACGTTGTCACCACTCCAGGAGTGACGGCTTCACCATCAAGTTGGACAGTAGGAGGAGCAACAACACTTTTGGTGCCTTACGATTACCAAAAGATACAAGACGCCATAAACGCTGCGACTCCAGGCTATGCAATAATCGTCTATAATGAGACGGTTCACAACGGGCTTTACGCTGAGGACTTGGGAATCCCGGAAACAAAAACAAATCTTGAAATCAAGGCCGATGGAAGTGCACCTGTGACGATAAAAGGTGTGGCTCATCATGGAGTGCCTGGTCCTATGGCAGTTCCAAACATAGGAATAAATGCCAGTGGGGTTAAGATACACGGGTTTACGATAGAGGGTCCTGACTACCAAGCTAATTATTATGCCACTGGTATGGTCATCGGAGCGCCCAATGTTGAGATTTATGATAACACATTCAAGGTGACAGCTGCCGCGAATGGTGATGAGATTTCGCAGGCTATACAGACGTGGCGCTACAATAGCAGGCCTACAGTGGACATTTCGGGTCTAAATATTCGCAACAACACATTTACTCACCTCAGTGCTGGGTCAGCGGGTTACGAGGGAATATGGATAAACCTGGACACGGGGAAAGGTGCGGTAACGGTGCGTAACAACACATTCAGCGGAAACGTTTTCCGTGCGATAACCACCGAACGCTCCAACGTTACAATCAACAGTAACGTTATTACAACAGATCTTGGTCCAAACGACCCCGGCTTGGGAGGATGGCAAGGAATCAATGTTATGGGTGCAAACGGATACGAACCTGGCGATACGTGCAATGTGACAACCGTTTCTGTTACAGGTAACATAATAAAAGGTTCAGCTAGTGGCAGGGGATTCAGATATGGCATAAAGCTGGGTTATAATGATGCTTCAACTCTTTCAGCGATCAGCATAACGAATAATACGATACACATGAACGAGGTTGGAGTTTGGGTTAGGTTTTCCGCAAATGGTGTCAAGGTCACCTACAACAATATATTCAGCAACACGAACTATGGCGTGTCGAATACCTACACTTCTCAGACGGCTGACGCGGCATATAACTGGTGGGGCAACGAAATGGGCCCGTATCATCCCACACTTAATCCAAGCGGCACTGGAAACAGTGTAAGCGACAATGTAGTGTTTGAACCATGGCTCATAAAACCCAATCCGCCTCTGGCTCCAATAAGCGTCGTATACGTGAATCCGCCAAACGTAGCGCTTACGACTCCTGCCTTGGGCACTTCCTTCAACGTAGACGTCACAATAGCCAACGTAACCATGCTATACGGATTCCAGTTTAGCCTGTTATGGAACAACACTTTACTCAGTCTAACCAGCGTCACATGGAGAATCCCATCAGTGTGGGGAAGCAACTACTTTATAGGTGTAAACAATCCAGGAATCGGAAACTATACATTTGGAGCTACAGCCCGCGTGCCAGCACCATCGTTCAATGGCACGACTACAGTGGCGTCTCTTCGTTTCCAAGTAATCTATGATCCGGTGTATCCAAGTAACGTTAACTGCAGTCTAACGCTTGACAAAGTGACGATAGCTGACCCTACCGCAAACCCCATCCTGAAGCTCGTCCACAGCGGTAACTACTCATGCATTTCCTTGAAACCAAACCTCTTATTCATGTCGAGTGAGTACACAGCCAAGAAGGTACCAACCGAGTTTGACGCCGACATAAATGTGACAAGCGTCGTCAACCTCTACGCTTTCGACTTCAACTGTACCTTTAACACAACTCTGTTGAATGTAGTAAATGTCAATATTACCATCTTTGGAGGAAACCCGGCTGTTATAATGGGTTGGGACAATAACGTCGGTTACTTCCATGTTAGTGTAACGGGAATTACGCCTCCTGCTAACGGCAGCAGGACAATTGCAAGAGTCAGATTCAAGGTTCAGACAGGATTTGTATGGAACACTCAGACACCTTCAGTCAACTGCACCCTTGTCTTCAACCCCCATAATCTCACTAGGCAAGGTGGCGCGCAGATCGAGCATGACGCCGTGAACGGAACATATGTATATCGACCAGTGCCTGGTGACGTGAGCATGGACGGACTTGTAGACATAGTTGATCTTCTGACAGTTGCCCAAGTGTTTGGTTCAGAATCAGGCGGGCCTCCGTACCACAAGGCTGACCTTAACCATGATGGAAAGATAGACATTCTTGATATAATATTGGTGGCACGCAACTTTGGGAGTACTGACCCGTGACCAGAAATGCAGCCAGAGACTCTTCCTTGAACAAACTGGTGAAGCCATTTTCGATTCTCATTTTTCTTCTGCTTTTTTGCGCACCGCTCAAGTTTCAAGTTTCAGCAGACACCACAATCATTTCCCTACAACCTCAAGCCTCAAGGGTATGGGGCGACGGTGAAACATTCAAAGTAGACGTGTTTATCACTGGTGTGGCTGACCTTTACGGTTGGCAAGTCTGGCTTTACTATGATTCAACGTTGCTGAATGGTACAAGCATAGTGGAAGGGCCGTTCTTAAAAACCGGTGGTGGCACCTACTTTTTTGACATAACGCTAGATGACAATTACAACGGCACACACGGGCGTGCAACAGCTGCATGCACACTTCTTGGAAAAATTCCAGGAGTTACCGGAAGCGGAATACTTGCAACGATTACATTTACGACAAAAACCATAGGCAGTTGTCTGCTGACATTCTCTGACACCAGACTTGGAAACTCGAGGGACATTGAGCCGATCTCTCACACCGCTGCGAACGGTGGCGTGGAAGTTGTGCCTGCAATACACGATGTAGCGGTGAAGAATGTTGCGCTGTCAAGAAGAGAAATCGCTGAAGGACGAACTGTTGACGTGTACGTTTCAGTCGCAAATGAAGGCAACAGAAGTGAAGATTTCAATGTTAACCTCTACGCGAACGATTCGATCGTTACGACAGAGAACGTTGTTAACTTGACTGCTGGGACCACGAGGAATTTGATTTTGGCTTGGAACACTACTGGAGCGGTTACAAACAGTAGCTACCAGATTAAGGCAGAGGCGAAGGCGGTTCCTGAAGAGACAGATTTGAGTGACAATGTTTTCGTCGACGGTTTTCTGCTAGTCACTCAGAGAAACCATGATGTTGCCGTCAGCCGAGTTACTCCTCTGCAAACCACTGTCTATGTAGGTCAGAAAGTTAACGTGACGGCAGTGGTGGTCAATAATGGCGCGTACTATGAAACATTTGATGTTGCACTTTGCTATGATAACGCTACAGTTGGCATAAAAAACGTGGCAAACTTTCCATACGGGGAGGAGCGGAGCTTAAACTTTGTTTGGGACACCACAGGAGTTGGTTCAAACAAGAGTTACATCATGAAAGCGATTGCAAGTAAGGTGCCTGGTGAAACAGACACACTCAATAACACTTTCACGGATGGAAACATAACTGTGCTCCCCCGGGAGGCGTTGTCGATTAATATTACGGAAATCGTTCCATGCAACCAGCTTGGACAACCCGTTAGCAGCTTTGCCGAAGGGACCATGGCTGGTCTGAAAATTAGGGTTAGCAGTAACTCGATGAATTCGGAACCTTTGCTTTTAACAGTGAATCTGTACGATGCTGGAGCAAACGCGATAGGAGTGATATCTTTCAAGGGTCCAACAGCCCCAGGAGAAACAACTTTCATATTGGGATCTCCTATCCCCTACGGTGTTCGCCTTGGAACGGCAAAGGTCTATGCGAACGCTTTAACAAACTGGCCGCATTTGGGAGGCGTTCCCTACTCCCCGGAAAGAACGGCGACATTTCAGATAACAGGAAGATGAGTATTTGAAAGTCAAAGCATTGGTTTTCTTGATTCTCGTCTTCGATGCAGGTTTAGCTGTTCCGCTTGCATTGGGGTTGCCATTGCTTATGGTTGACGTCAAGACGGGTAAATTGTGGTACAATATAAACGAGAATATCGATGTTTATGGGTCCGTATTATTAGGCGGGGGTCCTGTTGCAGGTGTAAATGTAGCGTTGGAGGTTCATGATCCTGTGGGTACCCCAGTTATCACTAGGTCTCTTCAGACAAATTCTTCAGGAGTCTACACTGTTGCTTTCAGACTTCAACAGCAGGCTCCAGCTGGAGGCTACAATGTTTACGTGAGCTGCAGTTACAGTGGCGAAACTGCTTTTAACAGCACTTCTTTTCAAGCTTCAGCCTTAGCGGTCACCGTTACAACTGATAAATCAATTTATAACATTGGAGACAACGTGACGATCACAGGGGATGCGATGCTTAACAATGTGAAGCTGCCCAATGTTTTGATAGCGTTGGAGGTGCAGGACCCAAATGCAACTCCTATCGTTGTGAGAGTGTTGGAAACAGGCAGTCAGGGAGCATATAGCTTGATGTATCAGGCGCCATCAGGTTCCGTTCTGGGCACTTATAGGGCCTATGTGAGTGCAAGCCATGATGGAGCAGTTGCTGCAGCTGAAACGTCGTTTGTCTTGAAGCGTAAGACGTCATCTGCGGACATCAACGGAGATGGCAAGATTAACATATTGGACGTGGCGTTAGTAGCCAGGGCTTTCGGTTCCCGTCCTGGAGATCCTCGTTGGGATCTACGTTGTGATCTTGACGGCAACAACATAATCAACATAATCGACATAACTATAGTTGCCCGACAGTATAAGCCATGATAGGAAGCAATCAACTTTCAGAAGACTGCTTGATTCAGCACTGCCTTCGCCTGTAGAGAATTTAAACGGGGAAAGGACATTTGGTGTTGTTGCCCGAATTCCCGCGCAGCCGTTGATAGGTCTGCGATGTGATTACGAAGTCAGACACGCGGACGCCATTTCTATCGACGTTGACATCCAAATCGAAGTTGTATCTTGGCGAACCCTGTCCGGCTCCAAAGGCCGTAGCGATCTGTGAGATGTCATCAATCTTGACCATGCGACCTTGTTAAAGTCTGCCAGTGGAATGCCGCGCTCGAATGGTTTAACAAATTCAACATGGTGGAGGGTAACATCGCCAGTGATCTTGGGCGCTGTTGTGTGTTCTAAGAATGGAGAATGGCTACTTCAGTTCTGGAAGGTTCAGAATGGTTTGTTTGGGTGGCAGAGGCGAAGAAGGAAAGCATTTAAGGATTCATGATTACTTGTCATTCATACGTCTTAAATAGAGGCATGGACAAAGGCTTGTTTTGAGCAAAATGAAGACCAAGTCATTTCTGATCTGCCCTCTCCTCTTGGTTTCACTAGCCCTAACAACCTTTTTAACAATCGAGTCCGTTGAAGGTCAGTTGCAGTGGAGTACTCATTTTCAAATAGAGGTCCTTTCTGACGGCTCAGCAGTTTGGGTTGTTCAGCAGAGAACAACATTAACAACTGAAGACGATGAAGCCGCGTTCTTTCAGTACCTTAACATAACGTCCGGGGTTGAGATTTCAAATCATGTTCATTCCATGGTTAGCCATGCCAGTCTAGTTACCGGAAGAAGCATGAGGGTCGAAAGTTTAGAGGTGAATGCCAATATTACAAGTGAGGGTCTTAGCAAAGAGGGAATTATTCAATATCAATTTGATTGGTTGGGATTCGGGGAGAGCATAGGAGAGCAGAAAATCAAGATAGGCGACGCCCTAAGCGGGGAGTTAGATCTCTCACGAAATGATCAATTAACACTTAAGTATCCAGTCGGATATGCTCCAATATACGTCGATCCTTCACCGGATGAGACACGGCAATCTGAAAGGGCGTTGACTTGGCTCGGTCCGAAAAATTTCGGTGCGGGAGAACCTGATGTTTTACTTGAGAGGAAAAGTTTCAGCTGGACAGACGTTGTCACTGGCAACATACCTCTTTTAGCTATTATTGTAGCCTCTGTTTCAATTGGTTTCTTGGGCTACTTTCTTGGAGTGAAACGTGCTCTTGGGAACCAAAAATCAAAGCCGAAGGTTGCCGCAAAGCAAGCGCCCTTTTCAGACTTTGGTGTTGAAGATGATGAGGAGAAGGTTATGAGGCTTCTTATTGCGGCGGGGGGGCAGGTGTATCAGTCAACGATAACCAAACAATGTGGATTCTCAAAGTCAAAAACAAGCGAGCTTCTGTCAGTTATGGAAAGAAAAGGCGTTATTTCTAGGAAGAAAGTGGGAAGAGGAAAGGTTGTGACTGTCACCCAAAAACAAAAAACAGAGAAATAAGTTTGAACTCGGTGACAATGACATTTTGACCCAAAGCGACTAATTTCTGTTTACAATGATTTATAATTCAGCGGTCAGTCTGTTTTTCCGTATTCTCTTGCAATTATGCTTATGTCTATGATATTTACAATTTCATCTCTGTTGATGTCTGCTGTAATGTTCCAGTTTTTGCTGTTGGGTTTGGATCCGAAGGCTTTTGCTGCAACTGCTATGTCGGTTATGTTAACAATCCTGTCTCCGTTCAGATCTCCGAGAAGCGGACTTGTCTCCATCATCTCGTCTTCCGTATACAGCGAGAAGTTATTGCGTTCAAGAAGATCCAAATATGCGCGGTCTGATGCTAAATAATCGTTTTCACTGACGTTCATACTCTGAATCGTATACTGCAAGGTGACGGCCCCTTTTTTGATAGCGTTAAGCGGATCTGCATGCGAACCCATGACGTAGGTCAAATCTACTGGCAGCCAACCCCATGGGGAAACGTAAACAACTGTCCACCCGTGCCAGGAAATCTGTTTCTGTATGATGTGCAGGTGCCCAACGTTGCTTGATGAATTCATTTCAGGCATGAAGATGCAGCCAACTTGAATGTATGAAGGAATTCCTAAGGCACGGCAGAATGTGCCGAAAAGAATTGCTTGCTCGTCGCAGTCCCCTTCACGTAGAGACAAGGTTTCATTTGGATACAGGGGTGGATCGTGTGATCGATAGTTAATATTGTTCCAGATCCACGAGACGAGCTTCGCAACTATGGTAAGCACTCGGGTCTCATTTCCGGTGATCGATAAAGCTTTCTCACGTATTCGTGTTTCATTCGTCAGCCAGAAGCCATGTCCGTTACAGTATCTCTCCTGTAGGTCTTCTGGGATTTCAGCGAGGGTTCCAGATTCGGCGTAGGTCAAGTTTGGAATTGATCTAGGTTTTGAACGAACATGGTAAACGACGTAGTCGCTGATCCTTTCGCCTGGTGGCAAGCTTGATTCAAATTGAAAGACTGCTAACTTGTTACTGTCTACATCTTCAGTAACAGTTTCCGAAGGATGTGCATGACCTATCAAATGGACGGTCTGCCACGAATTGTTCATGAACAATGACCAAGAATGATCTTGCAGAGTCAGGTTCCACATTTCGCTCCCTTCATTGACGAAGGTCACTGTCGACTTGATGTAGAAACCCATGTCTTCTGAAGCTTCGCACTTTGTCGGTGGAAGGGTAAGCATCGCAAACATGGCAACTGTCAACAGTAAGGTTTGGATGATCGGAGTTTTCTTCAAGGCTCTTTCAATCCTGAGAATTGTGTCTATGTGGAGTCTTGTGGATTCTAGAGTAAAAGGAAGATTAAAATGTTCGCCTATTTTCTTTCAGCGGTTGGCTTTAGCTTGATTGCGCAGTTTCTTGTACGGTTTTTGAGTGCTTGTCATCATTTGTTGCATGGAGGATTTGTTAGATTTTCTTGCCGTATTCTTTTGCTACTATGGCTATGTCGAGTATGTTTACAACTTTATTATTGTCCAAATCTGCCTCTGGATTCCATCTTTCACTTTTCGGGTTGCACGCGTAACAGTGTGCAACAAATGAAACGTCGATGATGTTTACGGTGCCGTCTAGGTTAAGATCAGCGAAAAAGGTGATTGTGAAAAGAGTTTCAGATGAAGCTTCGTTGCCCAGCGTGTCGTTGGTGTAGACTACTATGCTGTGCAATCCGATTGGCAGGTCGGTTATTATCAGGTTCCTGTCAATTGTGACGTTTGCTTGATGATCTAGACTGTAACTCATCTGAGCAGGTTTGCTTGTGTTTAGGAGTAGAGGGACATTGTGTGATCTGTATGTCTTATTTGAAGGGGAGATTGCGTTCACTATTGGAAGTGCCAGCCATTCGTTCTCGTGTTTGAAGGGGTATTTGTCTTCTTCACCGGGGTTTTCTAAGATTGGATAGGGGCTGTCAATTATCCCGTCGCTGCCGGTTTCATTTTGGTGACCTCCCCAATTTTGGTCAGCGTTGTTGTGGTCACTCCAGTAGTTCCCGCCATCATAATAGCCCTTATCCCAAGTATTGTTGAAAGATTGATAAAGTGAAAGTTGCTTCGAATTGTTGACGAAATTGTTGTGACAGATTACGTTGCCATTTGATCCAGAAATGTTTAGGCCAACGTTGTTGAACGCTATGTAATTGTCGCAAACCTCGTTTTTGGCAAGCGTTAAATCTGTTGCAAAGTGTCCAATGTTTATTCCGCATGAATTGTTGAGGACATGATTGTTTCCAATGGTGTTACTCTTTGCAAGTCTGCTTGGGCGTAGTGGATCCTCATCTGAGTAGATGAATACACCATTGTCGTTGCCTGATACTGTGTTTCCGGTTATTGTGTTGTTGCTTGAATATCGGATGCGCATGCCATCCTTGCCGTTGGAAACTATGAAGTTATTTTCGAGCACGCAAGGTTCAGATGCGTATAGGAATATTCCATCCCGACTGTTGAAAGATATGTTGTTGTTTGCAATAACGGTCTTGCCACTTCGATCTCCGTATATTCCGTAATTGGCAGTGAATTTAACCGTGTTCTCACGCAAAGTGTTTCCTTCTTTTCTGTCCTCAAGGATAATGCCTACAGGGGCATTTTGAATTGTGAATCCCCTGATCATCACGTTACTTGCATCTATTGTAATAACAGTTCCAGCGTCACTTCCGTCTATTGTCGTGTTTTCTTGGCTGTCTCCAACGATCAAAAGGCTTTTGTCTACGACGATATGTTCATTGTAGATTCCTGAAAGAACCAGAATTGTGTCGCCGTCATTTGCGTTATTGATGGCTTGCTGTATTGAGCGAAGGCCTGGGCCGTCGTCGTCAACGGTCCACGTCATACCAGCTGCAGCAGTTCGTATGAAAAGAATACCACATGAACTACTGAGCTGTGACAACAGTAGTACAGATACTAAAATGATTGTTTCACTGTTGAATTTTGGTCTGCAGCAATTTTTCATTGTTGTTCACGGTTTCTCGCTGGAATCAATTACCTTTATCAGAGGCAAGCGAATCGTTTAAAGTTATTTCCTGCGTTGGAAGGCTTGAATGCGGACGTTTTCCATGTTCCTGACTCGCTTGCGTGGCCTGTTGGAGACAAAGTGCTTGATGTGGTTATGCTGTCTTACCATATTCCCTAGCAACGGTTGATACGTCAACTATGTTTATCACCTTGTCACCGTTCAGGTCGGCTATCGGATTCCACTTTGACTGTCCAGGCTTGGAGCTGTAAGCTGCGGCAACGATGGTTATGTCAAGAATGTTGATCTTGCCGTCGCAGTTGAGGTCGCCGAAAAGGTTTATGGCTATTTCCGTTGTGTTCATGCCGGACAGTTCCTTACTGTCTGTGATGTTCAATGACACAGTGAAATTGCCGATCCTCAGGAATTTGTGCTCAATTATCGGCCCGCTGGTTGTTGCGTTTGCCTCGTCTCCGAAATCCCAGAAGTATGCAGTTACTGTAGAGTTCGGACCGCGTGCGTAAGACTTTGTGGCATTGAAAGTGACCGTGGTGTTAACGTACGCATTACTGGTGGGAGTGTATTCGAGTTCAACATGTGGGGGAGCGTATACAGGTATTGTTGTCGAGGCGTTCAACCAGTGCGGAATCTTCTGGGTGTCCACGCAGGTTGCGTTAACCATTAGAAGGTATTCGCCGGGCTCCTCAAACTTTACCCTCCATTGGCATCTGGCGTAGGAAGGACCCGGTCCCATCTCTCCGATGAAGATTGGGTTGTCTCCGAAAACCAATTCAACGCCAGTCGGAAGTAGAAGAGTTGCTTGAACATTGTGCGTGTACTCTACGAGGTTGTTTCCCGTGTAGATGTCTGCTTGAAGTGGAATCTCTTCACCGACTTTACCTTCAAAAGGGGCGTATAGCTCCACTCTGATTATTCTTGAGTAACCAAACGTGGGCTTGATCAAAGCCAGCACTGTTAAGAGCGCAAGCAAGAAAATGGCCGGCTTCAAAATGCGCACCTCTAGGCACCTGTATTGATGCTTTGTGTTTAGTCAAGTAAAAACTTTATGGAACATTTCACTAGAACACTTCCAGATGGTCTGTTTCGGTCGTCTCGCCGCGTTTCCGTGCATGGCCGGAATAGAAGTTGTTGGGAAAAAGCTATAGAAGATTCTGCCAGAAAACGATAAAAGACAGCGTGTTTCATAGATACATGGAGAATATGCAAGGAATCGGCTTGTGGCGCAGACCTGTTTCATTAGCATTGATTTTTTTAGTTTTAACCTTGCTGTTTTCTCCGTTCCTGACGCTTGATGTCGTGGCAGAGCCACGAACGCTCATCGTTCCAGATGATTACTCTTCAATTCAGTCCGCAGTATACAGTGCTAACGCTGGAGACACTATTTTCGTCCGTAATGGTACATACTTCGAAAATGTTGTGGTCAACAAAGCTTTGACACTGGTTGGAGAAGGTAGTTCTTCCACTATCGTTGATGGCGGCGGCTTAGGCTCTGTCTTTACCGTGTCCACTGACAATGTAAGAATTTCGAACTTCACGATTCAAAAAAGTCAAATCGGATATCCTTATAGTGGAATATACGTATCTGGCGCTTCGCGATGTGTTTTCACTGACAATATTTTTAAAGATAATTTTGCTGGTGTATTGCTTAGCTCATCCTATATAATTGTTTTGGAAAGAAATCTGATTCTGGGGTCGCAGTACGGAGTCTACTTGTTGGATTCGCCTGGAAACAGAATAGTGGATAATAGTTTAGTGCGTAATTACTTTGGGCTTGTGATGTTTTTCACAGATAATTGCCAGGTAATTGGCAACGACATAAGCGATAATACTGTTGGAATTTCGATGATGACTTGCCTTGGAAATCGCATCTACTACAATAATTTCACTCGAAATAATTACCAGAGTTCTATGTCTTCAGAGATTTATCCAAACACGTGGGATGATGGTTATCCTTCCGGCGGCAACTACTGGAGTGACTACCGAGGCAGAGATCTATACAAGGGGCAATATCAGAACATTACGGGAAGTGACGGAATAGGTGATTCTCCATACATAGTGAAGGTGGACAATGAAGACAGATATCCTTACATGGATCCAGTTTCGGTTTTTCACGATACTGCAGCACTGAGCGTTGTTCCTTCAGCGTTAAGCGTGTTTCAGGGTCAAGCATTGAATTTAAGTGTGATTGTCGGCAACGTTGGAAACTACACCGATTCGTTTGATGTTTCAATCTTCAGCGTTAAGGATTCTAATGAAACTTTGATCGGCACGATCGCTGTTACTAGATTAGAAGCTCACACTCAAAAGACCGTGATCTTCCAATGGGACACGTCGGCTGTGGCCCAAGGGAATTACACTATTAAAGCGCAGGTGAGCTCTGTTGCAGGAGAGAAGAACCTGGCCAACAATGTTTTGTACGATGGTCCAGTGTCAGTTATTGAACGTTTTCATGATGTTGCCGTTTTGAGCGTTGTTCCATCTGTCCTGAAGCTGTATCAGGGTCAAGTGTTGAATATCAATGTGATTGTGGCCAACATGGGAGGCTACGATGAGGCTTTCAACGTCACCGTGCGCTGTGGCAGTCTTACTGTTGGCCAAAGGACAGTGGCAAATCTTAAAGTTGGTGACAACTTGACTCTTGTTTACAACTGGAACACTTCGAACGTTGAACCTAATAGAGAATATGTGATAGGAGCCGAGGCCAGTGCAGTTTTCGGCGACGTGAATCTTGACAACAATGTGTTCGTTGATGGTTCAGTTAAGGTGCGATCCTTCGCGTTGGAGGCGATCAGAGTGGATCAAGTGGTTCCAAGCGATCATTTAGGTAACCCTGTGTCCAGTTTCACGAGGGGAGCAATCAGTTACTTTAAGGTCGTAGTGAACAGCACTTCCACTGAGTCTGAAATCGTGTTGGTGACTGCGAATGCGTATGACTCTGCATCTGCAAGCTTAGGAGTGGTTTCCTTCAAAGGCTTGATAATGCCGGGCATTTCAATCTTCATTCTTGGATTGCCAATTCCGAACACGGTTCACCTTGGAACGGCAAAAGTCTATGCGAACACCTTCACAGATTGGCCATTCGCAGGAGGCCTACCTTATGGTCCAGAAACATCTGCGACTTTTCAGATTCTGAGTTAACGTGAGTGTTCATCTTAACCTTCAGCTTTTTAATTTCCTGAACGACCAGAAGTCAGTAGCATGGGCCTAAGTTTCAAACTGCCATTGTCAAGCTCCAGAAAATCCTTGTGGAAAACTGAGAGACGCGTGTAGATTCATCGTGGAAGGCGCGATTCGCTTCAGTTATGCGATCTTTCCAAACTCCTTAGTCACAAGCGTGACGTCAACCATGTTGATTATGCGGTCCTCATTTATGTCGGCATTGGCGTTCCATCTTTTGTCTCCAAACATGGTGTTAAAAGGTTTTGCTGCTATAGAGATGTCTAAGATGTTGACTGTTCCATCAGCGTTGATGTCACCCATTATCGATACCAGAATTGGACTGTAGGTCAAGGTGCTAGCACTAGTTTCGTTCTTCGCTTCGGTCGTGCTTGCTGTCGCCTTTATAGCGTATTTTCCCAAGGGGAGGCCAACGGTGTTCCAGCTGAATGTTAGAGTCGCTGAGTCGCCACTATCTAGACTGACAGCTCGATTTTCGATTATCGTTGAGTTGACGTCCACGGTTAGGCTGAAATTTTCTGTTGCATCGCCATGATTTTGTACTGTCACGTTTATTGATGTAGAGGTGTTGTTGGAAATTGCGTTTCTGTACGGTTCTATTTTTGTTACTGCGACACCGTATGCTGCTCCTGGTACCGTTACAGCTTGACGAGTGTGCCCTGTATTTCCCCACTGGTCTGTTGCCTTGATTTCTATGAGATGTTTTCCGGGTTGCAGATACGGAGTTGTGAAAGTGAAGTTGACTATCTCTGCAGTGTTCTTAAGAACGTACCTGTTCATGCCCACTTCTTTGAGTGTAGCTGAAATTATTTTGGCATTCATCCACTTTTCGTCGTCTACCCTGAATTGAACGGTTTGGATCTTGTTGATCGTTACGCTGTTTCCAAAGATTGATCTCGGGTTGTAATTTGGGTATGGATTTGTGTTGGCTCTTCCGGTACATTCAAAGGTACTACTCAAGGTATCTAGTCGACAAGAGCTGAGGGCAACTGATGGGGCAGTGTCGACTATGTCTTGTATTCCGTCTCCGTCGTTGTCTCTCCAACCGATTTGTCCCCATGTTCCGTTTAGTCCATGGGGTTTGCCTGAAAGATTCCAGGAATTCCATTTTTCCATTAGGCAACCTGAACCGTCAACATCGGGAACGTTAAGATAGCCGCTGTATTGTTCAACTTTGTCGTATTCATCAGTTGCCCAAAAGATGTGTGCAACTTCGTGAGCGATTGCCCATCCCATGTTCCTGAATGTCGTAGCTGGAACGGTTAGGGATGGTCCTCCTGCAAAGGCGGATCCAGTTTGTCCGTCTGAAAATTCTCCATCTACGTCATTGAAAGCATTGACTATGAATATCATGAAAGCCCAGTCTGTCCGCAAGGTTTCTCGCAGATCGTTGATGTATCTGCGTTCTTGGGTCTCAAAGAAGGCTACATTGTATCCAAGGTAATTCATTACTTCATTAACCCATAAGTTTCTGTCCTTGTATGGGCGTGTTATAGGTTCATAGCTTGTAGGTGCTTTGTAATGGATTTCCAGTTTGAAGGTGACGTTGGCGGTGGGGTTCTGACTTGCCCACCACTCCAATGCGTGTTGTATTTTACTGAGAGTCTGCGTCTCTTGCTCTGATGTCCAATTCTCGGTGTTAGGATCAGTCTTTCCGTTGCTCTCAAGAAAGATCACTCCAACAGCAATGCTTCCTATTAGATATTCCGAGGTTTCATATTCTCCAGGACTGGGGTCTTTCATGGAAGAAGAATCTTGGGTCCAGTGTAGAGAGGTAAAGGCGTGTGTTGGAAAAATTGAGGTCAAAAGTACTGACAAGAACATTTGGCTTAGAACCCATCTCAAGCATTTTCTTTTGCACACAATGGTCAGAGACATCAGAGCTTCCCTGTGCAATATAAGACTGTTTCAGACCAAACTTTAATGTTTATGGAGGAACATTCGGGCGCTTTTGAAATACATTATCATGAGGATACATGCATTGTACGCGACTTTTACGCGAGACTATTTTCGGATTTTCCAGCGAGTCTTACCGCGAATAATCGGTCATGTAATCATAGGCTTACTAGTTTTTCTCTTGCGGGTTCTTCCAGCAAGTAGCGTTGACATAATAAACAATGGAACAATGATTAATGATGGAAACTCCGGAATTATCGGGTAGTTATCTTTGTTGCTTTCGTCTATAATATACGGATGATCCCATACTCCATCGCTTCCAGTCTCATTTTGATATGGGCCCTCGTACTGGTCAATGTCTAAGTAGTTGCTCCAGTGGTTTCCTCCAATTGGATAATTGCTGTTCCAAGTGTTCGTTGAGTTGGAGCTTATTACGTTGACAGTGTTGTTGATGAAATTGTTGCCGTAGATTGAGTTGTTTGAGCAATAGTCAAGGTGTATACCTACAGTGTTATTTGCGAGTGAGTTATGGATTATAGTGCTGTTGCTGCATAAACGAGCCATTGATATGGCTATGGAGTTGTTCGTCAATATATTGTTTGCAATGGTGGTTTGGCTGCAATATGAGTATATCCATAGTCCAATCGTGTTGTTTGTCAGGAGGTTGCTCATAATATAATTTTCGTTTGTATCGTGAACCAACCTCATGGCGTAATGGTTGTTTCTTAATGTGTTTTGGGTGAAGGTGTTTCTTGCTGAGGAGTGATCGACCGTTATTCCATCTTCACTGTTGTCCCCAAAGGTGCTGTTAGTTATGGTGTTGTTAAAGCAGGAAAGTATTTGCATGCCGTAGTTGTTCTTTGTAGCTTCGAAGTTTTCTATTGTTGAGGAGTTGGTGAAGACTAATAGGAGTCCTTGGCCGTTTTGGGATACGCTAATGTTCTGGACAGTTATGTTTGTGCAGTTAATGAGGGCGAGGTATCCAACGTCAGTGAATTTGGAAGGGTCTATGAGTAATCCTCTTTCGTTAACGATATAATAAATTGGCTGTCCATTTATGATGTTTGAATTGTCGATGTCGTTCAGGAAATCTGAAAGGTCCGGGCGAATTGCTGGACAATAAAAGTCGTAAATGTTCTTGGACATGCTGTTGTTTCTGAGTATGTTGCCGGCGCTTGAAGCCGGAATTAGACCATACCCCTGGGTTTCCGCTATCGTGTTGCTTGCTAGGATGTTATTGTCGGATGAATAATCTAGGATCATCCCGTTTCCGGTGTTTCTAAATATGTTGTTGTTTGTTATCCAGTTTCCTGACGAGTAGACAAGACTGACACCGCCAAAGCGGTTTTCCTCCAAAGTGTTGCCTGAGATATTGTTCTGATCTGAGGAATGTAGGTGGATTGCAACTCTGTTTTCTGTTATAGTATTCCCGACAAATGTATTGTTGTAAGAATTGTAAAGAACGATGCCATCGCCCTTGTTCTGCTTGATCACGTTTCCAGACATTAGTATCTTGGAAGAATAGTTTACGCATACCCCGGATAAACCGTTTTCAACGACGATGTTATCTGTGACACTGCCAAGAGAAGCGGCGATAAATATTCCACTTTCATATGCGTTTGACCCTCCGCCTCGTATGGTAAAGTTTCTGACGCTGACGTTTTCAGCTAGGATGCTTAGAGTCCTTCCAGAATTGCCTCCATCGATCATTGTCTTCTCCCTGTTTTCCCCTAGCAATGAAATTGTTTTGTTGACAACTATGTTTTCATTGTATGTGCCTTCATGAACGAGGATCGTAGCGCCCTCATATGCATTGTTTATGGCCGCTTGAATGGTTGAGAAATCTGTTGGGACATCTATCGTGTAAGGGTTCGAGACGGTACTAAGGCATCGAAACAGGAATGTATGCGAAAACGACGTTGCGATCATAAGGAGTAGGAGTGCTTTCCAAATCATGTTATCATCAACTAGTCATCGTCAACCGAGTTCTTATCACTTTCTAAGGACTTTGCCAGCTATCCCAACTTGATGCTTGTGTAGCTCCCGTATTCTTGAGATATCAGGTGGCACTTGTTTGGCCTTCTTTAATAAGTAGACAACATATACTGTAGCTGCTACTGATACTGCCAAAAAGGTGAACCACAGAAGTCTGGTTAACCAGAGTTCACGTACCAAGGCTTCGTTTCTTGATTCTAGGCTCTTGAATTCTTCCACGAGAGCAGAATATGTGTAGTTCAATGTGTTGTAAACGCTTGTCATGTTGTCATATTTGGCCTGAAGCAGAGTTAGATTAAATTTCAATCCCTCAAAGTCTTTTATCAGCAGGGTGTAGTTTACGCTTAATTCTTGATAGGTTGAATTCAGAGAGGTGAATTTTTCTAAGAGTGCGTTGTATCTTTCTTGAAGCGTGTCGTAATTGTTTTTGACGGAGTAATAGGTGGCATTTAGGGTGTTGTAGTTTGCCTCCAGAGAATCATAGGAGGATTTCAGGGCGGTGTAGTCGGTTTGAAGTTTCTGGTAGCTTGAATTTAGAGAGGCATAATTCTGTTGTAGTTGGTTGTATGTGCTGTTTAGTGTTTGATATTTGCTTATCCAGTTGTTTAGCTGTTCAATTGTGGTGTTGTACTGATTCATGAGGTCGTGATATGTGTTGTTCAGTTTCTGGTATTCGATCTGCCAAAGCTGAAGCTCGTTAAGGGTTGTGTTGTGTAAGCTCGAAAGTTCATTGTATGTGTTATTTAGTTTCTGATATTCTGTTATCCAATGTTCAAGCTGTTTCACGGTGGCGTTGTGTTGGTTGAGGAGTTCTTGATATGAAGCTTGAAGCTCTTCATAGGTTACTGTTCTTATGTAGGTTGTATAGAGTCCTATTGCACTGTCGCATGTTGTGAATTGCCTATATGTTTCAGTTTCTATTGAACAATGTACCTTTCCATATGAGCCGCTGGGAATCGTTAGTTTTATCGTTTGGTTGAGGGTCCAAGTTTCAGGGAGGTCTTTGTTTTCAATCGTTTCATTGTGCAATGTCTTTTGTCCGAGTGACGTGTTGCATGAAATGTTGAGTCTGAAGTAATTGAGATGAATCCCTTCTGGTTCTGCTGCAACGATAAGCCCGTGGTCTATTACGTCTTTTGGGTGGCATTCGTCTGGAAAGGTCAGATATCCGTATATTCCCATGAAATTGAACGTTAACGTCTGTTTTCCAGAGGTTTGTGGTGGTGGCGGTATCGGGGGCGGTGGAAGTGGAAGCCCTTCCGCGTAGCCGTCGATCAAAGAATAATTATCGGCGGGAATGGCGTCTCCGTTTCCATCGACGAATTTGGGTTCACCTGTCATGTTGCCCCCTATTCTTAAAGCGGATTTACCAGTAGTCATAACCATGAATGTTATGTTTGCAAGTGTTCCGGTTCCGGTTTTGCCAAGTTCTGGTCCGGTGAGGGTGGCGGCAAATGACACTGTTCCTTCTGTCTGGTTTATTGTTCCGGGATTGATGATAAATATGCCGTCTGGTGAAAGTGTAGGCTTAAGGAAGTGGTCAGCTGGAATTTTCGCGGAGAGAGGTTCCAAAAGCGACTTGTTGTAGTATAATTTGAATTCGTATGCCCATAATCCGGGTGAAGAAACGTTGGAGATGGTTATGTTTATTGAAAATGTATGTCCAACTCTGGCGGAACTGTTCTGGGGGTTCATGTAAACGGTGAATCCATTATGTGCCAATCCCAAACAGGTGTGGGCAACGACTCCGCACGATAATAGGGCGGATGCTAAGGCAATCGCAAAGATTTTGTGATACATCCTCTCTCCCATGTTTCCAAATATGCAGGGTGTCTGAAAAAGATTGTTCCCATAAAGGATATGGAACGTACGCAGGTATTTTGTTTGACTCCTTTTCTAATTATAAGTATTGGAACGTTTCAGCGCCGTATGATGCAGGTTATTGTAAATCGGAATATTGTACTCTCGTTGACTTGGCAAAATTCGCTCGTAGAGGATTATCTCAGAAACTGATAAAAAGAAGTGGCGTAGATATAATCCTGATAGCTATGCGCGTGTTGTTTGTCTCTTTGCTGCTTTTAGTCATGGTTGTGTGTTTGACGCCAGCGCTTAGTGTTCGCGTCAGGGCCCAGCCGAGGACAATCTATGTTCCAATTGATTTTTCGTCAATTCAGGATGCAGTGAACAGTGCGACTGAGGGAGACACAGTGTTCGTGTATAATGGGACATATGTTGAAAATATTGTTGTGAATAAGACTGTTTCTCTTGTGGGGGAGGATAAAGCCATGACTTTTATTGACGGTGGTGGTGTTGGCGCGGCGGTCAAGGTGACCTCGGACAATGTTTCCATCAGCGGTTTCACCGTGATGGGCGGAAGCTACTCAACTGTTGGGGCGGCTATTCTGCTTTACAAGGTTCGGTACGTTACCATTAGCGATAATGTGGTCGTCTCCAGTTATGCTGGTGTGAGCCTTGTTAACTCTAGTTTGAACAATGTCCAGAACAGCCTAGTATCTAATTGCAACATTGCCGTTTCTCTAAATTTTTCGAACGGCAATGTCTTGCAAGGAAATGCACTTATGAATGCCACCGAAGTAGGTGTTTACATGAGTGGTTCCTCGAACAATACAATTCAGGGAAACAGCGTCATCGGAGGTGGTGTTCAAGGTATCTACTTGCTGCGTTCTCCTCAGAATAAGGTGCTGGGGAATATTGTTACTGGTTGCAGTAGTGGTGTTGCTTTGGAGTACTCAGGCGACACCGCTCTTGCAATCAATAATATGTCTTCAAACAAGTTTAATCTTGGCGTACGCGGCGCGAGCTTGGCTGACTTCACTCAGAACATTAATACTTCAAATAAGGTTGATGGAAAATCTGTCTACTATCTTGTTAACAAGAATGATGTTTTGTTGACCGCACCTCTGTCTCAAGATGTTGGCTACTTGGCTGTTGTCGGCTGTTCAAACGTTACGGCCAAGGGATTAAACTTGTCTGGCAACGGTGAGGGCTTCTTATGTGCCTACTCCTCTGACTTCCTTATAGAGAATTCCACCATGACAAATAACACAAGGGCAGCCTTTGTCTTTTACTCCCCCCGTTGCCGCATCCTTAATAATAGTTTCATTGATAACATTGAAGGCGTCAGCATTGTTTCTTGTGTAAACAGCTCAATGAGAAATAGCTCCGTCTTAGGCGGCAATGGGTACGGGTTGAAACTTGAATCGTCCGACAATTCTGCTTTAGGCGAAAATTCTTTTGGACACATCGCAGGCGGAGCAGTAAGTATCTACTCTTCTTCGAACTGCAATGTTAGCAAGAACGCTTTAGTAGCCAACGGCTTCGGCATTCTTGTCCAAGTTTCCAACGGTGTTCGCATAATCAGTAATGTCGTAGTGAATAATACCGGAGACGGCGTCTTCTTTTCGTCCAGTAACGACTGTTTAGCTCAAAACAACGACGTTAGCTTTAACGGTGGCTCTGGAATAACTGTTCAATTCGCTCAATTTGGCACTGTGGCTGGCAATTTTGTGGCAAACAATACTCGATCTGGCATTAGTCTTTACATCTGCGATCAGGGTTATGTGGCCTCAAACGTTGTCCAGTACAATGAAGCAGGAATACATCTTCAGTCATGCTTCCGTTCCAAGGTGGAAGGAAACGAGGCTGTTGGAAATGCCCATGAGGGCATACGTTTATCCAGTTCCCCCAACAGCACTGTTTCAATGAACACAATACTCAGCAATGGGTGGGAGGGTATGGCTCTTCAATACTCAGGAAATAGCACTCTGGACAAGAATGTTGTTAACGGCAGTGCCCAGTTTGGAATATGTCTTCAATACTCTCCTAATGTTGACGTACTAAACAGCAACGTTTCTTCAAACACTTGGGATGGCATTTACCTTCGCGGATCTGATCACAGTAGAATTCTAAACAGTATCATGGACGCCAATGGTGGTGCAGGTTGCAGACTTTTGTCAACTAACTTGGTGACAATTGCACAAAACAACATGACTGGAAACTACGAGGGTCTTCGCATTCTCCTCGCAAACAACAACACTATAAGTGACAACAAGATTATGAAAAACCTTGAATACGGGATTAACGTTTTCAACTCCACCGGAAACAGAGTCTATCACAACAATTTGGTTAACAATACTAAGAACGTCAATGTTTTGGATAATTCAAGCAACATTTGGGATGATGGATATCCTAGTGGTGGAAACTACTGGAGTGATTACACAGGCTTGGACATGTATTGGGGTCCAAATCAGGATCAGTTTGGAAGCGATGGAATAGGAGACATATCATACATCATTGGCTTCGGAAACAAGGACAGGTACCCGCTCATGACGCAGGCTAGGTTCCATGATTTAGCAATTGAGACTGTCGCTCTGCCCTCAAAGGAAGTATACCCCGGCTGGATTTTCACAGTCAACGTTACAATGAGGAATAACGGAGGGTATATTGAGAGTCTCAATGTTACAGCAAATTGCAATGGTACTACGATTGATGCAAAGTTTGTAAGCAACCTTACGGTGGGTGGAAGTTTTACTGCGAGTTTGACGTGGAACATATCGAAGTTGACACAGTTCGGGCCGTACGTTGTGAAAGCCGAGATTTCAATTGTTCCAGGTGAAACCCATAAGGAAGATAATGTCTACGACGTTGGTATTGTGAAAGTTAAGATGGTCGGTGATGTGAACGGTGACAAGAAAATCAATATCTTGGACATCGCGGTCATAGGCACGGCTTTCGGCCATAAGGTTGGAGAATCCCGTTATAAGCTTAATTATGACATGAACTTGGATTATGTGATAGACATCGTTGACATATCCATGGCAGCCAAGAACTACAGCAAGACGTACCGTTGAGGAATTCAGTTCTCGAGTTGGATGAAAAAAGATTATCGCCAAGTAAAATTTCCTAATAGTTAAATACCTGTCCAAATCCACAGTGTAGATTGGTGGAGGATGTGAATTTCAACGCGAAATTATTTCTCATTGCGTTTTCTTTGTTTATGACGCTTTTGCCACTTTTCACAGTTCAGGCTTTCACTACAGCTTCTGAAACAACCGTTTTTGTGTACCCGGCAAAGGTTGCTGCCAAGGTTAACCAGACTTTTCAGGTTTCGGTGAATATTTCTTTAGTTTCGAAACTGCAGGGATTTGATTTCATGTTAACTTATGACACAAGATTGTTGGATTGCCTTAACGTTGAAGAGGGCACTTTTCTGTCAGCATATGGTTCTACCTTCGTCGCCAAACGTGAAATCAACGATTCCTTTTCCTGCAATCGCGGAAGGGTGTGGTTTGCAGTTGTTATTCTCGAAAAAGGTTTCGCTGATGGCAATGGGACTCTTGCAATAGTCACTTTCAAAGCTATTTTAATAGGGGAAACTGTGCTGGATTTGTACAGCGACTTTCCTCTTCGCCAAGACGCAGTGAAATTGACAACTTGCAGTTCGCAGAGCATTTCAAACAATGCTCTTGATGGCCTAGTCACCGTCATAGCAGCTGGATCTGATGATCCAAGTGATCCTCCACCGCAAATCAACCCTGAACCTCCACAAGGCTTGCCAGCTGATCCGCTGAGCCCTGACGTGAACGGCGATGGAATTGTGAACATAGCAGACGTAGCCATCATAGCTTTCGTCTACGGCACGATGAAAGGCGATGTGAAATACAATGCTGGAGCTGATTTGGATCAGAACGGCAAAGTGAACATTGTGGACATAACATTGGTTGCCAGCAAGTACATGCAATCAAAATAGCTTCAAGGAGCCTCGGCGCATTTTCTGCTGTTCGACCCAGTCTTCTACATTGGAAACTCGTCTGCTTTGAGTTCTCCCGCGCTTGCTGGATAGCAAGAAATAGTGCTCCCGTATGCAGGGTCTTTCCCCAACGCGTCCAATGTTTCTGTGACCGCCGTTCTTATCGTTTTCTTTTCTGATATTAAGTGCGTTAGGAGTTGCTCGGTGGCTGCGTCTGTGTGCGAAGCTGAGACTGGCCCAGTCCAGCCTATGTAGGCTTTTGCTCCTTTCTCTACAAAGGCTTCGGCCATCTTTGTGTTTGCTAGGCCGTCGCATCCCATCATTATGACTATGCTGTTCTGAAAGGTTCCTTTCATGGCTTTCACAAAGTTCGGGGTTATCCCGAAATATGCTGTCGAGTTTTGAGTTACGGCGACCTTTGCAAGTTTATTATTGCGCATGTCGAAAAGATCGAAGTCGCTTGCATATGTGGTTGCTGCTTTCGAGTCGTCCCATTCTTCACTAGTGAAAAGGGCAAGTGTCCCTGTCTCAGGGTTTAACGCTACATGCACCCTCAAGATTATAATTCTGAATCCACGTTGCGGCAGTATTCTATAGAAGTCCACATTATCATTTATGGCGCTGCCCATATAGTAGTGCATCAGCCATCCGGCTTCCTTAAACATAGAATTGGCGGTAAGCCAAAAAGTGCTGTTTGGATAAGAGGAACGGAGCTGATCAACAATAACCGCTCTTGACGAATCTTCGCGGTTGATGCTGGGCCGGCTTAGGTTCAAGAAAGTGTAAACCACGGCACACAACAGGACTGATGACCCCAAAGCAAGTAAAAGCCATCTCTGCTTACGAGATCGCTGCTTGCGGTGATGTGTACGCGAACCGCGCAAATACATTCTCCCCAGAGCTACAAATTGTACAATGCTGAAACCGACGGATTAAGTTTACTTATCAAGAAGCAGCTTGCGTAAGTCGGTGTTTCACCGTGAAGAATGGTGCCTGAACGGTAATTACTAGTAAGTCTACGTTCATATGCCTGGCTGGTTTTTCAACAATCTCGCTTCAACTTTCAAGAATTGAGGTCATAGTACAAGCCGGATTGTTTGGGCTAAGCCTTGTATAGAAGATAATTCCGTAGAGTTTAAATAGCAAATGTCGCAAATACTCTAGTGCGGAACTTAAAGGAGAAAGGAGAATAGAAGATGAGATATAAATATGCATTACTCACAATACTGATCTCAATGCTACTTGTGGCTCCGGTTTTTGCTTTCGAGCACCCAACCCCACCTCCCGACGGCCTAAGACCACCATGCCCATACTTCGGTGTCACGGTGAACAAGACATGGGCTGTTGACCCGGCTCACGCGTACGTTTTCGAGGAACCAGGCCTTTACTGCACTGACTTTACAGTTGAAGTCAATTTCATGAACGTGTCAGACCTCTACGGCTACGAGTTCGTTCTGAACTGGGATCCTGTGTACTTCGGGTTGAAGAGTGGCCCTGTCATTGAAAAGCTTTGGGACACGGCTACGCAGATTTATGTGAACGCTTCAGTTACCGCCAGCTCTTGGAAGGTGGTAGCAACAGGGAGCGAATCGGCTTCAGGGCTTCCATTAGGAGACTACTTGCTAGCTACATTCACATTCCACATAATCAACGACGTCTGCTATCTACAAGGTACAGTTCACACCGGTTTCTGGTTGACTGGCATGAAGGCAAGCGATTCGTGTAGCCAGCCTATTAAGCCCTGCACCGAATTCAACGCATACGTTGATCTGGAACCAGTGAAGCCAAAAATAAAGATTGTACCCAAGTCAGAAAACAACTCGCAGGTAGGCGACAAGTTCACCATGACAGTTGAGGTCGAAAACATCGTGAAGATGACAGACATAGACCTGTGGGTTTCTTGGTGGGGCTACCACGTACTCCCAGAAGACTTCTACACAGCCCTATTGTGCACAAAAGAAGCCGATATTGAAATAAATGAAGCGGTGTTCCCGAAGGCAAACAGAACAGTGGCTGACATTCTAGTGGTTAATTCACCCAATTGCAGCAAACGCCATTACCCGCCGGACTACGCGGGTGGCTGGGTGCACCTCAAAATCGCAATGGATCCCGACTATCCTTTGATCAACGGCAGCTTCTGGGTTATGAAAATAACCTTTGAAAAATGCGACCCATGGTACTGCGGAGCACAACCACTATACCACCGACAGGGTGACCATGACTGGTTGCTTGACTGGGCTGAAACAGACATAGTACTCGAAGGCGAATTCAGCGTCTATTGCTTTGACTATCACACCATGCCATTCCCAGGCGGGTCCGTGGACGTTGAGAATGCCCACTACATTTTCAAGCCCATACCCGGCGACTTGAACGGAAGCGGCCACGTTGACATCACAGACCTGATGATCGAAGCATTCTACTATGGAAAAGGAACCAGTGAATCCCCATGGACTTGGGCCGGCTACTACTACGACCTCGACAAGAACGGTTACATAGACGTCTTCGACCTAGTAATCGTAGCCAAGAACATCTGCAGGTCAGTACCATAAACCACAAGATCGATACAGCATAAGTCTCCATATCCCTCTTTTCTTTTGTTTCATGATCAATTCGTACTTCATTCACGTATCAATTTTGCCCAATGACTTGTAAAAACGATTTCTCCAGCACCCGTTTTGCGTTAAAAGCTTCAAATCATAAATTGTTACAAATTTTATTATTCTCAATTTTCAGATTTCTTTATTATTCACAAAAATGCTTGGGTTAGCTCGTTCTCGATTGACGCGCGATGGGCGGAACACAGGAGAAAGGAGAATAGAGTAGTTACTGTGTCCGCGCGTCAACAATACTAATGCCTAGCCATCTATAAAGGGTATTTCTCCTTTACAATTCGAACAACTGTCAAACCAGAACAGCACAAATTAACCAGCACGTAAATCAAAATGCATGCTCGAAGTAATGCCAAAGGAAAAGACACAGCTGTTCAAAGAAGAATATTAACGGGTGTTCACCGAGTCTTCAAAGTCTAAACGCAATGCTCAACATCTTGCAAAAAATAGAAAAGCCGATTGAAAAATCTCGCGCATGCACTCAAGCTTAAGCCATCGTTGAGCATGCTTATCACATCATATAGATCTGTTGGTAGACGACCCTGATCCCTCCTAATTCAAAAACCTTATTTTCATGTTCGAACTCTCTATAATCGTTCAAAATGACATTTCAACCTAGTGAAACAGACTTTTGGAGGCTTCTCCACGTCTTTGAAAACAGGGTTAGAATAGAAATAATTAGGTTACTTCTGCTGTTTGAATGGCGATCTCTATCAGACATCGCCAAGAAACTTGAATCCGACTCAGGCCTCAAGATAACATTGCCAGGAGTGCTCAAGCACATGAGAGAGCTTGAAAAGGCTGGATTAGTTCGCCATGAATCAGGAATATACTCTGAAAAGCCTGACGCGAGAAAAACAATCTACATACTTCAAGGCAAAGAAAGAGTGCAGAGAATCATGGACTTGCTCCAGAAGGATATTGCCAGTGTAATGAATGCAGGGATAGTCTTCAGCGAAACAGCCAAATTGGCACGCCGACTTCAAGGTGTGGGACGAAAGATAAGCGATGAGGAAAAAGAACATTTGGAAAACTTGATAACAAAATGTGAATCTAAGGAAATGAATGTCTACCTAACCGACGACGAAAGAAAAAAGATAAGACTCTGGAAAATGATGATAACTATGGAAGAACACTAGGCTTTCATTCTAAGTCTGCATGATTTGATCCGCGCGTCAATCTAGATTTTGGAAGAGCCTGCGACCTGAAGTATAAGTCCAACAGGGTCCTTCTTCTGGGATGGTGGAAGATCGCCTAAAAGAACGTCTGTTATTCGTTCGATGCTTTTGGCAAATTCACTTTTTCCAAGCTTATTGTAGGCCAAGAAAGCCTTGCCAGATTTGACGCCTCCGTATGACTTTGAAACTTCCAAGTACTCCATTATTTTTGAGAGGCATGGAATTTCAAGCAAGTCTTCAACGTCTTTGACAAAATCTGTACTAAACTTTTCAGGAGTCTTGATCCTATTTAACACGAAACCAACTGGAACGCATTTCAAAAGATACTTACCCAACCGAATCGTGTCAATCGCAGATTCTACGCATAGAACAAACTCATCTTCAGTCAAAATAACAATGAAGTATTGGCAAACCCCCATAGACAAAAAGGCCGCCTCGCCCAATGGAAAAGGGACATCAACAAAAACAAAGTCCGCGTCTAAACCAGCAAGCTTGCGGGCAAACCCTACTGGGTTTATGTCAAAGTAGCCCTCCAAGGACACTCCTGAAGGAATCATAGACAAATTCTCAACCCCGGTTGAATAGACAGCTTGAACTACATCCAAATCCTTCTTAACAACATCCTCAAGCCTAATGCTTCCAGAACCAATGTCTAACCCAAAAATGGTCTGCAGAGGCCTGTTCGGATCTCCCTCGACGAGCACGACCTTCTTCCCTCTGGAAGCCAAGGCCGCCCCTACATTGGCTGTCAAAAGAGACTTACCAACGCCGCCCTTAGAAACAGCAAAAGTCACAGATATCATTCAGCATCAACCAACTCCTAATGTTCACCGTTTCTAAATGCAATAGGATACTTAACCACAAGGTTAAGAATTAACTTCATCCCTCTTCTCCCTCTCTTTCTTCTTCGATTCCAAAGCCTTAAAAATATCCTCCAGACTGTCCCGTGGACGAATCTTAACACCATACTTCTCCTCGAACTTGCCGATCTTCACGCCCCGTTCTGCCACATCCGCATTGAAAAGCCTACGCGCTTCTTCCAGCGGGCTTGACTCCCTCTCCCTGAGCTTTCTTTCAAACTCATCAATAGTCTTTCTATACGAACCAAGCCGTCGATAGAAAAGAAAGATCGCCAACGCCAAAACGCCAACAATAACGGCTAACACCACGATCCCTAAAAACCACAATTCAGTCCAAAAAGGAGGCGCCGGAGCAGTCTTCACAATTCTCACGTTGCCCGCAATATACGGAAATGAAAAGTAAAGCCAAGAATGAGTTGTATTAGAGAGAACAAGTGCTTGACGCAGAGGCGGCTCATTATCCACTGTAACTTCAAAAGTGGGTTGAATCAAAGCGCGCGGTATACATATTCGGCAGAAACCTAAACCTTGAAATTCACTCACTCTAAAGCTGATAAGATTTGACAAACTCACATACCTGAAATTCGAAATGGACGAGTTGCAGATAATGCCAACGAGATACTGCTGACTATCCATCACGACGCCAACTTGAACATATTGGGCCATCAATGGAAAATTGTCCTTTTCACCCTCACCTAATACAAACGGCATGTCTGCAATACCATTTTGGTTAGCATCAACCAAACCTTCGTAACCCCAGAAGTTTCCTTCAACACCGTCATCCCACATATTTGATGAATTTACAGAAGCAGGTCTTAGGCTGTTGTTGGAGAAGTCGTTATGCAAGAAAAAGTTAAGGCTGGAATCTGCGACATAGACGCCCACTCCAAGGTTTGAGGAAACAACATTAAGCCTCAAGGTATTGTTGCGTGAATGCAGAACCTTGATCCCATCAGTGTTTCCAGCTAGCCTATTGCCGTAGATCAGATTGAAATCCGCCGTGTCTAACACAAAACCAACATCGTTCTCAAGTAAATCATTTTCCGCAATAGTGCCGTTACTCGATGTCAACAGCAGAATTCCAACATCATTTGACAACACGTTGCTGCGCACCAAAAAATTATCAGACGATCGTTCAAAACATATGCCGTTCGTGTTGTTGGAAACACTGTTATCAGAAACCACGTTACCGTCAGAAGACCCTTCGAGACGTATGCCTACGGCATTGTCCATCACACTATTATTGGATACCGTATTATTGTTGGAAGCCTTTAAAACAAGCCCATACCCGCTGTTAGAGTAGAAAGTATTGTTTGAAACAGCGTTCCCACGAGAATCTTCGATTCGAAGTCCTTCTCCACACTTGCTGACGTCATTTCTCGCCACAAGATTGCCGTTTGAGTTTGTAAGTATCATTCCCTTACCGTTGTCAGAAAATAAGTTGCTAAACAGCTTGTTGTCTGAAGAAAAGGTTAGATGTATTCCTTCAATCACATTTTCAGTAACGTTGTTTTCTTCAATCCGAATATTCCTTGAATTGCTTATGTTGATCCCATAGTTATTTCCTGAAATATTGTTCATAAGCACTCTGTTCGTCTCAGATCCGCCTAAGACAATCCCCTGATCATTTCCAGACAGATTGTTTCCTGAAACAGTGTTATTGACAGACGAATAAACTGCAATTGCACTCTTGCTCTTCGTTATAACATTGCCATCTATGATGTTGTCATCTGACTGATCGAGGTAAATTCCGTCATAACCAATGCTGGAAACCGTGTTGCTTGTTAAGTTGTTGCCGTGGGACCATCGGACATAAACGGTTTCCTTTTCTTTGGATAGGAGATTGTTGCCGACGATACTGCATTCTGAGCAATCATTCAATGAAATAGCATAGTCTTTGTTAGAAGATATAGAGTTATCTGAGAGCCTGATGAGGCTGGAATTGCTGTAGACTATTATTCCGTCAACGTTGTCTGTAATGGAGTTGCCATTCAGAGACAAGTTAATTGATTGGGTTATCCAAACCGCATAATTGTTGCTTGAGACGTTATTAAATTGAAAGTCCACTGCTCCGACGCTACTCAGCCAAACGGCAAAGCTGTTGTTGGAAAAACTGTTCTCAGAGACAAGAAAGTCAGTCGAAGAATCCAAATACATCGCATTCTGGTTGTTCGTAAATCTGTTCTGGGACACAATTTGGTTGCTGCACGATTCGAGCCAAATCCCATACCAGTTGCCTTCAATGACATTCCCGGAAATATTGCAGTAGCTCGCGCCATTGGCGTAAACTCCGGAGCTTCCTGAAAGGGAACTACTGTTGCGAATGGTGAAACCGGCGACTGTGGCATTGGACGCCACGATGTCGATCACTGTCCCGTTTCCCTGTCCATCAATAATCGTGCTTTCAGAATTTTCTCCCCTAAGAGATACCGCCTTATACAAGATCACATGTTCATAGTACGTATCAGCATCAGCGAAGATGACGTGTCCATCCAGCGTTGAATTGTCATCTATAGCTTCTTGGATAGTCGCATAAGAAGAACCAGTGTTAAGATTATGCACACCAGAACTCGTTTGGGCTGAGGCCGCCGACAGAGAGGAAATCCACAAGAAAGACATGAGCAAGGTGACAAGAACAAAACTAGAAGGTCTTCCCGGCAGTTGCATGGCTCTTCTTCCCGTGGCCTTTTTTAATTATTAACATATCAACATCAATATAAGCTTATTAACATTGTTAATTCTACAGAATCTTTTCTCTACCAGCTTCAAACCATTCTAGAACATTGTTACAGAAAGGTTAAATTGTTCAGAAAGCTACGAATTATGTAAGTCAGGTGTTTGGAATGTCAAGAAGATTTGTGTTGACATCAATTCTCATTTTGCTCATACCTTTTACTACTTGCTTTCTCCTTGGAACAAGCAAAGGGGAAACCGTAGCAACAGTTTACATTGATCCCCCCGTAATTACAGGCCTAGACGTTGGCGTCAATTTTACAATAGACATCAAGGTGGCCAACATATCCAAGCTTGCAGGTTGGGAGATCCAGCTGTTCTATAGTCCGCTGGTACTGAGCGCAATATCGGTGTCAGAAGGGCCATTCCTGATAAGCGTGGGAAACACGTTTTTCCCAACTTTTCCCCCGTTTGGAGTAGACAACAACTACAACTCCACTCACGGCCGCGTCTTCATGGCCTGCGCCATTCTAGGCGAAACCCCAGGAGCTTCTGGCAACGGAGCCCTAGCAAGCGTAACATTCCAAACAGCAGGCGCAGGTTCCTCGGCCATCACACTTCCACAAGACCCAACCATAACAAAGCTATTGGACAGCACCTTCGGCAACCCGCAGCCAATACCTTACGTTGCAGAAAGCGGACTAGTTTCACTAATAGCCAACGATGTAGCAGTAACCAATATACAACTTTCAAAAACCATCGTGAGCGACACACAAGTAACCATGAATGTCACGGCAGCAAACTTGGGCAACTATACCGCCAGCTTCAACGTGACCCTCTACTATAACTCGACAGAGATCGCGACCCGAACGATCACGAATCTAGCGCCCTCAACGAGCATAACATTGCCTTTCACATGGAATACCACGCCGATTCCCAAAGGAAATTACACAATAAGCGCATACGCTCCTCCAATATTAGGCGAAACCAGCATCGAAAACAACCGATTGATCGACGGATGGGTAGTTGAAACAATACTGGGCGACTTGAACGGGGACCGCCAAGTCAACATCGTGGACGTAAGCATAGCTGCAAAAGCCTACGGTTCAAAGCCAGGAAACCCAAGGTGGAATCCCAACGCCGACTTGGACAACAATGGAACAATCAGCATCGTGGACATATCAAAAGTAGCGAAAGAATATGGGAAAAAAGATCCCTGACCTTTTCATACCGGAATTCTCCCGTTTTCTCTAAAAGATTCATGTAGCCCACCTTCAACTTTACGTTCATGCTTCTTTAGCAGTAAACACTGTAACCCATGGACGGCAAAAGAGGCACTCATAAATGATGTTTCAGGGTTTTCTGAATTCTTTTTCAGAAATTGCCGAGTGGGGGCTTCTTTTCCATATGACATAATAATTAACAACGATCCAACGAATTACCCCGCCATAGATGAAAATGACACACTGAGCATCATCTGCTTAAGCTACAAAAATTCAACGCTTGAAATAGTAATAATCCGAGTTTTCATCATCGATTCCTTCGCCAACATTCATGTCAGCAATTACATCGCTAGCACTTGCAGTCTATCGAAGAAAACGTCCCGAAGAAAACGTCCCCTGCAACGGATGCAGCATTCCTCTTTTCCATTCTCATTCGTAGTACACGTCAATTAGGGAATAAAATGCTTTACTATAGAAGAATGTTTCAAAACGGTTATTAATCGCTTCCAATTTTTTTTAGAAGCATGAAAGGTGAGAAAGGTTGAACGCAAGAGCATTTTTATGCATAATTCTCATTTTTGCCTTAACAACAGTATTGCCCATTGTCAGAGCTGATCCTCAAAAGCCGAGCGTGTACATCGATCCCAAAGACAACACATTCTCAACCAGCACAACTCCTGTAGGAACAAACTTCACCATCAGCATCAAGGCTGCAAAATGGGCTGCACCTGGCATATTCGGCTATGAATTCACGCTTGTCTACGATAATACTACTCTTCAACCCGTGGTCGCAGGTCTTCCTCCCGACCATTGGTTAGCCCCTCTGGATCCATCCCTCATCTTCGTTGTCGATAAAGGTACGATTAACCAAAGCCTTAGCCGCGTCACCTTTGCCGCAAGTCTCCTCGGCGAAGAACCTGGCAAAGTTGGAAATGGAACTATTGCAACTGTCACCTTCAAGATAATCAGAGCTCCATCCGTGGGAAACCTGTCATCACCCCTCGAACTCCTAGAACTCACTCTGGTTGACGCGAACACCGATATAGTACCTCCAGAGCAGTTCGATCTTATCAACGGAAACTTTGTGTATGTTGGGCCTGCTCCTCCAGCTGTAGAGAAACCAAAAGTGTACGTTGACCCTAAAAACAACATCTTCTCCACGTCGACAACGTCGATCGGCGCCAGCTTCAATGTTAGCATAAAAGCTGCAAACTGGTCTGCACCAGGCGTCTTCGGCTACAAGTTCAAGCTCGCCTACAATAACACTCTGCTTGAAGCCACAAGCGCAGTCATTCCAGGCGGTCACTGGTTGACCCCTGCAAATCCATCCAACATATCCAAATTCGATCCAGGCACAATCAACCAGACTGAAGGACTCGTAAGCTTTAACGTGACCCTCCTCAGCCCTGAGCAGGGTAAATTTGGGAGCGGAACTATTGCAACTGTCACCTTCAACATAACCAAGGCTCCAACCACAGGAAACTTCTCATGCTTACTTGAAATAAGAGACTTGACTCTAATAGATCCAACCAGCGCAGTGATTCCTAAAGACCAGTACACGGTTGAAAATGGAAACTACGTGCTTTCTTCAGCCGCCAAATGGGATTTGGACGGAGACGGAAAAACGAACATCAGAGACGTAGCCATATGGGGAGCCGCATTCGGTTCCTATCCAGGGCATCCAAGATGGAATCCGATCGCAGACATGAATGGCGACGGAACAGTCAACATGGTAGACGCCGTTCTAATAGCAATCCACTGGACCGGCAGCACATAGACTCTCAGCAACATGCCATTCCAAGGCTAATCTCAATCTCGCCTAATTTCCTTCCTTTCTCCAGACTGCTATCAAACAACCTGAAATAAAAGCGGCCTCTATTTGTGAGAAATCACTACTCAAAATCCCGGCCGTGAAAACTCGTACAGTGAGGACAAAACGTGTACACTGCCGGAAATTCTTTCCCGCAAACCTTGCATTTCTTGGTTGAAGATGATGGCAGAACCCTAAGCCTCTCTACGACCTTCCTCGGCTCTTCTTCATCCCTTTTCCTTCGCCTTCGACAAGTTAACAATATCATCACCGCGAGAACAAGAAGAACCCCCACCAGTACAATTAGAATGAACAATGCGGCTAGCACCCAACGCACATCCCACACAACTGGATAGGGCGGTGGAGACGGTGGCGGATAGGGTGGGGACTTGATTTTGACGATGTCGTCAATGAAGACGTTGTCTTCGAGGAGTGTTTCGCCTGGCACTGGTCCAGCTTCAGCCTTTATTACGTACTCACCAGTCTGAATGTAATCTATGTACCATGTAATGATTAATGTTCTTTCAGCATTAGAAGCTAAACTTTCAACCCACAACTTTCCAATTAACGTTGAATTATAATAAGCACTCACGTAGAAGCTTTCATCCACCTGCCCCTTATTCTTCACCAAGACTGTAATGTTAACTGCTTGACAGGGATAAGCCTCCCGCGCGGATGGAACGACATTCACAACAGCTACGTCATGCAATATCCCGATCCCAAACCTGGTCTCAACTTCAGGACACCAGGGAATCAAAGCGCCGCCTTGCACCGTTTTCAAAGCGTTAGCAGTAGCCCTGCCTTGCCCGACAAAAGCTGATTTCGGAATGATCATTTCTTTGACGAAATACTCTTTTTCTCCAGGCGGAACGACCTCATCCTCCAGTTTGATCACGCCGATGCCGACGTTGAGCTCATCACTTGCACTTACTACAAAGGTAGCAGTTTTCTGCGTCATCGCTATGTTTCTAACTTCAAGCCTAAAGCCCATCCGCTCCCCTTTCGAAAAAGTGCTCTTCAAAATATTGCTCAAGTCAACAGTCTTAATGTAGAGAAGCTCAACTATCCATCCAACCTTGAACGAAAGCGTATCAGTCACAATAACTCCTGCAATGTCAACAGCCGCCATCACGTTCCAAACTCCAAAAATCGCAACCTTAGGCCTGGCATCAGGCCAAGGCATAATAAAACTCACATGAGCTATTCCACTTTCGTTTGTTGTATCACTAATCGTCAATGTGAGATTCTCAACAGAGTTTACAGGACCATGCACATCAAACGCCACAATCTTGCCAGCCACAGGATCACGATTGTAAGTCACAAGCCCATACAGAACAATCTCTTCCTGCGGTTCAAACGCATCACTCTCCTGATTCGCACCTTTCCCACTGTAAGGCTCCTTATTAGTATACACGTCAATCTCTCTGCCCACCGAATCAATCTGATATTCATTCGCCCAACAAACAAATGAAACTTGCGAGGAGAAGAATTCGCTTAACAAGACCAAAATGCAGAGCGAAAACGTTAAGACGAGAATTCCCCTTCTCCCCAAATTTGTCAATACAATCCTCATCCTACGTAATTTGATTCCAAACCACCATATTTAGCGTTATGGAGATGTCTTCTATAACAATCCTCGAGGCGGTTTCTATAACCTATACTTCTCAAAACAGAATAATATGTGCAAAGACATATCAAACTTGAACTAACCGACTTGAAAGAGAGTATGCTTGTACATCCTGCTAACATCCTGCAGACGCATATTTTGTCATGGCGGACTCCTAACGATTTCAAAAAAAACAAAGCACACAACATGGCGGTACGCTTTTCCAAATCATCCTATAAGCCGAAACATCACCCATAACCCAACGACACGGTTAAAGCAGTTCTTGCCCCAAGAGACCAACAAAGCGTACAAGAATCATCTTGCAGCGTGTCTAAGAGCTGGCGACGATTCCCCTGCAGAATTCAGCGATTCCAAACTAAGACTCAAGCCCGTGGCCTGAAAGGTACCTTTGACTTTCCGATGTTCTAACACAGAAAAGCTCAAGTTCGCACTTGGCCCCGCAAACAAATAGCCCGTGCCAATACGACTTCGAGGCGATAGCACTGCAATACAGATTCAACGAGAAATAGAAAAAGTCCCCTCAAAGCTAGTCGATCAACTCCCTGAAGAAAATCAGACGAAGCCACACAAAAAAAAGACGGGGCCTACGAACTTTAACAGGTAGAAGAGCCCTTAAAGTTCCCGCAGCACATCGTGCCAGCGCCCGCAGCGAGTGCGCATGGAAAAAAAGACGGGCCCCAACAACTATAACAGCTCGAAAACCCACAAAATTGACATTCGCCATGTGGCCGCTGCAGATTGTTACTTCAGCGCGTGCTAGCTTATTCGTAAAGTCTTGTCGCTAGTTCGGCAGCTGCAGCCGCAAGAATCATCCAAATAAACACAGACATTATCGCAAATAAGGAAAATGCAAAAACCTCACCCGTTGCCAACTTTGGCGCAAAAATCAGCTTCACAGTGGCTATTATGCTGTTAACTAGTCCGCTTAACAAACCAACAAGCAAGGCGTCTCTCACCCCGGTCGGTGGGTTTAACAATCCAACCAGAAAGCCGACCAACAGAGGGATGGATGCAAAAACAACCAGGCTTGCCACATTCACTTCAAAGAACAACGTGGGCAAATTCACCTGATAAGCATAAGCAAGAATGGATCCGATGATAACTCCCAACAAGATAGAGACAACACGCACAGAAGCAACCGGCTTAGACAACCTCATTTCTCCTCCAACAGTTGAAATACTATTGCTTCACAGAAGTAATAAGCATTTATGGAATCTTTCTCTAGAACTATTATCCACCTCACCCAGCCTAGACAATACCTTCCACAACCATGTAAATGATAAACCATATTTCTTCGGCTTCATTATGGCAATTATTCTTCATCAAAACTAATGCGTAACCTGGCGATTCCAAGTGACCACTAGCGTTTACTATCGTGCACTATCGAAAGATAAATCAACAGACTTAGACTCTTGTTGGCCCAAGCTGACTCGTCAGACGCTTCAACCGCCTTGAAACTGTCGTGCCCAATTGGTTGCGGAGAGTATCACCTGTAAAATTGAACCTTTGCAGCCTTTTAACCTCCCCAGACAACTCGGCGTCCTGCAAAACTTCCGCTATCCATTTCTCAAAGTCTCCACGGTAAAGGTGAAACTCTAATGATTTAACATTCACATCATTTATTCTTTCCACAAACTCTTTCAGAGACGAAGCGCTCACACCAGTATAGTTTCCGATAGACGTGAAGAAATAGAAAGCCTTCTCCCGCGGGACAGTTCTAAGAATCTTTGAGGCAGTTTCCGACGTCATACTCTTTCTTTTATTTATATCATGTATTCTGTTTATAAATGTACCCCTTTTGAATCATTACTGATTAAAAATTGAGTTTCCTTAAACTTCTTAGTGACAATTGATGTACGAATCCTCAAAACACCAGGTAACGGAGCGACCGAATTGGCGATAAATGCATGTAAACTATCTTGGCTTGCTGCAAAAACCTTTGCCATGATCAAAAGTTCCTCTGAGAGACATGCATAAAGCTCAAGAACTTCAGGCGACTTAGCCAATCTTTCCGCAACCTTTTCAGTTTCCTTTGGGTCTGTGTAAACACTCATTAGGGCAGTGATATTTCTTGCACCGATCTTTTCAGCGTCTATCACAGCAGTATATCGCTTTATTACCTCCTGCTTCTCCATTTTCTTTATTCTTTCATAAACTGTTGAGTGAGCAATTCCCAGACGTTTACCTATAGCCATATAGGTCTGCCTAGAATCTTCTTGCAAAGCTCGCAAGATTTCCACGTCTGTAACATCCAAAGACAACGCATTATTTTTAAGCTTCAATGTTCCCCTTGCTCCTTCCACTAGTTAATTGATTATGTCTGAATTTATTGTTTATTGTCGGAAGAGTGTAGACATTCTGTTGTTTTTCCGTCAAAACTTCACCTGCAGCTTCTCAGTAAATTTGTAGAAAAAAGCGTTGTTCTGCCTACAAACTTCCAATATTTTGACCCGCAATCCTTCATTTTTGCTAAAAACACTGACAAAAAGCTTAAATTTGCGGTGCACCTCATAGAATATTGTTCTAGAAGATTCTAACTATAAGGGTGTATGGCAAGAACATGAAAATGATTAAAGTCTGGGAAATTCTAAGCAAATTCAAAAACTTGTGCAAGTGCCACGGATGGAAAACTTCTGAGAGTGAAGACTGGATAGAGATTAACAATAACTACCACAATTTTCTCTGGGCGAGAGATGTTCATTTTTCTTCATTTAAACGATTAGTTTCAGACAGAAAATGTGTGGTTCGAGAAGGCTTATGTTATCATGTTGTTGAGCCATCTTATACTGCATGGCTTTTTCCAGAAACACCTTCAGCAGATCTTGTAAAAACTGTTTTCGAGAACCCTGACTTTTCCAGCAGAATCGCCCTCTATGATTTAAGCCCATTTCTGGAGGGGAAAAATCTGTGCGTCAAACTCAACAATACGGACAGCCCTGTTTTTCGAGAATTTGAAAATTTCCTTCAAAATGAACTAAAAGTCAAGGTTGAACCTCTTCCACCCTTTTTTGATACGAAAATCAGATGGGCAGCTGCACAATTCCGGAACTTGCCTAAATTTTAAGGCGGAAAGTTTCAAAGGTTTGATAAGGGAAACCTTCCAAAATAGTACTTGTGAAAGAGAAATGTCCGAAGATTCTGAAAAAATAAAAAGTCTCATCGCCTTCAAGAAAAAACTTGAAACCAAAGTCCAAGAGATCGACACGGAACTCAAAGAACTACAGGCCATGCTTGAAACCGTAAACTCGATACTACTAGAAAAAGGCTTCAAACACGTAGAAATCACCGAAAAACCCAGTCCGACCGAGGCCGCGCTGCCAAAAGAAGAGATTGCAGGAGAACCTGAGGCTCCTCTTCAACCACATGCAGAGCACGAAACCGTTACCCCTCTTAAGGCTGGCACAGGTGAGGTGCTTGCGAATCTCTACGTCAGCGAAGATTCTTTGCGTGTGGTGCCAGCAGAAGACAAAAACTTTGACATCAACACGCCACCTTTCACCCATTTCCTAGTGGAAAGAGTTCTGCTAAAGATGCAGGAAAGAGACACCGAACTTGCCAGAGCCGGCCAACTGGATCCTGACAGAATCTTCTGCTACAACATCATTCGAGAGGGCGACATTATCCGTGAAATAACCATAAGGAATTTCGGTTCAGACCGCCTGAGAGAACTCAAATCAAGCATCCGCTGGACCTTAGAGAAAATGTATGAAAAATTGAAGAACTAAGGCTAATAAACAGCCGCTCAGATCGGCCCATTAGATCCTTCCAATCGTATGAAACATAAAGGCTTTCTTCTGAAAGACGCCTTCTTTTCTCCTGAGACATTGTATGCCGAGACCCTTTCCTGCGGAACGCCTTCAAATCTCCTTCCTCTTAATGCGCCTTTCGCTTCAACAGAGTCAAAATCTAATCTTGAAACACTCGTCGAACTCCAGCTCATGCAGGTCTTACCCTTGACTTCATCACCCTGGGATTCGATCGATCGCTTCAACTCTACAAGTCCCATCACCGTCAAACTTAAACTTTTAACCTTCTCCTCAACAGCAGCAAGATCCTGCAAAGTAAGCCACATACTGCAATAAGCCTTAAGCCCACTGATAATAAGCCTAAACTTCTTCAACTCCTGCCGATCCACATCCACCTCGCCCAACCTCTTAAGAGCCCCAAGAAGCATACGCATAGCCTCCTCATAATCAATCAAATCCTCAACCGCCGTCAAAGGCTTAACCTGCGCTGTTGCAGCTAAAGAAGCTTCAACCGACTGCGGCAACACAAGACCCAGACGCTTCACCTTAAGCATTACTGCTTCCGGACTGCGATGGAAACGCTCAACTATGTCCTCCAAGCTTCTGCCCTGCCTAACCATTTCGACAAGCTCCAGTTCCTCTTCTTGAGTCCAATACATCGCAATATCGCCTTAGACATGTCTTACGAAATCAGACCCGAACTACTATAAGAGCAACGAAAATAAAAAACTTGAGGGCCCTTGCGCGGTCTCGTCGGAAGTCAATCTTAAAGACACAGCTCAAACAACGCAGCACATCTTCAAAGAACCAGCAAAACGAAAACCACCCAAGAGCTGTATCTACACCTTCACAGGCCTGTCAAAGTAGATGCTCTTCCCCTTGGCCGAGATTGGAATGCCCATAATAACCGTTGCTTCAGGCAACAACTTCAACTTCAATGCAGCTGTTCCAACACGATACATTATACGATTATCAACGTCCAGCACACTAGCCGTTTTCACAGCTGAACCCAAAGCTATTCCCAAATCTAAGGCTTTAAAAATGCACGTTGGACCAATGAAATCTTTACCAAGCTTTTTACTCTTCTCATCAAATTCCTTGCAGCTCTCATACCCGCAGCCTCCACAATTCAAACCGATACTCTTGCTTCCTCTGACCCCGACAAGAACAATTGCTTCAGAATCTCTGACATTTCTTGCATCCCGCCTGAAACCTTCAATTTTCCGCTCCTCTCCAATCTCATCCATTTTATCTGCGATGATGTCTTTCTCTTCACCGTAAACAATCAACGTTAAAACGTCATCAACACCAGCAGTTTTCGGAGCCGTTCTTGCAGCAATCAACATAAATCTAGCCGCTTCCAATAATGCTTCTCTTTCTGCCTTTTCACTTTCAATTATTGGCGGATTCATTTTCACCACTCGTCTTGGAACCTACAGAGTCTAAGTTAATGGTTCAGCTTAAGAATTTTAAAGTTACCTGATTTCAAGGAAAAGCTTTCTTCAACAGTTCTAGCACTGCATTAAACTGGCCTGTGTAAACGCCTACTGCGAAGAAAGAAACACCTAAAAGAAGTAGCAATGCGCCTATCACTCGACGCTCCGGTATATCCATGTTCTTCCTATCCCAAATGCTTTCTTAAAGCGGCTTCAATATATTTCTTCTGCACGCATCCAACGATCCTGTCAACTTCTTCCCCATTCTTCATAATGAGCATGGTTGGGATGCTGAAAACTTGAAAACATTCTGCAGTGTTCGGGTTTTCATCAACATTGAGCTTCCCGATAAGAACCTTTCCTGCGTATTCCTTAGTCAATTCCTCCATCGTCGGCGCTAAGGCTCGGCATGGACCGCACCAAGGCGCCCAAAAATCAACCAACGCCAAGGAATGCCTCTTAGTTATTTCATTAAAGTTTAAATCAGTCACATGAACAGGTCCATCACTCATCTCTTGCCTTTTCCCCTTAAGTTCGGCTAGCTTCCTCTCCCTTAAACGCCTCAGTTCTTCATCCTCAGATATAAACCGTTTGTGCTCACTGCCCATCCGTTTTCATCTGCATTCCTTCAAAGACTCATGCAAAGCCTTAAGCTTTCTGTAGGCATCTCTTGGATCTGCAATCCCTGCTGCAAGATTTTCGAAAGGACACGCTACCGCCTTATCAGGGCTGAGCACATTTTCAACCAGAACACCATATTCAACGTGAATCGCATTTTCTTCAAACAATTCCTTAGCCTTTCTACTAAGAGTCAATGCGTAAACGTCACTTACGCTTGCATAAATGCATAACAATGCAATTGCTTTTCCGACAACCCTATCTGCAACCGAAGCCCCTCTAAGCCTATCTTCAAATTCTTCAACAGCCTTCAAAAAACCAGAAATTCCATGAGACTTCGTCTCAAAAATTACCTCTCCTTCTTTTACTATGCAAAGTGTTAAACGCTTTTCACTGATACGTTCTCTTGCAATTTCCAAGTCCTGCATCTGCACTTCAACTTTGCCAAATTGCCATAGCTCTACAAATATCTATTGCTTTTCAAATACGAAGAGCTGTTGCTCGGGCATAGACACAATTCTGCCTGCAAGCTCCTCGTTCGTAACGCCGTTCGATATCTCATCAACTAATTCTTTCACCACCTTAGGATTAACGGAAATACATAGTACCCTGTCTGAGCCCTGAAGTTCGAAACGTGCAACTATTTTCTTCCGGGATTTTTCTACTCTAAGTTTTTGATTTCCAATTGTGCAATTGGTTGTGACCTGTATTCCATCAAGAGCGCAAGAAAACGGAGTGAAAAATGGGATTCTAACACTTACTCGCAGCTCCCTTTTGCCCACAGCGTCAAGGTTCAACGTCCTCTCAGCAAAGCTTCCCATTCTAACACCAATAACTAGAAAAGGACCTAGGTGTCCATGCAACTTCACAGCGTCTTTTATTAATGATGCAACTTCTTTTTCATCTATCACCTTTGATCTTCCTCACATTTGCCTTTTCCAGAATGCCTATTATTGGCAAGGTTATTAGTATGCTTATTATTCCACCTAACAGATGCCATCCTCCCCAAATGGTCAACGCAGTACGCAACGTCGTCAAATCTAACGGACTGTTCATAAGGAAGACGCCAATGATCACTCCAGCGAAATACGCGGACACAAGCGTCGCTAATGTTGCTACAATCATATCGTAAGCTCTCACATGTAATTTATGATGGTTTGCCGACATTGCGAGATCGAAAAGGATTGCTGAAGCCGCAAAACCGATATTCGGAAGCGGCCCTCCGACCAACAGAACTATAACAGAACCTATGATACCCACTAAAGAAGCCGTTCCAAACCTGCCAGTTACCCATGTAACAAGCAAAAGCGTGAAAAAAGCTGCGAAATCATGGAATATTGGAAGCCCAAGCAGGCGAAAACTCAATGGCCCCAATGTTAAGTTGAGGATTGCCCATAGAGCACATAACACGCTCGTCAATGCAATGTCCACGGCAGGAAAATGCGTGTTACGGCTCATTTTTTTCACTTTTTAGTAATACTTTTTTGAATGATGGTAACACTGTCATGCATAAAAACTTTATTCAAAGACATCTTAGACCCTATTTGTGAGAGTATGCCAAAAATCACGCGAGTAGGCGTAACATTCCCGCCGGATTTGCTAAGAGATTTTGATGAAATCACTGCGAAAATGGGATACAAGAATCGTTCCAAGGCTGTTCAGGATGCTGTTAGAATGTTCGTTTCAGAAAGAAGATGGCTTCAAGAGGAAAGCGGAAGTCAAGCTGGGGTTTTGATAATGATTTACGATCATCAGGTTAGAGGATTAGAGAATACACTTACACATGTGCAACATCACTATTCTCGAATAATCTGTTCAACGATGCATATTCACCTAAGCGAGGTTGAGTGTCTCGAGGCCATAGCTGTTAGAGGAGAAGCTGCTGAAATTCGAAAGCTAAGCGACGAATTGGTCTCAAAAAGAGGAGTAAAGCTACTCAAAACCATGGTCGTTTCCGCCTAGCCAATATCAATTATTTTAACTCAAACATCCTTTCCAAAGCTTTTCTAGCTTGTTTTGCAATGGGCCTTGGAACAGTAACCACATATTTCTCTTCCTTCAAAGCCGCATAGAGCCTGTCAAGAGTGTTCAACTTCATGGTCGGACAGACAGCATCTTCATAAGCTAAAACAAACTTCTTTCCAGGATTCTCTTTCCTCAAACGGTGCAGAATTCCCTCTTCAGTACCCACAATAAAGGTCTTCGCATCAGTTTCCTTCGCATATTTGCACATTTGCGATGTGCTTCCAACGAAATCAGCTACTTTCTGCATTTCAAAGGTGCATTCAGGATGAACCATAACCGCAGCATCCGGATACTGCATCTTAAGTATCTGAACATCTTCAGGCTGAAAAAGCAAGTGTGTTGGGCAGAATCCCCATTCAGGAATAGGAATCACTGTTTTTCCAGTCTTCCTTTGGACGTATTCGGCCAGATTACGGTCAGGACCGAAAAGCACAGTGTCGGCATCCAATGACGCTATGACTTCCACAGCGTTAGCCGATGTGCAACATATGTCACAGTAGGCTTTAGCCGCAGCCAAAGTGTTTACATACAAAACCACTGGCACAAGCGGATAATGCACTTTCCACCGTTTGATTTCATCAACCGTAAGCATCTGCGCCATAGGACAACGTGCACTGAGAGTTGGCAGCAAAACCTTCTTATCCGGGTTCAAGATTGCCGCCGACTCCGCCATAAAGTCCACAGCGGAAAAGACTATAGTTTTCGCTTCCTTTTCTTCCATGGCTTTTCTGCTCAGTTCTATGCTGTCTCCAACATAGTCTGCAATTTCCTGAATGTCAGAACGCTGATAATTATGAGCCAAGATTATTGCGTTCTTCTCTTTTTTCAGTTTTAATATTTCGTCGGCAAGAGTCATAATTTCCACTTAGACTATACTCAGCGAAGTTTCTAACAAAATGGAAAGATATATGCATTTACCTAGTCGCATCCGTTTTTCACTTTCCTTCGCAAGAGCATCCCTAATCTTGGACCCAAACTTGGGTACGCTCTGCCAGTTGGAGTGCCTTTCAATGTAAACGCGGGTGCAGTCTTTCACTTTTTCAATCTTCAACGCTTTCTAAGGATTCTTAGAGAGGTTCACATTGCAATGATAGCATTTGTCTCTTCTCGCCCATATTGTCAAGGGTTTTCCGCACGAAGGACACTTGTATTTTTCTTCACATTCACGAAGCCATTCTTCTACTGCGCCTTTTTCAATCTTTTCAAGATTTGCCTTCAAATCCACCCCTGATTTCAGGTATCTCCTAGCCAATTTCCCAAATTTTTCACAAGAACCGCTTTCATATTGGCTGCATTGATAACAGAATTCAAAGCCTCTGCTTCTTGAGCATTGAACGATTTCGCAGTCGTTTCCCCAACATTCCGCCGTAAGGGCTCGACAGCCTTCACATCTAACCTTTTCAGGTGGACACTTAGACTCTTCTGCAAGTTTCTTCAAATATTCCCCATCATCCTTGTAAGCCCTGTAAATCACACATGCCCCACAATAAAGCCCACATCGACCAACCAGATATGTGCTAGCCAAAGTGTTACCATCCTTTCAATGCAGATACTGGTTAAAGCACAACTTAAAAACTTGGTGCACTCACGCGCTGGCTGATTGCTCTTCCGTCAGCTACGACCCTTTTGCAAAGATCCTGTGTGGGAAGCAATGCCCTTTAAATGCAATGCCCTTTAAGTGTGGAAGGATTACACTGCTAAATCTGTCTTCTACAGATTAAAGCTAGATATTGAAGCAAATCATCAACAATTAGATCAGTCTCTAAGTCTTTCGTATTAGGTCTTGAGCTTGTGTCAAGTTTCTTTCTCATACTTTCATCCACCGACTCGGCACATTATATCGTGAGTCTTAATAAACATTCCTGCCCAAACGGTCAACACAAATACAGCAACGGCGATGTGCCGAACCACAGATTGCGACAAACCCAATATCAGATTAGAAACAAGATCCGTCTATCATACGAAATATGAACTCATGTGACTGGTGCAGGGGGTGAGATTTGAACTCACGTACCCCTTCGGGACGGGATCTTGAGTCCCGCGCATACAGCCCCTTGCTTGTGCGGGATTGGCCATGCTCTGCTACCCCTGCACCGCGTTCTAGAAACTGGTCTTCCCTTCTTTTAATTTTTCCGATCCAGGCAAAGTCCAATATGAGAATCCTTAATCAAGCCTGTCTCTTCCATCCACCTAACCATTTAACCTTGTATCCCCAAAGCAAATTGACATCTTGGACACATCTACGCCATCATAGGCCCCGCTGTTGTTGTTGTGAACAAGTAACTTTAACAGTGCCCAGCCAGAAGGTCTAGAGTTCTTATCTCCTTTCCAATCAAGATAAACCAAAACAATGATTGTCTCTAATCTCTGCTTCAAATTAGGGTCTTAGTGTTCTTTCTTGTCTGCTAATCAACAAATACTCAACGTGCAAACCGCTCGACAATTTGTAACATAGTATACCAATTACACGGAAATAGGAAACAAAACACAAAAAAGTTTATTAGAGAGCTACGTAGTTTACGTTTCTAGCTCTTTACGATATTGGTGACCATTTTTCAAGTTGGAATGACCCAACAGTCGGAGGAAATTGAAAATTTGAGAAAACCCGCATCAAACAACATCGTTCACACAAGTTTAAACGTAAAAATGCGGGGGATGATTGAAATTGACTGAAATTTCAAAAGAAGATACACATCTATTGTTAAACGCATTTTTTAGAGATAAAGGCTTAGTCCGCCAGCATTTAGACTCTTATAATGAATTCATAGATCGCGGCTTGCAAGAAGTGATAGATGAAATAGGCGAGATCCCAATCGAAGTTCCTGAGAGCCCATACAAAGTCAAGTTAGGTCAAGTCTGGATAATAGATCCGCAGACGAGAATAACCGGTCCATATGGCACAGAAGTGGACGGCACGAAACACGAAATCTACCCTTTGGAGGCAAGACTTCGAAACCTAACCTACGCTGCGCCTGTAGCCTTAGAAATGACGCCTGTAATAGACGGCAGGGAACAGGACACCGAGCTTGTCTACATTGGAAACATTCCTGTAATGTTGAAATCAAAGCTATGTTTTCTGTCACAACTTTCAAGAGAAGAACTGATAGCGTGCGGAGAAGATCCAGACGACCCAGGCGGCTACTTCGTAGTCAACGGCTCAGAACGTGTAATAGTCGCCATGGAAGACTTGGCTCCGAACCGCATAATCGTCGACATCGACGAAAAAGGAGCAACACCAGTCTATCAGACAAAGATATTCTCTACAACCGTGGGTTTCAGAGCAAGAATAGAATTGAAGATAAAGTCAGACGGCGCAATATACGTCTCAATCCCAGGCGTGCCTTCCGAAGTTCCGTTCATTGTACTAATGCGTGCCTTAGGATTAGAGTCAGACAAGGATATAGCCGAAGCAATCTCTCTTGACAAAGAGATACAAAGTGCACTGGAACCCTCATTTGAAAAAGCATTGGGAGTCGACACCGCAAAAGACGCAATTCTATTCATCGGAAACCGTGTGGCCCACGGGCAAGTAGAAGAATACCGCACACAAAAGGCAGAAACCGCAATAGACAAAAACTTCCTACCCCACATAGGAAGAACAAACCAAAGCAGAAAAGACAAGGCCCTGTTCCTGAGCGAAATGGCCTGCAGAGCGATCGAACTTCAGCTTGGGAGGAGAAAAACTGATGACAAGGACCACTTCAAGAACAAAAGGCTAAGACTCGCAGGCCCGCTGCTTGCAGACCTTTTCAGAGTAGCGTTCAGAAACCTCACCCGCGACATAAAATACCAGCTTGAACGCATCGGCGTAAAGGGACCGATAATAACTGTTTCAGCAGCAGTTCGGCCAGGCATAATAACGGAAAGATTTCAACATGGGCTTGCAACTGGAAACTGGGGAAGAGGCAGAGTTGGCATAACCCAGCTTCTGGACAGAACGAACCATATCTCCACCCTAAGTCACCTTCGCAGACTGCAATCACCATTAAGCAGAAGCCAACCAAACTTTGAAGCAAGAGACCTACACGCAACCCATTGGGGCCGCCTATGCCCAAACGAGACGCCAGAAGGCTCAAACTGTGGACTGGTCAAGAACCTAGCTTTGTCTGCATGCATCTCCGTGGACATAAACCCAGAGAAGATAAAGCAATTGTTGTTCAACACGGGCGTAATGCCGATATTCGAAGCGAACGAAACCTTGAAGCTTTCAGGATCAAAAGTGTTCGTGGACGGAAACATAATTGGATACTGCAACTCCCCAGAGGAATTGGCAAGAGAATTTCGCGAGAGAAGAAGAAGAGGAGAAATCTCAACCGAAGTCAACATAGCCCATTTCTCAAAAACTCACGGTGAAAGAGAAGAGCTTTACGTCAACTGCGACGAGGGAAGAGTCAGACGACCTCTCATAATCGTTGATAACGGTGTGCCGAGACTCCAGCCCGAGCATGTTGAAAAAATAGCTTCAGGAGAATGGTCATGGGAAGACCTTGTGAAAAACGGCATAGTTGAATATTTAGATGCAGAGGAAGAGGAAAACGCCTACGTTGCTCTAACCTCTGAAGAAGCAACCCAAGATCATACACACCTAGAAATTGCAGCATACACAATTCTCGGAATCTGCGCGTCAACAATACCCTATGCGGAACACAACCAGTCACCACGTAACTCATACCAAGCAGCAATGGCGAAGCAAGCTTTAGGAGTCTACTCAACAAACTTCCAGCAACGTGTAGACTCAAGATCACACATTCTGCATTATCCACAAGCACCGATCGCCGAGACGGCGCTGATGGAAACGATGGGCTACAAACTCCGCCCCTCAGGACAAAACTACGTAGTAGCAGTGCTCTCATTCGAAGGCTACAACATGGAAGACGCCTTAGTGTTCAACAAAGCCTCAATAGAAAGAGGCTTAGGCCGCTCAACCTTCTACCGCATATACGAGGCCGAATGCCGCCAATACTTAGGCGGATTAAGAGACAAGTTTACTCTGCCCGAAGCTGGAACACGCGGATACAGAGGCGAACAATATTACAGGCTGCTTGAGCCGGACGGAATAATAGGTTTGGAGTCAACCGTCGCGGGCGGAGACGTCCTAATCGGAAGAATCAGCCCGCCAAGATTCCTTGAAGAGTACAAGGAATTCGAAGTGAAGGGGCCTTCAATGCGCGATACGTCGGTGGATATGCGTCCATCGGAAACCGGCATTGTCGACGCGATTTTCATAACACAATCAGGAGAAGGCAGCAAACTCGTTAAGGTCAGAGTCCGTGACCAACGCATCCCAGAGCTGGGCGACAAGTTTGCGTCCCGCCACGGACAAAAAGGTGTCATCGGACTGATCGTTCCACAAGAGGACATGCCCTTCTCAGAAGACGGAATAGTGCCAGACCTGATAATCAATCCTCACGCCATACCTTCAAGAATGACCGTTGGGCAATTCATCGAGTCAATAGCCGGAAAAGTGGCGGCTGTAAGAGGCAAGCCTGTTGACGGAACACCTTTCTCAAATGAGACACCAGAGGAACTTAGAGAAGCACTAGTCAAACTTGGTCTCAGTAACACTGGCAGTGAAGTTTTGTACAATGGCGTGACTGGCGAGAAATTTGCTGCAGACATATACGTCGGAGTTATACACTACCAGAAACTGCATCACATGGTTGCCGACAAAATCCATGCGAGAGCGAGAGGGCAAGTGCAGATGTTGACAAGGCAGCCGACGGAAGGAAGAGCTAGAGGCGGCGGTTTAAGGTTCGGCGAAATGGAACGAGACTGTCTAATCGGCCATGGGGCTGCAATGCTTCTCAGGGACAGATTGCTTGAAGAGTCAGATAAGTACACACTGTACATCTGCGAAACCTGTGGACACATAGCTTACTATGACATGAAACAAAGAAAATACGTGTGCAAACTCTGTGAAGATAAAGCCAAAATCTCCCCAGTAATAGTCTCCTACGCTTTTAAACTTCTCTTGCAAGAATTGATGAGTCTTTGTGTATCGCCTAAATTAAAGCTTAAGGAGAAAGCCTAAGATGGCTGTTGAAGAAATAATCCATAAAGTTGTAGACGAAATCCACTTCGGCCTGTTCTCGCCACAAGACGTGCGCAAAATCTCGGTTGTGGAAATCCAGACGCCTGATACTTACGATGAGGATGGCGCTCCAATCAATGCTGGATTAATGGATGGTAGGCTTGGGACTCTTGAGCCGAGGCAAAGGTGCAAAACATGTGGCAACACGGCAATTCGTTGTCCAGGCCATTTCGGTCACATTGAACTTGCAGTTCCAATAATACATATTGAATTTACAAAGATAACTTACGACCTTTTAAAATCAACCTGTCGAAACTGCGGTCGCATCTTACTTCCAGATGAAACCATAAAAAGGGTTCAGGCCAAGGTTGATAAGACTCGCCAACTTTTGGGTTTGGTTCCGGATGAAATTTACAAAGCGATTATGCAGGAAACAAAAAGGAAGCAGTGTCCTCACTGCGCAGCGATGCAGTACAAGATAACTTTTGAGAAGCCGACAAAGTTCAGTGAGCAGATTCCGGAAAGCGGCTCAGAACCGTTAACGCCGAGCATGGTTCGAGAAAGATTGGAACGCATAACGAACGAGGATCTTCAGTTACTGGGCTTCAACCCTGAAACGGCAAGGCCGGAATGGATGGTTTTGCAGGTTCTGCCAGTTCCGCCAGTTTATGTTCGGCCCTCAATCACTTTGGAATCAGGTATCCGTTCGGAAGACGACTTGACCCATAAACTTGTTGACATAATTAGGATTAACCAAAGGTTAAAGGAGAACATGGATGCTGGGGCTCCAACGCTGATAATTCAAGACCTGTCAGAGCTTCTGCAGTACCACGTGACGACCTATTTTAACAATGAGGCCTCAGGGATACCTCCTGCGAGACATCGCTCGGGAAGAGCGCTGAAGACTCTTTCGCAAAGGTTGAAGGGAAAGGAAGGAAGATTCAGGAGCAACCTTTCCGGGAAAAGGGTAGATTTCTCGGCGCGGACTGTTATTTCTCCTGATCCTAACCTCGATATAAACGAGGTTGGTGTTCCGCTTGAGGTTGCCATGCGCTTGTCGGTGCCTGAAAAAGTCACAGAATGGAACATTGAAGAGATGCGGAGACTTATCAACAATGGGCCTGAAAAATATCCTGGCGCTCTTTACATAATCAGGCCTGATGGTAAACGTATTAGACTTGAATTTGTCGTGGACAGGGAAAAAATTGCAGAGGCTGTTGAGCTGGGCTTTATTGTGGAGAGGCATCTTAGAAATGGTGACATCGCTATTTTTAACCGTCAGCCTTCGCTTCACCGAATGTCGATAATGGCTCACTATGTCCGCGTTTTACCTTACAAGACATTCCGTTTGCATCTATGCGTTTGTCCCCCTTACAACGCGGACTTTGATGGCGACGAAATGAACTTGCACATACCGCAGAGCGAGGAGGCAAGGACAGAAGCGCTTCTGCTGATGCAGGTTCAGGACCAGATCCTTTCACCGAGGTTCGGAGGCCCGATAATAGGTGCGATAAGAGATTTTATAACGTCTGCGTATCTTTTCACGAGGAAATCGAACTTTGTAACAAGAAACGAGGTCAATAAGCTGCTGTTGGCGGCGAAATATGAGGGGCCGTTGCCTGAGCCCAAGGTCAAACAGCCGCAGCCGCTCTGGAGCGGGAAGCAGATTTTCAGTTTATTTTTGCCGAAGGACATGAATTATGTTTTGAAGGCTAACATCTGTCAAGGCTGTGTAAAGTGTTTAGAGGAAGAATGTAAGTACGATGCTTACGTGGTTGTTAAGAACGGTCAGCTTTTGAGCGGTGTAATAGACCGGCGTTCAATAGGTGCTGAGCAGTCTGAAAGCCTGCTTCACAGGATTATAAAGGATTATGGCACTCAGGCTGGACGCGAATTTTTGAATAAGATAACGAGGATGTTGAAGTTTTACATTTCAATGCGAGGTTTCACGTATTCATACAATGAGTTGGTTCTTTCTCCAAAGGCTGAAGCTAGAATAAAAAAGACCATGGAAAGGATTGAGAAGAAGATAGAGGAATTGATAGACAGTTATCGCAAGGGCACGTTGCCTAGGCTTCCGGGGCAAACGATTGAGGATTCGTTTGAAATATACGTGATGAACGAGCTGGCTAAAGCTAGGGATGAGTCTGGAAAAATAGCTGATGAAGACTTCACGCTTGAAAATTCAGGCATAGTCATGACCAGAACGGGTGCCAGAGGTTCAAGCCTGAACATTGGGCAGATAAGCGCGATGGTGGGACAGCAGTCAGTTCGTGGAAAGAGGATTTTGCGTGGATATGTAGACCGTGCTCTGCCGCATTTTAAGGCTGGAGATCAGCGTCCGAAGGCGAGGGGGTTCGTTTACTCGTCATATCAAAGCGGGCTTGACGTCACTGAGTTTTTCTTCCACGCGATGGGTGGGAGAGAAGGACTGGTGGACACGGCTGTAAGGACCCAGCAAAGCGGTTACATGCAAAGAAGGCTGATCAACGCGCTTGAGCATATACGTTTGGAATATGATGGTACTGTGAGAAATTCTGCTGGGGACATAATCCAGTTCCAGTATGGCGAGGACGGGGTTGACCCGGCTAAAAGTGACCATGGAAAAGCTGTGAACGTAAGCCGCGTGGTGGACCAGATTAGAATCGCGAGGGAGAAAGGAAGGCCTGCGTCAGCCGAATTTATCAAAGAGCATTTGGAAGAAGTTAAGGGTCAGCTCACGCCTATTCTTGTTGATCAGCTTAAGCAGAGTTTTGCCAAGTATAAGCTGAGCACTGCAGGCGTTGAAAAAGCAATCAGGTTAACGGTTGAGCATTACAAACGGGCCTTGATGGAGCCAGGCGAGGCTGTGGGCATAGTTGCAGCCCAGTCGATCGGCGAACCGGGCACGCAGATGACTCTTAGAACTTTCCACTATGCTGGAGTCAGAGAGCAAAACGTGACTTTGGGTTTGCCGAGACTGATAGAAATAGTTGATGCTAGAAGGATTCCGTCTACGCCGATAATGACGATTTATCTTACTGAGGAGCACAGAAAGAGCAGGGAAGCCGCGGTGAAGATTGCGCGTAACATAATCTACACGACGCTGGAGAATTTGGCTCAGGCGATTTACATAGATCCTGTGCACGATGAGATAGTGATAGAGCCTAACAAGACGATGATGGAAGACCGGGAAATAACGATGCAGGAGCTGAAAGACAGTTTGGAGATACCGAACTGCACCATAAAGGCGAAGGGGAACAATATACATGTACAGCCTAAGAAGGTTGAGACTATTAAGAAGCTGCTTAACAAGGTTTCAGCGTTCCATGTGAAGGGTGTGCCTGGAATAAGACGGGTGTTGGTTACAGAGGAGCATGGGGAATGGGTCATAAACACTGATGGTTCGAACTTGCCTAAGGTTTTGGAGGTTCACGGTGTGGACACTTCGAGGACGACGACGAACAATGTTCATGAGATAGCTAAGACCTTGGGGATAGAGGCTTCTAGAAATGCGTTGGTGCATGAGGCGGAGGGTGTTTTGGAAGAGCAGGGATTGGACGTTGACACTCGTCATGTTATGCTTGTTGCTGACATGATGACTTCTACGGGCGAAGTGCAGCAGATAGGTAGACATGGCATAAGCGGTAAGAAGTCAAGCGTGTTGGCTAGGGCTGCGTTTGAGATTACTGTTCCGAACATTATCGAAGCGGCTGTCAAGGGTGAAAGCGACCCGTTGGCGGGAGTGACCGAAAACGTAATAGTTGGGCAGTCGATACCAATTGGCACGGGACTTGTGGAATTGTACATGTCAACGTTTGAAAAGAAGGGGAAGAAAAAGTGATAGACGTAGATAAGGCGATTTCAACGGCTGTCAAAACAGGAAAAGTCTCATTTGGCGCGGCCTCGGCTGTGCAGAACGCTCAGACTGGAAAGGCTAAGTTGATAATTTTGGCTTTCAACTGTCCGGGAAACATTCGTGGAGATGTGGAGTACTATTCGAAGCTTTCGAAGGTTCCGCTCATAACTTTTAGGGGTTCGTCGCTTGATTTGGCCGCTGTTTGCGGTAAGCCCTTCAGTGTTTCAGCGTTAAGTATAAGAGAGGCCGGTGACTCAGAAATTCTCAAGTTAACGGAGACCACTGAACCAGAGGAAGCCAGCGGAGGAAATGAATGACAACGGGAATAAAGTTCACGAGCAATGAGATGCGGTATATCGCGTTGTTTGAAAGCATTACCAGTGCAAGCGTCAAGGACTGCATAATCGATGAGGAGCAGGGGCGCGTGCTTTATGTTGTCGGCGTAGGTCAAGTTGGAGTGGCAATTGGAAGGGGCGGAAGAAACATTCACACCTTAGAGAGGATGACCGGAAAGAAGCATGAGATCATTGAGTACGCAGAGGAACCAGCGCAGTTCATTAAGAATGCTTTGAAACCCGCGTTGGTCAAAGAGGTGCGTATAACTGAGAGGCCTGATGGCAAGATAATTGCTGTTGTGGCTGTCAATCCGAAGGACAAGGGCGTTGCCATAGGCAAGAACGGTAGGAACGCTGAACGCCTGCGGTTTCTGGCTAAACGGTACTTCCAAATACAGAATGTCAGCATAACGTGATTTCAGAAAAGGGCTGTAAGTTGAGAAGGCTCATGGCGTTAGTTTTTAGTCTATTATTCTCCTCCTTGTTTGCATTAGTCAGCCGTGTCAATGCTACAGACGAAACCTTTGTTGACAAGTTTCTGGGCAGTCCATTGCTGATTCTTGCTGCCGTAGTCGTGATCGTTGCCGTGGCTTTCGTTTACCATAGGATAAGAAAGTAGAAAGCCGAGCGCGTTTGTTCTAGTCTTATGCGCTATGTCAACTTTGTGGGCTTCGGGCTTGTTATAGTTGTTGGGCCTCTATCGTTTTTTCTTAGGCATCTTTGCTGGAGTCGCGCTGATGCGATGTGCGGCGGGAACTTTGAGAGGTCTGTGGCCCTTTATAGTTCTTAGGCCCCGTCGTTTTTTTGAAGAGCCTTCATTGAAGCGTTCGCGGTGTCTGTCTATTGTAAAGGTTTGACGAGCAGAACGACGTATTCTGGATGCACCTTAGTGACTTTCATTTCTGTGCCATGGAATCCGTATGTTGCTTCCTCGACTGTTTCATAGGGAATGGATATGTCAGTTTGGACGAGGGCGGTCGATACCGATATGTGGGTGGTGTGGTCTATTTCGAGCAAGCCGAAAATGTACAGGTTATCATCAAATATGGCGGTTACTGGCGCGCATGTGTGTTCCTAAATTCCCTTGCTGCATTGATTCAATTACCAATGTTCCGAGAAACGTGCTCACAGTAGACTGAGAAACCCTAAGCGCTTTTGCCGATTCTCTGTCGCTTTTGCAACTATTCTATATAAGCTCTGAGGTCATTATTCAACTCAACATCCCTCATTGTTTCGGTGCTCTGGAAGACCTTTTTCAAAATCTGTTTTATGAGGAATTTCTCCTGTAACTAATACTGTGTCTTCTGCGAGTAAGCATGGCTGTTTTGTTTTAACAAGCTTGGCGGGTTTAACTTGGCCTTCTTCGGGGAAGTTGGGATATTTTCTTATACTTCCATCTGGGTTGGCTACGCCCCTAGT
>Ga0315280_10000659_pt1 | contig 63549 bp, 65 predicted proteins | sample YL17G06_40_MG_FD_203697 | JGI IMG/M metagenome (GOLD analysis project Ga0315280, IMG submission 203697) | Sediment microbial communities from Yellowstone Lake, YNP, Wyoming, USA - YL17G06_40 | ecosystem: Environmental > Aquatic > Freshwater > Lake > Sediment | place: USA: Wyoming | collected... | reverse complement strand
TTAAGGAAGAGGTTTGCGTGGTTGGAGAAGGTGTATTGGAATGAACCGGTAGTATGGTCCCCGGGGTATTTTGTGTCTACGGTTGGGTTAAACGAGGAGCAAGTCATTGAATACGTGAAATGGCAAGTACACCAGGATTCAGGTCAAGCGAAGCTTGAGCTGTAAAGTGCCACGGGCTCTGCCCGTGGGTATCTACTCTGAGCGGTCTTCACAAACTGAGAAGGGGTGGACTGCCATGAGAGATAGGGGTGACAATGGCCCCACCTCTCTCAACGTCATCTTGGATCACAACATGAAGAACAGCGATCCGCTCTGCGATCTGCCGTCATCTTTGCAGCGCAGTGCCGCTATGAAGCGGACCATGTCACCGCCAGTGACATCCAGGCCCAGGAAGGTGCTAGGTCTGAGGACGTATCCTTCGTAGAAGCTGATGGTTCTGGGTGACAGGCTGCGTCTTGGGGATGTGAGGAAGTCGCTGCGCAGGGTGTCAAGTGGATTGAGGCTGGTGCCGAGGATCAGAGTCGAACTGATGACACGCGGATTTTCAGTCCGCTGCTCTACCACCTGAGCTACCTCGGCAGCCAAAGCAAATGAACGAGCGCTCGGAAGCGCTCGTCAAATCTACTGAGATAGTATATTGGGGCAGTTGGCATGTGTCAATTTGAGTGACGCTGGCATCCGCGTTTACCGCTTACGTCACCTGTGTTAAAATCATTCAGTTAGGGCCGATGTAAGAGTGGCGGTTGTGGCGGGCGTGATCTGCCCCCAGGCCCGACTGCTCTTAGCTGAGGCGAAGGCGCTCTTTTTCTTGGGAGGATAGCATGCCCGTATATGAGTACCGGTGTAGGAATTGTCGGCGAAAAGTGTCTGTGCTGGTGAAGGGTTTCTCGGGAGGGGGGGACGTCACCTGCAACTTCTGTGGTGGCAAAGATCTGACTCGCCTGTTCTCGACGTTCGCCACGGTCAGAACGGATCAGGACGTCTATGGAGACATACTGGACGACTCTGCCCTGGTTAACCGGATGATGCACAACGATCCTACGGCCATGGTCGAGTGGTCGCGAAGGATGGGGGGTATGGAGGGAGAGAAGGCCCCGGAATACCAGGAGATGGTGGAAAGGCTGGAAAGGGGCGAGAGCTACGAGAGCGTGATGCCGGAGATGCAGAAGAGGATCTTGGGTGAAGAACCTGCGGCTGGGCCCGGTACAGAGTCCGCCTCGGGAGGAGAGGACTAGGTCATCATGCCTGTCTACGAATACCGATGCGCTTCATGTCGGAGGAAGTCGAGCTTCTTCGTGAAAAGCATCAATGATCCCCTCTCGCCGGTGTGTCCTTCTTGTGGTAGCCGCGAGCTGAATCGGCTCTTCTCCAGCTTCGCCTACCACAAGTCGCTGGCCACCATTCACGAGGAGTCGGGTGATCCGGACAAGCCTGGTGCAGGCTACTACAATGACCCGCGCAACATTGGCCGGTGGACCGAGAAGAAGTTCCAGGACATGGGTATGGAGATGCCTTCACAGGTTCAGGACATGATTCAGGCGGCGCGTGATGGGCAGATGCCTGAATCGGTGAAGGACCTTCAGCCCGGCCTGACCGAGGTCTAGTGCTGCGACTTATCGATGCCAACCTGGACCGCCTCGGGGAAGGACTGAGAGTACTGGAGGACGTATCTCGCTTCCTCCTCAATGATGCTGTACTGTCCAAACGACTGAAGACCCTGCGCCACACCCTCGTCAAGGACCTTGGCCCTCTGGAACAGGAGCTTCTCTCGGCTCGTCGGGTGGCGGAGGATGTGGGGGCCCCGACAACAAAACGTGCGGCATTGCAGCATCAGGATATGCCGGCCCTGGTGATGGCCAACTCCAGAAGAGTACAGGAGTCTCTGCGGGTGCTGGAGGAGTTCAGTCGGCTTTCCGGTGGGCCACTGGCCAGCAAGGCGGGCAGCTTCGAGAACGCCCGCTTCGAGGTCTATGAGCTGGAGCAGCAGTTGGTGGGCCGACTCCTGAGGCATGACAAAGCTGGTCGACTGAAGGGTCTGTATCTTGTTCTCGATACCATGGCTCTGAAGGGGCGTGATGAAGTGGAGGTGGCTGCTGCCGCCATTCGAGGCGGAGCCAAAGTGATTCAACTGCGCGACAAGCAGCGGAGCAAGGCGGAGCTGCTGACCGCGGCCCGGAAGCTCAGAGCCCTCTGCGCTGCAAAGGGTGTGTTGTTCATAGTGAACGATCATGTGGATATTGCCCTGGCTGTGAGCGCCGACGGCCTCCATCTGGGACAGGATGACCTGCCACCGCCTGAGGCGCGCCGCATCCTTCCCATGGACATGCTCATTGGCTGTTCTACCCACAGCACGGCTGAGGCTGCTCGATCTCAAGCCAATGGCGCTGACTACGTTGCCGTGGGGTCGATCTATCCCACGGCCTCCAAAGAGAAGTACAAGCTGGTGGGACTGGAGACGCTGCGGCGAACCAGACCGAAGGTGTCTGTGCCGCTGATAGCCATCGGCGGGATCAATCACACCAACGTTGAGGAAGTGATGAAAGTGGGAGCTGATGGTGTAGCTGTGATCAGCGCTGTCCTGGGCGCAGATGATGTGGAGAAGGCTGCCAAGAGGCTCGCGGCCAAGGTGAAGAGAATCTAGTAGCGGAGTGTGAACATATGGAGAGAGCAACCTCTAACCTGGAAGCAACGGCGCAGAGGATTCGGGCCAGTTTTGCGGCAGAAGATGCCGCCCGGGAGAAGGCATTGCGGATGGGCCGCGAAGTCATTCGCCACAGCGCCAATGCCATTCGAGCCATTCATCGCAGTGAGTTTGACTCGGCTCGTGAGTCGCTGGCCTCAGCCCGGCAGTTGGTGGAGGAGGCGAAGTCGTCTGTGGCAGATCACTTGGAGATGAAGCACGCGGGCTTCATTCATGATGCGCAGAAGGAATACGCGGAAGGTTCCATAACCCTGGCGCTGGTGCTGAACAACCCTCTACCCACGCCGGAGGAGCTGGGGGTGGCGTATCCCGCTTACCTTCATGGGCTGGCAGAGGCGGTGGGAGAGATGCGTCGACACCTCCTGGACATTCTGAGGAAGAATGACACCGACAGCTGCGAGGAATTGCTCTCCTACATGGATGACATCTACGGGGTTCTGGTGACTATGGATTTCCCGGATGCCCTGACGTTCGGCCTGAGAAGAGCGACCGATGTGCTGCGGAGCATCCTGGAGAAGACGAGGGGCGATCTCACCATTGCCGTGAGACAGAGGGATCTAGAGGAGAAACTGGATCGACTCAAGGCGTAGTCAACCAGCGGCTTTGGTCACCAGCCAAGAGCCATAGCTTGCCGTGGTCGAGCACTTGAGGGCCTGGACTGCCGGCTTATAATTGGACTAGGGAAGCAAGATGAGAAAGCCTGCCGTAGCCGGATCTTTCTACCCCGGTTCATTCACCGGCCTGCAGCGCCAGATTGAGGACTGTTTCAAGCATCCACTGGGGCCGGGCGCGCTCCCCGGCGAAGGCAGATCCGCAGAGCGGCACATATTGGGACTGGTCAGTCCGCACGCCGGCTACATCTACTCCGGCCCAGTGGCTGCCAACGGCTTTTCCCAGATAGCCGCCGAGAAAAAGCCCCGGACAGTGGTCATCGTGGGCCCCAACCATCGCGGTCTGGGGGCCATGGTAGCGGTGGGCCGTGAAGGTACCTGGCAGACCCCGCTGGGTTCCGTGGAGGTGGATGTGGGGGTGGGGGAGGCGATCGTCTCGGCGGGGCATTGGGCCAAGTGGGACGACTTGGCTCACAGCATGGAGCACTCTATCGAAGTTCAGGTGCCCTTTCTGCAGTACATCTATGGACCCGAATTCAAGATCGTCCCCATCGCCATGCTGAGACAGGAATTGGCGATCGGCGAGGACGTGGGCCGGGCCATTGCCGCCGCGCTCAAAGGCAGAAATGGTCTGATTATAGCCAGCTCCGACTTCAGCCACTACGAGTCCCAGTCGTCCGCCAGCCGGAAGGACCGAATGGCGCTGGAAGCCATTCTCAATCTGGACCCAGCGCGCTTGGAAGAGACGGTCAACAGCCACAATATCAGCATGTGCGGCCCGGGGCCAGTGATAGCCATGATCGTCGCCTGTAAGGAATTGGGCGCCAAGAAAGCCAGCCTCCTGCGGTATGCCACCTCAGGGGACATCACCGGCGACTACTCTCAGGTAGTCGGCTACGCCTCAGTGACGGTCACCCTGTGATTGCAGGTATTCTCCGCTGACCGCCAAGCCTGCTCCGTCTCTCCCAGACTGCTGGGATGAGGGTGCCAAGCCGAATGATTTGAACCTGGTTCTCCCTTGGGCTATCCTATACCTGGCTACTGAACATAAGGAGGCTTGACATAGGACCGTCGCCGCAGCAAGGGGCTTCGCCGAAGCTCGGATTGATATTCAACATCCAGCGGTTCAGTATCCACGATGGCCCTGGCATCAGGACAGTGGTCTTCTTCAAGGGGTGCCCGCTTCGCTGCCGCTGGTGCTCGAATCCGGAGTCCTGGAACAAACACCCGGAGATCGTGGCCAATGACCTGCGTTGCATCAGGTGCGGTCGCTGCCAGCAGGTGTGCCCGGTGAACGCCATCGTCGTTGATCAGACAGCTAGGAAGCTGGATCGAGGGCTCTGCAATCTGTGTCTGAAGTGCGCTGACGTTTGCCCCACCGGAGCGCTGGCGGTTACGGGACGATGGATGACTATTGATGACGTGATGCAGGAAGTGGCCAGCGATGATCTGTTCTACCAGAACTCGGGCGGCGGCGTCACCCTCTCCGGCGGTGAACCACTCCAGCAGTGGGAATTTGCTGTTGACCTACTCAAGGCCTGCAAGGAAAGAGGCTTCCACACGGCTATTGAGACCTCGGGTTACGCCGAATGGAGCATCTTGGAGAAAGTCCTGGAGTACACCGACCTGGTGCTCTACGACGTCAAGCACATGGATTCGGCGAAACACCGTGAAGGAACTGGAAAGACCAACGAGCTGATTCTGGAGAATGCCCGGAAGGCGGCTGCCAAAAGAAGGCTTTGGGTGAGAGTGCCGTTGATTCCAGGATACAACGACTCAGACGAGAACCTGAAGGCGACGGCCAGATTCGCCAAGGAAATCGGCGCTGCCAAAGTCTCACTCCTTCCGTACCACGTCTGGGGCAAGTCCAAGTTCGAGAAGCTGGGCCGGCGGTACACCATGGATGATGTTCCTCTTCCGTCCAATGAACATGTCGAGAATTGCCGCAAGATAGTCCAGGAAGCCGGGCTGATGACGGCCGTCGGCAGATAGTCCTCATTGGTGGGCCTTATGCAATCTGACTCTACCTCCCGGGAGCAGCCACCAAGCATCTCTGTTGATGAGCTGGGGAAGACCTTCTCGAAGAAGGTGGTCGATCATCTCTTGAACCCACGCAATGTGGGCGAATTCCGAGCCGCTGATGGCCTCGGTCGAGCATCCATCCCCTGCGGCGACTCGATGCAGATCTGCCTCAGAGTCAATAATGACAGGATTCTCGAAGCAAAGTTCATGACCGACGGCTGCGGGCCGGTCATCGCCTGTGGCAGCATGGCAACCGATCTGGTCAAAGGAAAAACGATCAATGAAGCCATGGCAGTCGCCGAGGATGACATAATAACCAGCCTCGACGGCCTGCCCGATTCTGAGACCCACTGCGCCACGCTGGCCGTCAGCGCCCTGAAGCAAGCGCTGGTAGACTACCTCGCCCTGCGGCGCGAGCCCTGGAAGAGGACGTACCGCCAGGTCGAGCCTTTCGAGCCGGGCGGGTAACTAGAGAAGGTCCTGTATCTTGGAGCGAAGCGTTTTCTCAGAGATGCCGCCCACGGTCTGTTCTACCAACTGGCCCTTCTTGAACAAGATGAGCGTTGGCAAGCTCATGACATGATACTTGAAGGCTGTGTCGTGGTTCTCATCCACGTTGATCTTGCAGAACTTCAGCTTGCCTTTGTACTCCTCGGATAGCTTGTCCACTATCGGCGTGATCTGTTTGCAGGGGCCGCACCATGGGGCCCAGAAATCCACAACGACTGGCAGACTGGACTTCAGTACCTCCTGGTCGAAGTCCTGATCTTTTATCTCGTTCACCATTTCCCCCTTTCTCCTTCCTGTGCCTCGTGCACTTTCTTAGAAAACGGGAGCCTGTGGTGGTAAAATGGGCTGACTTTGGCTGAAGCCGCAGCCATTATATGCTACCGTTGAGCCCGTGACAACCCGAGTCGAAGCCCTCCATGCAAATTTGGAAAGCGGATGGAGCGAGACAGTAGATGAAGGAAATGCGTTGGAAATGGATGGAGCACCAGGGCAAGAGAATCCTCTATGTTGACTATCGTGGGATGAGGCCAAATGAAATCCTTCCCCTCATGAAGGAAACCAATGACGCAGTAGCAGCTTCGCCGGGCAAGGTACTGATTCTGGGCAATATCAAGAGTGCTGTGGTGACCAGGGAAGTGATGGACTATCTCAAGAGGTCGGCGAGCATGGTTCTCCGCCACAGGGCGGAGAAGATCGCCGTCGTTGGCGCCACGGGCTTGATGGCAGTGTTCTTCGATTCGTTCGTCGTAGCACTAGAGAGAGACAATGCCCGAAAATTCGGGACAGAAGACGAGGCGTTGAAGTGGCTGGGCGAATGACGCGTGTGAGCGAACGTCGTCGACAGACGTGTGTCTTCGAGCTTGATTGGAGAAGGTCATAGCCAGAGAAGTTGTCTTGAGTATTGATGACCGGGAGGTGAGGGCTCGCGAAGGCGAGCGGCTGCTGTGGGTAGCCCTTGACCACGGCATCTATGTCCCAAACCTGTGCGCCATGCGCGAGGCGGACCTGCCCTTCGGTGGGTGTCGGCTCTGCTTCGTCGAGATCGAGGGCAGGCGGGCACCGGTAACAGCCTGCAGTCAGCCTGTGGAGAACGGAATGGTGGTTCATACGGATACACCAAGGGTAATGCAGCTTCGGCGCACTGCCTTTGAACTCCTTCTGTCGCACCACCATCTCGACTGCGCCCACTGCCCCAAGAACAAGAATTGCGAACTGCAGAGGATTGCGGCTCATCAGCGTTTCAAGCTCAAGCTGCAGAGACTCCGGCGCATACCTCGTGATCTGCCGATCGACTCCAGCCACCCGCTTTTCACCTATGATCCCAACAAGTGCGTTCTCTGCGGCAAATGCATCTGGGTGTGCCAGCGACGCGGCGTAGGCGCTATTGATTTTGCCTTCCGGGGCCTGGAGACCAGGATCAGCACCTTCGACAACATGCCCTTGGCAGATGCCAAGTGCGACTCCTGCCTGGAGTGTGTGCAGGTCTGCCCGGTCGGATCGCTCGTGGTCAAAGACGGGCAAACCTGTGCGGGGGTGAGCCGATGAGCATACGGATAACCACGTTGAGCGAGAATAGCGTAGCGCCGCGCCCGCGGGGGCTGGTGGGGGAGTGGGGGCTGAGCGTGCTGGTGGAGGTGAACAACCTGAAGGTTCTGCTTGACGCCGGGCAGAGCATCTCTGCCGTGAACAACGGTGACATTCTGGGCGTTGAATGGCCCAGCATCAATGTGGTGGTCCTGAGCCATGGTCACTACGATCACACCGGAGGCCTGCGGAGAGTGCTCTCCCGAATGAAGAAGACGGTGCCGGTGATCGCTCATCCGGATGTCTGGGCGGCGAAGTATCTCCAGGTTATGAAGGAGGAGACCCCATCATATATTGGAGTCCCGTGTCGGCAGGTGGAACTGGAGAGGCTGGGAGCTGACTTTGAACTCACCCACGACCCGGCCTGGCTGTCTGATGACGTGGTCACCAGTGGCGAGATCCCGATGGTCACGGACTTCGAGGCGATCGACCCCGGAATGTACGTCAAAGACCGAGAGGCGCTGGTTCCCGATCCCCTGGCTGATGACCAGGCGCTGTTCATCAAATCGGAAAAGGGGCTGGTGGTCATACTCGGCTGCGGGCACCGCGGGGTCATCAATACTCTGCGCCATGCCCAGAAAGTCACTGGTGTGGAGAACATACACACGGTAGTCGGAGGGACACACCTTATCCGGGCTTCTGAGGCACAGTTGGAGCATACAATCGCCGAACTGATGTCGCTGGGGGTGCAGAGGCTGGGGGTGTCGCATTGCACTGGAAATGCGGCGTCGGTGCGATTGGCACGGGGATTCGGCGGCGATTTCTTCTTCAACAACGCAGGCACGCAGATTTCGCTCTGAGTCTGGCGGGTTGTGGACATGAAGAGACTTAAGAGGTTTGGCTGGTTGGCCCTTGTACTATCTCTGATGGCCGTTCTTCTCGCAGGTGCTGCGGGTTGTGGCACTGAAGTCGCGACAAAGGTGAACTTCCTTCGTGACTGGGAAGCGGCGAAGGAACAGGCGACCAGCGAAGGCAAGCCCATCATGATCAACTTCTACACTGATACCTGACCGGCGTGTAAACGGCTGGATGCCGACACGTTCTCGAACGACGAGGTGAGTGCGTTCATAAACGAGAAACTGCTGCCCGTGAAGAGCAATGCCGGGAAGACCAAGCTGTACCTGAGCTACCTGAAGGGAACGCAGTTCCCCGTGCCACAGACTATCTTCACTGATGCATCAGGCGCCGAGATTGATCGAATAGTGGGGTACTTGGCTCCCGCGCAGTTCAAGGAGAAGATGCAGTCCATACTGACCGGCCTAGTGAACTGATACTCAATGCGCCTCTGTTGCCAGCCGCATGGTGAAACGTGAGAAGCCATAGCCTTCTGGCCATCCGCCTGATCCTCTTGCTGGCGTTCATTGGATTCGTCGCCGGGTTCGCGGTCAGCCAGTACGAGTACGTGCGCAGCCTGGTAACCGTCCTCTGTCTCGCCTGCATAGGGATCGGTTGAAGAGAAGTTTCATGAGCAAGCTGAGGTGGAGCACCCAGTTCATAGGTCTAGTGATAGCAAATCTCGGTTTCGTCGCGATACTGAAGACTGGCATACCGTGTCCCTTCTTCTACTGCTACGCCTGCCCGGCGGCGGCCTTCGCCTGCCCCATCGGTGTATTCCAGAACTACGCCATCCTGCAGCAAGTCCCCTTCTATGCCATTGGCGTGATTGGTTTGTTCGGTTTGGCTTTGGGGAGGTTCTGGTGTGGGTGGGCGTGTCCCTTCGGACTGGTGCAGGACCTGGTCTCCTTGACCAGGCGCCGACGATCCAAAGACATCATACGTCTCCCCCGTGTTGCCTGGACCAAGTTCGTCGTTCTATTCGCTGCGCTGATCCTGGCGTGGGCTGCGGCGGAGACGCTGTTCTGCAAGATCTGCCCTGCGGGCAGCCTGTTCGCGGCGATTCCCCAGCGGTTTGTCTCCACTGAGTTCTCCTTTGGCATATTCTTCTACGTCCATCTGACGACTCTGGCCGTAGCCCTCGTTCTCTTCGTACTTGTGGGGCGGTTCTGGTGTCGCTTTCTTTGTCCCATGGGGGCGGTGTTGGGTCTCTTCAACCCGGTGAGCATCCTGAAAGTGCGGGTGGACTTCGGCAAATGCACCAAGTGCGAAGACTGCCTCAGTGTCTGCCCGGCCAAGATCGAGAAGCTGGAGGACATCGAGAGTTGCACTGACTGCACCCGCTGCGGGAAATGCATTGAGTCATGTGGATCGGAAGCCATCAAGATATCGGCGTCGCTGAAGCGCTAGTATGCTGTTTTCGTGGTTGAAACGGAGTACACGGATATGCTTCTGGATTCCCGCCTGCGCGGGAATGACAGATAGGTGTCTGCCTCAGGCAGACCGGGGGCCTGCAACATGGGCTTGATGAATCAAGCCCCTACGTCGCTTCGCCCGTGCCACGCGTCGGGGCGTGCAGAGGGGCGAAGCCCCTCTGCGTTCCTTATCGTCCCCCAAGAGTGGGGGCCAGGGGGTTGACTACACTCAGTACTGTGAAGGAGGTTCATGATGGCGGTCGCGGAGATAAGCATCATACCCATAGGCACGAAGAGCACTTCGGTCAGCAAGCATGTGGTCGCTGCGGTCAAGGTGTTGCGCAAAGAGAAGAAGGTAATGTATGAGCTTACCTCCATGGGGACGATCCTGGAGGGGGAACTCGACGATATCCTCAGAGCGGCCAAGAAGATGCACGAGGCGGTTCTCGAAGGAGGCGTCCGGAGGGTGGTGACCACCATCAAGATCGATGACCGGCGCGACAAGCCCCTGACCATGAGCGGCAAGGTGGAATCGGTGGTGCGGAAGCTGCAGCGGTAAACGCTTACGGATGGTCAACCACACGCACAACTGATTGTGCTTCACTGTGTCCGAGCGTTGGTTACAGCGAAGTGGTGGACGCAGTCCAACCTACTACTCTGCACCAAGTAGACTGAGATAACTATTGGCATCTCTCTGTAGATCAGGAACGAACAATGGTACACACAACAAGCAGCTGACAATGAAAAGCTGTAGAAGACCTTTCCAGAAAGTGATTCTGCTGAAGCTCTTGTTATCCAGCGCAGTTGAACCTGGAGATTGTGCTGGATAGAGTTGGAGCGCTAGGTAATTGGCGTGTACGAAATCGTCCAACTTGCGTCTCGTGGCCTCGTAGGACTGCAAATGTAGCTGTTTCCCTAAGTGTCTATTGAGCTGTTCCATAATTTGCCAGTGAGTCAGTCGTTGACCGTGCAGCCATTTAGGCAGTAGGATAGCGTTTTCACCTTCGAAAGCGACGTGCATCATGAGATTGCATGCATCGTCGGTGCTCCTACAGAGAATCCCAGCCTGGATATAGAATCCTTGCTGCACAAGCAGTAGGATCGCGCGGCAGTCATTCACGACCTTAGTGAAGTTTAGAACAAGAACATCTATTGGGCGCTCTTCGCTGAGTTGACCATCTCTGTATGCGCCGCACTTCATATAGGCAGTTTCCATGAAGTCTAGAATCTGAGTGTAGATCCTCACCGTCTCTGGAGAGAGGAATTCCATAGTCTTCTGAGTTGGCATGTGTTGTTTTGGTTTTCCTGATGGTACCATGCGCAGCAACACAACCTTTCCTTCAGCCATAAGGCGGATAGAGCGAAGCGAGATCCGCTATCACCAGCCATGATATGTTACCACCATGAAGAAATGTGTGCCGCCGGCCATCCGCGATCGGCGGCAATTCGGCACGTGTTCTGCTTCTTCAATCCATTGTCGGCGGGTAGAGTACGTAGAGTACTAAGAAGGATTCTACCCGCCCTACATTCTACGGCTGTCTGCCTCTACCCACCGAACACTCTGGGTGCTATGCCTGGGCACAAGCGGAATCAGGAGTCTGTTCACTCGATGCCGCCGCTGCCTGAGGTTGAGGGGTGCTGTTGCGGAGCCTGTCGAGGAACCCTTTCCGAACAGCGTATGAGGCCCAGTTGGAATGATCAGCCGTCTTGCGATTGAATCCAACCAGGGAAGCCAGGTCATATACCATGGCATCGATGGCTCCGACCTTAAACGACCCGTCGGTAGAAGATGCTCCAATGCTGGCCTGGTAGTCAGCATTAAGCATTCTGCGAGCCTTCCATTCCAGGATCATTTCGAATGCACGGTCCAGTTCAGTCATTACTACCTCCTCTTAGATTATGTGGCAAGCGCAAACGTGATTAGCTCACTGACGGGAGATACTGGCAGCCTCACGCTTGAGCTTAGACACCGAAAGGGATCTCTTTTGTGCATTGCTCCAGCAGTCATAGTAATTGTACGATACAGTCTGAGAGGACGTCAACTTGATGAACAGTAATCTGGTGAGAGGGATATCATATGGTGCAGTACGAGTGTTGTGTCAAACAGGAGTGGAAGGGGATTGCAGCGGGGAGACCGGGCAAGCCGTATCAATGGTGAGGTATCTGAATTCCAAACGTCTTGAGCAAGAGGTCTGGAGTTAATACCTCTGGCCCCGCACCAACGGCTACCACACGGCGGGCCAGGAGCATCAGGACATCACAGGTAGATGCATCTTCAATATCATGGGTAGCCACGACCACTGTTGCGCCACGAGCTAACTCCCCACGAATTGCCCGAGAGAAGACATCGTGTCCGGCGGCATCAAGGCCGGCAGTCGGTTCGTCCAGAACGATCAAGTCCGCTCGATGGGCCAGAACCTGAGCAATATATGTCCGCTGCTGCTGTCCTCCTGATAGAGACCAGAGAGGCGAATCTGCCAGCTTCTCAATGCCCATTGTTCGCATCGCTGCCGTAACCAGTTCGCCATCTTCACGGGACATCCGTCCGAGTAGCCCAAGAATCGGGAACCGGCCCATGCGAACGACATCTATGGTACGAAGTGGTAACACGAATCCGGAGACGTGGAACTGGCTCAAGTACGCTACGCGACGAGGTGCGCTTCCAGGTTTTCTCCCGAAAGCTGTAAGGTCACCTCGGATTGGCGACTGCAGCCCTACCATCGTCTTGAGCAGCGTTGATTTCCCCGAGCCGTTGGTTCCTACTAGAGCCAGAGATTGCCCCGTGTGGAGTTCAAAATTGATGTCGGCAACCACAGTATCGTGGTTGTAACCTATGTCCAGATGCTGGGCATGCAGGCAGACCGTGCCACCAAGGTTGCTTGCCTGATTGCTCGTGTCTATGCGGGTTTGCTCTTTCATTTTCGCTCTTTATTCATGAGGCGGTCGGAGTTCTAGGCGGCGTACACGCTGGCCGCGTATGGCTTGTACCAAAAACACGATGAAGAAAGTGGCTATGGCCACCAACACGACTGCAGCCCCGGCTGCGATGTTGAAGTGATAGCTGGCAAGCAGACCTAGGTAGACGGACAATGTGCCAAAGACCACAGCCCAGGCCATCATGGCGCCGAGGCGTCGGCCAAGCAGGGCGGCAGTGCCCGCCGGGGCCAGAAGCATTCCGAAGACAAGCAATGTACCTACGGTTCGGAAGGAGACGATGACAGTGATGGCAATCAACCCTAACATGACATAGTGGTAGAGACGGGCAGAGAATCCGGCGACCTGAGCTTGCTCGGGATCGAAACAGAGCAGCAGGAACGGCCGAGTGCATACCAAGACCGTAACGGCAATCAAGATAGCTGCCCCAAGCTGTATCAAGATTGCCTGCGTATCGACACCGAGAAGCTCCCCGAAAAGGATTCGAACGAGGTCACCGCTAAAAGACGTAGAGCGGGAGACGATGACTACCCCGAGAGCGAGCATCCCCACGAAGAGGAGCCCAATTGCGGTATCGGATGACAACCGCGATCGCTGAGTGATCAGGCCGATGCCGCTGATCATAATAATTGTCCCGACCGCTGCCCCCAGAATTGCCGGGTAGCCCAGCAGGAGGGACACCGCTATTCCGGGGAGCACCCCGTGTGCCATGGCATCGCCGATGAAGGCCAGACCACGCAGGACAACAAATGTACCAACAATGGCACACGTAATTGACACCAGCACTCCCGCCAGAAGAGCATGGCGCATAAATCCATATGAGAACGGCGTTATGAACCAATCCATAACTTACTAGATCACTTTATTTGTGTATGCTGCGTTACTTCAATGCGTCGACAATCACCTGAGCCAGATTGCGTTCAAAAGTGAAGTATGAACCGTCATCGGGCAGACTATGCGTCGTCAGTTCGACGACTTTCACCCTGGTTTCATCGCCTATGGCCTTGGCTACGGCTGGTGATGTGCCAAGCTCCGCAAAGATGGCCTTGACCTGATTCTCTTGGATTTCTTCCTTTAACGTCGCCAGATCCGCGGCTGACACTTCGGCCTCCGTGCTGACACTGGGAATAATCGCTCCTACCAGCTTGAAGCCGTAACGCTGGGCAAAGTAGCCCATCGATTCGTGACCGGTGACCAGCTTTCGGTTGTCCTGGGGCAAGCCGGCCACCATATCGGATATTTCTTGGTTCAGAGCATCCAGACGAGCTTCGAGGTCTTGCGCGCGGGCATCCACATCAATTCCCAGTTCCGACTTCAACTGGCCAGCAAGGGCAGAGACGATGCTCTTCATGGCGATCGGGTCAGTCCACAAATGCGGGTCTTCAGCTCCAACCGCCTGGTCCGGATCGCCGGAAGGAATTCCTTCCCCCTGACCAACGTGACGGACAACAATGTAATCCGAAGCTGTGAAGAATTTCACCCCTGCATTCTTTGCTGCATCCAGGGTCTTTTGCATACCACCCTCAAGGCCCAGCCCGTTCTGGACAACGAGGTCTGCCTTGTTTATCGCCTCAATGTCTTTCGCCGATGGTTCCCATTCGTGCGGATCGAGTCCATTGGGTATCGACACCGTCACCACGGCACCGTTGCCGACCAACTCCTCCACTATCGATCCCAGGATTGAATACGTAACGACTATGGACTTCTTGCCGCCGTCGCTTACACCTGCATTTTGCTGACAGGCCGATGCACCAAGAAGAACCAGTGTGACGAATACCGCCAGTAGAGCATGTTTGAATTTCACCGTGCCGAACTCCATCGAATTTGCAGCCCCTAGCGCTTAGCGGTAATGATAATGCATTATCGCTATCAGGTCAAGTAGTTACAGTCTGACCAAATGGCAATGACAGAGTATCGGTGCTAGAATAAACATCGTTGATTGTCATTTATCAGTAGGCAGCTAAAGCACATGAAGAGAAACACCCTTCAGCGTGACGCCATTCGCAAAGCCCTGGTCAACGCGGGGAGGCCACTATCCATCAATGAAGTCTTTGAATTGGCTCGAGAAGACGTTGCAGGTCTGGGAATCGCCACGGTCTATCGGAACTTGAAAGCTCTGCTGGCGGAAGGGTGGATAGTACATGTCGATCTGCCAGGTCAACCACCGCGTTGGGAAGTAGCACACAAGAATCACCACCACCATTTTCTCTGCGGGACATGCGACAGGCTCCTGGAGATACAGGATTGTCCGGAAGGCCTCATGGATCTTCTGCCCGAGGGCTATACCTTGGATGAACACGACCTTTTGCTCCGTGGACGATGTGAGTCCTGTGTCAAGGACGCCAACTCGACTTCTAACCGAAAGCGCACCAAAGGTTACTGAGGGGGTTGACCCGGAGAATGCGCCGTCTGCGGCTTCGTGAGGATGATGGCGCTGTCCATGCTCATCGGGGTGGTGTCGGGGGTGGGGGGGCTGTTTCTCTCCTACTGGTGGAACCTGCCTTCCGGCGCTACCATCGTGCTTACCGCAGCGGCGATATTCTTTGTCTGTTTCGTCTTCTCCCCGAAACGTCGACGGCGTCTGGCGCTGGGCAAGGAGTAGGACAGTATGCATTCGGGTGGGGATGGCACTGCCTCCTGTGACATGGTTGCCTGTCTTTACTGAAGAAGGATGGGGAGGGGGAAATGTGCGAGTTCTGCATTAAACATGGCGAAGGCCAGAAGTGGTACCTCCAGGCACAGAACTATTCAGAGGACCTGCTGAGCGACCTGCGGCGGCGCAACTTCATTCAGCATTTCATCGAGGACCCAGAGCACTTGCGTGTAAGCGAGGGGAAGATAGAGAGGCTGAATCGACTTCCATCGTATGTTCGTGCAGTCATCAACCCGATAGCAGTGAACAGACAGAAGAGGGTCCACTATGGACAGGTCCTGCCGATCGAGGAGGTAGAGCGCATCTTTGATTTCGTGAACTCTGTCACCAGGCTGCCCTGCATATGTCGTCAGGCCACGGTAGGCAGCGAGCAAAGGTATTGCTACGCGGTTAGCATGGTTCCACAGGAACAATCGCGGTTGATTGAGATAGTGCGCGGGGTTGATGCGAGCTACCTTACAGGCCCAGACACCAGCGGCTTGGAAGCGTTATCTAAAGAGGAGGCCCTTGCTAGCCTTAGGGAACTCGAGAAGAAGGGCCTTTGCCACACCGTTTGGACTTTCATTACCCCCTTTATCGGTGCTATCTGCAACTGCGACAGGTCGGATTGCATCGCGATGCGGCTATCTGTCACCATGGACTACCCAGTCATGTTCCGAGCGGAGTATGTAGCCGAGATCAACCCTGACTTGTGCAATGGGTGTCGCCAATGTATGCGTGTCTGCCAATTCGGGGCCATGGCGTATAGCATCGCCCATGAGAAGGTGGCAATAGACCCCAGGCGATGCTACGGTTGCGGAATCTGCCGCGCCAGTTGCACAGAGAGTGCAATAGCGCTCAACGAGCGCTGTTCCGTACCCCTTGCGGAGCGTGTATGGTGAGCAGGTCAGATGTCCAGCTTCCGGACTCCTGTTCAACACAGCCGCGGCGCGAGTAGCCGGCGTATGGCGCAGTTTTCGGTTGAGATGGTCAGGCCGGGACTCTCTCGCCCCTGACAGTGACAGGCATCTCCGGCCTGGAACGCTCTGCTAGCCCACATCCTTGCGCTCTGTTGTCAAGACAGCCACAGTCAGCGACCCTGCCACCAGCGTCATCAATAGGATGGCCGAGACTGCGGGCGTGACATAGTTGGCCAACTCACCGGGGTAGAGGTACTCGGAAGAGCCGCCTGAGTCTCTCCACCTTCCTCCCTTGAAGAGGCCCGAGATGTACTTTATCTCATCCAATTGCTCGGACGGCAGCATTTCTCCTCCGAGTGCCTGTTCTAGGGCGGGTGCGAAGGCATTTGCAAGCTGATAGGAGCCGTCAATCATGTACACATGGTTGTTCTCGTACGCTTGCTGGGTCTTCATAAAGACCATGCTGACAGGGCCGAACAGGAACATGAAGAAGATCGCACCGCAGGCCAGAACGGTGATTACCACCTGGTTGTCGATCATGGAGGACAGGGCCAACGAGATGGAAGCGAAGACCAGAATCACCAGCAGCGAGTAGAGGATCATCCAGGGGATTACCAAGAGCAATTTACCGAATGTGGGAGCCTCCACTGGCAGCAAGAACCATAGTATGACCGCCTGGATCAGGAAGATGACGGTGATCATCAGCAGAGCATGTATCACGATGCCGGCGAATTTCCCCAGCACTATCTGGCGCCGGGCGATCGGCTTGCTTACCAGGGTGAGCAAAGTCCCATCGTGGGACTCCTTGGAGATGGCCCCGGCGGCGCTGGTAACCACGACGAAGGCCAGGAATAGTCCGGTGGTCCACATGAAGGAGAGCGCGATGAAGTTCTTCAGGAGGTTGAACGTCTCCATTTCTGGTGACAGGCTGGCATGCTGCTGGTCGATGCGCCAAATCACGCCGGCGATTACAGGAACGAGCAGGCCAAGCAACAGCAGTATGAGGGTCCTTTTCCATCCGGTAAGATCGATGAGGGTCTTGCGAACCACGGCTCTGAATCCCATCTACTTATCCTTTCCCTGGTCCATGGTGCTGCGGTAGATGTCCTCCAGCTTCACTTGCTCCTCGCCGAAGTACTTGAGCAGGCTGCCGGTCTTGGTTACCGCCTCCATCACAGCCGACTGGAGCCTCCCCATATCCTGGCTACTGATATGAATGACGCCGTCATGGCCCAGCTTCATTTCTTGTATTGACGGCTGACTCTGCAGGGCTTTCATCACTGCCTCATTGTTTGACGTGTTAAGGACATAGCGGTTCAGGGCTATCTCCTCCTTCATCACCTTGACGCTATCCTCGGCCAACGTCCGACCTTTGTTGATCAGGGTGACGGAATCGATGAGGTACTCCAGCTCGGACAGGATGTGGCTGCTGATGAAGATGGTCACCCTCTGTTCCTGGGGGAGCTTCTTCAGCTTCTCCAGAAGTGACATCCGGCCATCAGGGTCCAGGTTGGCGGTGGGCTCATCCAGGACGAGCAACTCCGGCTTGTGGGACATAGCCTGGGCGATGCTCAACCGCTGTTTCATGCCGGCGCTGAATCCACCCACCTTGGCTTTGGCAAAGTCGCTGAGATCCAGCCATTCGAGAAGGTCCTGGCTTCGTCTCTCCGCCTCGTCCGTCTTGATCCCACTCAAGGCAGCCATATGGACCAGGTAATCAAAAGCGGTCCAGTCCTTGTAGAAAGAGGGACGCTCAGGCGAGTAGCCGATGGCCCGACGGGCGTCCACTGACCCGATGGGATATCCCTTGATGAATCCCTCGCCGCTGGTTCGCCTGATGGCACCCACCAAGAGCTTTATGGTGGTCGACTTGCCGGCTCCATTTGGCCCCACGAAGCCATGGACGGCTCCTTTTTGCACCTTTACGTCGAGACTGTTCACGGCCACCAGCTTGCCGTACTTCTTGGTCAACCCTCTGGTTTCAATCATCACGTCATTGGCCATGTTATTGATCCTTTCGCATAGTATGTGCCGAGAACTCTGAAAGAGCCTTGTTCAGCCCCCTTGATCCCCCATTCTTGGGGGGAGATTGGGGAATTGGGGGACACCCCCAAACCCTCGGCAAAGGGGCTTTGCCCCTCTGCACACCCCAGCGGCGGAATCGTAGGGGCAATCCCCTGTGATTGCCCACCGCGTTCGTGAGCGTCAGGTCTCTGACTGATCCCTCGGCGCCAATGGTCACACGCCTCATTTCGCTGTCCTCCGCCGTGACCGCCACATCCGGTGCAGCCTGGCATAGAAGAGGAGCAGGATAATGGCCAGCAGGACGAACAATGCCAGTACCAGTAGGAGGGGCCTCCAACCGGAAGGCGTTACCTTGATGGTCACGGGAGCACCCAAGTCTGCGGGGGAGTAGGACATCCGTCCGTATTCATCAATGGAGCTGACCACGATATCATGCTCTCCATGTGCCAGGTACAACTCGATCTGTGTGTCGTTACTCGTCCTATTGCGGACTCCATCTACGAACACCTGGACGAATTCGCCGTCGCTCGTACCCTCCAATTTGACTGCGACGCTGGGGTTGGTCTTTGATCCAGACTCCGGTGAGGTAACTTTGAGATGGGTGTTCATGTCCAGGAAATAGGCACCGCCGGCTGCAGCTACCCCTAGTATCCCCGGCTGGTGGGTTTCGAACAGCGAGATTCCCGTAGGACCCAACCCCATGAAGGACGCCAAGCGCTGGCCAGTGTCTATGTCCATCACGGCTAGGGACGGCTTGTATTCGCCGCTGGACCCGTTGGAATCCGAATCCAGACAAAGGGGTAGTGAGGGCTCATTGGCACTCATGATAATCTCCGGATGACCGTCGCCATCGGCATCTCCCTGCAGCATGGTCTGCTCTGAAGAGGTGCCGAAACGGTAAAGGTCAGTGGTTAGCATTGGAGTTGCCGGTAGGTCCTTCAGTGTCGCATCATGGGCTACATCGTATATCTCGAGACGCCGCTGCTGGCAATAGTAACCCGAGTACTTTACACCCCCGTCGTCAACAGTCCACGCCAGGTCGTCCTTCTCATCGCCGTTCACGTCTCCAATAATTGTGGCCGGCGGTTTGGTGCCCCACCCGCTCCAACCGTAGGACCGCGATTTCAGAACATGTGTCCACAGCTTCGCGCCATCCTTGCCGGATAGCACTTGAAGCTCCAGACCACTGTCCGGACTCCATTCTTTGGGGGGGACTCCTCCACAACTGTCGGAGGGGTCTTCGCAGAGCAGCGTATCGGCATAGCCGTCCCCGTTGAAATCGCCGCAGGCAATATCAATGGTAGGTCTTGAACCGGGTAACACCACCCTAACTAGTTCCTTTCCGTCAACCGGGGATCGCTCCAGAAGCAGCGGACATCCAGGTGGTGAGTACTGTCCTGGCTGCTGATTGGCCACGGCGGTCTGGATGCAGGCCAGGTCTCTGACGCCATCCTTGCTCCCATCCGGCACTACCTCTGCATATACGATGGAGTAGCCTGCCTCAACGTCGAAGGTTTGGTGAAGTTGGTAGTTGGATGCGCTGTCCATACTCTTCAGTACCACTATCTTAGCGGCGGAGAGCACCGCCAGGTCGCTGACATTGTCCGAGTTGACGTCGTCGAGCACCATGAAGGTGCCATCCTCATCCTCCACCCATTCGGCGCTGGTGGTTGTCCAAAGTTCGTTGCCAGCACTGTCGAAGATCATCAGGCCACCAGTGGTGCCAACGGCGATGGCGCTGCCAGAGGCTCCGTTGCGCAAGACGTTCAGCGATGTTACAGGTTGTCCGACCGAGAAACTAGAGAGTGCGCCGTCTTTGCCACTGAAGATGAAGACGGTGTCTTCTCGGTAGCCAACGACATCTTTGATGCCGTCGTTGCCCACCAAGTCCGGGGTCACCTGTATTCCCTTCAATCCGCCGATGCTCTTCAGTTCGCTGAACGGGACCTGGTATGACCAGGCGATTTCTCTGGTAGCTCCATCCATCATCATCAGCAGTCGCGCCTCAGGCTCTTGCACTTGCGTCCCGCCAGTGGCACCAGGAGTGACAAGCGTCACAGCGTTCTTATCATTGGGCGCCGATGTGTAGTAGTACCCGGTGTTGCTCTTCCATTCACATTGGAAGAGCGTGTCTTCAGCTGTATCGCCGACAAAGCTGCCGCCTTCGGCTTTGACACTGGTGATCCTGGGGTAATTCCACAGGGCCTCTCCCGAAGCAGACACGACTGACAGGTCGCTGCCGGACGAAGTCAGGAGGAAATTGGTTTCTCCGACCTGCCGCACCATAGGAGCCTGCCCGTCGAGGGCGGTTATGGGGATGGTCTTAACAACAGTCTCACCATCTTTGAGGTCGATCAGCCTCAACTCTTGCTCTTTGGGCTCGAGGATGACTGGCTTGCCACCGAAAGACCCCAGCTCCGCGCCGGTATTGTGCCAAACATAGAGGTTCTTGTCCCACAACTTATTGCCGTCAGAATCGAAGAGCACCACCCCCTCCTCATTCGACGCACCTGAGTTGTAGGATGACGCATAAGTCACGAGCATCTCAGGTAAGCCATCCGAGGTGATATCCGGAACCAACGTGATACGCCAGCCGTCGAGTCCCTTATCAGACACAGCGACAGCCCACTCAGCCTTCCGATTCCTCAGATCAAAGAGCCGCGCCAAACCATCCCTCGAGACGACCGCCACGCTCCCTGCTTCTCTGTCCAAGGTGAGGATATCATTGGCTGCGGCCTCGACAGCCTCGCCCTGCACTGATCTCCTTGGCAGTTCTGTTCGCCATCGTACCTCACCCGTGTTGCCATTGAGCAAATAGAGGTGCCCATCGTCCGATCCTACAAACACCTCGTCCGTATCATCGCCGTTGAGATCGGCCACTGTCGTCATCTTCCCTAACGCGCTCGACGCGCTGAATCGCCAGCGCTCTGTGCCATCTTCGGCATTTACTGAGAAGACGCAGCGGCCGGAGGTGATCACCACGCTCTGGACACTCCCGGTGCTCATAACTTCGAGGTCAGTGATGCTGAACTGGCGCTCGACCCAAAGCCTATCCCAGACCCTGGCCGTAGGGGCAAACTGCCACAGCTTCTCCCAGGTTGCCCCGGCGTAGCAGCGCAGGGCGGGCACCTGGGTATCATTCAGTGCGACCACCACCTCCCGGACACCATCGCCATTTGTGTCGTTGATTAAGGCTACGTACTGTACTCCATAGGAGGGGGTGTATAGGAAGTGCCGCAGCTTGCCGCCGGGGGCCACCACGTAGAGCCCGTTGGACGTTCCCACAAATGTCAGGTTGTCACTGCCTTCGCTCAGTTTGTCCACGACTACCGGCGCAGTGATATAGCCGCACAATCCCAAAGGGATGCAGGTGACGGATGGGCTTGGATCCGCCTCTGCACCAGATGTGTCCGTCAGAGCGGATTCCGACGCGGGCAGCGCGTTCATGCCTAAAACAAGACTGGAGACGACCAGGACGATGAGCAAGGCTAACAGAGCTTGTGAGTGTTTCGCCATTCTGCCAACAATCATGTTCTACCTACTCTCCGACACAAACGTAACCATAGAATACAGACGAATGGGATACTTATCTGGACTCGCGATCATGCTGCGCGCTGATTTGTGCAAACAGACTGCCCCCTCTCAGAATCTTGCCGGCGTCGGTCAGGCTCCCCGGCTACAGGCCCTTGCCGGCCATGAAGTAGATCAGGTCCGCCAGGCGACAGGAGTAGCCCCATTCGTTGTCGTACCAGGCCAGCACCTTGACCATGTTGCCGCCAATGACCATGGTGCTGAGGGCGTCCACGATGGAACTGGCTGGATTGCCCTTGAAGTCGAGGCTTACCAGCGGTTCGTCGCAGTACTCCATTATGCCCTTCAGCTTCCCTTCAGCGGCCTTCTTGAAGGCCTGGTTAATCTCTTCTGCGGTGACTTCTCGTCCGAGGTCGGCCACCAGGTCGCACAGGGACACCGTAGGAACGGGCACCCGGAAAGCCACGCCGTGAATCTTGCCTTTGAGTTCCGGAAGCACCAGTGTCACGGCCTTGGCGGCGCCGGTGGTAGTGGGCACGACGTTCATGGCGGCGGCTCTCGCCCGGCGCAGGTCCTTGTGAACCATATCGAGGATCTTCTGATCGTTAGTATAGGCGTGGATAGTGGACATCAGCGCCTTGGTCATGCCGAAGTTCTCGTGCAGCACCTTGACCACAGGCGCGATGCAATTGGTGGTGCAGGAGGCGTTGGAGATGACCCGATGCTTGGCCGGATCATACTTGTCCTCGTTGACGCCCAAGACGATAGTGATGTCTTCGTCCTTGGCCGGGGCGGAGATGATCACCTTCTTGGCGCCGCCCTGAAGGTGGGCGGCGGCCTTGGGGCCGTCCGTGAACAACCCGGTGGACTCGACCACGACCTGGACGCCGAAATCACCCCACTTGATCTTGGCTGGGTCTCTTTCAGCCAGGACCTTTATGGGCTTGCCGTCGACGACAATGGAATCTGCCGTGGCCTCCACTATGCCCGGGTATGCCCCATAGTTGCTGTCGTACTTCAGAAGGTGGGCATTGCTCTTAGCATCAGTGAGGTCGTTGACAGCGACCACCTCCAGCTTGTCTGGATGACGCTGCTTGATGGCCTTGAGCGCGAGCCTGCCGATGCGACCAAATCCGTTAATACCGACTCTGGTTGACATTCACGTCCTCCTTCATGCTTTGCCTGGAACGCGAGCAAGCTAGTACTTCGGATCGCTCATCACAGACCTAAGCGTCTGCACTGCTCATGTGCCTATGGTTATGAAGCTACGAAGAAGACTACTTGTGCTTCCGCTCCCAACGGGTCCTCTTCATCATCTTCTTGTGTTTGTGTTTAGCCATTTTCTTCTGACGCCACTTACGAACTGAGCCCATACCCCCTACCTTTCATAGAATCACCTGCCTCTTTGAGTAGACGGCGACTGCGTCCTATCATGTCGAGGAACGCCTCCACCTTCGTCCGCAGGTGCGGAGTCAGCACGTAGTCGGCGTTTCCTTCGAGTGTAATCATCGGTAAGTCAAGTTTCCCACGGAATATGATATCACCAATGGCTCGGTGACAAAAGGCCTGAACGTAATGGATCACTCCATCCACCCTACGGCGGCGCAGTTCTGCCTTAATGTCCCTGATACGGTCGAAGATGGAGTAGGGGTAGGTGTAGTTCGAGTACTGCTCGGCCAGCGAGTCACCGGGGTGGGGCATGGCGAACTGCCGCTGGACCTCGTTGAAGACCACTCTGGCCCCGCGCTGCTCCAGGAAGCGGTGCAGGTCCCGGGCGAAGACAGGAGGTACGCCAATATAGGCCAGCCGGAGTTCTTCGGAGAAAGGCTGGCGCTGGCGGGATTCGGAGAGAAAGCGCTGCAACTCCTGGCGATATCGATGATGGTCGCTATTGAAGTCGGAGCTGGACACCAGCCAGATGTGATTCTCCCAGCCGCTGACCAGACCCTCTCTCCAGGTCATTCTGTCCAGTCTCTTGGTGAGCTGGCGGCATGGGACCAACTCCTTCCACACCTCCTCTGCCGCCTCCAGCGTTGTGCCGAGAGCATCGGCCAGAGTCCGCAGGCGCGCCTGCATCTGGCTGGTGTCGGGACGGTCCGGATAAGCGAAAGGGATGACCCGGAACTTCCTCAGCTTGAGCACTTCCATGAGCATCACCGTGTTGGAGCAGTCGCCGGTGGTCACGCAAAGCACCGTGCCGATGCCGCGGTCCACGCAGGCTCCGTAGATACCCTTGATCCACGTGCAGCAGTTCTGGGGAAAGCCCGAACGCTCGGCGATACCCACCAGGCGGTCGGGGTCCGGATCGCTGATGAAGACGTTGTTCAGATCCACGGGCTGGTACCCGGCTGCCAGGAGCACTTCCACAGGGATAGTGGTGGTGATCCCGATGGTCTTCACTGGCCCCTCGCCAGGCCGTAGACGATAGTGCCGTTCTGCTGGGTCTTCTCAGCCAGGCCTTCAGTGTACAGGGGTTCCAGGTGTGCCATCGCTGACATCACAGCCAGGCGCCGGTCCAAGGCCTGCAACTGGTCGAAGGACATGGTGAGGCCATTCACAATCCAGGGGATCTTGAGCGACACTTCGTAGGCCGTCTGGGGGCCTTCCTTCAGGGCGGCGATGATAGCCTTCTTTCGCTCCTCATGGTGGTGGAGCAGTTCCTGGATCCTTGGCTTCAGTCCGCTGAAAACGTGCTCGTGCGCCGGCAGCACCAGGTCGACGTCCAATTCCTCGATGGCCCTCAACGAGCGGAGGTAGTTCGGGAGAGGGTCCGGGCCGGACTGCGAGTGCAGGCCGACATTAGGAAACGTGGCTGGCAGCACGTGATCGCCGGAGATGAGTATCTTCTTGTTTCGCTCCAGCAGGCAGACATGTCCCGGTGAGTGCCCCGGTGTCCAGACTACTTCGAACTGGAACGGCCCCTGACCAATGATCTCACCTCCGCGCAGCACTACCTCCGGCGAGACGGGCGAAACGTATTGCCTGACGCCCAGAGAGGCTTTCTGGAGTCTGGGGAGATCCTTCTCCGGCACGCCGTTGGTCCGGAGGATCTCGGCAGTCTGATCCAAAAGTCCGTCCATGTTCATGTACCGGGAGTCGATGAAGTCCTTCTCGACCTGGTGCAGCGCTACTTTGGCCTGGGAGGCTTGTACCAGCCGCCCGGCCAGGCCGTAGTGATCGGGATGAAAATGGGTGATGACTATCAGGGATATGTTCTCGAACCCGAGGCCGATCTCGCGCAACTGCCGCTCCATGGCGGAGAATGCCTGGTTAGTGTTCCAGCCGGTGTCAACCAACAGCCAGCCTTTGTCTCCCTGGATGAGGTAGGCATTGACGGCCAGTTGGTCGAGTTGGAGAGGAAAGGGTAGCTTCAGTTGATGTATGCCCGGGAGAATCTCCATGGCTACTTGCCCAGACTGAAGAAGGCCTGCTGTCCGGGGAAGCGGCCTTCGGAGCCCAGCTCCTGCTCTATCCGAAGGAGGCGGTTGTACTTGCAGTTCCTTTCGGAGCGGCAGGGAGCACCGGCCTTGATCAGGCCGGTGTTTAGGGCCACGGCGAGGTCGGCGATAGTGGTGTCCTCGGTCTCGCCGGAGCGATGGCTGACTACGGCTGTCCAGTTCACCTGCCTGGCTCTCCTGATGACCTTGATGGCTTCAGTCAGGGTGCCGGCTTGGTTTGGTTTTACCAGGACCGAATTGGAGGCGTGCCCGGTGATGCCTCGCTCCAGGCGTTTGATGTTGGTGGCATACAAGTCGTCTCCCACAAGTTGCACCTTCTGGCCCAGTTTGTCCCGCAGGAGGTGCCATCCTTCCCAGTCGTCCTCTGCCATACCATCCTCGATGCTGATGATGGGGAAGTTGGCCACCCATTCGGCGTAGTAGTTGACCAGGTCCTTGCTGGTAAGCGTGGCCTTCTCTTTGGCGAGGTGATACTTGCCCTGCTCATAGAAGGTGCTGGCCGCCGGATCCAGGGCGATGAGACAATCCTTGCCTGGTTTATAGCCTGCCTTCTCAATGGCCTTCATGATCATTTCGACTGCCTGCCGGTTTGTTTTCAGGGATGGCGCGAACCCGCCTTCGTCTCCCACGTTGGTGTTCAACCCATTGTCCTTTAGCACGGACCTGAGGGAGTGGTAGACCTCGCTGCCAATGCGCATAGCCTCAGCGAAGCTCTCTGCTCCACTGGGAACCACCATGAACTCCTGAAAGTCGGTGGAGTCGTGCGCGTGTTTCCCGCCATTAAGGATGTTCAGCATGGGCACCGGCAGTGTGCAGGCGGTGCTGCCGCCCAGGTGACGATAGAGGGGGAGCTTGAGGAACTTGGCGGCGGCATGGGCTGCGGCCAGGGATACTCCGAGTATGGCGTTGGCGCCCAGCCGCGACTTGTCAGCCGTGCCATCCAGGTCAATCATCTTCTGGTCAATGGTGACTTGATCCGCGACGGAGATGCCAACGGCGGCGGCTCTGATTTCCTGGTTGACGTTCTTCACTGCCTGAAGCACTCCCAGCCCACGGTACCGCTTCTGGTCTCCGTCACGCAGTTCCACCGCCTCATACGTGCCAGTGCTGGCTCCTGAGGGAACAGCAGCCATGGCAGAGGTGCCATCAAACAACTTGACCTCGACTGCCACTGTCGGATTGCCTCGCGAATCCAAGATTTCCCAAGCGGCAACGTCTTTGATCGTGCCTGTTCTTGACAACATGACTAGTCCCTCCCCTTTCGTGCAGCAGCAATGGCTTTCTCGACAGCTTCCTCCGCATCCCGCGCCTGGATTATGGACTTGTCCGCCTGTCCGTGGAGAGAGGGGGCCCAAGTGCCGAGTCCTATCACTGCGATGCCGTTTTGAAGTGCGAGAGCTATTTCAGAAAGCGTACCGTAGCTACCATCTATGGCTATGACTGCTTGAGCGGTCTTCACCACGATGGCGTTGCGTGCGTGGCCCATGCCCGTGATCACTGGCACATCGACATATGGGTTGGCCGACCGCCGATCATCTCCAGGCAGGATGCCCACAGTGAGTCCACCAGCTGACTTGGCCCCGCGGCAAGCAGCCTCCATGACTCCACCCAAGCCTCCGCATACCAGTGCCACTCCCCGGCTGGCCAGCCCCCGCCCCACCGCTTCCGCCACCTGGGCTTCGTCAGCGGAGCACGAGCTGCCACCTACTACGGCGATGAACATGTGGTGAGTCTTCTGCCTCAATTTCGTTTGGTTCTGCATGGGTCCAACGTGGCGAATTATATCACCCCGATCAAAGCCCTAACAAACATAGACACAGAGAGTCACTGGCTGACCACTCTCGGAGTCGTCGTCTCACGTGTTGTTGACACTTTCCCTGAGCGTGACTACCATTAAGCCCTTGTGAGTGAGGGGAATCCCAACGCTGACAGGAAGCAAGGTGGTCTCCTGGTACGCCTCCTTGCTCAGGCAATCAGACCGACCGGTTTGGGCAGATTCATCCGGTTCGGCTTGGTGGGTTTAAGCGGCGTTTTTGTCGATATACCCATATTCTGGGCTCTGAGCAGTGTTGCCCACGTGCCTGATCTCATTGCCATACTCCCCGCCTATGCCGCCGCTACACTCTGGAATTTCACGCTCAACGATATGTGGACTTTCCGTGACAGGCGCGAGAAGACGCTGCGGGCCACTCTGATACGTGCTGGCAAGTTCGGTCTGGTGAGTTTGATACCGCTAGCCTACAGACTGGCGACTTACTACCCGTTGACACGAGTCTCGGATGTCAAGAAGTTGCTAGCCTATGGCATTGCCATTGTGGTGGGCACGCTGTGGAACTTCAGCGTCAACTTCCTGTGGACGTGGCGAAAACGCGGCCAGCAGGCGCAATCAGATGAATGAGTATCTCTTCACCTGAAACCGGTAGAGCTTGACTGGTTCTTGCGGCGAGATCCCGGCCTTTTGACAGCATATGTCGATCTGTTCCTCCACTGTGTCTACGCCTTCCAGATCGGGCAAAAGTAACCCTCTCCGCCTGCCACACTCTACAATCGCTCCATACTTCTTGGGGTCAAGTTGGCTGGCGCTCTCCACGGGCTCCGGTTTGGTGAGGACATCGACGCTGTAGCTGAGGAAAGGAAGCTCAGCGGGGATCACCGGCGGGAAGCGGGGATCCTGGGTGGCTGAGCTTACGGCATTGTTCATGATCTCCTCGGCCACATTCGACTGCTTGGGCTCGAAGGTCCCGATGCATCCTCTGAGCATCCCTGTCTTCTTTATGGACACGAAGACGCCGGCGCGCTCCTTCATCTCCGGCGTCAATTCCCTGGGCGTCACCATGTAGCCCGACTTGACGTAGCTCTCCACCGTGTCCTTCGCCAACTGGGCTAGCGGATGCAGCTTCTTGTGTTCAGGCGTAGATTCCATCTCCTCACATCTCCACATGGGTTGGTGAAGCGGCCCTGTTCAACGCCAGTGACCCCGCTCTTCCGGGAGGGGTTTGGGACTGGGGCACATCCCCAGACCCCTGGCAGGAAGCTTCCTGCACTTCTCTCCGTGTGGTCTCTTTCATCCTTCACACCGTGCTTGTTCTGAAGTTCAGTTCAACGCCGCAGAAGCGACATTTCGAGCCGGCGAGGCCCACCACCTGGGTTTGGTAGCCTCGTCGCTTCACGACCAGTTTACCACAGGAATAGCAGGTCGTATTCTCGCTGGAGTGGCCGGGGATGTTTCCGGCATAGATGAAGTGCAATCCAGCCTGCCGGCCGATGGCGATGGCCCGCTCCAGGGTGGCGACAGGGGTGGGGGGCAGGTGGCTGATATGGTGATGTGGATAGAAGCGGGTGACATGCCACGGCGTCATCTCGCCCAATTCGGACCTGATCCAGCCGGCTATACCCTTGAGTTGCTCCTCATCATCGTTCATAGTGGGGATGATATTGGTCACCACCTCTACATGCATGCCCCACTTCTCCTTGGCCCGCTTGGTAACTTCAAGGATCCCCCGCCATTTGGATACCTTGGCCAGATTCTTGTAGAAGGTGTCGGAGAAACCTTTGATGTCCACGCGCCAGGCATCGAGGTAAGGGCCGATGGTGTCCAGGGCTTCTGGGGTGGAGTAGCCGTTCGTCACATAGACCGTGTAGAGTCTGTTCTGCCTGGCCAGCTTGGCCGAATCCAGCGTGTACTCCAACCAGATCCCCGGCTCATTGTATGTCCAGGCTATGCCGGCGGAGTTGTGGCGCTGGGTGACCTCTATGGCGGCCTCGGGACTAACCACCTGGGATGCGTTGGATGGGACATCCGTACAGGCAATCTCCCAGTTCTGGCAATCCTGGCAGTGGAAGTTGCAGCCCCATCCGCCCAGAGAGTAGACCTCACTACCAGGGAAGAAGTGGAAGAGCGGCTTCTTCTCGATGGGGTCGACGGCTGCTGAAGATACCAGGGCATAGTTGAGGACGTAGAGCCTTCCGTCCCTATTCTGACGGACGCGGCATACCCCGAACTTGTCCGGTCCAATGACACACCGCCATTGGCAGACGCTGCAGCGCACCCGGGAGTTCGGCAGTGGCTCGTAGAGCATGGCCTCTCGCACGTTCTGCTTCATGGCTCACCACCATCAAATCATCTTCACTATGACAGGCGCGGCGCTCCAGAGGCTCTCCAGTTGGTAGAAATCTCTCTCAGCAGTGGAGAAGATGTGGACCACGATGTCCCCCAGATCCAGCAACATCCATCCCGAGGCTGCGGTCCCCTCAGAGTGATAATGAATTTCCCCTTCCGCCTTCAGCGCTTCGAGGATGGCTCGGTGAATGGCTTCTATCTGCCGATCGCTGTCTCCGCTGCAGATGACGAAGTAGTCAGCAAAGGAACAGATCTTTCTGGTGTCTAGCAGCACTACGTCTGTAGCCTGCTTGTCTGCCGCTATCTCAACAATTCTCTTGGCTAGTTCCACCGGTTCCAATGCTGCCTTACTCGTGCTTCAACTCCTTCAACTCGTCCTTTCGTTCTCTCGGCTCAACCTCAGGTTCTGCTGGTGTTGCTCTGGCAACCATGGATGCCTCTGTCAATTCAGGGAGTGTTTCAACCCCCTGGCCCCTACTCTTGGGGGGACTATTGAATTGGGGGACACCCCCAAACCCCCGGCAGGAGGTCCCCTCCTGCACTTCCATGTAGGCGTCCCTCTCCCTCGACGGGAGAGGATGAAGGTGAGGGTGACTGACACCCCTCAGACCCCCGGCGGAAAGCATCCAGCACCTCCGTATGCCCCGATCGATGTGACTGCTCACCATAGTCTGTACGAGCCATTGCACTCGGCCTCATGGGAGAACTCGCTGACCAGAGCGGCGGCTTCCTGGTAGTTGGCCTTGTCAAAAGCTTCCAGTGCCGCCTGGAGGAGCTGGGCCTCTCCAAACAAGCCGGGTGACATGACCCGGGCGGCACAGCATGGTCCGGCGTCAGCCCGCCAGGACAGTACTTCCTTGATTTCCAGCATCTTCTCCAGTTCGCTCCGGCAACGACCAGCCTCAGCGGGGTCCAGTAACCTCCGGACAAGGGACTCTACCCCTTCTTTGGTGATGACATACACTTCAGTGTTCTCCGATATTGCCAAAGACAGCTTCCGGGATGTCAGTCACTGGCCTGTCGATAGATTACCTCAAACGCTTTGAGGATGTCCATCGAAAGGGATGTCCGGGCACTTGGGAGAGCGGGTGGGGTGGAGCGGTTGAGGGAACATCGACAACCAGTACTTGGTTCTCTCGTCACGCACCGCTATTGGGTCGCCATTCTGGCGGCTCGGGCATTCCGCCAGGCAACAGCGCCCATAGCCAGAATCGCCACTGCGGCTATGCCAGCCAGGTACAACCACGAGGCAATGGTCGTCTTGCTGGATGAACCTCCCCCGCTTTCTGCCTCTGCCTCTGTGGTGAAGGATGACTCCTCAGACCACTCAGACCATGCTCCATGACTGTCTTGATATCTCACTCTCCAGTAGTAGGTGGTATCCAGGCTGAGAGTCTCGGCGGAGACAGTGATGGTGTTGTCGCTCCCCAACCGTTCGAATCTGAGATCCTGGTAGTCCCCAGGTTTGACAGTCACCTGCCATTGCGACGCCGCCTGGCTGTCATCCACGTCGGGGTCATGGAAGGTTGATGCCTTCAGTGTCGGCGTTGTGGTGACATCTCTGGCGCCGTCCTCAGGTGCTACACACACCGGCCGATCGGGCGGATGGTTTTCGGTGTTGCCTTGGGGAACATCAGGGGGCTTACTCTGAGTGGTGAAAGATGCCTCCTCAGACCAGTCGGACCATGCCCCATGGTTGTCTTGGTATCTGACCCGCCAGTAGTAGGTTGTACTTGGATTAAGACTGCAGGGGGGTACAGCAATGCTCGTCAGGCTCGATCCCGCTGCATGAGCGTTGTCGAAGATGGGGCTGCCATAGTCTCCTGCCTTCGTGGTTATCTGCCATTGCGAAGCCGCGTGCGTATCGCCACTGTCGGGATCAGAGAATACCGAAGACTCCAGGGCGGGGGACAAGTTTGTGCCTGTCGTGCCTGCCGGCGGCGAGACTGGGGCAGGCCGGTCTGGCGGCCGATTCAGCGTGGTGAAGCTTCTCTCCTCTGACCAGGCGGACCAGCCACCTTGATTGTCCTTATGCCTGACCTGCCAATAGTAGGTGGTGTGGCCAGCGAGGGGACTGTCTATGGTGATTTGCGTTAGGTTGGAGGTGAGTTCTGGGCTCAGGAATATGGGGGTGCTGTAGTCGCCGGATGCTATAGTCATTCTCCATTGCGATGCGGCATGAGTGTCACCAACATCGGGGTCAGAGAACGCCGAAGACTGCAACGTCGGAGTCAAGCTGATGCCGGAGGCACCATTCTGGGGCCAGACGCCGTCTGGCTGGTTTGGCGGCCGGTTCTGAGTGGTGAAAGAGGTCTCCCCCGACCAAGGTGACCACAGTCCATTGTTGCCCTGGTGCCTGACCTGCCAGTAGTACGTGGTGTTTCCATTGAGTCTCCCGGAGTTCAGGGTTACCTGAAGCAGGCCGAAGCTGTCTGGACCAGAGTCAAACACGGGACTGCTGTAGTCGCCGGCGGTGGCTGTCATTCTCCATTGTGACGCCACATGGGTGTCTCCAGGTTCAGCGGGGGAGAACACTGAGCACTTCAGGGTGGGCGTCAGCCCGACCCCTTCCTCGCGGTCGGCTGGCGAGAGGTTGCTGGGCTGGTTTGGTGGCCGACTCAGTAAGCCGGAAGACTGCACCCTCTGAGCATAGATGTCCTTGGTGGCGTTGCGCGAGTCCTGCCAGGTGACGATGGCGCCACCGGAGCCATCGCTTGCGGCAGACAAGGAGCCTTGATCTTCTGCGGCGGTGCAGACGGGCACGCCGTTCACGGTCCACCGCGCGCTGCCTGCCGAGTCCACACTCTGGCCATATATGTCGTAGTTGGAACTGCTGCGGGCGTCTTGCCAGGCGATGATGGCCCCACCGGAGTCATCACTCACCATGATGGGCGATCTCTGGTCTTCTGGTGCGGTACAGACAGGCACGCCGTTCGTGATCCACTGAGTGCCACCTATTGAATCCACGCGCTGGCTGTAGATGTCGTAGTTGATGCTGCTTCGAGCATCCTGCCAGGTAATGATAGCCCCACCGTTGCCATCGCTTATGGCGGACAGGGAGCTTTGGTCTTCTGCGGCGGTGCAGATGGGCATGCCATTGATGGTCCATTGCATTGCGCCTGCCGAGTTCACTCGCTGGCCGTAGATGTCGTAGTTGGTGTCACTGCGGCCATCCTGCCAGGCGACAATGGCACCACCGGAGCCATCATCCACCATGACAGGGCTGATCTGGTGGCCTGGGATGGTGCAGATGCTCACTCCGTTGGCTGGCCATAGCGCAGTGCACGACGAATCTACCCTCTGGGCATAGACATCATAGTTGCCATTGCGCTTGTCCTGCCAGGCGATGATGGCGCCGCCGTCCGTGTCGCCAACAGCTATGACAGATGTCTGATCGGACGCAGCCTGGCAGATGGCCACGCCGTTTGTGGTCCATTGCGTAATGCCCGAAGCCTCTATCTTCTGGGCATAGATGTCGTAGTCCGAGCCGCTGCGCTTGTCCTGCCAGATGACGATGGCGCCGCCGGAACCATCGCTCACCAAAACGGAAGAGATCTGGTCATACGAGGCCGTGCAGATGGGAACTCCATTGGCTGTCCACAGCACTACGCCCGCCGGGTCTATCCGCTGGGCGTAGATATCGTAGTTTGAGCCGCGGTTATCCTGCCAGGCGATGATGGCGCCGCCGTGGCCATCGCTCACCGCAGCCGGCAAGATCTGGTCGGACGAGGCGGTGCAGATGGCGGTCCCGTTGCCTGACCACTGGACTGCACCTGTTGGATCTGCCCTTTGGGCATAGATGTCCCAATCGGTCCCGCTACGATAGTCCTGCCAGGCGATGATAGTGCCACTGTAGCCGTCTCCGACCGCCACGGGAGAACCCTGATCGCCCCCAGCAGCACAGATGACGGTGTTCAGTGTCGGGTCACCGGACCAGGCGATTACCAGGTTGACTGCCGGAATTGACACCAGCACGGCGACCGTCAGGCACACGAGAGCGACAGAAGCTACTCCTCTGACGATCCCCATCTTCTGAAGGAAGGCTATTCTTGACATAACCGGCTTCCTTCGCAACAACCGCTCTTCCCCCATGGCAGTGAGACCTACCTGCTGCGCCCGTTCCGAGGAGGAGAGTGCACCCCTGCTGCCGACCACTGAGGGTAACATAACGACGATCGACAGTCAAGAGAAGGGATGATCCTGAGATGGTCGTTGGTAGGCGCGGCGCCCTCTCTCCTTTATAGTTGCCTGACGGCATTTGGTGGTTCTGAATACGCCGTGAGTTGGGCTCAACAGGTCAGCGAACCCCTTCTTGGTCTGCCTGTTCATTTGTGTTGTTCCACAGTAGGGCTTTCACAGCCGCAGGGACGGCTATCAGCGGTCCTTCGAAGTCGGCCTTCGGGATGTCGGCTGGAGTAAGGCGGTATCCGGTCCGGCTCACCTCCAGCCCTGACACATCTACGTCAGTAACCAGGAATGTCTTCATGCCAATGGTGGCTACCACCATGTCGTTGACCGGGTCATTGCCCACCATCAGGCATGCCTCCGGTCGCTCGCCGATCTTCGAACAGATCTCGCGATAGTAGTCGACATTGGGCTTGCAGTAGGTCATGTTCTCCATGTGAGTTATCAGGTCGAATTGCAGATCGCCGAGACCTGCCCAAGCCAGGCGCTTGTTCTGGGCTATCGAAGGCCAGAGAGGATTGGATGCAACCACCAGCTTGAGCGATTTCTCTCGCAACTGTAGGAGCATCTCACGAACTCCGGGTGGGACCGAGGCCAGGGACCGGAATTGATCGTACTCGGTCTCGTAGAATGTCATGAATCGCCTCCAAAACTCGTCCCTGTGTTCTTCGTATCCGGCACAGAAGACATTCATGAAGCAGTCCACGTTCAGCGTCTGGCCGTTGTTGTCCAGCACTGCTCTGGTTGACGAGAGAAGCCTCTCCAGGAACAGATCCCCCGGCATGATGTCAGCGAACACCTTGGTGATGGCCGGAATGTACCCCTGAAAGAACTGGCGTTCCCCGAAGTGGATGAGGGTGTTGTCCAGGTCGAAGAGAACGGCCTTGAGCATCGTTGACTCCTGCTGTCGACGTCAGGACTTCATGGTGTACTCGCTCATCGGTATGCGATCGATCTTGTCGAAGTCTATGAACCGGGCAACGCTGTCGAACATAGCTTTTTCGTGCCGCTTTCGTTTGGCCTCGTCGCCCACCGCATTGTAGAACACCATGGGATCTGTCATGGCTTCCGCGGGGAAGAGCTCCTCGATGATGGCGTCATATGGCGGAGCGGCATAGGTCAGCGGGCGCACGATGACATTCTGGCGGTAACCAAAGGTTGATTGCGTGTCGATGGCCACCTGCGTATGGCCGCCCAGCCAAATCTCCAGCCACTGTTCGTAGCTGAGCCGCGGGGGCTTCCTCAGCAGTACCACTTGATACATGCCTGGGGTCCTCTTGCCATCTGCTGCCACGTGCTTCGTGTTCACGATGGGCTCAGACTCCGTCACTAGGTAGCCGGCCAGGCTGGTCCACTGACCCTTGCAGGATCTCCTCGAAAGGCCGCCGCCTTATCGACGTGTCCGCCCAAATTGAGACTAGGCCGGCGATGGGTGGCTTGGTGGTCTCCATGCGGAGTGACGCGGCCGGAGCCACGTCCTCGTCGACGATGCCGATACGCAACTTCCGCGCCCCCGCATCAACGATCTGCCGGGACACTTTCTCCAGCAGTTTCTGCCTGAAGACTGCCTCGGAGTCGCTCTCGTGTTTCCAGACCGTATACATCATCTTCTCCATTGCATTCCTCTATCACCTATCACCTGAAAAGCCGCCAGCTGGCATCTGGTGCTGGTCCATGGGGCTCTGTCTGGCAGACCACCGGCGGGCACGTTGGGTCCAACGTTCAGGGTCACGACTGCTAGCTATACGCCCCGAAGCCTTTCCCCAGTAGCGTGTAGCCCGTAACCAGCTTCATCATCTCGCTGGTGCCATCCGGTACGGTCATCATCCGGGCATCCCGGAAGTACCTCTCCAGTGGCATCTCGGTGGCAAGGCCGGCGCCGCCGTGGATCTGCATGGCCTTGTAGGTCACCTTGATGGCCATCTCCCCGCCGTAGATCTTGGCCATGGCCGAGAGCCTCCGGGCATCCGGGTGGCCTCTTACGATGGCGTCGGCTGCCTTGTACCCCAGGAGTCTGGCGGTTTCGATGGAAACGGCCATTTCATAGAGCATCTCCTGGATGAGTTGATGCTTGCCTATGGGCTTGCCGAACTGCTTCCTCTCCTTGGCGTAGTTGAGTGCGGCCTCGAAGGACGCCTGCGCTATGCCGACCGCTGCCAGACACATTCCTGCCCGGGGCAGGGTCATCATGGCCGTGAAAGGCTCCATCGTAGTCAGCAGCTTCATGAAACCGTCGGACAGCGGCAGAACCTCCTTCATCTTGGGTCCCAGTTTCAGGGCGTTTCCCATCAGGACCCCCAGTTCGTTCTCCTTTGGCACCTTGCAGTCCGCGAAGAACATCTCTCCGGTCGGATTCGCCTTCCAGCCTATCTTGTGCAACTCGTTGGTCTCCCAGGGAGAGATCTCCTTTTCCATCAGCAGGAAGGTCTGCGCTCCCGTCTCAGTGTTGGTCACGCCGACCAGGGCTGTGTCAGCGATCGTGGCATTGCTGATCCAGGTCTTGGACCCGTTGACTACGTAGTGATCACCTACCGGGCGGGCGGTGGTCTTTAGCTTTGACGTATCGCAGCCCGCCTCGGGCTCCGTTTCGGCGAAGCAACCGACAAACTCCGCGGCCTCTAGCCGGGGAACCAGACGGGACTTCACTTCGTCTGAGGCCACGGGCACATAAATGGCCGGAAGTATGCCCATACCGAAAAGCATCAACAGGCTGGGCCAGACCTTGCCCACCTCCTCCGCGAAGATGGCGAACAGCATCGGACTCCCTACAAAGCCCCGGGCACTCTCCTGGTCGAGGCCGATTCCCAACTGTTGAAACTTCTTCAACACATCGATGGCCTCTGCCCTGCTCATTGGCCCCTTGGCGTCCGCCTTGTCCACGATGGGGGCATACTCCTTCTTCAGGAACTCCCGCAGACTGTCACGGTACATTCTCTCTTGCTCAGTGAACTCGAAGTCCATCTCACTACCTCCTTCTAGTAATCTATGCTACGATCGGTTCATGACATGCCTGGGGGCATTGCCGCCAATCTCATTTTCGACCCCCTGGCCCCCGACATCCTTAGAACTGTCATTGCGAGCCATTCTCCCAGCCGAGCGAGGAGAAGGCGCGGCAATCCCCGCATTTGTCTGACTCCACCACCCTGAGATTGCTTCGTCGCTTCGCTCCTCGCAATGACATAGAAGCCGTAGGGTGTACTGTGCCCACCACCGCTGCTTTCGCGTCCTCTATTCAACCCTCTGGCTCCCCTGAGCCATTTTCCGCAACTCTTTTCTCAGCACTTTTCCCACCAGATTCTTCGGGAGGGTCTCCATGAAGGTGAAATCCTTGGGTGTCTTGAAACGCTTCAGTCTGGCGCAGCAGTGGTCGTTCAGTTCTTGGGATGTCACCTGCATGCCGGGTTTCGCTACTACGAAGGCCTTAATCTCCTCGCCATAGACCCCGTCCTTGACGCCGACGACTGCTGCCTCGCACACGCTGGGATGGGTCATGATAACCTCTTCGATCTCCCTGGGGCAAATGTTCTCGCCGCCCTTGATGATGATGTCCTTCTTCCGATCGGTGATGAAATAGAACCCATCCTCGTCGACGTATCCAATGTCACCTGTGCGAACCCAGCCATCCTTCAGGACCTCTGCCGTCTCCTCCGGTCTCTTCCAGTAGCCCTTCATCAACCCTGGAGTGCGGAGGATGATCTCTCCCTGCTGGCCCCGGGGCACCTCCCTGTCCTTGTCGTCAACAATCTTGAGCTGCGCCCCCGGCATGGGCCGGCCGATGGAACCGACTTTCTTGGACCCATCGGGTGGATTGCAGCAGCCGCTGGCACCAGTCTCAGTCAACCCCCAGCCCTCTATGATCTCGAAGCCAAACTTCTCCTTGAAACCATGCCATGTTTCCGGGGCGAGGGCCGCTGAGCCGGATATCCACCATTTCATGGAGGTGAGGTCGTACTTCCTGGGATCCGGGTGCAACAGCATGTAGACGTACAAAGTGGGCACACCGGTGAACAGGTTGACCCGGTAAGTCTGGATGGCTTCGAATATCTTGTCCACGGTGAAAGAGGACAGGATGATTCCCTTGCCCTTCTTGTGGAAATAGGCGGCCACCATGCAGCTAATGCCGTATACGTGGCACATGGGCAGCACGAAGAGGCTCACGGTACCTTCAGGCACAGGAACGGAGTCATTCAGCATCTTGCCGGCGAAGTACAGGCTGCGGTGTGTGTGCATGGCTCCCTTTGGCCGGCCGGTAGTCCCGGCGGTATAGATAATGGCGGCCAGATCGTCATCGTCCAGCCTGGCTATGTCAGTCTCTTCCGGACTCCCGTCGACGAGCTGTGGGTAGGAGTAGTAGCCTTCGGGCACAGGACCGCCCACCAGGATCACATTCCTCAGCGCCGGTGCGTTGGCCTGGCAGGACTCTATCCGGGGCAGGAAGTCCGAACTGCTTATCAGCGTTTCGGCTCCACAATCCCGGTGGATGAAAGCGCTCTCTTCCGCACCGATCAAGTGGTTCACCGGGACCACGGTGGCCCCGATCCTCCAGATGGCCCCGAAGCTCTGAAAGACCTCGGGGCAGTTGGGCATCTGGATGAGCACCCTGTCGCCGCGCTTGACGTTGAGGTTCCGAAGAGCGCCGGCCAGCCTTTTGGACGTGTGCTCCATCTCCAGATTGGTGATCTCCCGTCCCTCGAATACTGCGGAAACGTATTCGCCGGAATCCCTGATCTTGGCTTCGGCCAATTCTACAAGGTTCATGCTATCACCAGCCCGCCAGCGGTGCTGTCCGCCTAGCGGCCGTTCCCCCTTGGCTCAAACCTTGTGATGGTGCTCGAAAAGGCAACAAAGGCTAGACTGGCACGGCTATGTTAGCACAGCCGCCCTCACGCGCTGTCAAGCGCGCTGTCTGTCGGATTCGTCCTTAGTAGGGCAGGCCTAATGCCTGAAGTGCCGGATGCCGGTGAAGACCATGGCGATGTTGTGCTCGTTGGCGGCCTTGATGACCTCTTGGTCTCTCACCGAGCCACCGGGCTGGATCACAGCGGTGACGCCGCCCTTGGCGGCCAGCTCCAGCCCATCGGGGAAGGGGAAGAAGGCATCCGATCCGAGGACACTGCCCTTGGAGCGGTCACCGGCCCTTTCCAGCGCCAGTTGCACGCTGACCACGCGGCTGGGCTGCCCGGCGCCCATGCCCAGGAGGGTTTTGTCCTTGGTCAGGACGATGGCGTTGGACTTGATGACCTTGACCGCCTGCCAGGCAAAGAACAGTTCCTCACGTTCCTGCGGCGTGGGCTCGCGGCTGGTCACCGTTTTCGGGGCGAGTTCCTTCTCGGTGATGTAGTCCGGAGTCTGAGCCAGCAGACCGCCCCGTACTCGCCGGAAGTCCATGTAGCGCAGTTCGCCCTTGGTGGGCACAAGGTCCACACCCAGGGCAATGATCCGGAGGTCCTTCTTGCGCTTGAGCAGTGCCAGGGCCTCATCGGTGTACTTCGGGGCGATGATGGCATCGTAGTGCGTCTTGTAGATTTCTTCGGCGGTGGCCATGTCGATGGTGCGGTTGGAGGCCACCACACCGCCGAAGGCGGCCAGTGGGTCGCCGGCCAGCGCCCGGCGGTAAGCTTCGGCCAGGTCATTGTTGCTGCACAGGCCACAGGGGTTATTGTGTTTGATGATGGCCACGGTCGGCAGCGGGAAGTCCATCACTGCATTCACGGCCGACTCCAGGTCCAGGATGTTGTTGAACGACAGCTCCTTGCCGCCGAACTGGGAGGCCGAGACGAGGCTGGGCCCGGACTTCTTGGGCGTCTCTTCCTCGTAGAAGGCCGCCTGCTGATGCGGGTTCTCTCCATAGCTGAGATTGGCGCGCTTCTTCAGGGCGATGGTCATCACATCAGGGAAGCCCTTCTCTTCACCCCGGAGATACTGGGCAATGGCTGTGTCATAGTAGGCGACGTGCTGGAAAGCCTTCTGCGCTAGTTTTCGCCGCAGTTCCAGGCCGACCTGGCCTTTGCCTAGCTCCTCAAGGATCGAGCCGTAATCGGCGGGGTCTACCACCACGAGGACATCGGGGAAGTTCTTGGCGGCGGCCCGGATCATGGTCGGGCCGCCGATGTCGATGTTCTCCAGCGCGTCTTCCAGGGTGACGCCTTCCTTGGCAATCGTTTGGATGAAGGGGTAAAGGTTGACCACCACCATGTCGATGGTGCCTATGCCCTTCTCCGCCAGTTGCTCCATGTGGCCCTTGACATTGCGCTTAGCCAGGATGCCACCATGGACTGCCGGGTGCAGTGTTTTCACCCGCCCGTCGAGAATCTCCGGGAAGTGGGTGATATCGGAAACGCTGTGCACCGGCACGCCAGCTTTCTTTAAGGCATCCTTGGTGCCGCCGGTGCTGAAGATCTCGATATTCAACTTGGTCAGGCCTTTGGCGAAATCGACCAGCCCGGCCTTGTCGGAAACGCTCAGAATAGCTCGCATGTTGTCTCTCCTCTCCAAGAATTAGTGGATCCCCGATTGAGCCTGATCAACCCCTTTGACCCCCCACTCTTGGGGGATGGTTATTGGATTGGGGGACAACCCCAATCCCTCGGCAGCATCCTGCTGCACCTGTTCTGCCATTCTTCGGAGGGCCACGCTTCGTCGTGGCCGCGGAACCCAGCATCGGTAGCTGTCGGGTCGACGACCCGACGCCGGTCATGCCACATACATCGGCATTCATGTCAGAGGGGTCTCCTCATCGCTCGTTTTCAACCCCCTGGCCCCCGCTCTTGGGGGATGGTTAGTGGATTGGGGAACACCCCCAATCCCCGGCAAAGGGGCTCTGCCCCTCTGCACACCCCATATGCTGTCATTCCCGCGGAAGAGTGAATCAGGGCAAGGAGCCAACAGAAGACTCCTACACTCGTCTATCTTCAGTCTATGAGTACCCTTATCCGGCCCTTCTGCTTGATCACTTCACCAACGGGCTTGGCTTCCGGCATCGACTTCTTGAGTCGGCTGACGTCCTCCGGAGAGCAGACTATGGCCATGCCCACTCCCATATTGAAGACGCGGTACATCTCGGCTTCGGCGATTTTTCCTTGCCGTTGAATGAGCGAGAAGATCGCTGGGATGGACCACGATCCCTTGTCGAAGTGGGCCCCCAGACCCGGCGGCAGCACGCGGGGCACGTTGCCTTCGAATCCGCCGCCGGTGATGTGAGCCAGGCCCTTCACCCATCGCAGCACAGGCTTGATCTCGTTGAAGTAGCATCGATGAGGTTCGAGTAGTGCCTCTCCTAAAGTACGCCCGAGTTCCGGATAACGCTTTTTCAAAGTGGCAGGCTCCACACCAAAGACTTTCCGCGCCAGGGAGTAGCCGTTGGTATGTAAGCCGCTGGACGGCAGCGCCAGTATGGCATCCTCTTCCCGTATCCGACTCTGATCGAGGCGTCTGCTCTTCTCCACCACGCCGACAATGAATCCCGCCAGGTCGTAATCATCCCGAGCGTACATGCCCGGCATCTCGGCGGTCTCGCCCCCTATCAGAGCGCAGTTCACTTCGCGGCAGGCCTTGGCCAGCCCCTTCACAATGGCCTCCACAGTCTCCGGGACCATCTTGCCCAAAGCGATGTAGTCCAGGAAGAAGAGGGGTTCGGCGCCGCAGGTGAGGATATCGTTGACACAGTGGTTGACCAGGTCGATGCCCACGGTGTCATGCTTCCCCAGGACGGAGGCGATCTTCAGCTTGGTGCCCACGCCGTCGGTGCTGGAGACCAGGACCGGTTCCCGATAACCCTTGATCTCGAAAAACCCGCCGAAGAATCCGATGTCGCTCAGCACTTCTGGCCGCAAAGTAGAGCGGGCGTGCTTCTTGATCAGTTCCTTGGCTCGATTGGCCGCACCAATGTCGACGCCGGCGGCGGCATACGTCTGCCTGGTCTTTCTCACTTCTCTAACCGGGAGCCTCCCTTTCAAGCGGTCGCCGATCGTTTGATGCTGCGAGATGTGCTTGGCTGATTGAACATGGATGCTGGTTCCGTACGACAATGGCGGTCAATGCGCAGTTCTCTCAGAGTTCCCTACTTCGAGTGGACTGTCTCTGTGGGCAACGCCTCCAACGCCAGCTTGTCCATTTCAAGCTGAACCGGGATGGGATAGTCGCCGGTGAGGCAGGCCAGGCAGAGGCTGTTGTTGGGCAGAGCCACCGCCTTGATCAGCCCCTCCAGGCTGAGATAGCCCAACGAGTCGGCGTTGATGAACTCTCTGATCTCAGGGATGGTCTTGCGGGCGGCGATGAGTTCCCAACGCGTGGCCATGTCCACACCGAAGAAGCACGGATAGGAGATGGGTGGAGCGCACACGCGCATGTGTACTTCCTTGGCACCAGCTTTCTTGAGCAGGCTGATCACGCGAGGCGTGGTGGTGCCCCTTACGATGCTGTCATCTACCAGCACCAATCGCTTGCCGGCTATTATCTCCCTCAACGGGTTGAACTTGAGGCCAACGCCCAGTTCCCTAATTCGCTGGTCTGGTTGAATAAAAGTGCGCCCCACGTAGCGGTTCTTGAGCAGCCCTTCGGCAAAGGGTATGCCGGATTCCTTGGAATAGGCAATTGCCGCTACAGTGGCTGAGTCAGGAACGCCAATGACCAGGTCGGCGTCCACCGGGTACTCCTGGGCCAGCCCCCGCCCCATGGCCTCCCGGGCACGATAGAGCAGCCGACCTCCTATAGTACTGTCTGGTCGGGCGAAGTAGATGTATTCAAAAACGCACAGTGCTTGCGTCTGGGGCGTGACTGCCTGGAAACCCCGAGGGCCGCTGGCGTCGATGGTCACCACCTCCCCAGCGTTGACCTCTCGGATCATGTTGCTGCCAATGTGGTCCAGGGCGCAGCTCTCCGACGCCAGCACCCAGCCGTTGTCTATCTGGCCCAGACACAGCGGGCGCACACCCATGGGGTCGCGGACTCCCAGCAGTGTCTTGTCGTTGAGCAGGACCAGCGAATAGGCACCCTGCAGCCGCTTCATGGCGTTGCTTATCTTCTCCTCCAGACTACCCCCTGGCGAAGATACAATGAGATTGGCGATGACTTCGGAGTCCGTGGTCGTAGCAAAGCGGTAGCCCTTCTCCTCCAGCTCCTGACGCAGCGGCACGGCATTGATGATGTTTCCGTTGTGGGCTAGAGCCAACTTGCCTTCAGGCCCCTCCACCACGATGGGCTGAGCGTTTGCCAAGCGGCTGGAGCCTGCCGTGGAGTAGCGGTTGTGTCCGATAGCGAAGGTTCCCGGCAGACGGCTCAAAGCAGGCTCGTCGAAGACGTGGGATACCAGGCCCATGCCGGTGTGAAGAAAGATACCGTTGCCGCTGGTGGTGGCGATGCCACTACTCTCCTGGCCCCGGTGCTGGAGGGCGAACAAGGCAAAAAATGCGAGCCTTGCCACGTCCTCCTTGGGCGCATACACCCCGAAGATGCCGCAGGACTCGTGCAAGCTCACCCTCTTATTTCCTTGCCCCTAATCGCATTCTACACCCTGTCTCTGCGACGGGTCAATTCACGTTGGCTCCAACATGGCCCAAATTGACACCAGTTCGTTACGGGATATGAGAACCTTCATCTCTCTGAGTTGAATGCTCTTTGCGACTTGGCTGATACTTGTCTGGTTGCCGTGTCCGCCAGATGGAGATGGGCGTCATGTACTGCCGCAGAACAGCACTCCCCGTCGTGCAATTGTGTGATGTCACTAGTGCCACCACCAATCCACACATGGAGATACCACAATGAGCTGTTCACGATGCCATGGAGAGTCCCGCCGGGGCACAAGCAATCGATGAGGTAGCGAATGAGAACGTCCTTGCCAGCTTGGCATTCCGACGCGGTGACCGGCTTCGCCCGATGGTTGACGCCACGCAGCCCAACATGCTATTGTCCAAGGCGATTGGCGGCCAGAGGGCTTCATATTTGACTCTCCAAATCTAAGGAATGCAGAGACGCTAACAACACTGAAACCTCATAAGTAGAGAGATATCTCAAGAACCAGCAAGGAGGTGTGGTCATGGCAGAAAGGAAGACTCGTGCTGACAAGGGGCTGTCTAAGCGTCTGTCCAAGCCCGAAAGGCAAACCATAGTGGAAGTGAGGCAGCAAGTCCACAAGGCTTCCAAGAGAAGCTAGCACTCCGAACGCGGGGTGAAGGCGACAATACCTCATGCACGAGTTGAAAGCCTCTGCTTGTCCGAGGGTGCTCCAAGTGGGAAGGGAGGCCTCAGATGGATGATCGTGAAGCACGTTATGCAGGTCATCCCCCTGCCTGTACTTGCGCCATGTGCGGAAGAAGGCGATCTGCTGGTGTCTCTTATGGGATGAGGGTGAGTGGCTGCCCAGTCTGTGGTGGTTCAAAGAACTTCCGGTTTCATCACGGTCAGTACTGGGACGTCTTTGTGGGGTACAACGGAAGGACAGTGGAGCCTGAGGTCAGGGCAAGAATAGGCGAGGGGAACAGATTTCGCTGTAGGGGTTGTGATGGAATCGTAGCTAGGCACGAGATTGATGATTCAAGCTTGACTCCTGACGTTCACGAGCACGACTCTCTGCCTAAGGCGAAGGATGAGATTCACGAACACTGGGAGAGGCAAAGAGAGACGAGTAGATTGGGTCAGGGAAGAAGAACCGAGCGGCAAACAAAGTATCTTGCGCTGTTCGTGCTCACCGCTGTTGTGATCGCTGCGATTGTGATCTACTTGGCCACTCGATAGTGGGGTTGTGGTTCCCCTGATGGTCAGTACGGGGCTTCAAGGCTGCCGAAGGTAGCGGCGACCTCACCGAGGGCAGGCCTGGACGACATCACAATCTCAGCCCAGCGGGCGGACAGCACCCGCCGGCGGCCTTCGACTATACCATTCATGCACAGTAATTGGCTGCCGAGATAACATGCAGGAGGCCAGCATGAGGTACTTCTTCATAGTTTTTGGCGAGGAACACGCCAACCAACATCCTGTTGAAGGCGGACTATATCCCCATCACAAAGGCCACATTGGCGGCTCTCTCATCAGACCTGGACACGTGGCGCTTCTGTATTGTGGTGAGAGCTACCTAGCCCACTCTAAGGAAGCACCGGGGATTGGGGTAGTCCTTCAAGTCAACACTGGGGGCACTCAAGAGAACATCTGCTACCAATACTTTCCCCTCGACCATCCGATAGACTGGGATACTGTTCTGGCTACGATCAACCCGCGCCAGCCGCTCGGCTTCATTGGGAATTGGTTGCAGGAAACCGACGGGAATTCCTTCAGGAATGCACTGGTGGGCCGACAGATTGACTGGCCCTAGCACCACGCAGGAAGAGATGTCAACTTCAAGTCTCCTTCTCCCTTTGTCCTATTTTGCTACCACACTAGAAGAGTGGGCCAAGCGCGTGTGCGCATACATCGCACACCAACGTACTCCGAAATGGTGGTACCGATGAGGGACGCTTTTCAATGTGCCCGGCGTGTCTCTCTCGTCCGTCCACAAGACAGACGTTGCCTCAAATTGACATATTAAACGCCAGAATGCTAGCATTGAGAACAATTCATAACTAACGGAGGCAGAATGGGTTATAAGTACGTCAAGTATGAGAAAGAGGGCGAGATCGCTACGATCACGTTCAACAAGCCCGACAAGATGAACTCCTACGTCATTATCTCCGTGGGAGAGGACTTCAAGGAAGTGTTGGACGCTATCACCAGGGCGGAAGAGGACGATGAGGTCAAGGTCATCATCTTCAAGGGTGCGGGGCGCTGCTTCTCTGCCGGCCAGGACCTGAGCAAGGTGGGGTTTGTCTATGGCTTCGGCACGAAGAAGGATGATCCGCGTCCCAGCCAGAGAATCAGACTGAAGATGGACAAGATGGGCATCAGCGAGGGGTACAAGAGGTTCTTCTTCTGTTCCAAGTTGACCATAGCCCAGGTTCATGGTTATGCACTGGAAGCCGGCCTGATGATCGCCATGCTTTGCGACTTCTTTATCTGCTCCGACGACTGCAAGATGGGCTTCCCCGGCCAGAGGATCGGGTTTGCCGGCGGCGGCGAGCATACGTTCGGGCATCTGATGATGACGGTCGGTATGAGGCGGGCTCTCGACCTCTATATCTCCGGCCGGCAGATCGACGGAAAGGAAGCGGAGCGCATCGGGTTGGCTGGCAAGTCAGTCCCGGCGGATCAACTGGAGGCTGAGGTCAAGAAACTGGCCAAGGAACTGTGCCTCATGCCGCGCGATGGTATCGCCATCGGCAAGGCCTGCCGCCACCTCTTCTACGATCGCATGGGTCTGACGGACTCCTTCACGTATGCCTACATCACCCATACCATGTTCACCAATGTGAAGCACGAGCCCGGCGAGTTCAACTTCTTCCGCGAGAGAAGGGAGAAGGGCGCCAAGGCTGCCTTCCACGAGAAGGATGAGATTCGCGAACAGGTGACGAAGAAGGGCAAGACGACCAAGAAATCCAAGTAAGCCGGGCTTACGATATCCGGAGAACAACGGACGGGGCAGGGTGAGAACCCTGCCCCGTTGGCATTCTCGAGAAGTCAGTGCCTTTGACTAAGGGAGACAGATTGGTGCGACGAGAAAACTGGGAGCTGGCGTGACCGCGGTTCTCTAGATCGCTCCCTTGAGCTTGGCGTAGGTTGAAGTGAGCCCTTCGGGAAGCACCCTGGTATCGGCCACCACAGGCATGAAATTGGTGTCCCCGGACCAGCGAGGCACAACATGCGTGTGAGCATGGCTATCTATCCCGGCTCCGGCTATCTTCCCGAGGTTGATGCCGATGTTGAAGCCGGCGGGTTCGAGGACGCTCCGCAGTGCCTTGGTACATCTCCTGACGATGACGAAATGGTCCAACAACTCCTCATCGGTCATGTCTTCCAGGGTGGCGACGTGGCGGTAGGGTGCCACCATAAGATGCCCTGGATTGTAGGGGTACTTGTTCAGGATCACGAAGTTAAGGCTGCCGCGATGGAGAATGAGGTTGCACTCATCATCATTCTCCGCAGGCTTCTGACAAAGGATGCAATCGCTGGGCTTCTCGGTGAGGATGAACTCCATGCGCCACGGCGCCCACATATGTTCCATGTGCTCTCCCGACGTGTATTGTAGCTTCGTGCAGGCTGATAGTCAAAGAGGACTGCGGATTTGATTTCGAACGGCGCGCTGCCTAGAATAGACTCATCGAGTCGGTTCTGATGGTGTGATCACGCTATGTCCAAGGAAGTAGAGCGCCGGCCGGGTTGGCTGGACAAAGCGAAAGTGCGAGTCAAGAAGTCGCTGGGGATGAAGGTCATTTTGTGCGATAGCTGTAAGTGGGACTGGCGTGGCGCTTGCCATCATCCCGAGCGGCCCAATGCCACCTGGTGCCCCGACCATGAGAAACGGGGAACGTAGTTGGCCCGGTTTCTGAATGCGGGCGGATCGCGTTGGGAGTGCCGATCGGCACATTGGCCCCGATTCCTGTGTAGGCTTCGGTCGGGTGAATCCGGATCTCTCAGATCTGGTGTACTGACCGGCTCACCATATCACATCAACAGTGGATGACAGCAACAACGCCGGGGCATGGCGACTTGTTTGATCAAACCAGAATAGTGCTGAAGGAGGATAAGCGACAATGGACGCCAGACAGCCAGTGATTGTGAGTGCAGTTAGAACAGCCATTGGGTCCTTCGGGGGAGTCCTAAAGGATGCGACGGCTGTTGACCTGGGCCGGACCGTGATCAAGGAGTCATTGAAGAGGGCAGGAGTCAGGCCTGTTGCCCCCGAATACGCCAAGGAGATCAGGCCCAGTATCTCGAAGAACGTGGAGAAGAGCGAGATCGAGGCCAAGCACATGGACTGGGACCAGGCTTTGCGGCCCGTGTACATAGACGAAGTGATCATGGGCAATGTCCTGCAGGCAGGTCTGGGGCAGCATACCGGCAGACAGGCGAGTATCAAGGCGGGCGTCCCACAAGAGACCACTGTCTTCACTATCAACAAGCTCTGTGCCTCGGGCATGAAGGCGGTGGCTCTGGCAGCTCAAGCCATCAGGGCCGGAGACGCCGACGCCATCGTGGCCGGGGGCATGGAAAGCATGACCAATGTCCCGTATGCTCTGCCCAAGGCGCGGTGGGGATACCGTATGGATGTGACTGGCAAGGGCGAAGTCCTCGATCTGATGGTCTTCGACGGGTTGTGGGAAATACTCTATGACTACCACATGGGCGTCACGGCGGAGAACATTGCCAAGGACTACAACATCTCCCGCCGGGAGCAGGACGAGGTCGGTGCGGAGAGCCATCACCGGGCGATGAAGGCCATCAAGACTGGAATCTTCAAGCAGGAGATCGTGCCTGTTCAGATTGCCCAGAAGAAGGGACCGCCGCAGGCAGTCGATACGGACGAAAGGCCCATGGACACTGACGTCGAGAAGATGGGGAAGCTGGGCGCGGCCTTCGTCAAGGGTGGCACGGTGACCGCCGGCAATGCATCAGGCATCAACGACGGCGCAGCCGCACTGCTCATAACTTCCAGAGAATTCGCCGAGAAGAACGGCTTGAAGATCAGGGGTTCGATCAAGGGCTACGCCTCCGGCGGTGTGGACCCCAAGTACATGGGGCTGGGGCCTATACCGGCTACCCGCAAGCTGCTGAAGAAAACGGGCTACACGATAAAGGACATGGAAGTGATCGAACTCAACGAGGCCTTTGCCTCTCAGGCCATCGCCTGCGTGAAGGAACTGGGCCTGCCGCGCTACGGCGAAAGCAAGGACTTCTGCGATCCGGGGTGCGACAGAGTCAACCCGCATGGTTCCGGAATATCGCTGGGGCATCCGTTGGGCTGCACCGGCGCCAGAATAGTGGTAACGCTTCTGCACGAGATGGAGCGAAGGGATGCTCATCGTGGCCTGGCCACCCTCTGTATTGGTGGGGGGCAGGGCATGGCCATGATCATCGAGCGGTAGTGGGCATTGGCCGAGGCGGCCATTCTGGTTCGCGAGCGACGCCATCCTTGGTGAGGGGTTGCTGGTTGAGACAGCTCAGATTTCCATTTGGGCTGTCCGCGAGGAGGGTGATCCATGAGTCTTCCTGATGTCAACTACACCGTTCATCGCAGCGAAGTCAAAACAGGGCTGTCTCTGGCCTACATCCGTGAAGGGGTCGGAGGCTATCCTCTGCTGCTCGTTCACGGTTTCCCGGAGACCAGGCGCATCTGGCACCGGAACATCGGGCCACTCGCCGGCGCTGGATTTGAAGTAATCGTGCCGGATCTGAGGGGGTTCAGGGAATCCGATCTATCGGCGGATGGTTTCTACGATCCGGCGGCGTATGCTAAGGACCTCTACACGCTGGTGCACGATGTGCTGGGCCATTCCCGATGCTCAATTGTGGGAGGCGACGTTGGTGGTGTCGTGGCCCCTCACATGGCGCTGGCCTACGAAGGTTTCGTGGAGCGACTGTGTATCTTCAACACCATTCCACCCATGCTCAACGAAGCCTACGCCGAGGCAGGCATCGCGGAGGATGAACCGGTGGAGCGGCGGTCGGTCATGGACTACTTCGTCCGCCAGGGCACCGACGGTGACGGTCTGGCGGCGGAGATGAACACGCCGGAGAGGAGGCGCAGCTACATTGCTGCCTTCTACAGCCACCGACTCTGGCACGGCCACTATGAGTTCAGCTGAGAGGAGATCGATTTCTTCACGGAACCGTTCGCCGATGCACAGAAGTTCCGGGCCAGCTACGGTCTCTATGAGTGCAACTTCGGCAAGCGTCCACTGTCAGACATGGTGCGTTTCTTTGAGCCGGTGCCGACGCCGACGCTGATTCTGTACGGCCCGGAGGATCCCATATTCGATGAACGTTTCATGGGGTGCTGTGAGATTGCCTATCCTGACCACGCCGGGCCCTTTGTGGTGCCGGTCATTTCCTGCAGTGGGAGAAGGCTGAGCTCCTGAACGATTCTCTACGCCACTTCCTGCGGGACCGAATTCGACGGTGAGCTGAGTCTTCCAACGTGTGTGCAGCCGAGGCCAAGAGAGGCCTGAACCGCGGCGAACTCATACAGCCTGCAGCCGTTGACATGACTGAGGGAACTATTGCTCTCAGCTTGAAAGCACAGGAAAAGGGCAGCGGACATCTCCGTCCGCTACCCCACGTCGTCAATTGCATGAGTGATGGAATCGTGAGTGATTCCCGCTACTTGACCTATGATGGGAGTGTGGGCCAATTGAACTGGCAGTCGGCGCCTATAGTCAATGCAGCTATGATGGCCAACACCAACAGCGGAAGAGCGATTCTGACCAGCTTCTTGTACACTCAACCCTCCTTCTAACTCATACAGTATGGTTCGATATCATACTAATGGTTGGCACAGTCGTCAAGACCCCCTGGGAGCTATTTACATTACATATTCGTGACATTTGTATGCAGTAGAGCCGGGCAGGCAAGACCTCCGGGGTGGCACGGCCGAGCAAAAGAGGGCGAGGCAGGAAAGCGGCGGATTCCACCTCGGATCCGCCGCTCTTCGCTTGTCTAGTAGCTCCAGCGCTAGGACCTACTTGTACTCGTAGAACCCCTTGCCGGTCTTTCGTCCCAGTTGCCCAGCCGTGACCATCTTCTTGAGAATGACCGGTGGAGCAAACAAGGGGTCGTTCAGCTCCTCGTACATCGAAACCATTATGTAGTAAATGGTGTCCAGGCCGATGAAGTCCGCCAACTCCAGGGGGCCCATCGGATGGTTGAACCCCAGTCTCATGGCCTTGTCAATGTCCTCCCTGGTGGCCAGGCCCTGCTCGTAGCAGCGGAAGACATAGACCAGGTAAGCCATGCCGAGGCGATTGGCGAGGAAGCCGGGAGTATCTTTGCAGAGAACGGGCTGCTTGCCGAGAGATTTGCAGAAAGCCTCCCCGGCCTTAACAACGTCGTCCGAAGTGACCAGGGTCTTCACTATCTCCACCAGTTGCATCACCGGCACCGGGCTGAAGAAGTGCATCCCCATGACCTGGGCCGGTCTCTTGGTGACGATGGCCATGTCCAGAATCGAAAGGCAGGACGTGTTGGTGGCCAGGATGGTGCTTGGCAGACAAATCTTGTCCAGGCTGGCGAATATCTTCTTCTTCTCGGCCATGTTCTCAATGGCCGCTTCTATCACAATGTCACGATCGCGGAAGTCTTCCATATTGAGGGTGCCCTTGATGCGTGCTGCGATGGCATCCTTCTCTTGCTCTGTCAGCCTGCCCTTCTTAACCCCGCGCTCCAGGGATGTTCTGATGCTCCCGATACCCTTGTCCAGGAACTCCTGCTTGACTTCCAATGTCACGACGTCGTAGCCAGCTCTGGCGCAGACCTCGGTTATGCCTCCACCCATCAAGCCGCAGCCGACGATGCCGACCTTCTTGATTTCCATATCACTCCCTTCTATCACGTTGTAACTGTTGACTCTCCGTCACCCACAAGACGGAGCCGGGGCAGGTTGTCTCGAGACTCTCTTTCAACCCCCCGGTCCCCACTCTTGGGGGGCAATAGAGGATCTGGGGACACCCCAGGCCCCGGCAGGGACTCGTCCCTGCACCCTCCTCATGTCATTCCCGCGGAGGGGGGAATCCAGGGAAGCAGCCATAAGCTGTTGTGTGGTCCTCTTTCAACCCCCTGGCCCCCAATCTTGGGGGGAGAATAAGGAATTGGGGGGCACCCCCAAACCCTCGGCAGGAGATACTCTGCACCTCTTTCTGGACAGCCTCCCAACCCCAGGCAGGGACTTGTCTCTGCACACCCTTGCGGGATGGAACGGTCCCCTCTCCCTCGGAACTGGAGAGGGCTATGGTGAGGGTGAAATGACACCCTCAGACTCCCGGTGGGAAGCATCACGCACCTCTTTTGAGATGGCCACCAAGTCCCTTGCACCCTACTGAGACAGTCTCGGACGGGTTACTTGCCTTTGATGTTCGGTTTTCTCTTCTCGAAGAAAGCGGCCTTGGCTTCCAGGTGATCTTCGGTGACCGTGCAGATATCCATGAGCTTGGTCTCCAGCCGGAGGCCCTCTTCCAGTGTCATGTCGATTCCCTTAGTCATGGCCTCCTTGGCGGATCTCACGGCTATCGGGGGTATCTCGCAGAGCCGCTGGGCCCACTGCTCGGCGGTGGGCATGAGCTGGTCTGCCGGAACAACCTTGTTTATCAGACCAAGGCGATAGGCCTCTTGAGCGTCGATGCGCTCTCCCATGAGAACCATCTCGTTGGCCTTCGCTCTCCCGATAACCCGTGGCAATCTCTGCGTACCTCCCCACCCCGGGATGATGCCCAGGGTCACTTCCGGGAAGCCAAAAGTGGCGTTCTCAGAGGCGATCCTCAAGTCACAGCCCAGCGCCACTTCCAGCCCGCCGCCGAGAGCATGTCCGTTGATGGCGGCAATGGTCGGCTTCCACAGTTCCAGTCCGCGGAACAGCGTGGGTGGCACCCGCCACCATTCGTTGCGGATCTCTCCCAGCACTGGCAGCATCTCGCCGATGTCAGCCCCAACGCAGAACGCGCGGCTGCCGGTGGCGGTGATAATGGCTACCCAAACCTCCTTGTCGTCTCTGAAACTGACCAGAGCATTGCTCATTTCCTGAAACGTCTGCGGATCAATAGCGTTCAGTGCGCGAGGACGATCTATGGTCATGTAAGCGATCCTGCCTCGCTTCTCGTACAGGAATCCCATCTTGAGTCCTCCTTCTGTTCAATATGGAATCAGCCGCAAGTTGCTGGTCCGGCGCAAGCTACGTCAACGGAACAGATCGACGGGGCGGTACTGCGATAGACAAGGATCAGGCCTTCGCCTTCGGAGTATCGGCGACGAAGCTGTGGCGCAGAGCACGCAGAGTGACCTCGCCGTCCAGTTTCGCCTGCCTGGCATAGGTCTTCACAATCTGCCAGAACCCTTGCCTCGTGAGCCTCTGGCCCAGCCTGTTGAGAAACAGTGCCCTTTCGGCCTTGTGGTGCACCAGTTGCGGTCGGGACTCGTCCAGGTACTTCCTCAACGTTGGCACATGTCGGAGGCTGACGGTGGCATTCCGCGCCTTGGAACTTCTGACCGTAAAAGAGACTGAGCCTCCGTCAAGGTTTACGTCATCGACATTCAGCGACATCATGTCGCTGATGCGCATGCCGCTGGCGTACAGCAATTCCAGCATGGCCTTGTCTCGCCTCGCTTCCGGCGTGGCATACTTGTCGGGCTGCCGGAGCAAATCGCGCACCAAACCGTCTGAAAGCCGCTGGGGCGTATTCTTCATAACCCTGGGCGAGCTGATATTCTCGATGGGGGCGGTGGGGATGGCCCCAGACTTCTCCAGGAACTTGAACAGCGTCTTGGCCGACGCTGTCTTGCGGGCGACGGTTGTCAGGGCATAGCCTCTGCTCTTCAAGTCCGTGACATATCCCAGCACTAGGTCCTGGTTCACGTCTGGCCATCTCTGGGTGCCCTTCTCCTGGAAGAAGTCGGCCATCTGGAAGAGATCGTTCCTGTAGGCGACAACGGTGTTGCCCGAAAACTTCTTTTCTGTGGACAACTGACGCAGGAAGGCCTCGATTTGTTGTCTCATTGCGGTCTCCTAATGAAGCTAGTAGGCCCGAGAACACAACTATTCTAGACATAAAGGAATAGCATAGTCAATGTCCTGCGTGTAAAATCTGTCTTGTGAACATGGAAGCAACCCGTCTCGAGCAGCAACTGGAGGCTCTCCCCGCACGGCCAGGTGTATATCTGCTCAAGGGTACCGGTGACAACATCCTTTACGTGGGGAAAGCTGCCAGCCTGCGCCATCGAGTCGCCTCGTATTTTGGCGCCGCAAGAGACCTGCCCCCGAAGACGCTGAGAATGATGGAGCGGGTGGCGGATCTGGACTACTACGTGACAGACTCCGAGCAGGAGGCTATTCTCCTGGAATGCATCCTGATCAAAGAGCATCGCCCGCACTACAACGTGCGGCTGAAGGATGACAAGACCTATCCCTATCTCAAGTTGACGGTCAACGAAGACTGGCCACGGGCGCATCTAACCAGACAGGTGGCCAAGGATGGCGCCAGATATTTCGGGCCGTTTGCCAGCGCCGGTTCGGTTCACACCACCATAGCATTGCTGGAGAAGCTCTTCCGTCTGCGGTCGTGCCGGAAGGCCATCGCCGGCGATGAGCGGCGGCCGTGCCTCGAGTATCACATCAGTCGCTGTTCCGGGCCGTGCATTGGTGCCGTGAGCCTGGAGGAGTATCGAGAGGCGGTCGATCAAGCCGTCCTGTTCCTGGAAGGCAGACAGGAGACGATATTGAAGGGACTGCGGGCCAGGATGGCGCGGGCGGCGGAAAGCCTGGAATATGAAAAGGCAGCTTTGATCCGCGACCAGATCAAAGCGGTGGAAGCGGTCGTTGAGAAGCAGAAGATCATGTCAGCGGACGGAGACATGGATGCGATGGCCTTCGTTCAGGAAGGCGACCAGGCCTTCGCGCTGGTCTTCCTTGTCCGGCAGGGCAGGCTGGTGGGCCGGGAATCCTTCGCCCTGACCGGGACACGAGACGAAGACCCATCGCGGATCATGACCAGCTTCGTGCAGCAATTCTACAGCACAGCCACACTCATACCGAGGCGAATCCTGCTGCAACATCCCCTTGAAGAAATGCCCGTCATCCGGAAGTGGCTGGAAGACAAGAGAGGCAAGAAGGTGGAGTTGCGGGTGCCCAGCAGGGGATCGGGCAAGGATCTGGTGGACATGGTAGCCGACAATGCTCGAGAGAGCATGGAGCAGTCTAGGATAAGATCGGTGGCTGACCCGGATGTCCTGATGGCGGCACTGGAAGAACTGCAGAAGGGGCTCTTGCTACCGGGGCTTCCGCAGAGAATCGAATGCTACGACATCTCTAACATACAGGGTACGTCCGCGGTAGGCAGCATGGTTGTCTTTGAAGGAGGCTTGCCCAAGAAGTCGCATTACCGTCGTTTCCAGATCAAGACAGTGGCCGGTGCCGATGACTATGCCATGATCCGGGAGGTGCTGCGGAGGCGGTTCAAAAGGGCGTCGACAGAGGATCGTGGCGAGAATGCGTGGACGGCTCTTCCGGACCTGGTGCTGATCGATGGAGGTAGAGGGCAACTCAATGCGGCACTCCGGGCCATGGAAGAGTCGGGTGTTGGTTCCATTGCCAGCGCTAGCATAGCGAAGGAGGAAGAGGCCATCTTCCTGCCGCAGTTGGACGAGCCCCTCAGGCTGCCGCGGGAATCGCCCGCCCTCCGTCTGCTGCAGAGGGCCAGGGACGAGGCCCACCGCTTTGCCCTGGGTTACTATCGAAAGGTGCATCGCCAGCGGACCTTTGCCTCCTCCTTGGATGGGATACCCGGTGTCGGTGCCAAGCGGAAGCGGGCCCTGATCAAGGAATTCGGCTCCGTGGCGGGGATAAGGCGGGCCACAGTAGAGGAGTTGAAGTCAGTGGAAGGTATGACTGAGGCTGTGGCGAAAAGGGTAAAGGACAGCCTTTGATCGATGGGCAGGGGCGTGTCAGCAGGGTGCAGGGACGAGTCCCTGCCGGGGGTTGGGGGTGTCACATTTCGAACTCCCTGGAGTCCCCCTTTGCCAAAGGGGGACTCCAGGGAGTTAGGCTACCCACTGGATTCCCGCCTGCGCGGGAATGACAGGACAGGTGCAGCAGGATGCTGCTGGGGGTTTTGGGGGTATCCCCCCAATTCAAAACTCCCCCCAAGAGTGGGGGAGAAGGGGGATTGAGGCGGCGATAGTTGCATTGTTGGCCCGTTTTGTGCTAAATTAGCCCTAAACACGGCTCGTGAGTAGAGTGGGTGTTAATCCCACTCTTTTTGGTTATTGGATAGTGTGAGCATGGCTGACGGTAGACGAAGAATTGAAGGGCGGGTGAGAACATGAAAACCGAGTTTGTTATTGCTCTTACCCAGCTGGCTGCCGAGAGAAACTTGCCGAAGGAAGTCATCCTCAGGACCATGGAGTCAGCCCTGGTCCCCATCTTCAAGAAGACCAGCTTCGCGCCGGATCAGGAGATATGGGTCAAGATCTCTTCGCAGACCGGCGAGGTAAAAGTCTTCGCCAGGAAGATCGTGGTGAAACGGCGCAAGGATCCTCGGCAGGAGATGCTGCTGTCCGAGGCCAGAAAGCACAAGCCGGAGGCTCAAGTCGGGGATGTTCTGGAAGTGGAGGCCACTCCGGAGGACGCCGGGCGTATCGCGGCCCAGACGGCCAAGCAGGTCATTCTGCAGAGGCTGCGCGAGGCCGAGCGCGATGCCATCTTTGGTGAGTATGCCGACAAAGAGGGAGACATCGTCAGCGGAGTGGTGCATGCCGTAGAAGTGAAGCACGTCTCCATCGACCTGGGCAAGGCAGAGGGCATCTTGCCCCAGGCTGAGCAGATGGCGGCGGATCACTACCGGATAGGGCAGCGACTCAAGCTGTATCTGATGAAGGTGATGCGGACCGCCAGAGGCACGCAGCTCATCCTGTCACGAACGCATCAGGGTCTCCTGCGCCGACTATTCGAATTAGAAGTTCCCGAGATATTCAACGGCACTGTGGAAATCAAAGCCGTGGCTCGCGAACCAGGCATCCGGAGCAAGGTCGCCGTAGCTGCTCGCCAGGAGGGCGTGGATGCGGTGGGCTCCTGCCTGGGTCTCCGCAGCATCAGGATCCAGAACATAACCAAGGAACTGGGCGGAGAGAAGATAGATGTCATTCAGTGGCATGCCGATCCGAACGTTTTCATAGGCAATGCGCTAAGTCCAGCGGCAACGACAAGCGTTGAGGTCAGCACCGAAGAAAAGACCGCCAGCGTGGTGGTGCCTGACAAGCAGCTCTCTCTGGCGATCGGCAAGGGGGGGCAGAATGCCCGCCTGGCGGCCAGGCTCACCGGCTGGCGAATTGACATAAAGAGCACTTCGATGGTCGAAGGTGCGGCGCCACCGAAGGTGGAAGAGGCACCCAAGGCTGAGGAGGCGGTGCTGGAGGAGGCCGTTGCGCCGCTAGCGCCGGAAGCCGTGGAGGCCACGGCCGAAGCTGCGGCGGCAGCACTTGAGCTGGCAGCAGCGACACCGGAGCCAACAGCAGTAACCGAAGAGAAGGTGGCAGCTCCTATGGAGGAGGCCAAGCCCATAGTGGTGCCGCGGAGGGCCAAACCGGAAGAAGCGGCCGAGGCCCCAGAGGAGGCCGCGCCGAAGACACTTACTTTTGAGGAGATACTCTCGCAGTTGGAGGCGATTCCGGAGCGTCGCGGCAGACCACGCTATACTACTGAAGAGAAGATGGGTATAGTCACTGACACGAAGCCCAAGAAGGGCAAGAAGGCCAGTCCGGCTGATGAAGAACCGGGAGTGAAGCCAAAAGTCAAGAAGGGAACAAAGCGACGCGTTACGATTGAGGACGAGGATCTTATTGGGGATGACGATCTTGCTGGGGACGACGATCTTGTCAAGGATGAAGGGCTTGAAGAAGGCGATTAATGCGGCGCAACCAGTGATTCTGAAGCATGTCCCGGAGCGGACCTGCATCGCCTGTCATGAGGTGAGGCCCAAGCGGGAGCTGGTGAGACTGGTCTACAGCCCCGAGGGCGTGGCCGAAGTGGACACTTCGGGCAGGAAACCGGGGAGGGGTGCTTATCTTTGCCAGTCACCGGAGTGCTGGCACAAGGGAGTGAACAAAGGGAAATTGGAGCATGCCTTGCGGGGCAGGATCAACGCGGAGAATCGGGCCAGGCTCATGAAGTTCGGGGCGGCAATTCGTGGCACTGAGGCCGCGACAACGCGGACGGGGGAAGTCAGGTAATGGCGAAGAGTGCTGCGAGCCAGGGTCCGCCTTCCAAGGGCGAACGCAAGATTGAACTTCCCGCCACAATGACGGTAAAACATCTGGCAGAAACGCTAGGTATCAGCGGCGTTGAGGTGATAAAGCAGTTGATGCAGAACGGCGTCATGGCCGGCATCAACCAGTCGATTGACTACGACACCGCGGCGATCATTGCCACAGATTTGGGCTATGAAGTCACCGAGAAGGCCGAAGCCGAGGCTGAGGCGGTCGCGTGTGACGAAGACAAGGACAATCTGCAGCCGCGCCCGCCGGTGGTAACGGTCATGGGGCACATCGACCATGGCAAGACCAAGCTTCTGGATGCTATTCGTCAGACGAATGTCGTGGCTTCTGAAGCCGGCGGTATTACACAGCATATCGGCGCCTACCAGGTAGAGACGCACGGACGCAGGATCACCTTCCTGGATACTCCGGGCCATGAAGCCTTCACGGCCATGCGGGCCAGGGGAGCCAAGGTGACCGACGTGGCCGTACTGGTGGTGGCGGCTGATGATGGGGTGATGCCGCAGACACTGGAGGCTGTGGATCACGCTAAGGCAGCCAGCGTGCCCATCGTGGTGGCGCTGAACAAGATCGACAAGCCCGGTGTGAATCTAGACCGGGTGAAACAGCAACTCGCCGAAGCTGGACTGGTGGTGGAGGAGTGGGGGGGCAATACCGTCTGCGTCCCGGTGTCGGCTAAGATGAAGAAGGGCATCACCGATCTACTGGAGAGCATTCTGGTGGTGGCGGAGATGCTGGAGTTGAAGGCCAATCCGGACTGTGCGGCCAGCGGCGTGGTCATCGAAGCGGGTTTGGACAAGACCAAGGGCCCCATGGCCACCGTTCTCGTGGAGAGAGGGACATTGAAGCCGGGCGACCCTCTGATCGTGGGTGAGACCTGGGGCAAAGTGAAGGCCATGTTCAATGATGCCGGAAAGCGAGTCAAGAAGGCCGAACCGGCTACGCCGGTCAAGATACTGGGTCTGAGCGGTGCCCCCCAGGCCGGCGATGCTTTCACAGTGGCCGCCAGCGAACGAGACGCACGGGCCATGGCGGAGAAACGGCAGTTGGAGAGACAACAGAAGATTGTCCGGCCGGTCAGGCCCGTCAAGCTGGATGATGTCTACGCCCAGATAAAGGCAGGGCAGGCCAAGGAACTCAACCTGATCCTGAAGACGGATGTCCAGGGAAGCATTGAGCCCATAAAGAATTCGATAGAGCGTCTGGAGGCGGAGGAGATAAAGGTCAGGATCATTCATACCGGCAGCGGCAACATCACCGAGGGCGATGTGCTGCTGGCGCTGGCCTCCAAGGGGGTCATCGTCGGATTCCACACCACTCCCACCGTGGGCGCCCAGCGTATGGCGGAAGCTGAGGGAGTGGATATTCGTTTCTACGATATCATCTACAACCTGATAGAGGACATAGAGAGGGCCTTGAAAGGCTTGAAGGAGCCCAAGTACGCCGAGGTAGTTGAAGGCAGAGCCGAGGTCAGGGCAGTGTTCGCCGCTGGCAAGAAGGAGAAAGCAGCGGGACTATTCGTCAGCGAAGGCAAGCTGCGGCGCGACTCCCTGGTAAGGGTTGTTCGCAAGGGTCAGGTAATTCATCAGTCCGCCATCGTCAGCCTGAGACGGTTCAAGGATGATGTCAAGGAAGTGGCTACCGGAACAGAGTGCGGCCTGGTGGTGGACGGATTCGCCGCTTTTGAACCCGGTGACATCATTGAGGCCTACCGGAGGGAGAAGGTTGGATGAGTCGGCGCACTGAGCGCTTGAATCATCTGCTCCGGCAAGAGATCACCGAGCTGCTCCAACGCGAGGCCAAGGACCCCAGGCTCTCTGCCATGGTGAGTGTGACTCACGTCTCCGTTTCCCCCGATCTGCATTATGCCAAGGTATTCATCAGCGTGCTGGGCACCGAAGAAGAGAAAAAGGGAGTGCTGGCGGGCCTCCACGCTGCCTCCGGTTTCCTTCGCCGGGAGCTGAGCAGCCGGCTGAGTATGCGCTACACACCGGAACTGAGCTTCTTCTATGACGACACTATGGAGCAAGCCGGCAAGGTTATCCAGTTGATCCAACAAGTCAGCGCTAGCGAAGCTGAGACGCAGGAATCGGGTGAGCATTGACGGAATCTTCAATGTCCTCAAGCCAGCCGGCAAAACCTCATTTGCCGTAGTCTCCCTGGTGCGGCGCTGGAGCGGAGAGCGTCGCGTCGGCCATGCCGGTACCCTTGATCCAGATGCCACGGGCGTGCTCGTCGTTTGTCTGGGCCAGGCGACCCGGATTGTCAAGTACCTGGCCGGGGCCGGCAAGACCTATCAGGCGGAGATCGAGCTGGGCGTGACTACCGACACGTACGACGCGGCCGGGAAGATAGTCGACAGGCGCGACCCTTCGTCCGTTACCGAGGAGCGGGTGCGTCAGGTGCTCAACTCGTTTCACGGCATTGTCGCGCAGGTCCCGCCTATGCACAGCGCCCTGCACCACAAGGGGAAACGCCTGTACCAGTTGGCGCGTGATGGAATCGAGGTTGACCGGAAGCCGCGCCAGGTGGAATTCTCGCGGCTGGAGCTTCTGGCCTGGCAGCCCCCGGTGGTCACGATCGAGGTGGACTGCAGCGGCGGCACTTACATAAGATCACTAGCTCAGGACATCGGAACGGCGTTGGGCTGCGGGGCGCACCTGAAGAAGCTGGTGCGGCTGAAGAGCGAGCCTTTCCGTATCGACGCCGCCGTGCCTCTGACAGTCCTGGAAGAAGCCTTTCGCCGGGGTGACTGGCAGGGCTATATGCATTCGATGGACGAAGTGCTGCTAAACTGGCCGGCGGCCATCCTGGACCAGGAAAGAGAGACTCTGGTCAGGAAAGGGGTGGACGTGGAGATGCACTTCTCCGGGGACACCGGGCCGGCGGGAAGTCACTGCCGGGCTTATTCCAGCGACGGGTATTTTCTAGCCGTTCTCAGCAAGACCGACGAAGGCCTCTGGCATCCGGAGAAGGTCTTTCACAGCGCCAGCTACGAAGTTGAGGATTTGCCGTCCCCGCCCTGCTGTTCCGGTTGAACCGGGCTAGGCGCCCTGGAAGCTACAACTTCTGAGAACAATCATTCCCGTTGCGCCTCCAGAACTCCGCTAGTGTGGGATTTCCAGGTAGATCCCGCCATAGGCATTGAGGTCATACCCCCAGCGTAGAGATGTCCATTCGCGCATGGCAGCCACGTAATAGACCGTGTACCCCTGGCCCTGCAGATCCTGAAGGTCATCAAGCGGCAACGCTTCTGAGTAGAGGACGTCACTTTCACGGTCCCAAAGACCTCCGCCTCCCTCTTCCCATCTGAAGACACTGTCGGGCTCGCCGTGAGAGGCCCTCTCATTTAAATAGTGCAACACTGCCAGGTGCCAATCAGCGACTACGACGGCATGGTTGAGATCGACATCAAGGATTCCCTGGACAAACGCCATCTCATCATCTCGATTCTTCAGGTCCCTGCCCACGATGCCGGCTCCAGTGCTGAATACAGGATAGCCTTGTGCACTCCTTGTCACGTTGAATGACACATATGAGCTCAGCAACAGGAAAGCACAGAGTATGACTAGAAGATCCCGCCTGACGATCTTGTTGAGCAGCACCAGCCCGAAAGGGACAGCAGGAATTAGGTATGATCCTTCTGTTGGGTGGTAGGCAAACATGACGGCGACCACCGCAACCGCTGACAGTAGAAACACAGCACATTTGTCTCCGGCAACCAGGCGTTGATAGAGCTGCCTCAATGACACCAAAACGAGAATGGCGGCAAGGGCTGCTGGGACCAAGCCGAAGCTATACACGATCATGTCCTGAATCTGGACCAGGCGACTCGCATTGCTCCAGTCATACTTCCCGTACGCGATCCCATGCCGGGCATACCACAGAACTACGTTGAATAGCGGAAGGAAGAAGAGCGCTGATACGGTAACTGAGGTTACAAGAAACCAGATTGCATTCCGCACCTTACGCCCTCCTGTCTCAGTCATGAGCAGATAGAGGAACGGAAGGATCAGGGCGGCTGAGGTTATTCTTGAGGCTACGGCCAGTCCCATCATCAAACCGGCGACGCCCCACTGGTGCCTGAGGGCAAAGAACCAGGTGAAGATAATGAACGTCAATGCCCACATGTAGTCCATGGTATTGGTGCTGTTGATCCATAGGATTGGCAGAAACGCATACGTGACCACCAGGAGACCCTTGTTTGGTACCTTGAGCCTCTTCAAGATCTTGGCGAACACGATGACAGAAGCCAGGGAAAGGATCATGGTGAGGATGTTGGTGGCTAGCCAGCCATGTTTGATGACCAGGGAATCGACGTACTCCGGCAGCGGATAGCCGGGTGCTCGAGAGGTGCTGTAGACATGTTCCGTTATCAGGTCATAGGAAGAGTTAGCCATCATCCAGGCATCGATGTCATCACCAAACCCGGAGTTCAAGAAAGGGATTCGTGATGCCAAGAAGGCCGCAACTAGAATGACCATGTGCGGCCACTGACCCCAATCGAGGTCCAAGAGAGACCTGACAAGGCGGTCTATTCGAGACATGAACTCGTTCCTTTCACTGTTGGGCAGAGCTGCATGCGAGAACGGTTATTGCCACGAAACAGAGCATTGCCAAATCAAATCGGGGTCCCGATATGAGCCTCGCCCATTCGGAAAGCTGACCTTGTCGTGTTGCCTGCATCGCGAGGTAATGGTACTCCAGCGCCACCTCGGACAGGGCAGCCCGGTGGACCCTCCTCCAGGATTGTATCACCCCGACCCTCAGCTTGGATACAAGGAGAAACAAGCTGAGGGTCTACCGCGGGGTGCTGGTGCGGCTGAGGAGAGAGACTCTGGTCAGGAAAGGGGTGGATGCGGAGCTGCACTTCTCTGGGGACACCGGGCCGGCGGGAAGTCACTGCCGGGCTTATTCCGCGACGGCCATTTTCTGGCGGTGCTCACCAAGACCGATGAAGGCCTCTGGCATCCGGGGAAGATCTTTCACAGCGCCAGCTACGAAGTGGAGGAACTGCCTCCCCCACCCTGCTGTTCCGGCTAGTCTCGGCAGGAGACCCTGAGGGTACGACTCGAACCGTCTTTGCCCCAAAAGGCGAGTTTGAAACTCGCCGCTACGCACCTCAAGGTGTGCAGAGGGGCGTAGCCCCTCTGCCGAGGGTTTGGGGGTGTCCCCCAATCCACTAACCGTCCCCCAAGAGTGGGGGCGGGGGGTTGATCTGCAACGGCTCCTCGAGTCGTCCGACAGGCGGAAACTCCACAATCGTGGTGGCTTTCCCGCGGGGATCGGTCCCAGGCAGCTTGCGCAAGCATTGGACTATCGCTTGGGGTGAACTGACCGGCGGCTCTTAGGCTGAACCGCGACATACAGATCGGCGTCGAGGGCCTCAGCCACTCTCTTGACGGTCGAAAGCGAAGGGAGAGAGCTGGCGCTCTCCAATCGAGCGATGGCTGGCTGTCTGGTGTGCACCCTCCTGGCAAGCTCTTCTTGAGTCAATCCCTTGGACAGCCGCAACCGGATCAAGTCACTGGCAAGCTTGTACTCCGGCTCCAGGGCCTCGTATTCCTTCCTGACAGCAGGATCCTTCATGAGTTGCTTCTTGTGTTCTTTCCAGTTCATGATCATCTCCTTCTCGTCAGGAATTCGGCCCGTCTATCTCTGGCCGTTCTCAAGTCTTGTTGAGGGATCGGCCCCGACTTCTTCATGAATCCGTGGAGGAGAATGAACACCCCTCCGGTGAACAAGAAGTAGATGACGCGGTATTGATTTGACCCGACCCTGGTTCGGAGTTCCCACATGTCTCCTTCCACATGCTTGGCATAGGGCATCCCCAGCTTGATCCCAAACTGCTGCAACAAGTCCAGTGTGCGGGCGATCTTGGCTTTCGATCTGGCGTCCAGAGAGTCTATGAACTCCTGGACGGGGCATCTGCCCTTTGCAGTCTCGAAGTACTCGATCTCCCACACGATGCCAGCCATTATAACAATATTGTTATATGGCGTCAATGTATCCAAGGTAAGATCTGCATGAGCTTGTCCAAAGAGGGCGCAGGGATTCGTCCCTGCCGGGGGTTTGTGGGTGGCCCCCAATTCTCATTTCTTCTCCCCCCAATAACCCGAAGGGCAGGGTTCCACGGGCTTTGCCCGTGGGGGAATGTAAAGGCGGCGATATGGTATGTTTAGGACATGGAAGCGAGAGTGTCTGGGCATGGAGTTTATTGGACGGAATACCA
>Ga0315280_10000658_pt1 | contig 63570 bp, 71 predicted proteins | sample YL17G06_40_MG_FD_203697 | JGI IMG/M metagenome (GOLD analysis project Ga0315280, IMG submission 203697) | Sediment microbial communities from Yellowstone Lake, YNP, Wyoming, USA - YL17G06_40 | ecosystem: Environmental > Aquatic > Freshwater > Lake > Sediment | place: USA: Wyoming | collected... | reverse complement strand
CATGAGCGAGAATAGGCGAGATAGGCTACGTGGAATTTAAAGTCAGATGGTCTGTCGATCATTAGTTTAGTTACTGCTACTGGTTCGTTGGCTTGTCGTTCTGGTTCTTGTGCCATAATACTCTATGCCCTGAAGGTTTTGTGCTCCGTCGCTTATGGTCTCTTCATTGGGAGATGTGAATGGCCCTTTCCTTGGATAAGCCACGTAGTAGCCAAGCAGAGTTTCACTTGGCCTCCACCATCCAGCATCGCTTTGTGGGCTCCAGGCGATTCAGCGCCTCTACATTAGTCTCTTTGTTCATTGGTCACAGTTTAAACCTTCTCCTTGGAGTCCAAGTTTACGATTCTATGCGCGCGCTCTCTCTGGGTTGTTTCAAATTCAAAAATGCATAGCCAGCCAACATTGTTATACGTTATAATCAAACCGCTTTTCGACGGAAAAACATTTAAACTTCTAAGGAAGAAGAGGGCGGTAATGGGAAGGGCTTTAGTCCTTAGGTGGTAGTCCCGGCCGAGGCTCCTATCCTTATAGCGGGCCATTAGTGGTTCTGAACTCTGTCCAAGTATTGCTGACTAGTTTTTTGAAATATTAATCATACATTCATAAGATGTTAATCTACCATTAGAGCAAACTTCAGACATTCGACACTTTGGTGTGCGCGCATGCATAAATCTGCAGTTGAGTCTCAGCCAGAAATCATTCTGAGTCTGAATGAAAAACCGATTCTTATTCGGGTTTTATATGTAGATGATGAAGCTGAATTTTTGAAGCTGACAAGAGAATTGTTAGAGATGGAGGGCGAATTCCAAATAGAGACCGCCCTATCCGTTCAAGAAGCCTTTGAAAAACTGAATGAGAAAAAGTTTGACGCGATAGTTTCTGACTATATGATGCCTGAGAAAGATGGTCTCGCCCTTTTGAAAGAGCTGAGGGAGAAAGGAAACAACATTCCATTCATCGTTTTCACCGGGAAGGGCACGGAAGAGGTTGCTAAGGAGGCATTGAATTTGGGCGCAGATCATTACATCAACAAGACAGGCGAGCCGGAAACAGTGTACAGCGAATTGGCACAGAGCATAACAAAAGCTGTGAAAATCAGAGAATCAGAACAAGCATTACGAGACAGGGAGCAGAGATTTCGAGCGATAGGTGACTCTGCAGCGGAGGCCTTGGTTTCCATCGATGCTCAGGGAAAAATAGTTTTCTGGAACAAGATGGCTGAGAAGATCTCTGGTTACTCTGCTGATGAAATGATCGGCAAGAGTGCCTCTGATTTTGTCGCCCCGAAAGACTCACTTAGAGCAAAAGAGTTATTGAAAGACATTTTAAGTCAAGTCAACATTAGGAATGCGGAGCTTACCGTCCTAACCAAGGATGGCCGTGAATTTTTGGCGGAGGTTTCAGCAAGTCCTATTTTGGACTGTTCGGGTAAACCAGTTTCTATAGTTGTAGTGACAAAGGGCATCACCGAAAGCAAAAAGGCGGCACAGTCGATCCGAGAAAGCCAGCAGAAGTTTGAGAGACTGTTTAGGGAGAACCCTGAAGCCGCTGTTTATTTGTCTCCGGACTTTCACATCCGAGACATAAATCCGCGTTTCACCGAACTTTTCGCATATTCGTTAGACGAGATCAAAGGCAAAGACATCAACGACGTAGTAGTGCCAAGTGGAAAGTTGGAAGAGGCAGAGATGTTGGATGGAAAGGCGGAGAAAGGCTACGTCTATTATGACACTGTGAGAAAGAAGAAAGATGGATCACTCGTCCCTGTGTCGGTATCCGCAGCGCCTATCACCGTTGAAGGAAAACTCGTAGGCCATGTTGCACTTTACAAGGATATTTCGGAACTAAAAAGGACAGAAGAAGCACTCAAAGAGACTATGGAAAAACTTGCGACAATGAATGAGAAACTGCGAGTTGTTGGCAGGCTAACTCGACATGACGTACGAAACAAGCTCTCCGTAGTCACATGAAACGTCTTCCTACTTAAGAAGAAACTAGCTGATCATCCTGAAATCTCGGAGAATCTTGACGATATTGACGCCGCTTGCCGGCAGATCGTAAGAATTTTCGAGTTCGCCAGAAACTATGAAACATTAGGCGATGAAGAACTAAAATACGTAAACGTAGCTGAAACCTTTGAAAGAGCAGTTTCACAGTTTTCAGACATGAAAGGCACAAAAATATTGAATGAGTGCCAAGGACTCAAGGTTTTGGCAGACTCACTATTAACACGGCTCTTCTACAATCTAATAGATAACTCGTTGAAGTGCGGTGAAAAAATCAGTCAAATCAGAGTACACTATGAGAAGAAAGGCCAGGAGCAGCTGAGACTGATATATCAAGACGATGGGGTGGGCATATCCTTATCTGAAAAGCCAAATCTTTTCGAGGAAGGTTATGGAAAAGGCACAGGCTACGGGCTTTATCTGATCAAGAAGATGATGGAAGTCTACGGCTGGGCCATTCAAGAGACAGGTGAACCGGGCAAGGGAGCCCAATTCACAATTACAATACCCAAAACAAACAGAGACGGAAAAGAAACCTATCAAATTCAATAGCCTCCTTTCATGCTGTTTCGCTCTTGCTTACTCTCTAGCTTGTGATTTGATCTCATTCCACAGTCTCGTGCTAGAAAAAGGGGGAAAGGCCAATACATTGTGGTTTTTTGCACTTGATTATTTGTATTAGTGTTGCGCACGTAGACAGAAATGTTTATTAAATATTAATATTAACGATATATAGCAGAGAACCTTATAGAAGGATAAGCTATGTCGCCCTTCCACCTCCACCACGCTGAAAAACTCAAATGCCCCTACAAAGGATGTGGAAAGCAATTTGAAAGGCCAACAATACTAACTGACCCATCCACCATGCCAAGGCAGACATTCTATGCTTGTCCACATTGCATGTCAAAAATAGACATTAAGACAGAAAATCTGAAAGTCGTCGGCATCAAACCAATAGAATACGCCAAAGTTTTCGATTCACCAGCAAAATGCGCACACTACACGGGGTTCTTAAACGCAATGTCAAAAGACATAGCCATCCCCGACGACTGTCTTGTCTGCCCAAAAATACTTCAATGCGGCATAAAAAGGCGTTAAGAGACATTCTTTGACCTGTCAAATGTCTCAAACTGACTTCTTGATTTTCTATATTACCCTCAGAAATCAGACTCCTCGATGATTGAGCACGTGCAGCCGGACAGTATGCATGCTTTAGCACGTAAAGAGTAGAATCATAAACTAACCGAGTTCTGTGACTTCAGAACGTGAATTAGAGAGCCGCAAATCTTTTGCGGCGAATAGGGCAAACAAAAGGTGCAAACAATACGCTTAAGAATAGCCTTAGCTTTCAAAAAAGGAAAGGGGGCTGTCGGCTAGCTTGGTCTAGGCTTGGAGACTTGGGCTCTCTAGACCCCGGTTCAAATCCGGGCAGCCCCATTATTGGACCTGAACCCGTTAGGGTATAGGTACGATGGAAGTCCAGAATATCTTAAGTATTGGTTCTTCCTTTATACAGACCGACCAAACCTGTGGCCTTGCTAACGCATGGGTTCAAACCCCATCCCCCGCACTAAAACCTGAAATACACCTTATTTTGCCAAAATAAGCTCGTCTTGAGCAATTCTCATGAAAATATCTTCTTTTCTATCTCTATTTGAAACTCTATTGCCAAAAAGAAGATGGAAATACTCGTATCTCGCTTGAACTTGATAGCGCGCACTTCTAAAGCTATAATACAGTATTTATCAAATACTAGAGTTGGTGTTGTTCGCTGATGGATGGAGTTCTAATCGACGATCTTGTTGTTTTCTTTGCACTGGTCTACTATGCTTTCTTATTTATTGTATACCTGCTGCGTGGTCGTGAACTCTCAAGGCTGGAGTGGACGTTGAGCCCTGTGTTCAGTGTCCAGTTGGTTCCTTTTGCTTCGCTTTGGGTGTTGAACCTTCTTATCGGCAACGACTCCGGACGTCTTTTAGCCGGACTGCCTATAATCATCTACCTAGTCTACGATCTCTGGTACAGAGAGATCACTCGAAAGAAGCCCTATCATCACCCAGACCACTGGCCACTCGGCCTCGTCGTCTATGTTGTGCTTCTCTTCATCGGTAGTATAGGTTTGAACTGGTACGGATATCTAGTGTCGGATCTCTATGGAAACATGCTTGTAATTGCCTTCTTCATAATGATGAGTTCCTTTGGGTACTATCAATACAGGTACAACAAGAGAAAGAAAGCCAAAGAGGGTCAAGCTGACTGAAGAGCATGCGCGCGACTGGTTACTTGATCGATCGATCGAAGAATATTTCATGCGTAAAGGGTAATATATGATCACTTTTTTAGGCTTTCGATCAAGTAAAAAAACGGAGGCAACTTCAGTTTCTTCTAATGCCTTGCCCTAAACCGTTGAACAAGGTACGCTAAGATCAATATGCATGATGTTATTACTATCACGCTTGAGACGGTAAGTATAACGATGTTATCAGTTTCTATTATGAACGCTACTGACACTGCGGCGAGAAAAACGCCGAAATAGAGACTTGCATTACTGCTCAGGAATTCAGCAAACTCCGTCCGAATTAGCCTATAGTATCTGCCTATCAAAATCAGAATGGATGCAAAAGCTACGAATATGATGACAAACGTATATGTGATCCCAGCCCAATAATTTGCACTTTCAAGCGTGAGCAACAGTCCAACTTCGTCTACTATAAGACCGCCACCGGCGCCGAAAAGAATCGCTGCTAGACGGTCAATCTTCACATCATTATAACTGATTCCCAACCAACCGCCTATCGCAAGCATGATTAAACCATACCAAAAATGGTGAATGTGAAGACTGCCGCTAACCAAAACAGTGTCAGGACTTATCGTCGTGAACACCCTAGCGATTACAAAAGAGACTACAAAAAAAGCCAAAGCCAACACTGAGAGGCTAGGTCTTTCTCTTGTCTCTCGCACGGAAGACACTTTACATCCCACAACCGTATTCTCTTAGGAGCACGGTTAGATATTTCAGGGCATTTTACTCAACGTGACATCGAAGAACTGTTCAAAACCTCTGCGGAAGACTGCTATTCTCACCTTTTCCCCAACCTTCCTCTTGTGAATCTCCATTAGCAGGTCTTCGATGCTGTCGACTTCTATGTTGCCCATTTTCAAAACTATGTCACCCATTACGATTCCTGCACGCTGCGCTGGGCTTCCATCGGTAACCTTCGTTATCAAGACCCCACGATCCACAGGCAAGTCGTAGTATCTGGATATCTCATCAGTAATGCTTAAACCTACTATTCCAAGCCAAGGCCTTGTAGAGATCCCGTCTTTTATCATTTCACCCGTGCATTTCTTAGCAGAATTTATCGGAATCGCAAATCCTATCCCCTGAGCGTACGGGATAATCGCAGTGTTTATCGCAATGACCCTTCCCTCAAGATCCACCAATGGACCGCCACTGTTTCCAGGGTTTATAGCAGCATCCGTCTGCACGAGATTCTCCACAAGTCCCCTTTGAGACTCTATTGTTCTGTTTATCGCACTTATCACTCCAGAGGTCACTGTCGGACCGCCTGCCAACCCGAAAGGATTTCCAATTGCATAAACTCTTTGGCCAACCCGCAACTTGTCAGAGTCCCCAAGCTCGGCAACGGGCAGTCCCTGCTTATTGACCCTTACAACGGCCGTGTCGTGCACCGCGCATGAGCCTATTATTCTTCCCTCTACGACTTTGCCATCCCATAGGGTTACGCCTATTTTTTCCGCTCCACCCACCACGTGGTTATTGGTCAGAACGTAACCTTTAGGGTCAATTATCGTTCCGGAACCCATACCTTCCACAGGAACAACCTGGTAAAACATTGAATGGACAAGCTTGATTGTGCTGATGTTAACAACACTTTTGCTCACTTTTTCCAAAATATCAAGAACAACTTTTTCATCAAACGAAGACATCTCTACTTCCCTTCATTTTCCCTGAAATATCAGAGTACAGAAGCCGCATTCATCTATTTTGATTTTTGGGTCTGACCTCTGGCAGAACTCGCACATGAGACTCGTCTTCCGAATGGCTAAGCATGCCTGACAGAAAAGCTCCAGGAATTCAGTTCTTTGATAAGTTCCGTTCATAAGCAAGATTATCATGTTGTTTATCAAGGGCTGTATTTCTCCTATGTCATCAAGTTTTATTACGTAGCCCCTGACTTTCCGAGAGTATTTGCTTACTGCTGATTGAGAGATGCCCAGGATTTCTGCCACTTGATCTTGCTTTAAACCATGTTCTTCCACTAGCTCCTTTGCCATCAGAGCCTTTATTGCCGGTATAACGGATTTCACAGCGACCTCGCAGGGGAGTATCAAATGTTGCTCACCGTTTGATCTAATTTGAGTGGAAAAGTATATAAAGATGACGTATGTCATATTGACTATGACGTATGTCATGACAGGAGCAGATTACCAAACCAAATTTTGAGAGCAACTCTCACTCCTTTCTCCCCAAACCTGTCATGACGTACGCTTGAAGGTAACCAGGCACAATGGAAATCAAAAACTATGCGAACCCGGTGCAAGGAGCAGACAAAAAAACAAGCCTAACAGACCTGCTAAACATACTGGAAAAAACTTGCCAAAACTGCAACCCACTAACGCCGATCACGTGCGTAACAGGATGCAAAACCTGGAAACTAAAGAACCAATTCAGAAAATTGCATGAAAAAACAAAGAACCCAAAATTCATGACAAAACTGCTGAACACATTAAAAAACAAGAGAAGACTCCAAATACTGGAAACAATTTCAAAAGAACATTCTTCAATAATGCACATCCAACAAAGACTAAAGAAACAAGGCTTTGACCATAGCCAACAAACAATAATTGAAGAATACATCAACCCTTTGACAGATGCTGGATTAGCCGGCCAAGATCAAAACCTTTATTATGCAACAATATTCGGCTGCAAAATCAGCGAACTCGCAAAAGACTTCCATAATCTTGAAGACATTCTACCATCCCACTCCGAATGCTACGAAGAAATAACTCTAGACAGGCTCATGAAAGGACCTCAAACCTACGAAGACCTGAAAAGCACAATTCCACCAAAGAGCATTGCACGAGTCCTAAGCCGACTGCAAAAAGCAGAATTAGCCGAGACAGGCAAAGAAAAGGACTACATCTTCTTCTTCGCAACAAAAAGGAATCCCGAAGGATCAAAACTCTCGCCAACCGAAAGCCGTGTTTACAACAATATCCCCACAGATGGAATTCCTGCGCGAAAACTTGCAGAAAAGACTGGAATCTCATTAAGAAGAACCTACAAGTATCTACGGAAGCTGAAAGGAAAAAAACTGGTCTTTACAAGAAAGAAACCTACTTCCTACAGATTGACCACAGAAGGTTCCCGAATAGCCATAATGCTAGAAGCGATGCACAACTTGACAGCCGAAGCCTCAGCAACAGCACAACTTGCAGAACATGAGAAATCAAGCGAGCAAGTGGCCCCAGACACCTATCCGAAAAGAAAGACGAAGAAATCATCCATTTAACAGTTAAACAACCCGTCAAACAAAACTAAGTCGCAAGTTTACGAAGAATAATCCAGTTCTCCTGCAAAAGAACAAATACACCAACCAAGGACACTCCAGCGCGTTCTAAGCAGATAGAAAAATTTAAGGAACTTAAGCACACTATTCACTGGCATACTCCAGAGTTTCTATAGAACTGAGAGTGAAAAGCCTTTGAAGGTTAACATAATTTCTTTAACCTGCTGCGCCGGATGCGTCTCATCTTTCTTGAATGCTGGCGAAGCTCTGCTCGAAGTTCTCTCAGGAGACTTCGATATTGTTTATTCTCCCACATTTATTGATCTGAAAGAGATTCCTAACGTTGATCTAGCAATAGTTGAAGGCGGAGTTAGGACCAAGGAGGATGAAAAACTAATTAGAGAAGTGCGAGCTAAGTCACGAACACTCGTTGCTCTGGGAATCTGCGCAACCCACGGCGGAATAACGAGCCTAGGAAACATGCTTTCTCTCAAGAAGCTTCTGGAGAAAGAATACTCCCTAATTGACACAGTCAAACTTCCAGAACTGGAAGACTTGATGTATCCAATATGCAACTTCGTCGACGTTGACTACTACATCCCAGGATGCCCACCTATGCCCTTCCTAATAGTCCACACTTTGAAAAGCATAGCAATCGGGAAACAGCCATTACGCCACGAAAGCGTGGTCTGCACCGAATGCCACAGAAAGATAATCCCCGCAAAACTCGACCGCCTATACGGAATATATGAAAAAGAATCAGACCCGCTACTATGTTTAGTCAGCCAAGGCTTCGTTTGTCTAGGTTCTCTCACACGTGAAGGCTGCGGCGCCCCTTGCCCAAGAGCAGGATTCACATGCTTCGGATGCAGAGGCCCGCCCGACTCTCTAATGTACAGGTCAAGAGACATGTACGCTTTCCTAATCCAAGTAATATCAAAAAGAACCAGCATACTAGAAGAAAAAGTGAAAGAAGAGCTTTACCGCAACCCCTTCATCTTCCACACCTTCATCTTCTCAAAGTTTGAACGTTCCAAAGCGAGGGAGAAAGTCATTTGAGCAGTGGAAAAGAGATAACCATCTCGCCTACAACCAGAATTGAAGGACACGGAAAGGTCACAATAGTACTTGACGAACTTGGAAACGTTTCAGACGCTCATTTCTACGCTACCGAAATCCGAGGCTTCGACTACTTTTTGAGAGGAATGGAGGCAGACAGGCTACCGTTCATAATTTCAAGAATATGCGGCGTGTGCTCAACAGCCCACATAATCGCCTCGGTCGAGGCCATAGAAAGCATATACAAAACAGAAATAACTGAAACAGCCAAAAAACTCCGTGAACTGCTGCTCATGGGACAAATAATCAACAATCACTCACTAGTCATCTATTTCCTAACGCTTCCAGACTTCTATTTTCCCATTGAAGAAGACCCGTCAAAAAGGAACATCTTCCAAATAATGCGAGAAAGACCTGACATAGGCAAAAGAGCGATAACCTTGAGAAGCTTCGGAGCCAAGATCTTAGACGTCATCGGAAAACGTGAAGTCCACATTCTCTCCACAATTCCCGGCGGCATAATCAATCCCCTGAAAGAAAGAGAAAGGCAAGGACTGCTTCAAGAAGCAGACAACTCTTTCACAATGGCAAAAGAAGCCCTAGCACTTGGAAAAGAACTTTTCGAGAAGAACTGGACGGATTTCAAAAAAGCCGGAGACTACAAGACCTATTACATGGCATTAACAAGGGACAACGCTCTGGAATTCTATAATGGGAAAATCCGCATCATAGACGCAGAGGGCGCAACCATGTCAGAGTTTACCGCACAAGACTACATGGAACATCTTGAAGAAAAGACCTATGCCTGGACCTATGCAAAATTCGCTTACCTAAAGGCGTTGGGATGGCCAAAGGGAATTGTGCAAGTCGGATCAACAGCAAGAATGAACGTAAACAGCAAAGCGACAACTGAGCTTGCTGAAAAGGAATTAGAGGAATTCAAGAGAAAATTCGGAAGTCCAGCACACGTCACTCTGCTTTTTGACTATGCTCGACTCATAGACCTCACTTATGCTGTTGAAAGAGCACAGGAACTTCTGAAAGAAGAAAGCTTGACGCGCACAGATACAAGAGTCAAAGTTGAACCGAAAAGCGGCAGAGGCATCGGAGTCGTAGAGGCACCTAGAGGCACGCTTGCCCATGAGTACGTCTTAACTAGCCACGGACGATTGAAACAGATGAAACTGATAATACCGACCCAAGTGAACAATGAAGCCATAAACCTTAACGTGAAAGACGCTGCGACAGAATTCATACACAAAGGCGAAATCAAGCCCGGACTTCTGAACAAGATAGAGATGGTGATAAGAGCCTACGATCTATGCATAAAATGCGCCACAAGACAAGCGAATGAAAAACTAACAGTAGAAATAGAAAACAGCGAAGGCCGATTGTTGAAAACCTTGTAGAAGACTTAGCCAACAATTTCTATAGCTTGGCTTGGACAATTAACCTGACATGTCCTGCACATAATACAATTTTCTACGTTCATGACTTCTGGCCTTGCGGTTTTTCCCTCGCGGAAAACCGAAACGGGGCAAATTTCCACGCAGATCTTATCCTTTTCCCTTACGCATTTGGCGTAGTCAACTATGATCTTAACCATGTTTCCGCCTTCTGTTGCTTGAATCTCAAGAGCCTATTAAATATTTCTTGTTCTAGCCATTCAAACATATTATCCCGAATAGAATGCTGCAACTCCGGCCAGTTTCGATAACAGTCTGTAACCGCTCAAACATGCAAGCGCTAATGGTGTATTCTTATGCTTCTCAAACTCTATGTTTGAGCAACTAGTTTTTGGTACTCAGGATTTACCTGGTGGTATTTTGTCTGGATTGATAATCCCATTCTGCGCCAGTCATCTGCTATTTTTGGCCAAAGTTCTCCCTTGGCAAGTTTTTCAACATAGTCTTTTATGGATGGTTGACGTTTGATTATGCCTTTGCGCCAATCGATGTCCATGAGTCCAGTGCGCCGTAGGTGATGTAGGCCATGGACAACCTGATCTGAATCAATCGCGTATGTCACGACTCCTTTAAGGTCATCAACCAGTGAGTCTATTGAAATCTCGTTTTCGAATCGAAGGCATATTACGGCTACCATGTTTTGAGTTAGTCTCGCCGTTGGAGTTGGATATGACGGGCCTCTTGGGGGAACCATCACTTGTTCTAAGCGTTGAGCGTACCGCTTGTAGAACAGCCTTTTCAAAGTTTCAACCATGGTCAGATAGATGCCTACGAATGCTGCCAAGAACAGAAAGAACCCCAGTGATGGATCTTGAAACTGGAACAAGTCACCTATTGGCGTAAGAGGTAGCAATATGGCAAAGCCTACTACGCTTAAGCTGCTGATCAGCAAAGGTTTGCTTGGCTTACTCTTGAAGAAAGGTGACCTTCTTGTTCTTATGGCGAAAATCACTAACGTTTGCGTGCATAAAGACTCGATAAACCATGCTGTTTGAAACAGAGGCGCATTGTTCCATGCGTCAAAAATATAGAGCATTATGTAGAAAGTTAAGAAATCAAAGATTGAGCTTATAGGCCCGAAGTAAACCATGAAATTTCTGATGTAAGAAATGTCTAGTCTCTTCGGCTTTTCAATATATTCTGGGTCAACATTGTCTGTTGGAATGGCCAGCTCAGACGTGTCGTATAAGAGGTTGTTTAGAAGTATCTGTGTGGGAAGCATGGGCAGATAATTTAGGAACAAGGAGGCTCCAGCGGCGCTGAACATGTTTCCAAAATTTGAACTAACACCCATCATGATGTACTTCATTGTGTTGCCAAAAGTCTTTCTGCCCTCTAAAACTCCTTCTTCAAGCACTCTCAAATCCTTGTGTAGAAGGATGAAGTCTGCTGATTCTTTAGCAACGTCCACGGCATTTTCAACTGATATGCTGACGTCAGCGACTCTCATTGACGGAGCATCATTTATACCGTCTCCAAGAAAGCCAACAACATGCCCATTGGATTTCAATGCATTAATGACCCTGTCCTTCTGGGCCGGCGTGACCCTGGCAAAAATGTTAGCCTCCTCAACGACTCTTGCAAGCGCATCATCATGCATGTTACCTATGTCAGTTCCAAGAACGACCCCCTTAACTTCAAACCCCAGCTGTTCACAAACCTTTCTGGTGACCAACTCATTGTCGCCAGTGAGAACCTTAAGTTCTATGCCGCTCTTCTTGAACAATTGCAGAGACTCCTTTGCGGTTTCCTTAGGCGGATCCATGAAAGCGACAAAGCCTAAGAACACCATGTTGCTTTCGTCGTTGATTGAATAGACAGTCTTCTTTTCTTTGACCTTTTTGTAGGCTATGCCCAGAACCCTGAAGCCCTGAGCACTCAGATCATAATACTTCTGCTCAATCTTCCTTTGCGTTTCACTCGCCAAATCAAATATTTTCCCAGGGAGCTCATAATAAGAGCAGACCTTGATGATTTCTTCAGGGGCGCCCTTGGTTATGAAGAATCTTTCCCTCAAGTGCTCAGTAACAACTGAAACCCGTCTTCTCCCAAAATCAAACGGAACTTCATCAATTTTTTCATACCCGCTCACATCAACCTCTTGATGCGCAAGTATAGCCTCGTCAAGCGGGCTCTTAAGTCCAGTCTGATAATGGCTGTTTAGAAAAGAGTACAACAACACCTTATCATCGTCTTTTCCTTCCATGTCTACATGCAACATCAACGTGACTTTATTTTCAGTTAACGTTCCGGTCTTGTCTGTGCATAGAACATCCATGTTGCCAAAATTCTGGATTGACGCCAACCGTTTCACTATGACCCCTTTTTTCGACATGGCCAAGGCGCCTTTCGACAGGTTGATCGAAAGGATCATCGGTAACAGTTCAGGTGTTAACCCGACAGCTAACGCGACTGCAAATAGGAAAGACTCCAAAACGCGATCGCCGCCATAACGCACAGCGTTTATTAGAAAGACAAATGAGACAAGCAGAAAAGTGACTTGCATAATCATATATCCAAATCTTCTCAGCCCTCTTTCAAATTCGGTTTCAGGTCTCCTTTCAACTATCTTCTTCACAATTTTTCCGTATTCCGTATAGTTTCCAGTCTTCGCAACAACAGCCGCAGCCGAGCCGCTCACCACAGAAGTTCCCATGAAAAGATAGTTGTTCCATTCACCAATGGAACAAGCTTGCTTCGCCGCTAGTGATGTGGGTGTCTTTTCAACCGGAAAAGACTCTCCGGTCAAAGCGGATTGATCTACGAAAAAGTCTTTAGCACTTGTCAACCTTGCATCCGCAGGCACTACATCTCCAGCAGAAAGATTTACCATGTCTCCAGGAACCACGTCTGAAAGCTTGATCTCCTTCTTAGTATTGTCCCTAAGCACCGTCGCGGTGGTTGCTACCCGTTCTTTCAGCTCATCTGCAGCTTTTTCAGCCTTAGATTCTTGGAAGAACATGAGAATAACGCTCATCAAGACCATTAAGAAAATGATCGTAGCGTTTACGACCTCTCCTAGCAGGCCGGATATCGTGCCAGCGACAAGCAGTATTACCACTAGCGGATTTCTAAAAAGCAATAAAAACTTGACTATCGCCGTTCTTCTCTCTCTTTTCGCCACCTCGTTGTGGCCATAAATTTCTAGAAACTCTTCTGCTTGAGCGGAAGTGAGACCTGAACGAGATGTCTTCAACTTGGCAAGAACATCATCAATGGACGAGCATAGAAGCTCTTCATTGCTAACCGATTGCGCCCAGCCTGTCGGCTTCTTTGCGTTGTTCTTTTGACCTGCGTTTGCAGCCGCCATCATTTCTACCGTCCAAAACCATATGCCTCAAGAACTGGGCTTCTTGATCCATGCTTCAGAGCACAATGCACACATAAGTCTTATAATCGTTTCGACAAAATGTTTACATGGTTCTGGAAACCTGCAATAGCGAATGCAGACAAGAAGAGTAAATAGATAACAGGGTTCAATTCAGTCAATGACGAGATTCATGTTCTTCAGCTTTTTTCAACTTTGACAAGTATTTTTTGGGGTCTTCCTTGAATCTCTGTTCACAGTCTTTTGAGCAGAAATAGGCTATGTGCCCTTCGTACTCAATCTTGCTGTAAGCCGATTCAGGGTCCAATTCCATTCCACAAACCGGGTCTTTAACCAAATGCTTCTTCTCTATGAATTCCGCCGGTTTTGGTTCATGTTTTCTCAACGTTTGACTGTTGACTGCAACAATCACGGTGCTCAATGACATCAAGACGGCGCCAATCGCTGGGCTTACAATCACCCCAAAACCGGACAAAATGCCAGCTGCTAATGGTATCGTAATGATGTTGTAGCCTGCTGCCCACCAAAGGTTCTGAACCATTTTTGAATAGGTTTTCTTGGAAAGATCTATGACTTTTGGAATGTCTCTAGGGTCGTTCCTGACAAGAATTATGTCTGCACTTTCAATTGCCACGTCAGTTCCTGCTCCTATTGCAATCCCAACATCAGCTGTCACAAGAGCTGGAGCATCGTTTATGCCGTCGCCAACCATGCCAACTCTATAGCCTTCTTCTTTCAACAACTTGATTTTCTCCGCTTTCTTGTCTGGCAACACCTGAGCAAAATAGTCATCTATGCCAAGTTCTTTTGCAACCGATTCAGCGACTTCATCAGAGTCTCCAGTGAGCATGTAAACCTTTACCCCATCTTCCTTCAGTTCCTTAACTGCTTCAAAGGATTCTTTTCTCACAATGTCAGAAAGTGCCAAGGCGCCAGCAAGTTTTCCATCAACTACAGTGTAAACAACAGTCTTGCCCTGTTTTTGAAGCTCTTCAATTCTCCGATCCATCCCAACTATTTTCATTTCTTCCAGAAGACTTCGGCTTCCCACGTAGACCTTTTTGTCTCCAACTTTTCCGTATGCACCCTTGCCAGCTATTGCCTTAAAATCCTCAGTTCGAGGAAATTCTATCCGCTTTTCTCTCGCATAGTCTACAATGGCTTTGGCTATTATGTGCTCAGAGTTGAGCTCAACGCTTGCCGTAGATTTCAACAGCTCATCTTTCCGAATCAATGAGACTATTTTGCTCACGCCGAATTTTCCCTCCGTCAAGGTGCCGGTCTTATCGAAAACGACTGCGTTTACATCCTTAACGGATTCGAAGGCTTTTCTATCTCTAATCAGGATTCCGCTCTTTGCAGTTATAGACGTTGAAAGAGCAACGACTAAAGGTATAGCAAGTCCAAGTGCGTGCGGGCAGGCGATGACGAGGACAGTTACAGTTCTTTCAAGCGCCATGTCGGATCTTCCAATTACAAACCATACGAAATAAGTTATTACACCCACAGTCAAAGCCACATAGAAAAGGAGCGCAGCCGCTCTGTTTGCAAGATCCTGAGTCCTTGACTTACTTTCCTGAGCTTGCCTCACTAACTTTATCACCTGTGCCAGATAGGTTTCTTCTCCAGTCCGCTCTATTCTCACCCGTAGAGCCCCTTCTCCGTTGACTGCTCCGCCTACGGCTTTGTCTTTCTCACGTTTATGCACGGGTTTGGATTCCCCTGTCAGAAGGGCTTCATTGACGAAGGATTCCCCATCAACGATGATGCCGTCGGAAGGAATTTTCTCGCCGGGCCGAACGAGAACTATGTTGCCGACCTTCAGCTGCGAAACTGGAATATCTTCAATCTGGCCTTCGTTTACAAGATGGGCTGTTGTAGGCATGATCCTAACGAGTTCTTCAAGAGCCATTGAAGCTCCAAGAACGCTTTTGGCCTCTATCCAATGGCCGAGAAGCATTATATCTACGAGAGTGGCAAGTTCCCAGAAGAAATCTTTGCCGGCGATGGCGAAAACTGTTGCAGCGGAGTAGAAGAAAGCCACAGAGATAGCGGTTCCTATGAGCGTCATCATTCCTGGTTGGCGATCTTTTATTTCTTGAATCAAGCCCTTTAGAAACGGTTGTCCACCGTAAACATAAATAATCAGCGACAGGAGGAAAAGGGCTTCTTTTTGAAAAGGTATTTCAAGTCTGAAACCGAACCACATCTGAATCATTTCTGAAAGCAGCAAGATTGGAATTGTGAAAATGAGAGAGATCCAGAATTTTCTCTTGAACTCCGCCATGTGGTGTGCATGATGCTGCATATCAGAACGCCCCTTGTCACAAGTTGAATAATCCACGCTTATTAGCATTTTATCCCCTCTTGGTCACAGCGGACAATTCTTTTGCAGCTATGATGATGTTACATTGTCGGATGCTGATGTGAAATTCTTAAATGTGAAGTATGGCAAACAACATGGGAGGCAGCTGGCAAAATGAAAGTGCACATCGATAGAGAAGGATGCATTGGATGCGGGGTATGCGAGGCACTTTGCCCTGAAGTGTTCAAACTTGTTGAAGACGGAAAATCTAGCATTGTCGAGAAGCATCGACAGAATGATTTGGGCGAAGGCGAGGTTGAAAGCGACTTGGCTGCTTGCGTTGAAAGCGCCAGAGATTCATGCCCGGTATGTGTGATAAAAACAGAGTGACATCATCAATATTCTTAGACTTCTATCAAGAGTATTTTGCCGATGTATGGGCTTTTTCATCATAGTTTTTAGGTCAGAACCATAAGCAGAACTACAATCGTTTACAAATGCGAAAGTCAGTATCCCGTCGTATTCTGTTACTATCATGAAATATGGGAAATGAAATGAGGAACGGTTAGTTTTTGCATTAATTCCGGAGGGAGCTTCTAACCTCCGGGTGCTCCGTGAAATGGGACATCTTTCCACAGGATATCCCACCAGTCTGCTTCTGTTATAGTTTCTCCGTGCACTAGGATTTCTAGCACTTTCTTCAAGAGTTCATGATGTCTCTTCTCATCAGCCAAAATTGCGTTTAGGAGAAGTTTGACTTTGCTGTCTTTAACGCCAGGTAGCATCTTGCTTATTTTTTCTATGAGCTCTGCTTCCATCTGTATGTGCTTCTCGACCAGATCCTTTTGCTTATCGAGATTCTCTTGTGTCAGAGCCTTAGAGACCGTTGTTAGCAAGGCGATTGCTGAACTGTACATTTCCGCGTGCTTCACGGAGTCTAATGATATTCCTTTCAAGACTCCTTTCACAGCCGGATTTCCAATGTCTACCAAGGAGTTGTTCAAAGACTGCACAATTTTGTTTTCTATCTTGATTTGTTCTTTCATGAATTTTGTCAATTCATCCTTTGTACTCAAACTTTTGCCTCCATTCTTCGCAGCATGTCAAGCCATATGGATAAGGCTTTCGACAATTCTTTTTCCAACTTATCTGCATTTTTCCAATCCAGCTTGATCTGACGCATATCTGATCACACATATTCGCTTGCTAGTGCTAACCCAGCGCAGATGATAGGCCAACCTAATCTCAGATTGGCTCCTGTGATATGTTTTCCAGCGCGCTAGGGCATTTCTTTCAGAGTTTCAATTATCTCTTTTATATCTGGAAGTTGTCCTAGCTTGTAGATTTTGAAGAAAACCATCTTCTGGTTTTCGTCAATAATTATGTTTGCGCGTTCTGAAAATCCATCTTTGATTCTGAATATTCCATACAATTCTGCGACTTTACCATGAGGCCAGAAATCTGAGAGAAGCCTCGTACTCTTGATGCCGAGACTTTCTGCCCAAGCCTTCTTTGAGGGCACGGTGTCGATGCTCAGTCCAACTGCTATCGCGTTAAGAGAGTCAAAGGTCAGCTTGTTCTTTTCTAGGGATTTCATCTGTTCAGCGCAGACAGATGTCCATGCTAATGGGTGAAAGGAAAGCAGCACTTTCTTTCCTTTAAAATTGGAAAGCGTGAATTCTTGTTCGTTATGATCTTCCAGGGTAAAGTCCTTCGCGTTTTCACCTATTTTCAATCTCTTCTCCATTTCTCTTTCTCCTTGTCGCTTGATTGCAACTCGTCGTCTGCCTTTTAACTCTTCTTGTGGTCAGGCTAATCGTGAATTCGAAACTTCACAGTGTGCCCTGAAAGCAGGTGCCAAAATTCTTATAATCTACGAAATGGAGTTTCTCTCTAAGGAGAACGTTTTCTGAGGAGGCGTGGAACTGTGGTGATTAGGAAGGTTTCGCGTAAGGTTGTTGCTGTCGAAACTGCTGAAGGCGCGGGTGCCACAGTCAAGAGGGTGTTTCCGACTAGGAACACAATGCATTTTGACCCATTCGTGCTTCTGGACGAGTTCTTTGTCAAACCTCCTGCTGGTTTTCCGTCGCATCCTCACGGTGGGTTCGAGGCCATTACATATATGCTTGAAGGCGGTTTTCATCACGCTGACAATATTGGGAATGACAGCATCGTCTTGGCAGGTGGACTGCAAAAGTTCACGGCGGGCAAGGGCGTAGTACATTCGGAAATGCCTGGAACCAAAGGTTTGAACCGGGGCCTGCAATTGTGGATAAGGCTGCCGACGAGACTTCACGATTTGGAGCCTGAGTATCAACAGGTTGAACCAAAAGACGTACCTGAGAAAGATTCGGACGGCATTCACGTGCGCATAGTTGCTGGCGGAGAGTCGCCGGTGAAACTGCACACCAAAATCACATATTTGGACGTTACCCTTCTGCCCACACACAGGTTTGCTTACGATGTTGACCCGAAAGCCAACGTATTTCTATATGTGCTAGAAGGAGTTCTCTCGATAAGCGCCTCGGAAATTCATGAAGGTGAAGCTGGGTTGCTCACGTTAGGCGATAGAGTCGAAGCAACTGCAAAGGAGAAAACAAGATTCGTGCTGATAAGCGGCAGGCCTCACGAGGAACCTATAACCTTACGAGGGTCATTTGTCTACTGACGCCAGGACTGTTGAGATAGTTTTCCGCAGACATGAATCAATGTGCGCGCACTATTGCAAACAATGCAATAATTAACGCGAAAGCTGGCTTCGTCGGCTTTCGAAGTCGACTCTTTTAGGCTTTCACAAGTTTGAACCCGGCTTTTGCTCCGCGCGCTTCAAGTTCCCTGGGTTCTTCTAAGGCTGGAATTGTATCTGGGAATAGTACTGATTTTCGAGCCGAGTCAAGTTCATATTGCTCAAGAAAATTCCCTATTTCTAGTCTGAACCTCTCAGTTTCTTTCTCGTTGAAATTCTGCTCGACATAGCCCGATGCCCTGTTTCGCATTATGGTCGCACGCTCGATACCCTTGAGGACTGAAGTTGGAATCCCTAGGCGTATCAGCTTCTTCCTCGTTTCACGACGGAACTCGGTTACGTGTCGAAAGTCTGACCACGGAGTCTTCACCAGTGTGTCCTCCAAATCGAAAAGCACAGATTCGTTGGAATCCATTTGATGCTCTTCAGTCATTCGTTTACGTCATCTGTCACTATCATATTAATGCATTCTCTAACGTCGGTGCATGGGTGAAGAATAGAAAAAGGTGGAAGCTCAAGATGAGTGTACTTGTACACCCGATTTGTTAGGCAGCATTCTTCGATTTTTTCTCGTGTCAAGCAGCGCCACTATCAAAGCGGCTGAGCCCGCAATAGTCGCTGCGATGATTAGCATCACAGGGGGGCCTATTTCAGGTATGGCGATTAGAGTAATATAGGCTATGTAGGTTGGATCGTGTTCAAGTGCGTAGCCGTCCCATTGTGGATAGCATACTCTGTAAAGGAAAGATGAAACATTGTAGTCAAGGTTGACGGTTGTCAGTAGGCTGCTTATTTTCGGAAATACACCGGACAGCACATTCTCAAAGAATGAGAGTGTACTTTCAACGGATCTGTATACGCCTCCGGGCACGCTATGGTCAGAAACGGCGGCAGACTTGGACGGATAAGTCGCGTTCTCTGAATCTCTGGAGAGCGTGTAGTTTTGCCCAAACACGCACTCGTAAGCCTTGGCGTCTTCAATCCTGATTTCGCCTGACTGCGTAGGTATCGCCGAGTTTTGCGTTGTCGTGGAGTTGTAGGGTTCTCCATTGACAACCGTCGTGTAAGTGTTCGAAGCGATGACGCTTGTCCCGTACAGCAAAGAGAGACTTAACCCTTCCAGTGTAAAGTTGAGGTCTGAGTAGGATGTGACGTTCAATATCTTGCCGATTTCGAAGCTTGTCTTCAAATAGGAAGCATTGTTTTGGACGTAAAAATCATATGACGAAGCTAGATAGTCAAGAAGGACGTTCGCGCCTGCAGCCTGGTTCTCAGTGAGCAGGAAACCATCTATAGTGTTGTATCGCAAACCCCAAGTGTAATGAACATCTCCGCCTATCAGAGTCTTCTGAACAGGTGTTATCACGAAGCTTTGTGAGCTGTTGACGGCGAAATTGTACAACAATTCGTTTGTGCCATTGCTTAGATCTACATCTGGCACTCCGTTTCGATTAGCGTCGTTGTAAACTTCCATCGCAGTCAACGTGTTGCCAACGAATACTTCTGTGCCATTTCCAGTCATGTAATGCTGACCGAAGAACGTGAGAACCGGGGGCGGAATCTTCGAAGAGACGTAGGCCAGATAGATCACTTGAGTGGAGTTAGTGTTTATCCAAACGTGCCAAATCGCCAATCCTTCTATGGGCGATCCTATGGTTGCATTGATATATTCAGCGCCCGTGTTCACTATCTCTCCATCTGAAGAATTAACCCCCATTGCTGGAGGTGCGCGCCAAACAAAGCCGGCGCTTGCCAAGCTAGCGAGCAATAGTCCGAGCGTGATCACAGTTAAGCTCTTTTTCTTCATTCTGATAACCATAAGTCAAATTCTAATTGACGCCTTTAAATCTATAGATTCGAACAGTCATCAAAACTTATCGAACACTCTCCTCGAAAGACGGGAGACTCGGCCACAACTTCACTGTTTCGCACCAAAAGATTATGCAAGCCAAGATTCTAGGAGCCAAGGCGAGGACGATTATTAAGGTGAGAAACCTCCAGAAAAACGTTAGGAAGAAAACGTTCATGACAGTCGTCGCAAGGGCGTAGAACAGTTGTCTTGGAAATATGAAGCCGTGAACGAGCATGAAGGGGCTGATGCTTCCTGTTTTTACTTTGCTGTTAACTTGATAGCTTCCATATTTGTCCTTGATTAGAAAACCTTTGTCAGCGAGTTTCTCAAGATGCTAGTGCGCACTGCTTGAGCTAGAAAAGCCAAGGGCTCTTTGAACTTCCCTAACGCCGCAGTTCTCTCTTTTCTTCAGGATGTACCAGTAGACGCGCAGGGTGTTTCCTGAATTTTCTTCCTGCTTGTCTTCATTGGTCATGGACAAATAAGGTCGCCTAGACCCGTGCCCCAACAGTTGTAGTTGTTACGAGGCGATTTAATGCTATTCTCTGAAACAGACTGTTCGAGATTGCCGAACGCTTCCCAAGATCGATCGATAGCGCGCGCATTACAGCAAACAGCGGTTTTTGATGGGAAAAAGTAACAATTTTGCGGTAACAATAGGCAACAATTCAGGTTCTTCTCCTATTTTCAAAAAGACAATATAACTGATGGTCTTTCTTGCCTTTTTTTGCAGTCAGAGACAGAGACCAGTTCTCTAAGAAATGAGCCGATCGATCGCATCTTCACTACCTTCACTCGGAAAGCCCTTGCTTTGCTCTGTTTTATTCATTACTAGTGAAGGATCGATCGATAAGGAAGGGTTGAATCATGACAAAGAACTAGGGAGCTAAACCAGAAGCATCAGCGATATCGAAAGCGTTATTTCTTGATTAAACCATTCCAACCAGAGTGAAGGAGATAAGTAACTTGGAAAAAATCGGTGCAAGTACTCTTGTCACTGCAATAATCCTTGTAGTTATAGTTATTGCGGCAATAATTACAGTTAGTTTGATGTTGGGAACTGTCCAGTTTGGAGGTGTCACCGCTGACGTGAAGGCTAGAATATATGCTCCTGAACAGAATATCGGCGTTTTGAATGAAGAAGGATTATTCAGTATTAATGTTAGAAACTATGAAATCTTACTACAATAAGAGTAGTGATTTATGCAGAAGATCATGTTGTAGAGAATAAAACAATCACCATAGGAGCGGCAGCATCTGAGAATACAACTATTACACAGACGCTTGATTCTCTTGGAGAGTGGAAAATAAAGGTGCTAACTGAAGACAATAGAACTGTTGGGTCTTATTCCTTCCTAGTAGTGCTAAATAAAGGCGAAGCCAACGTTAGAATAAATCAGTGGAACGACACACAGGATAGTAAAAAACTATCGATTATCAGCGTAGTTATCTCGGGCATAGGCTTAATCATAAGCGGACTCGCGTTAAGAACATCTAAAACGCACGCTAAAAAGCATACGCACTAGGGAGATGTAACAATGGATGTTCTCATTCTTCTTTCACTTCCTCAGAGTGTAAAAGATAGTCTGGATCGGGCTTGGTAGAGTTAGGGGAGCTAGGAGAAATAGTAGCGGTTTCTTGAGAAGAGAGGTTTAGGCCAATCTACGATCACGCACTCTGATGATGCTCTCAAGACTTCCTCTAATACTCTCAGAGAAATAGCCCGTAATGTAGATTTCATTAAATCCATTAGTCTCATCATATAGATTCTCAGCAAAGTTCTTGAAACTGTCCCTATCAAGAATGTTTAGACCATTACTTTCCACATAAATGTTAGCTAATTCCATTGTGGCCCTTATTGATCTGATATGTATTTAATTGGTACTAATTTAATTTCAATTAGGATCCAAATAGAGGGCCTAGAAACCGTTGCACGCACGCAGCTAAGCCAAAACGTCACAACAACCATCAGAAAACCACGTGGCCACGATGACTGAAACGTGGAGAATTTAGGAACACACATATGCGCAGAAAAAACGTACGAGACCTATCAACTATAACAAGTCCGAACTTCACAAAATTGACATACCCTCATAGAACCGACGAAAGACAGCCCATGTTCGCTCAACGTCGGTAACGCTTTCATCTCCAAACCAAGCGATGAACAAAACAACAAACATTCTCCCACAACCGCCTAACACGAAAGACTACGGAAAAAATTGTTCCTTTCCCAGCTACGTCTCAAAGCAAAACATTAAACCAGTCGTTGGAGCCGGGGATGGGAGTTGAACCCATATATAGCTGCTCTGCAGGCAACCGCCTGAACCGTTCGGCCACCCCGGCACTCTAAATATCTCTAAAACTGTAATAAATGTATTTGTCAGACGTTGCCAAGCTTTTTTCTGATTTCCCGGTAAACCGTCAAAGCTGATTCTTCATCCTTAACATTCTTAATAAGCATGCGTCCGCCGTTGAATAGGCTGATTTCAAAATTTTTGTAATCAAATATTATGGCAAGTTGCGATTTTATCCGTACTTTGAAGTTCTTCTTAGCAGATTCATAAACCTCGCTAAGGGTCATTCTCAATGGTTTTTCCGGGTTTATGTTAGCTGTGTTTCGCCCGCACAGCCAAACAAGCCTTTCTTTCGTTTCCGGGACTGATAAACTGCCTTGGCATGCTGGACAGCCGTCTCTTTTAAAAATGTCTATTATTGTGAAGTACATGTCGCTGAAGTCGCAAATCATCAGTCTGCCCTTCAGAGCAGAACCCATTCCAGCTAAGACCTTTATGGTTTCCATAGCCTGCATTGTTCCAATAATTCCGGGTGTAACTCCTAGCACGCCTCGAGTGTCACATGTCAAAATATGTTCGTCATCGATACTTGGTAAAACACATTCTAGGCATGGAGTTTCAGGGGAAGCAAAGACGGAGAGGTTTCCCTCAATTCCTATTGCTGCACCGAAAACGTAGGGAATTCCAAGTCTTGCGCATGTACGGTTAACTAAATAACGTGTTCGCATGTTATCCAAGCCGTCAACGACACAGTCCATTCCTGAGAGGAGTTTTTCAACATTATGTGCGTTCAAATTTTCAGGAACAGGCTCAACTTTCACAAGAGGGTTAGCCTTTCCCAACCTTCTCGCTGAAATCTCGACCTTCGGATAATTCAAATCCTCCGGGCTGTACAAAACTTGCCTATGCAGATTATCCAACTCTACAGTGTCCTGGTCTATCAAACGCAAGTATCCAACGCCAGCAAGAGTAAGATAAAGTGATGAAACTGTTCCTAATCCGCCGAGTCCGACAACTGCAACCTTTGATTGTGCAAGCTTCTTTTGCCCTTTCTTGCCGAACTCTTTCAAAATGGTTTGGCGGCCATAATATTCCTCATATAGCGGAATTTTCTGAGTCTCAGGCATTTACATAGTTCCCTCTTTTATTCTGCTGTCAATCAGTCTTATATCTGCCTTTTTTCAAAAACTGCCTTTCATAAATTTCTCTAACCTTCCGTATTGTATCTGCTTCTTCAGGAGCCTTGTCATCTCTAATGCGGGTTATCCTCGCGAACCGTAAGGCCATGCGGCACTCATATTTCGGGCTTCTCTGAATCTCGTTGTAGGCCACCTCGACGACTATCCTTGGAACGACGACAGCGCTTCCATGCTCCCTCCTTACGGCTAGGTCTTTAAGACGCCTTGTCATTTCCGTTATCTCCGCGTCTGTCAAGCCCTTAAACGTTTTACCCACAGTTAAGAATTCACCCGTTTCAGTATCACGCGCCGCCAAATAATAATCGGAAAGCCATCCATGCCTGCGACCATAGCCGTACTCCGCTGCAACAATGACCAAATCCAAAGGTTCAAGAGTGGGCTTTATCTTAAGCCAGCGTTTCCCTCGAATTCCAGGCGTATATGGGCTGTCAAGCTTTTTCACCATCAACCCTTCATGTCCAGCGTCCATAGATTCCTTCAGAAATTGCTCAGCCTCCTCAACATTGTCTGTGACCAGCTGGGATGTCAATGGTATCTCTCCAGCGTTTTCAGCCAATGTTTGCCTTCGCTGCAAGTAAGAAGACGAGACCAGGTTTCTTCCATTAAGATACAGGATGTCGAAAAGATAGAGTCTGACAGGGATACTTTCAACCATATCTTCTATCGCGTGAACTCTTTTGAATCTGCGCATCAGATGCTGAAAAGGAATTGGCGAGCCTGTGCTGTCAACGGCTATTACTTCGCCTTCCAGAATCATTTCTCGTGCTTTAATGTTTAGTCTCACGGTTTCCACAATTTCCGGTAGACTGTCAGTAACACCTGTCAATCTTCGACTGAAAACTTTCACTTCATCGCCAACTTTGTGAATCTGAATCCGGGCCCCATCGTACTTATATTCAAATGCCGTCTTGCCACCATGCTCTTCCATGGCTTCAGCAACATTGTCTGCCATCTGTGCCAACATGAGGCTTACAGGCCTGAAAACCTTGAAACCAATTTTGGACAAGCCTTCCCTGCCCTGTATTCTAGCGATGGCAGCGACTTCTCCTATGTCCCCTGTAATCATGCTTGCTTCTTGAACAACCTTCAAGGGAATTTGAAACGCTTTGGCAACTGACTGCTCCATTAACCCTTCATGAAATCCTGTCCGCATCTCACCTATGAGAATCTTCACCAAATACTTGGCTTCCAGTGGCGAGGATCGGCTTAGCAAACCCTCTATTAACCGCTCCTTCTTCTCTCGGGAACCATATCCTACTGTTTCAGAGATTGCTTCTAAACTGCGCCTAACCTCCATCAGTGTTAGTTCTCTTTCAAAAAGTGCAGCTTGCCGTTTGATCTTGGTGTTTTCAAAAATTGTTTTCGTAGCTGAACCAATGTCACCAGACTTGCTGAAAGCCTCATTGAAAACGCTCCATTCAACCGCTGTATTGCGTTTTATGATTTCGCTTAGCGTAGCCCAACTAACCTCAAGGGTTCTTTGACTCCATTTTGGAAAGGGCCTCCCAAGAATCATAGAAACAGCAGGTTCCACTTCTTGAACTTCCAAACTCTTCAAGAAATCTGCAGCGAGACCTATCATCAGTAGACGTTTTCTTGTAGCTTCTAATTTTTCACCCAGTTCCGCAAGAGCTTTGAAAGGCGTCTCCATAGCTTTGACCTTTAAAACACATCCGACTTCTCAATTGTCAATTTGAAAAGATAAACATTATCTTAAAGTGCCCAATGGAAAAAGAATAATCGCGCGCGTGAGAGAGAGTGAGCATTTCTGTCTAAAATGAGGCTTCAAGTTTCTTCTTGACTTCTTTTATTTTCTTCTCCAACTCCTTGACTTTAGCATTCTTTTTCATTGCCTTGTAACTGTCTCTTGCATACTCCAGTGCGCTGACTCCAAACCTGTCAAATCCTTTTTGGAAGGATATTTCGGCGGATTTCATGAAATGTTCAACAGCTTCCTCATAGTCCTCAAGCGCATAGGCACATTCGCCAGCTTTGTAATACATTGACGTTGAATCAAAGAAGTTTTGCACCTTGTAGTATAATTCTGCAGTCTTTAGGAAAGTTTCTCTAGCCTCTTCATATTTGCCAACTTCGAAAAGCGTGTTGGCGCCCTTATGCAGTCTAACAGGGTCTTCTTTCACTTTATCTTCACTCATGGCCTTCAACTCGCAACTTGCTATCTAAAATCATAGCACTCACATTTAGGTTTTCCCTTTCACATCCCGCACAAAACTTGACCTATGTCCCAAGAACTTGAAATACAGGATTCTGGGACACAAGAGTCGAAGACCGATGCATCCTCTACTTTAAGATTTCTGGAAGCCTTCTCCTCACCACATAGGCTACTGGTACGCCGACAACCGCGCCGATGACTATCTGAGCAACATTTCCGGGTATCTCTCCTAAAGCGCCGCCCAATCCCCATCCAAGCAGGAAAAGTTCAACAAAGAAATAGCCAAATATCATCTCGCATCCAGCCACGCATACCGCAAGCGAATCCCTGAAAATACTCTTCTTACTGGTGATCAAACCCGCGAGCAATCCCTCTATACCTTTTATGATCAAGGTTGGAACAGCAAAAACTGGGAATCCAATGAGGTCAGCAATGGCTGAACCTATCCCGCCAGCCAGACCACCGACAATTGGGTTGAAGGTCAACGCAACTGCAAAGATCGCTACATCACCAAAGTTGAAGTATCCACCCATCGGGTTCGGAATCCGCACGAGTAGAGTCGCAACTGCCACCAATGCAGACATGATCGCAACGAGAGAGATTCGGACCAGAACTGTTGCGGTCTTCACGGAACTGGATCCCATAACACATTCTATTGCAGACACTGCCTATAAAAAACCCACTGTGAAGCACCGAAGAACTCGTGTACAAAGCCAGTATTCATTTCAAGATCCACCGACGCCGTTAAGCCTTGAACCAAAAAGTGACAAAACCAAGCTACGACCACTGCCAAATATCATTAGGGGACATGCAAAACTTACCATAACTTAAAAACTGAAACAGTAGCTATGGATTTGAAGAGGGTTCATAATGGAAATGCCTCCGGGAAAAATCCCCATAGACATCCTGAAAGAAGTTGTGTTCAAAAACTTGGGAGTCAAGCGTAATGAGGTTGTTCTGGGTCCGTCGCCAGGAATTGATGGTGCGGTAATAAATGTAGGGAATAAATCTCTAATCGTTTCCATGGATCCTATCACTGGAGCGATTGAAAGAATCGGCTGGCTTGCTGTAAATGTCAATGCAAACGATATCGCCACCTTCGGTGTTGAACCAGAATTCCTGCTCTCATGTATTTTGCTCCCTAAAAACGCAGAGAGAAAGACTGTCGAAATGATAAGTACCCAAATGAATAGAGCTGCAGAAGATTTAGGAATAGCCATCGTTGGAGGACATTGTGAAGTAACCCCGGGACTGGCCAATCCAATAGTCATAGGATGTACAATGGGCACGACGAAAAGGGGAAACTTCGTGACGGCCGCGGAAGCGAAAACCGGAGATAAGCTTATACTGACCAAGAGCGTTGGAATCGAAGGCACAGCAATTCTTGCTTCGGATAGAGAAAGCCAATTGAAAAAAGTATTAGACGCCAGAATGTTGAGAAATGCAAGAGAATTCTACGGAAAAATAAGTGTTGTAAAAGATGCAGTAACAGCCTTCAAAACTGGCGGGGTCCATGCCATGCATGATCCGACAGAAGGAGGAGTAACAGGAGGAATCCATGAAATGGCAGATGCGTCAAATTTAGGCGTGAGAATTTTTAAAGAAAAGATGCGAGTGCAGCCTGAAACTGCTAAGATATGTAAATTTTTTCAAATAGATCCTCTGCAGCTTATTGCCTCTGGCAGCTTGCTGATCGCTGCTAAACCAAGCTTCGCTGAAAAAGTTATGAATGCCTTAAAGAAAAACAAGGTCGAAGCAAACGTTATCGGTGAGTTTCTTTCTTCTCCGGAAAAAAGGTTAATAATCCACAGAGACGGCAAGAGGGAAGATTTGATCAGACCAGTAACCGACCATCTTTGGAGGGCTTTGGAAAAGCCACCGAGCTCAATCTGAACAATTATTTCAATCTTTCAGCCTTAAGATTTTTCAAAAAATTATGATACAACACAATAACCGCGTAAAACGCATATGAAAGAATCAACTGAGGATGCTGAACAGCAAATTTGAGATCACTTGCTATAAAGCCTATGCTTTGCTTGACCGTCCAAACGTTCTCTGGGCGGTAATGAATGCAGTAGGGATCATAGACAGGGATCACCTCATAGCCATTCCTGCAAATCCATGATTTGATGTAGCAATCCTCGTAGGTGTGCAAGTGGAAGGGTATGGAGATGCCCTCAATTGCTCTACGGCGAACCAGCAAATCGTGGGTTCCGCCTCTGCTTTGAAAAATTTTCAATGTCATTCTTTCAAACAGTCTTAAAACTTTCATGTTCTTCAGCACGGACCAAATTTCCATTCCCCAAATTGCACCTACATTATTCTTCATCAACTTTTCGGCCTTTGCGAACCAGCCAGCGCACAGAATGACATCACTGTCAACAAACATAAACCAATCAGTTTTCACGCTGCTCATCGCTTTCTGTCTTGCACTTCCTCGCGTTCCCTCATCCTGAATCAAGATGATATTCCGATATCTTTCCTGAAACTCTTTCACTATTTCCAAAGTTCTATCAGTCGAGTAGCCATCAACAACGATCAAATTATTAACTGGCACGTTTTTATAGATAGAACTAAGACATTCCCTTAGGAGCCGTTCACTGTTTTTTGTAAGAATTACTACGTCGACTTTTGTATCTATCAACTACTGTTCACCGTTTCTCTCCCAATTTGTTTGTAGAAAGCTGTGTTGCTTTTGTATTTTTCACGCCAATATTTCTTTTTGCTTCCTGATTTAGCCTCCTGCAGAAGCCACGTGAACATGAAAATGGCCGCGTACACTAGGCGTTCTCTGACTAGTTTCATGTTCTTGAGCTCAAGGATTGTGGAGGCCCTGTTTTCCTTTGACAATAGGTTATTCATTGTTTTGTAATGTCTGCAGTACGATGCATAGCTGATCAGGACTTTGTAGTTTTTTGCTGTGATCCATTCTTTTATGTATGCGTCTTCTAAAGTGTGCAGTGAGCTTGGAATCTTAACGTCTTTGACTGCATCATAGCGTATAAGTATGTCGTGGCATCCTCCCCTGATATCAAATACTCTAGCCTCCATCCATTGCAAAACCTTCGTTGTAAATCTGTTTTGTACGTATCCTGGAATGTCAACCCCCATATTGCCCCAACATCTTGTCGAACGTACCTGCTTACCTTTCTAAACCAGTCTTCACACAGAACAACGTCACTGTCAACAAACATAAACCACTCTGTTTCAACTTCCCGTATGCCCATCTCCCTAGCTCTTCCCCTCGAACCACTGTCAGATATTATCTTGATATTCCCGTATCGCTTGCCAAATTCATCAAGTATTTTCAAAGTGTTATCCGTCGAAAAAGCATCGACAACGATCAAGCGGTTGACCGGCACATTTTCATAAATTGACTTAAGGCACTTATCAAGCAAAAGCTCACTGTTTTTTGTAAGCATGACAACGTCTACGGCTTTCATCACGGTTAATCTCTTATTCCTTAATAAGATACTGCAATTCCAACTGAAACATGCTATTTTGAGCTGTTCTGAAGATAAATTCTTATCTACAATTCCCTAGACATGCTTCTAGAATCTTCTGCCGGAAACACCTTGCTGAAGGACTCTCTGGGTCTGTCAAACAAGTTGATTTTTTGCTGAATCCGTCTGTAAATGAAGTAGCTCCTTGTGTTCCTTGCCAGTTCGCTGGGGCCTTTACTGTGAGAATGGAAGACGCTGAATAGCGGATCTACTATTATTTTGTAGCCTTTGGCCGTCATCTCCTTGCTCCAATCATAGTCTTCAAGCCCATATCTCTTAGCTTCGGGAATGAGTTTGGGCAGATTTTCATCAAAAGGATAAATCTTCCACAGAGACTTCCTAATGATACAATTAATAGTGGAACACCAATCCTGATGTAAAACCATTTTCTGAGAAAAATAGTACAACATCAGATCCAATTTCCCCATAACCTTGCCCTCTCTGTGAGGAATAAAAAACCCGCTCACACCAGCAACGCTGCTGTCTTCAAAATGCCTCAATCCATCTTGCAACCAACTAAGCGATATCGGAATTGAATGAGCATTTGTTAGACAAACTAGCTCGTTCTCCGCGGTTTCCACACCTAAATTACTAGAATATGCATGAGAAAACTCGTTATCTGAAAGAGCGATAAATTTCAGTCTAGTCGCCGAATCTCTGAACCATTTTCTGCCAATTTCATACAGTTCATTTTCCAAAATTTGCCTTTCTTTCTCAGTCGAATAGTTATCCACAATAACTATTTCAGATGCTCGAATCGTTTGTCGAGCCAGATTTTCCATTAATTGATCAAAATATCTCTCCCTGTCCCTTGTTCGAATAATGACCGAGACCTTCAAAGCCAATGCATCCATTGACCCTTGACGCCAATACTTTGATTCTTGTGAAGAATTATATATACGCTATGCAAAACACAAACCTTGGCACTGGTCCAGCTCCTATTTTGAAAACAGACCTGACAGCCTCAATTCCACGTTTGTTATCACGTAAAGCCCAGAAAATTGCCTCATCTATGACCCGGAAAACGACTACTAGACCGCAAAGTTTCAAGATGCTATTGCTATCTTGCTTTCTCTCTTAGTTCTTGTACATTCATTCTCGCTCGTTTCATGCTTTATCAGAAACTTTAATATAAAAACAAGTTGAGATCATGAATGAGAAAGCATAGGCGTTCATTTATGACAACGGTGCAAAAAGCCAGAAGCATTATTGCTCGTTCACTGACTCCTAACAAGCCCCACCACGCACAATGGATGCTTACGAGAAGATGTAACTATCGTTGCAGAGGATGTAACGTTTGGCAGGAACAAGACGCAAAAGAACTGTCAACTAAGGAAGTCAAAAGAGGGTTGGACATACTCAAGGAACTCGGCATTATAGAAGTCGTATTATCTGGGGGAAACCCGCTTCTAAGAGAAGATATTGACCAGATAATAGAATATGCTTCGCGATTTTTCGTTACTACCGTGTATGATAACGGTAGCATGGCTCCTGAAAAAATTGATGCGTTGCGCAAAGCGGACTTTGTCGCAATCTCTATAGATAGTTTGAATTCAAGAAAAAATGATTACATTAAAGGGGTTCCTGGTGCTTGGAAAAAGGCCATGGACGCTGTTGAAGAATTGCATGGGGAAGGAATTCGTGTAGGCGTGACTCCGACCATTTCTCAACTTAACCTGTACGAAATAACAGAGGTCACGAACTACTTCTTGCAAAGGAAAATCCCAGTCTGGTATAGCCTCTACTCTTTTGATCCATCTGACGCGGGATGTCAGCTTTTTAAAATTGGAAAGCAGAACGATGAGTTCATGATAACTGACAGAAAAGCTATGGTGGAGCTTTGTGATTCAATTATGGAACTGAAAAAGAAGAACAGCCAAATTCTTATGACAGACAAAATATTGAAAGCTGTCAAGGCTCTTTATTCAGAAAACACCAGAACGTGGACATGTCATGCACTTCGAACCTTCCTTATAGTCGATCACTTGGGCAAGGTTGCTGGCTGTCACCTTTACGACCCAGTTGCGACAATCTATGATCTACAAAAAGTCTGGGACAGCAAAAAGTTCAACGATCTGCGTAAAGAATACAGCAGATGCACTCGATGCACATACCTTTGCTACATTTTCTATTCTCTCCACGGGACAGTTATCGGCAATCTGGAAATAGCTCGCGAAAAGTGGAGGAGTGCAGCGCTGTTCTTGAAGAAGAAGCAGGTCTAGGTCTCTAAATTTGGCAAGACAGAAAGTACGTTCGCCATTTTTTTGACAAGAGCCTGATCCACTTCAATTTCCTCCGCTCTTTCCATTGAAGCTATTTTCATTTGAGATTCACATGTAGCAACATCGTTCATTATCTTTCTTGGTCCTGCATCCCTTGGCTTTCTCAATTCAAGAAGAGCTGGCAGAAACATGAGCAAAATGAAGATCACGACTCCGAAAGCCAAGGCGACAAACGTCGTTGGAGCCAGATTCTCAATCATTAATATCTTGTGAGTATTTTGTCTTAATTCATAATATAACTGTTTCCATCACCTGAATGCGCTGTTTTATCCCAACGGACCTTGTTCTCTCCAGAAATTTTTGACATGACCAAGTCTGCAAAAGCCTTCGTACATATAGGAATGTTATACAAAAAAGTAAAGATCAGCAATGAAATCAGCCAATGCGCTCTAGTTCTTCCATCCAAGTACGCTCCTATTCCTACCTCAAAAAATGGAGCGAAATTTCCCACGAAACTATAGGCAGAGATCAGTAGCACCGCCCAACCGACACCCAACCATTGTGGAGGTTTCATGAAAAACAGCGGGATAGATATGATCCATGATAACAAAACCAAAACTGGCATGAAATATACATTTAAGAGAAAAAACGCGTCAATTTTCTCTTTAAATCTCAGATTCTTGCTTCCTAAGACTTTTAGCATGTGTTTAAAAGCACACTGCATATGACCACGCGACCACCTGTATCTCTGCTTCCAATAGCCCCGCCAACTTTCAACAGCCTCTTCATAACACTCCGCATCATTGACATACCTGACCTTGTAGCCTGCAAGATAGACTTGAAAAGTGAGGTCCGTATCCTCGGCCAAAATGGATTCATCCCATCCGCCCAGAAATTCTAATAGGCTTCGCCTGAAACCGCCAACGGTCCCGCCGAACTGCGTGATCAGTCCCAAGTCGTCTCGCGCTTGCTGAGCGATACGATATCCACCTATTCTTTCCAATGCCACAAGTCTTGTTAACATGTTCTTTGGCTCGTTCAAGACTGTTACTCTGCCTTGCACTGCCCCAACCTTTGGGTCTTCAAACTCTTTCGCAAGCTGTTCCGTGATGTCTCTTTGCGGATAATAGTCTGCGTCAAAGCAAAGGACGATTTCGCCTTTAGCATGTTTCAACCCAGCGTTCAGTGCCGAGGCTTTTCCACGTCCTCCTTCTTTCTCGTCTCGATGCAAGACCTTAACATAATTATGTATGTTTGAATATCGGTCAGCTATCTTACCCGTTTTGTCTTTTGAGGCATCATCGATAACTATTATCTGCAGTTTGTCAGTCGGATACGTTAGTTCGGACATTCTTTGAAGAATTCTTCCAATCACGGGTTCCTCATTATATGCAGGAATTAGAATTGACACCGTGGGTTGAAAGGCCGTGTTTTCTAATGCAGGAGCCTTTTTATGTTTTCCAGCATTTCTGAGAACTGTCAAAGTGAAAAAGTAATGTCGGATGAGGTAACCCGTCATCAAACTTGTCAGAATTAGGAATAATGCCTCTAAAATCACGGTTATCAAGTTTCAGCCCTTGCTTGTCTGATTTCAAGGTTTGCTAGAAACGATAAACTCAGAGAATAGAACGTAACAATCCATATCAAGTTTGCGAAGGGGCTTAGAATTAGATATGAGGTGCTGAAAAACTCCCCAAAATAATCAGTGAGAGTATAAAAGAATAAAAAAAAGACATAGTTCCATAATAGACCAATCATGTTACCTAGGGACAGCATTAACACTTTGGTTGTAAGCGCTCCGTTTAATGGAAAAGTCAGTGAAACGAAGAGAAAATTGAAAACAATTAGCATGAAAGCCGCCTCAGTACCTAGATAATGAAAATACAAGAGCATATAGGAAATGATCGCTCCCAAACAAAACCCGAAAACTATATGGCTAATTCTCCATCCAAGCTTTTGCCCATTTGTCGCCATCGAGTTATGCGCGAAAGCCTCAATGGCGCGTGCTCCCCTAGGCTTTTCTTCCAACAGAAGTATTCAACCTTGACGGAAAGACTATATGGTGGTCAACCGCATATTTTACTTTCGGTTGATTTGCACAGATCTTTAGGCTAAAAAACAAGGTCTTAAGGTAGGAGATTCACGCCCTTTTGGGCATGATTTAATCCCTACTATTTAAGAAACACGTCTTTCCTAATTAGACAGGCTCTCTAAGCGACGGCCTTCAGAATTGAGGACCACATTGCCTATTACCATGCATAGAACCTGAAACACTTCTTCAGCCTTTAGATTGTTTGTGTCCAAAATGAAGTGGAAAGGCGAAAAATCCTCTCCTAAGCTGAAACCGTAAAGCTTCTTGTAAATAGTTTTTGTCTGTTCCTCTTTATGTTTCAGCGCGTTCAAAGCTTCTTCGAGCCTTATTTTGTCTCTTTTCGCTATTCTCTCTGCCCTTTTTTCAGGCGAAGCCTCCAACCATATCTTGAAACCATTCTTAAGAAGCCATGGCATAGTCCAACTGTCCAAAATTACATTCCCTTTCTGCGCCACCTTCAAAAGCTCTTTGTCAACTGCTTCGTCGAATTTGTGGTCTTTACCTCTTTTCATTAGAAACCGCATTCCTTCTTCGCTTTCCCACCATCCGCGTTCAAGAGGCTTGTAACCCTCTTCTAAAGCCAAGGCTCTTAGAGCGTCTCCTCCTGAAAAATATTTGAGACCGTATTTTTCAGCGATTTTTTTCGCCAAGGTGCTTTTTCCGCTTCCAGCCACTCCGCCGATGCAAATAACTATGGGCTTTCCGATTCTCTCTTTTGATTTCTTGTGTGAGGTCATTGGCTTGCCTCAGAAATTCTAATTCAAAATGCTCTAACAGCTCGCTTTAGACTGATTTTGAGGCAGTTGTGGCACAATTGTCCTCCGTGAGGACGCCAAACTCTTCTCTTGCCTCGATTGAGTTTACGGGCTTTCAATGGAGACGTATTTGGGACTCCCGTTAACGGGAGACCGCAAACGCTACACCTTGACAAGGCAAAAATCTTTCCACGGTAAGTTGTTCCTCTGGCCCCTCCAGGCATGGTTTTACAGACTCGCTTTTTGCTCCGCGTGCGCTTGCTTGGTCTTGGCATTCTATTCACTTACCTCTATTAGTCCAAAGGCATGCTGGAGAGCTGTTCCGAAAAGAAGAGAACACAGTAGATACCACCATATGAGAGAGTAGTTGAAAAGCGGCAAGGGCAGGTTAGGACCTAGGCCGGGAAAATAGGCAAGAGGCATTGGAGCTACTTGTTGGGTCACAGGATCAACGTAAGTGTAGAATCCTCCCAGAATTTGCCACATGAGGAACAGTGGAACGAGAAACAGCAGCGACACTTTCATCGACTGCCACATCATCTTAGATTGAAGCTGCATGGTATACTGTTGCTTCTTCATGAGTTTGTCTACAGTTTTCTTGTCTTTACTCCGCTGTGCGGCTCGAAGCTCTTTGTTCCAGTCCCCGATTTCTTTTCTCCAAGATTTTGACTTCTCTGGATCCGTAAAACGCCTGTTCACCAGCGTAGTTAACAAGGAAACCAAGGCGGCCAAAGCGAATATGAACAGCGTGGAGTATGGAATCTCCTTAAAAATTGGGGGAATTTGCAGTAAGATTTGAAGCATTTCTACATGACTCCTAAGGCTCTAAGTATTTCTTTTGCCGCTTGTTCTTGTTTTCCCTCGGCATTAATAACTATTTTTACTGGTGCGCTTGTGAGAACTGCACATGCGCCGGCCATAAGTCTTGAAAAAAGCAATTCTTCTTTAACCGTGTCTTCCATGGCTGCATCTCTTTTCCTGCTAGGGTCCTTCATTCTTCGTGAGGAAATTTCCTTCGGTTGAGCCTCAACAAGAACCAGCATTTCTGGCTTTAAGAACTGTAAATTGTGGCTGGGTAGCCCTGGAAGGTATCCTTCAGGAGTTTTTATTGACATGTGAGTGTCAATGATTATCAAGCCCTTCAGCTGTCTTATTTTCTCTGTGACTGCCTCAGCCACTTCCTTTTGCAGCTTACGCTGCGTCTCCACACTGTCTTTTCGCATGGCGTCTCTTTCCATAGTTTTGCCGTATTTCTCAAGAATCTCCATCATGATGGTTCCATAGTTTATCACATTAACTTCAACGCCAGCATTTCTGGCAAATTTCTCCACAAAATTGCAAACAGTGGTTTTTCCAGTGCCCGGAATTCCCGTCACGATTACTGTTTTATTCATGGATTATTCTCCGAAAATCCGCCGGAACGCTGGATACATTTCAGCCGCTCTTTCCCGCATTAACGTTTCGTAATACTGGTAAATTATCCCTACAGAGAGCAGGATACCCATTCCTGAACCGAAAACGCCGAAGAAGTCTGTGATACCTGCAACCACTCCTACGGCTATTCCGCCGAGAACCGTGACTGCTGGAATATAGCGTTTAAGTATTGATTCAACAGCCTTTCCAGATCGCCTGTATCCTGGAATCTGCATGCCAGCATCTACGAGCTGTTTGGCCACTGTTGACGGCCCTAAACCTCCAACTTCAAGCCACGTGAGTGAGAAAACGACACAGAAAGCAACAAGAATTCCAAGATAGCCAAAAGCCCTCAGAGGGTCTCCCGTGACATCGAAGAGGTTGCGAGGTGCCGTAACGTAATGCACAAGACCTCCTACGGCCTGAGCCTGTCTGTTCTGGCCTTCTCCGACCCATACGAATTGTCCCAAAAGGTCAAGCCATGGGTTTTTGCCAGGTATGGGTTGACCGCTCGTGTTCCAGAAGAGTTGTGAGAAGAAATACACGTTGGCGAATAGGGCTGATGCGAAGATCACAGGCAAGTTGGACACGTATAGGAGCTTTATTGGATATCTGCTGCGGTATCCCTTGTAGCCAGCGTAGGACAAGGGCAATTCAACTCTTACTCCTTCCATGTAGATTACAATTAGAAAAGCTGCTACTGTAGCTATGAATCCGGTTATAGAAGGATAGTTTCCTCTTAACAAGAGCCCTGTTAGTGGTTGTCCACCCATTAGGGTTTGAACTAATGCGACGAAAAATCCTGAGCTACCGAATTCATCCACGGGTCCTGCAGGATTAAAGCATTGTAGGAAAATGTGCTGTGCAACGCCACCCATAATGAAAAGGCTTATTCCGCTGCCGAATCCCCAGCCCTTTTGAACAAGTTCATCCAATAGTAAGACGATAATTCCCGCTGCAATTAACTGTAGGAAGATGATTATTGCCGAGGGACCGCCCAAGGTACCATACATCCCACCGATTATGTAGGCTGATGCTTGAACTCCTGTGAGAACAATAGAGAAGACTTTGCTTGCTGTTGTAAACAAGCCTCTATCCTCAGAATTGCCCATGTCGGCCTGTACCATATTTGATCCGATCAGAAGTTGCAATATTAACCCGGCTGTAACTATCGGACCGATTCCAAGTTCCATTAAGGTACCACGAGTAGAAGCGAAAATTATCCTAAGCGGTGCTAGCTCCTGACCGGCGCCCGGGGACAAACCGTAAAGAGGAACTTCTGACATCACGAAAAAGATTATCAACACAGTTGCTGTCCAGAAGATTTTCTCGTTAAACCGAACCCTGCGCTCCGGCACCTTAATTTCCGGCATAATCCTTGCAACGGGCTTAAATAAGCTTAGAAATCTACCTGCCATCGATCAATCGCTACTCTCCAGTTTCCTCAGTTTCCATCAAGATTCGTCCGCCGGCTTTCTTTATCTTTTCAGCCGCGGTTTTTGAGCAAGACGCAACCTTCACGACTACTGGCTTTGTAATTCTGCCCGTGCCCAGAAGTTTAGTATAACCAAGACCTTCTAAATCTATGAAAGACTTATCTTTCTCCTTTTCCGTTGAAAACTTTTCAGCTATTCGGTCAAGCGTTCCAATATTTATAACATTGACTTCCTTCTTGAGACTTTTAGGGGAAGTGAATCCTACTTTGCCGAAATAGTTAGGCTCATATTTTATAACGTATGACCATAATGCCTTATGCCGCCCAGGGTTTCGCCTTCCTTTGGATCCTGTCCTCCTGTGTTGACCTACTCTGCCCCAGCCTTGGGTTCTTGAACCTCGTTTCTTTCTGGTTTTTCTAAGTCTGTGCGGCATTTTCTAACCTGCTACTTTATCCATGGCCTTCTCTTCAATAGCCTTTTTTAACCGTATTTCAAGCACGCCATTTTTATATGTTGTGCATATGGTGCTTGGAATCACTCTCTTAGGAAGATTTAAACTTTTACGGTATTTGCGGTCCGAAGCCTCAGCAGATAGAGTTAACTTTTGATCTTTCACATTTATTCTCAGATCTTCCTTGTTGAATCCCGCGAACTCGGCGACAACCATTATGTCATCATTTCCTTCAAGAATATCGATCAAGGGCTTCGGTTCCCTCAATCTTTTTTCTCCAGAAACTTTCTGAACCCTATATCTGTACGGGTGTGCTTGCCGCTTGTCTTTTGAACTTCTTGTTCGAAACGTTTCAGGAATGTTTTTTGTCCTAACTTTGTTAATAACCCTGAAAATATTGAATCTTTTCAAGTTTCTTTTGCTTCTTCGCCACTTCGCGCTCAATCTACCTTCCCCAGAATAGATGGCATTTCAAACGTAGCTATAAAACGTATCGCAAACAAGAATGTAGGGAAGAAAGAAAAATGGTCACAAATACAGATTTAGAGCATGCGCTTCAAAAGCTCGTTGACTTTCTCCCTGCGGTATCCTAGTTCCCCGCCTGAGCTAAAACTTCTCTTAATTTTGCCTTTGAAGCCTTTGCTGGGCGGATGAAGTCTGAAGACCGGCTGTATGTTCGGCAGTTTCCAATATTCCACACGGCAATCAAAAACTGCCTCGGCTAGTTCTTCTAACGACCTGTAGCCAACTTTCTGTGCGTACTCGTCTGTCAATTCCTTGCTTCCGGCGAGTCTCGCTTTTTCCTTTAGCAACATGGTTACCGTCTCTTTCGATGCCTCGCCATACGTGACATAGTCTTTGACCATGTTGATCATTCCTAGAAACGATGGACGGTCATCAATCAACACGGCATAATTGTTTCTAGTCAGGTGAAGCATCTGCAGAGTTTCCCTAGCTTGCATTGAAGCACTTATAGTTCCCCGAATTCTGATAGCTGCGATGCATTTTCGTTCCTTAGTTTTCTCAGCCAACTACTTCACCCAATCCGTTGGAACTATAAGGCTGTAAGTTTCTTTCAACGCGTCAAAAACCGCGTATGCAAACGAAGGAATTGTTCTCGTTGACCCATAGCTTCTGGTCCAGCAGTCCTTTATTCCTGCGAGACCGAGAATCACCTTTGACACTTCGCTTGCCACCAGACCTAAGCCTCTGGGTCCTGGTACGAAAATCACCCTCACACCGCCAGTTTTGCCCTCAACCTGGAAGGGTATTGAGTGGAGCTTTCCGCAATCGCATTCCCAACTTCCACATCCTCGTCTGACCGGTACAATCTTCAGGCGGGCATCCGCAGCGGCCTTCTCAATCGCGTTTCGCACTTGGCGCGCTTTTCCAGAGCCCAATCCTATGTAACCGTCTCTGTTGCCAACAGCAACTATTGCTTTGAATCGTGATTTTTCTCCGGCGTCGGTCTGTTTCTGAACGAGGTTTATGTTAATGACTTCCTCTTGCAGATCCGGAATCAACGTATCGACGATTTGAGGTTCACGTATTTGTAAACCAGCTACGAAAACTTCTTCGATAGAAGTGATTCTGCCTTCTTGAATCATCTTTCCGAGACGAGTTCTTGGAACCCAGTGCTCCAAGTTTTCGGATGATTCTCTTCTACTTCTGTTATCTCTTCTACGTCCTCGAGATGTCACTTCTTCTTACCTCCGCTCTTAAAGGCGGAAACCATGTCCGTTTTGACTTGAGCAAAATGCTTAGGAAGAGTTTCAGGTGGGAGTTTTTGCTCCAGATACTTTGAGAACCTTGCCTGATACTCTTCGACGTTGGGTGCTAGATTTTCCGCGTACTTTGCTATGTGTTCTCCTTTTATTCTTTTTTCATCAGGCAGTTTCTCCTCGCTGTGCGGCACATCCACCTTGGCGTCTAACACTCCTTTCAGCACAGCAAAGATTCTTGCACCCTTGGTTGGGGGATACAGCCCTATGTCCAATATTGCTTCTTCTATGCCTTTAGACTTGGCTTTCAGTCCGCACAGAAAACCGGTTAGGTAAGCTGCAGGGAGGTTTCCTCTTGGCGCTTTCCAACCATACTTTCTCGCCAGCTCCCTACTTTGGGCGGAGACCAAGACTTCGTCTCCACCCGGTTTTGCCACAACAACTTGAGCCAGCACATTGTTAAGGCTGCTGCGAGCTACTAGTCGAGGCTTTCCAGAGAGCAATAAAGCTTTTCTAGCTTTGTAGTCTGTTTTTCCTTCTTTTCTTCGGCGGAATGGAACGCAATAACGTGCATTCTTGGCCACTAGCGTTTCCTCCAGAGTTCATGTGCTTTCAGGTAGCGTTCCAGATCGGCGACTGATTCGAATCTTGCGCTGCTGGCCATCCTGTAAAGCTTTCGATACGCACTTTCAGCGATTACTTTCTTGGTTTTCAACAGACGAAGTCTCTTCCTTAAGGCGCGGATCTTACTCATCCAGGCCTCTTTCTTCGTGACTCTGGCACGGGGTGATCCGGTTCTGCTGCCGGGTCCGCGTCGGCGCCCTTTCTTTTTCTTCTCGTGTAAAACTCGTGCTCTTCCACGGCTTATGCCCTTTTCAGGTAGCGCTTTGATTGTGCCTTCATGAATCAACTTTCTGATTTCGTCTCGCGTCATCGCGGTGTCTGCGTCATCTGTCTTTTCGGGGTCTATCCAAACACGGTTTTGCCCGACTTTGAGTATTTGTGCTGCGAGCCGCCTTTGACTCTTAAGGTCTGTCATTGCTTTTCAGTCCTCTTCTTCTTGCGTTTGTCCACTTTTTCCTCTGGCTTTTCTTTTTCCGTCGTTTCCGTGAGTTCCTCTTGCTCTTCTTCTTTTTTGGCTTCTTCTCCCGTCAGTTCTTTCTCTTTCTCAACGGTTTCTTTGGCTTCCTTTGCATTCAGGATGGTTATTTTCTTCTTTCTCGCTTCGGTTATGATTTTGACTCTCTTTCGTTTGCCCACCGTGTGTGCAATGCGCACGGCTTGAGTTTTCGGATCGATTCCTTTGAGGTTTTCTGTGTTGTAAACCAAAACTTCTTCATAGCCAGACGGGTGGAGTCCTCTGGCGACTTTTGGTCCCCCGTACCCTGAACTTACAGGTGGAGGCCACCCTTTGATTTTCTTTCTAACTTTATTGTCCAAGCCGCGAGGTCTGCGCCAGTTTTCTTTCAAACGGAAGTATTTCCAGCTTTCCTGTCTGACAAACTTGGGCTTTTTCATTTTTGCGCGTTCTCTCAGCTTCAATGCTTTTTCAGTGGCAGTTGCCCTTGGTTCTGTCATTGCTCCATTCCCTCGCTTCGCTCATAAACGTAGAGGCCGTCCAAGAAAATGCGGGGATCTTTCCTTTTCACCTTGGTTGCCTGTTCAATGTTTGCCGCGGTCTGACTCACGGCCTCCAAGTTTATGCCTTGAAGGATTATGTCTTCGCTTTGAATCTTGACCTGCACGTCTCCCATTATCTTGGCTTTCCTTGGGTTCCGTTCGCCCGCGAAGTTCTCAATCAGAATTGTCTTGTCCTTAAGTTTAGCCGAAATCGGAAAGTGTGAGAAGACTATCTTGACCTTATACGTGAAACCCTTCCTAACACCCGTAATCATGTTTTGAATGTGTGAGCGAAGTGTGCCTACCAGTGACGCCTCCTTCTTGCGAGGCCATTCAGCCCACACTCGGATATCTTTACCTTTAAGTTCGATTGAAATGGGAGCAAAAGAAAAGTCTCGAACTAATGTTCCCTTAGGCCCCTTGACGGTTATTTTTCTTCCTTCAAGACTTACCTCTACGTCATCCGGGGCTTGAATAGTTTCTGAGACTTCTGTGGCTCGCATTTGAGGGCACCTCTTAATAAATGAATGCTAACAGTTTGCCTCCGACGCGTTTTTCCCTTGCTTCTCTGTGGGGCAGCACCCCGTTTGGAGTTGAAATGACCAGCAGACCTACCTCTCTTGAGGGAAGAAACTTCTTCTCCCACTCTTCAAATCTGTCTATTTTAACTGAGAAACGCGGCCTGATAGCGCCACACTTGTTTATTCTACCCAAGAGCTGGACTTTGAACTTTCCAGAACGGCCATCATCTATGAATTCGAACTCGCCAATATAACCGTTCAACTGCATGATTCTTAACACTCTGCCCAGAAGCTTAGAGGCTGGGCTAATTATGCACTCGCGTTTGTTTCGCATCTCGTTGTTTATGACTGTTGTTAAGCCGTTTGCCAATGTATCCATTATGTTTTTCCTCTGTCACTCATATTTCCTGAACCCTAATTTTTTGGCTACCTCTCTAAAACACTGCCGACACAAATATAAATTGTAACGTCGAATAACCGGACCGTAGGACCCGCATCTACTGCAGGGTCTTGCACCTTTTCCGTATTTTCTTTCCTTTTTAGATTTCTGCTTTCCCATCCGCTCTCCACTTGTCCTATACGATTTCCACTCCAAGGGTGTCTTTAACAAACACCATGGATTCTTCAGGTGTCAAAACATGCTTTGAACCAATCTTCGCCTTTTCCTTCCTTCGCCTCTTTACTCGATAACCAGGACGAATAACTGAGACACAAATGTCCATCCCGAATATACCCACATCGGGGTCATATCTTACACTCGGTAGTTCAATGTGCTCTTTTAAACCAAAAGAAAAGTTACCTTGACTGCCAAAACTTTTGCTTGAAAGTTTACTATCAACTACTGGCAAAGCCTTCTTCAGAAATTCAATTGCACTTTCCTTTCTAAGCGTTACAATACAGGCTATTGATTCACCTTTCCTGATTCCAAAATCTCTTATGCTGCTTTTGGCTTTTCTCTTACATGGAGTTTGGCCTGTTATCTCTCTCAAAACTTTTGCAGCTTTCTCCAGTGGTTCGCCAGATTTTCCAACACTAATGTTGACAACCACTTTTTCAATTCTTGGCTTAAGCATAGGTTGGCTTTCCCATGTCTTGCGCATTTCATCTTCAGACAAATTATGCCGCCTCCGCCAGCGATATAAGTGGCTGTGTCTCACCAATTGCAAACACAAAGTCCAAAATTGTCTGATAGCGGTTGCCTTTCTCATCTTCGATCGTTACAAGTGCATTCCTACGTTTCTTCCCTTCTGCCTTTTCAATTTCAACTATCCTGCCGTGCTTGCCAATGTTTTTTCCGCCAGTTATTATCGCAAAGACCTTTTCTTTCATTCTAGTGTGCTCGAGGATTTGCTTTTCGGGAAAGCTTATCTTCAAAGTGTCTAGGGTTTCATAAACATCTTCTTGTGGATTCTTTGAGCCGGCAACTTTGACCAGTATGTTTGAGCCGTCGTGAAGATGAATCTGCACATGACCAGTGCTAACAACTGTCTTGTCTTCTATTCTGCAAAGCTTGAACTTCGCTTCTTCTTTATTGATTTCATTGAGAATCAAGCCTTTATAGGAAGGCAGCACACGCAAGTCCTTACCAACGTCTGGAATAGAAATCACATCCATTAGACCAACCGGAAAGTCGTCTTTCCGCCTGACCACTCCATCAACATAGACTTTTCCTTGCGAAACAATTGTCTTGGCCTCTTTCCTTGTCTTAGCGAACCCGAGAACATCGCGCACAACTAAAGCTAAAGGCATGCAGTTTTCAAAGGAATGGGGTCCAGGAGCTGGTTTTACAACCCAAGTGAACTCCTTCCTGTGGATCGGCCAGAACCTAGGTGCGGGTTTGCGTTTCAGTCCAGAAGATTGTCCTTTCTTGCCCATACTCATTCGCCTCCTTCTTCAGCTTTCTTGGCAGTTTTGCGCTTGGTTCTTTTTTTCTGTGCTTTAGGTTTCTCTCTCTTTCTGGCTGCTTCCTCAGCTTTAGGTTCCTCTTTTTCCGCAACTGCCTTCTTAGCTGCTTTTCTTTTTACTCTAGCAACTCTCTTCTTCTTGGGTTTCTCTTCGACTGCAGCTTTCTCTTCCACAATTTCTTTTACTTCCGGCTTTACTTCAAGCTTTTCTTTGGGTCCTGCCTCTGGTTTCTCTTCGATTTTTTTCATTTTCTTACGTGCATCTTTCTTTCTTTCCAAGATTTTCTTTCGCCATTTATCATCAAGGTTTAATCGAGTGACAACAACCTTGGAAGGATGTATCGGAACGAATATTGTGGTTCCGTCAACCCTCTCCCTTGTTAATCCTTCAACGTAGATTCGGTATTTTTCCAAGTCGACCCGCGTGATCTTTCCTTCAAATCCCTTGTGGTCTCCTCGCATGACGCGGACTGTGTCCCCGCTCCTAACTGGAAGACTTTTCACTATGTGCGAGGCTCTCAGTTCTGGTGAGAGGTGCGCGGCAAGAATCTTGTGGCGTATGTGGTCAGGTGCTTGGTAAAGCATTTTTCTTTGTTTGGATGGTTTTGTTACTGGTTTCACCGTTTGCATGTTTTCCTCCACCTAGATTATTATGCTGGCAGCGCTCGCTATCCTAGGCCATCTTTCAGCAGCTTCTTTTGCCACTGGACCGCGGATGTCTGAGCCTTTCATTTCTCCCTCAGGGGTTATTACCACTGCTGCGTTGTCTTCAAATTGTACCCAGACGCCGTCAGCTCTTCTGAAGGGTTTTCTTTGTCTCACGATCACTGCTTGGAACATTTTCTTCCGCATGTCCGGTGTTCCATGTCGGACAGAGATAGTTATTTTGTCGCCAACAGTGGCGCGGGGATAACGTCGCAACCTCCCCTTATAGCCAAAGACTTGAATCAGCCGCAAGTCTCTGGCACCACTGTTGTCAGCACACTTCAGAATTGCGGGCGGTTGTAATCCTCTTGAGAGTTTTGGTCCGTGTCCAAGCATTCCCTTTGCGACTAATGCTCTGTGTTTTGCCTTTGCCGCCATTTCACTTTTCCTCCATTTTTTCAACAACGACAAATGACACGGTCTTGCTTACGGGACGGCTCTCAGCTATTATCACACGGTCTCCTTCCTTAGCGTCTATGCAAGGTGGATTATGCGATGGTATACGACTGCGTCTTCTTTCATATCTCATAAACTTTGAAATATATGAAAGGTAATTGCGTTCCACTACAACCGTTTTATCCATTTTTGCATTAACAACAACTCCCTCCAACACGCGACCCCTTATCGGGAGTTCTCCGTGGAAGGGACAATTTATATCGTCACAAGTTTTCTTAGGCTTTTTAAAAGTCAGAGACATTACCATAACCTCTTGATGGTCTTCTTGAGGCGATCTTCAGGTCTTCCTGCAAGAAGCCTGCCTTCGATCTCGACAATTGTTCTGTCAGGAAACTCAAAACGGAAAACAGATGAATCTTTCACAACAGTTTTCCTTTTTCCTTCACACAAGAGTGTAAATGTATTTCTTGATTCATCTACTATCTTACCGGACATTCCAACATTCCCATGATGACTGCTTTTAGCAATTTGGACTTCAGTTCCTATGAATTCGCAGCGGATTATGTCGGGCGTTACTTTCATTTCCGCTTCTTCCCTTCTGGCTTTGGTTTTCCTATTCCAAGTCTCTGTTCGTTTTCTATGGTCAGGATTTTGGCAATTGCTTTGCGTAGCGCTTTCACTCTGGCCGGGTTTTCTATCGTGCCGCCTGCTCTTATCATGGTTTTCAGTCTGACAAGTTCTGTTCTAAACTCGCCGAGTTTTTTGGTTCTGTCTTCGGAAGACATCTCTCGTATTTCTTTAACCCGCATTATAGGCATCTAGTCCGTAGCCTCCTCTTCCTCTTTTTTCTCTTCGGCGCTTGCTTCTTCCGTCTTCTCTTCTTCAGATACCGGTTCTTGCTCAGTTTTTTCCTCGATTGCTTTCTCTTCGGGCGGTGGGAGATTTTCAACTATTTGGATTTTATCTGGGAACTTTGCGTCCGGGGGCATTATCCTAACTCTTACGCCGAACATGCCAGGTTTCAATTGGACATGAGCCACTGCTTTTTGCATGTATTTTAGTGCTGGTTCTCCACATTTCACCAAGTATCCAGCTCGGAACTTTTCATATCTTGCCCTCTCAGTTCTCAGCTTGCCACTTATGACTATTTCTGCGCCTAAGGCTCCTGCTTCCATAACTTGGTTCAGAGACCAAAAACCAGCCCGTCTAAAGTGGACGCCCCTTTGCAGAGCTGAGGCAACACGTGAAGCAACAACGTAAGCATTTAGTTCTGGAATTTCAATTTCAGAGACAGAAATCTGGGGGTTCGCAACCTTAAATTTCTCTTCCAAAATACTTGCAAGTTCTCTTATAGTTTCTCCACCGCGTCCTATTACTAAGCCGGGGCGCATAGCGTAGATTACTATGTGAGTCCCCAACGGTGTTTTTGATATGGTTACACCGCCGTAACCTGCTCTTTCAAGTTTTTTCTGCAAAAATTCGTCAATTTCCGTCTTCTTTATGGATTCTGTTATAAAATGTTTGACAACTGACATTATGCTCCTTCTCCTTTTTCCAGCTGTTCTTCTAGGGCTATTTCAATGTGACATAGAGTATCGAAGTCTGGTGTGCTTCTCCCTTGAGCCCTCGGCATATACCGCTTAACTTTCATTCCTTGACTAGTGGCTACATGAATAATGCGCAGTCTTTCGGTGTCTAAACCCTTGTTTTCAGCGTTTGCTTCAGCGCTTTCGAGCACCTTGAGGATTTGTTTTGCTGTTTTCACTGGGTACCTACCCGCGAAAGCTTTTTCTAGACCATGGCGATGCCCTAATTTCTTTGTGAACCTCTTAAATGGGACAGGTTTCTTCTTAGCGGCCACGTCCTTGAGGTATTGTTTTGCTTGGGCGAGCATCATTCCCTTAATTGTTCTACACACTTCTCGTGCCGATTTATGGGATACTCTAACCTCTCGTCCACTAGCTTTCACGGTTTTCTCCGGATCTAGTTCTTCTTCCACTATTGAGTATCCCCATTTTGGCACTTTATACTCTCTCCATTTGTGCAATTCAACAGCAGTATGGTGATTTATATGGTTTTCCTTTAACATAAACGGTTTCTAGACAAATCTATGCTCTCTTAACTATCTCATTTTGCTTCGAAGATGTTACCTTTCCACACTTGCGGGCGATATAAAGGATGGGCCAAACAGAAGGTTTCACCTTCCAAAAGTCTTCGCCGATCCCATCCAGGCAGTTTCGCAGTTTCTGTCACTGGCATCCACATAAGATATATATTGAAAACCTGTCCCTTATGCTCGGTCCTGTGTGCCACCCTAATTGAGTCTACGGGCTTAAACCCTAATTTTTCTATTTGACATTTCCTAAACCACGGACTCCAAGGAATTTCCAAGGATATTGTAGCAAAGCCAGCCGCATCCCTTTCACTTTTCACCATATCTTTCACTAGTTTTCCGAAATTGTGCCCCCTCGCTTTCCTCAGAACCCAGACACAATTCATAACAATTACACCGTTGCCCGTTATCGGATAACCAGACACATCAGCAGGCGCATATTCTATTGTGCCAACAACTCCTCCATTGAGGATCAAAAGTTTCTTGTGAAATCCTCTGGGAATGGCTTTCTGTAGATATTCTTGTCTTCCACTATATCGCCTAAAGGGCATAGACGCCAGACATTTGTAGACGTATTTCTCATATTCACTGAGCTTAGTAATGTCAATAATTTCGAAATGTGAAATGCTCTTCATGTTGCTCATTCTTAACTCATCCCGATTAGGCATATAAGAATCCTAGATCACTCTTTAGATTAAACCACAGGGTTCAAAGGGCATTTTCGTTCAGCTTTTGAGTGCTAGTGGGCAAGGAGTTTTGCGATGTGTTTATGTTCAACTTGTAAGGTAGCTATTCAGAGTTGAAAAATGAGCGTGGAAAATTGACAGGCAAGAACGAACATATCACAATGTTGCATGGTGCTGGCGGAACGGTCATGCATGATTTAGTTAAGAATTATATTGTCAAGCATTTTGGCGGCGCGAGCAATGCCGAGGTTCCGCTTGAAGCCATGGATGACGCAGCCGTTGTTGGCGAAGTAGTTTTCAAAAGCGATTCACACGTCGTTAAGCCCATATTTTTTCCAGGCGGTGACATCGGGCGCTTATCAGTTTCAGGCACAGTTAACGACATTGCAATGTTAGGTGCAGAACCGTATGCTTTGGCCTGCGGCTTCGTTTTGGAAGAGGGCTTGAAGTTAATTGATTTTGAACGTATCCTGATCAGCATGCAGAAGACATGCCTCGAAGCCGATGTGAGCATCGTTACTGGCGATACTAAAGTCGTTGAGAAGGGAAGCCTTGGCGGTTGCGTAATAAACACTTCAGGAATTGGAAGGAGAACTGCAGCATTAGACAAAGACTTGGAAGTTGTAAAAGAGTTTAGAGGCGATTTTAAGTCACGTTGGGTTCTTGACTCAAATCTTAGAGTGGGCGATAAAATAATAGTGTCGGGCACGGTAGGCGACCATGGTTTAGCAGTTTTGTCTGCACAAGAGGGACTGAGCTTCGGAAGTGGAATAGAATCTGATGTTAAACCGTTGAATCTTTTGGTTCAGCGTTTGCTCGGTGAAGTAGGAGGCATCGTGGCAATGAAGGACCCTACGAGAGGCGGCTTGGCTGATGCTTTGAACGAGTTCTGCGAGAAATCGCAGGTAGGCATACTGATCTATGAGGATAAAATACCTGTGCGGGATGACGTGCGGGCAGCATGTGAGATGCTGGGCTTAGACCCGTTTGAAGTTGGAAACGAAGGAAAAGTGATAATAGGCGTCGTAAAGCAGAAAGCTGAAGAAATCTTGAAGCTCTTGAAGACAACCGAAACTGGGAAAGAAGCGGAAATCATCGGGGAAGCAACAAAAGTTTTTGCAGGCGTAGCAATGCAAACGGTGGTGGGTGGCAAGAGAATAATCCCTAGACCGATAGGTGATCCCGTTCCCAGAATATGCTAGGAAGAACACAAGCTGGATTCAGGCTAGGTGATTCACAAATAGGATTGTAGCCTGTAGGAAGAATCGGCGGCCTAGATTCTTGCTTGATTCTAAAGTCATTCGATAAATCTTACAGGTAGTTTCATAGTTTTTGAATAAAAGCGTTTCTTAGAAGAGAGCAAGGATCCTAGTTTGCTCAGTCTTCTCTGCTTTCGCGGGCTTTGGGAACAAAAAATGTTTTATGTGATCTTGATAGCTAAATGATTTGTGATATTATGATGAATGACCTAGAAGAGTTTAGACGGTACCGTGAGTTGATGAATGCACGCATTCTTTCCGCTGGAAACCTCGGGATTAAACGGTTTTTTGCGTTGGACAGCCATACATACGAGAAGGGCGCTTTAGATGTCAAAACCAAGGAGTTACTTGGTTTGATTGCTTCCACAGTTTTGCGTTGTAATGATTGCATAAGTTATCACGTCATCCGCTGTGTCCAAGAAGGCGTTTCTAATGAGGAATTTTTTGAAGCCTTGAACGTGGCATTAGTGGTCGGTGGTTCAATCACGATTCCACACATACGCCGTGCAGTAGATATACTCGATCAATGCAGAGAGAAACAGAGAAAAGGCCCCTCTATTGAACTTTAGAGCACGCTGTAATTCTGCGATTAGACTTGCATAGACCAGAACCTACACAAATATTTAGAAAGCATTGAACTACACAAATGTGCGCCCGATTTTTTTCGTGGATGATTATTGCTTAATGAGTTATAGCACTCCCACTAGTCTAAGGTTTAATCATTTTCCCACTGTTCTTGCCCATATTCTGCATGTTCCTTCGCTGCTAACCATGCAGGCGCCGACTGGTTTTTGCGGGGTACAAGCTTTCATAAACAATGGGCATTCTGTTGGTCTAATCTTGCCAACTACAACCAAGTGGCATCTGCATCCGTGCTGTATATCAACACCATTCTCAACCTTCACATCGTATTTCGAAAGAGCGTCATAAGCGGCATATTTACTCTTAAGCATAAGTTTGGAAGAGGGGATCGTTCCTAGTCCGCGCCAGTTACCATCCACGACTTTAAAAACGGTTTGAATCAGCTCCTGCGCCTTGACGTTTCCTTCCCAGTGCACAGCGCGCACATATTCATTTTCCAAGCGGGGCTTGCCTTCCTTTAACTGTTTCACGATCATGTAGATGCCGAATAGGATGTCTAGCGGTTCGAAACCGGCGACAACCGTTGGCATGTGATAGGTCTTTGGAAAGATTTCGTAGGGTTTAAGTCCGATAATGGTGCTGGCGTGACCTGGTGCAATAAATCCGTTCAGGTTAAGGTCCTTCATCTCGACAAGAAGTTTCATGGCTGGCGGAATCAGGCGGTGGGAAATCAGAAAGCTCAGGTTTTCTGGAGGTTTGCTAATCATTTCAACGGCTGTTGAGGGTGAGGTTGTTTCGAAGCCTACTGCGAAGAAGGCAAATTCCTTGTTCGTTTCATTCTCAGCCATCTTAACTGCGTCTTCAACGCTGTAGACGACACGGACATCAGCCCCATCAGCCTTCGCGTCTAGAAGCGACATCTTCGAGCCCGGAACACGTAAAACATCACCGAAGCAGGTGACAACCACGCCTTTCTGCGCTAGTTGCACAGCCTCATCAATTTCCGAAGCAGGCACTATGCAGACAGGACAACCCGGACCAGCTATCACCTCCACGTTTGAGGGCAAAAGACTGCGTATGCCAAAGTGTGTAACAGTCCATTCATGTGTGCCGCAGACGTGACAAATCTTAACCATGCCTTCCTTCGGTGCAAGATCATGAATTTTTTGTGCTACACGTCTTGCCAAGTCCGGGTCTCTAAATCTTAACTTTTCAACCATCTGCATTCAACTTTTCGCGCTATTGTTTTGTTTCGGCTCCTGCTTCAAGAAGTTCATTCCAGAGCTGTAAGGTTTCTAAAGCTTCCTTTTCATCTAAAACCTGAATCGCGAAGCCAGCATGTACCAGCACATAATCGCCTATTTTAACACTTACAAGTGCTACATTGACTTCTCTTGAGACGCCTTCACCAAAATCCACTCGGGCTCTATCTTCCTTTAAAGACACGACTTTTGCTGGAATCGCAAGGCACATTCTTATCAGATTAAATGCGAGCGTAGCGGGATAATAAATCCATTATGGTCTAAAGCTGAAAAAAGCCAGATGCAATAGCTTGACCAAACGACAGCCCTCCATCGCCTGGTGGAATGGACTGGTGAATTAGAAAACGTAAACCTGCAGCTTCAACAGTTCTTCGCATGGTCAACGTAAAGATTATGTTACAGGCGACTCCGCCTGAAAAACCGACAGTTTTGACGTCGTTTTCCAATGCTTTTTCGATGGCTAACGTGGCCAATCCTTTCGCTAAGTATGCGTGTGCAGAGTAAGCCAAGTCTCCTTTGGAATGTTTCCCTCTGGTTTCAAATATTTTTAGCAGCATCTGCGTTGTATCTAAAATGTTGCTCTTTATTATAGGCTCCATCTTAAGCACATCTTTGCCTTTTATCGCGGTTGATTCGAGCTTCATGGATGGCTCGCCCTCAAACGTGCGTTCGAAGCAGATGCCTAGAACCGCAGAAACAGCGTCCAAGACTCTTCCACAACTCGTCGTTTCAATAATTCCCGTTCCTTTTTCAAGTTGTTGAAGGATTATCTGAACTTCCATTTCGCTATGAGGAAAATGTTGTTTGTTTTGGAGAAGCCAGTCTCTAACGTCTGCCTCGGCAAACAGTATCGCTGCAGCTACTCTCAGCGGGTACCGAGTGGCAAGGTCTCCGCCGATCAAGGGTTGTTTTTCAAGATGGGCTATTCTTTTGAAACCGAAAGCTTCCCGGCCGCACAGTAGGATTTCGCCTCCCCATGCTTCTCCATCTGAGCCATAGCCGTACCCGTCGCAGCATATACCAACCATGTCTTTTACGTCATGTTCAAGCATTAACGCGGCAACGTGTGCATAGTGATGCTGCACCTGGACAAGCTGCCAACCGTTTTCCCGCGCCAAATCTTGCGCAAGCTTTGTTGTCGTGAACTTCGGATGCAAGTCACATGCAACGGCTTCGACACTGCTGTTTGTTAGGCGGATTAGATGTTTGGTTGCAGTTTCTAAGAAAGTTCTTGTTTCAACGTTTTCCACGTCGCCAATGTGTTGGGAAATGAAGACTTTGTTTCCATTCAATACACATGCAGTGTTGTTCAATTCCCCGCCTAGGCCCACTACGCAACGTTTCGCATTTTCCTTCAGCATTATTGGCGCTGGGGCATAGCCTCGTGAACGCCTAAGGAAAACTGTATTTCCATTATGTGTTCGAATCACGGAGTCGTCGCATCGGTGAGCTATCTGTCTGTTGTGAAATAGGAAGTAGTCAACCGTATTGCCAAGCGTTCTCAATGCTTCATCGTTGTCGTTGATTATCGGCTGATTCGGCGGGTTGGCGCTGGTCATCACAAACGCTGCATCATCAACTTCGTCAAAAAGCATATAGTGCAAGCCGGTGTAGGGAAGCATGACACCAACATTGTGCAGTCCCGGGGCAATCAGATCAGAAAGATAGTAATTGCTACTTTTATTCAGCGGCACAATTGGACGAGCGTATGAAGTTAGGAGTTCTGCTTCTTTTTCGCTTACTTCTGCAAAAGTCTTTGCCGCATCCAAGCTTCGAGCCATGATTGCAAAAGGCTTCTGGCTTCTATGCTTGGCTTCTCTGAGTTTGATTAGAGGTTTGTCTTTAGTTGTTGAGGTGGCAACGTGAAAGCCGCCGTAGCCCTTGATTGCGACGATGTGGCCTTCTGAGAGAAGTTTGCCTGCTTCTCGAATTGGGTCATTGTGCTCTATTGATTTGCCTTTCGCATTTGTCAGATAGACTTTTGGTCCACATTTTGGACAGGCCACTGTTTGCGCGTGGAAACGCCTGTTCAATGAATCTTTATATTCCCTTAGACAGAAACCGCACATTGGAAAGTCACGCATCGTCGTGTTCTCGCGGTCATATGGCAGTTTTTCAATTATTGTGAACCTTGGTCCGCAGTTAGTGCATGTGATGAAGAAATATTCATATCTGGGGTCTTTGAGGTCTCGGAGTTCTCTTAGGCAATCGTTGCATATTGCTATGTCTGGCGGGATGACTGAGCCTGAAAGCTCAGTTTCGTTGGAACTTTTGTGGATAGTGAATCGTTCATATTTGTTTTTGCCTTCCAATTTCGAAGTAATAACTTCGTAAATCTGTGCGAGAGGCGGTTTCTTCTCCCTTAAATCTTCCAGAAAACTCTTGATGGCCTGTTCTTTGCCTTCGAGGAGAATTTCTACTCCTGCGTCGCCTCTGTTTTTAACATATCCATTCAGCCCGTTTCCCACCGCTGTTCGATAGATGAATGGGCGAAATCCAACGCCTTGAACGATGCCTGTAACTTTAATTTCTACACGCACTGAATGCCCTCTCTCAACTTTAGTGTCAGGCTACAATTCATATACGTTTTGACCCTGCGAAGTTTATGTTTATGCACTAGGTGTGTAGCCGCTCACTTTACGGTTTATTAATCGCTTCCGTCTTTACATCATATCCGAACCTTGAGATGAAGACTACATGTCGAAACCTGAAGAGAGTGCGAAGTTTGAGGCGTACTCGACGAGTTTGTGCCCGGAATGCCAGCAGAGAATTCCTATGAGGATTTACGAGGAAAACGGCGTTATTTATTTGGAGAAGTCATGTCCTGAGCATGGCAAGTTTGAGGACATCTACTGGGGCGATGCTGAGCTTTTCAAGTGGTTCTACGATAACTGGTACAATGCCCGGTACGTCGGCAGTGGTTTGGAGAATCCGCATACTAAGACGGTCAAAGGGTGTCCGTTTGACTGTGGGATCTGCCCGCAGCATAAGACGCCGACGATTTTAGGCATCATAGACGTTACGAACAGGTGCAACATGGCATGTCCTATTTGTTTCGCATATGTTGGAGCAACCAACTATGTTTACGAGCCCTCGTTTGAGCAGATTGTGGAAATGACTAAGCTGTTGAGAGCTAACAGCCCGTGGGCTTGTAACGCTTTGCAGTTCAGCGGTGGAGAACCTACGCTCAGAGATGACCTGCCTGACCTGATTAGAGAAGCGCAGAAGGCGGGCATTAGCCATGTGGAAGTTAACACTAACGGAATTCGCATTGCTGAGGACATTGAGTATTTTAAAAAGTTGCTTGATGCTGGTTTGAGTACGCTTTACCTGCAGTTTGACGGTTTGAGGGAGGAAATTTACAAGAAAACCCGCGCGAGGACTGACATGGTTCCAATAAAACTGAAGGTTATTGAAAACGCGAGAAAGATAGGGCTAGATTCGGTTGTCTTGGTTGTTACTTTGGCGAAGGGTGTGAATGACAAGGACTTAGGCGACATAATCGATTTTGCCGTGAAGAATCATGATGTCGTCCGATGTATCAACATCCAGCCGGTTTCGATGGCCGGTAAAGCCAGAAAGGAGGAGATGCGTAAACTGCGCATCACTATCCCAGATACGATGAAGGAGATAGAGGAACAGACTAAGGGTGCTGTCGGCCGGTTTGACTGGAGGCCTGTTAACTGGCCTGTGCCAATTTCCAAAGGCATGGGCGTTGTCAGAAACAGGACGTATCCAGAGTTCACCATTCACCCGATGTGCGGAGCAGCAACGTTCCTGGTCGTCGATAAAGACGGCTCGTATAAGCCTATCATGCGGTATGTGGATGTGGACAAGTTTGCAGAAGTTTTCTGGGACGTTTACTACTCGGGTGTCAAAGGCAAGAAGACGATGGCCAAGATGAAATTGCTGAAGCTTTTGCCGATGGCGAAGTCTGACTTTGTCAGAGGCTTGATCAAAAATGTAGTAACTAAGGGAAGCTACGGAGCTTTAGGAGATCTTATGCGTCGCGTGGTCATGATAGGGATAATGCACTTCCAAGATGTGTGGAACATTGACTTGGATCGCATTCAAAAGTGCGCTATTCACTACGTAACTCCAGACGGCAAAATAAGATGTTTCTGCACCTACAACAGCATACATCGAGCAAACGTTGAAAAACAATTTGCCATACCGATAAGCGAGTGGACCAAGAAAACTGGAAAGAAAATCAGTGAACCAGCATGACATAACTCTCGTGCGCATGTACATGCGTAATTAGTTGAACAATTTTTCCTCCTCTTTTTCCCGCATTCGTAAGCTTGCAAAAATAGCAACTACATTTGCTACAATAAAATCGATCAATAACAATACAAATGCAGTGCTAGGCATGTCGAATACAACAACTGAACAAACCGCAAGAGCTATCAGTACGAAGAAAACGACAAAAAATTTCTGTAATGGTGCGAACTTACCAAAGTATCGCCGCCATCGTGTTATTCGATTTGTTTTTAACATTTTAAGTGGGCTTCGAACTATAAGTCTTGCCGCGAGAAAGAATCGATAACAACCTTGCCTGTGGATCAAGTAATTTTTAGTTGATACTGTGTGCGCACTTTGTTTTAGATGAACATTGTTATAAGAAATTTTATATTGCCAGGTAATAGAGCATACATTCTGCCGTGGATAGGTGACTTGTTTGAATATTGATAATGTTAGAGTAATTGGAGTTGTCGGCGCAGGAACTATGGGTCACGGGATCGCTCAAACGTTCGCTCAAGCGGGTTATGCCGTTCATCTAATTGATGTGGACGAGAATATTCTTGAAAAAGCGTTGAGGCTGATTAGAGAAGGGCCTTTTGGACTTATGAAGCTCGTTGAGAAGGGTAAATTGGACCCGAACCAAGCTGAGGATATAATGCGAAGAATCAAAATAACAACCGACTATGATGAGTTCTGCAAGGACCTGGATGTTGCTATTGACGCCGTCCCGGAAGACTCAGAGCTGAAGAAAAAGACCTTCAGACTCTTAGATGAAAAATGCCCAGAAAAGACCGTTTTTGCCTCTAATACTTCTGGCATAATGATCACTGAACTTTCAACAGCTGTCAAGCGTAAGGACAAGTTTGTCGGTATGCATTGGTTCAACCCTGCACCTGTAATGCCTTTAATAGAGGCTGTCAGAAGCTCCTTAACGTCTGATGAAACCTTCAACCTTGTGATTGAACTCTCCAAAAAACTCGGAAAAATCCCAATAGAAGCCAAGGATGGCCCCGGTTTCTACACGACACGGTTTATTACTGCATATCTCTTCGAAGCAATAAGACTCTTTGAAATCGGAGTAGCGGGGATAAAGGAGATAGATGAGATGACAAAGCTTGCCTTTAGACATCCGATGGGTCCCTTCGAACTTATGGACTTAATAGGATTGGATACTACGCTTCACATAGGAGAATATGTCTATAGCAGAACATTGGAACCACAGTATAGGCCACCTTTGACGCTGAGAAAACTCGTGCTGAGCGAATACATCGGAGATTCACGCTTTAAGCCAACAAGCAGAGGAGGATGGCGAGACTACTACAAGGTGAGCAAGTCATGAACAATGAAAAGATAATTGTAGAAAAGGACGTTGAAGACGAGAGACTTATATGGATTAAGTTAAACCATCCTGAAAAACTCAATGTTCTCCACTTGAAAATGTTAAATGAATTTTATGACGCTCTAGTCGAAGCTGATAGGAACGATACGGTTCAAGCAATATTAGTCACAGGTGTTGGCAAGGCTTTCTCCGCTGGGGCTGATATAAAAGAATTGATGGAAGGAGACTTTGAACATGGTCTCAGATGGCTTAAAGCCTATTGGAGAGTCATTGAAATATTGAGGGAAACTGGAAAACCGGTGATAGCTGCAGTTAATGGAGCCTGCGTGGCTGGGGGACATGAAATCGCGATGGCTTGCGACTTGGTTGTTGTAGGAAGATCTGCTAAGCTGGGCCAACCAGAGATTCTTGTTGGCTCAACAGCTATGGGTATGGGTCTTCAACTTTTACCTTTGATAGTGGGCGAAAAAAGAGCGAGAGAAATGCTTTTCACAGGAAGACTTCTCTCAGCTCAAGAGGCCTACGAGTTTGGGCTTGTGAATAGAGTTGTTGATGATGAGAAAGTCGAAGCAGAAGCTAGGAAGTTGGCCGTCCAGATAATCGATAATGCTAGCCCGCAAGCATTCAGAGTGATGAAGTCTGGTCTGAGATTCTGGACAGATCTAGCGATGTTAAACATGATGACGGCAAGAGACATTACATCCATGGTATGGACGTCCAAAGAGTTCAGAGAGCGATGTGAAGATTTTCTGGCGAAGAAAAAGATGAAACCTGGAAAATTCGCCGGGACTGTGCCCAAACACTCCTAGCCTATTCTGTTCTTTGATGCCCGACGCTCTTGTTGCCGCTTAGGGCTCGACCCACTTTGGTAACCTTTTTTCTAAGAAAGCTCTATGGCCTTCTTTCCCTTCATCAGACTGTAAAATGTTTATCAGTTCTTCCACAGAATGCTCCAACTCTTTAGGTTCAAATCGTTGATTCAGTAACTTTTTCATAACCTTGATTGATGATGGTGCTGCTCGCATAGTGCTTACTGCTAGCTTTTCCGCAGCCATTCTTAATTCTTCTGGGGAAACAACTTTATTCACGAGACCCATAAGCTTGGCTTCCTCGGCACTCACAGGCTGGCCCGTCAACATCATCATACTCGCGTTTAGCCTACCAATAATATGTGCACCTATCACCGCGGCTACTGGCGGAATAGCTCCAATGAGCGCTTCAGGTACAGCGAATGTAGCGTTGTTTGAGGCAACAACTAGATCGCACAGCATTGCGATTTCGCATCCTCCTCCATAAGCTGGGCCGTTCACTGCGGCAATTATTGGTTTTGGTAAGGCCAAAATTTTGGCTATGGTCGGCGTAGCGTACTCCGAAAAGAAAGCCCTGACTTCTTCTGCGGATTTCAGATTCGAAACCTCCCCTATGTCGTCGCCGCTGCTGAAAGCTCTACCTGAACCGGTTAGTATAATCGCACGTATTTCTTCGTCTTTTTCCGCTTGATCCAAGGTTTCGTATATTTCACGCCATAACTTTCTATTCAACGCGTTTAGTACTTGTGGCCGGTTTAGGGTTATCCACGCTATAGAATTCTCCTTGTGGTATAACGTGTGCTCAAAAGACATAGCTCTTACCCTTTCTTTGGTTATCGGGTGTTGGCTTTTAAGACTTGCCACACTATATGAAGATCAAATCTTGCGTATGACGAACGTCGCTTAGAAAAGATGGATGACTTGATTACTATTGAATTTCTAGAATCACGAGTTTTGCGGACAAATCTGCGATGATTTTTCAGGCATCTTTTGCTCTTTGAACGACTGATATTTCCACAGTGCTCCCAATGCATTTATGCATCGTTCAATCGATGGGAATACGAGAATGCCTTCTTCTTCAAGTGTTGTTGTCCATGAATCTACGGTTTCTCTGAATCCGATTAGATGTGTTACGACCGGTTTCTGTTGCTGGTAATGCCTATCCATCACCTGTCTTATGACGTTTTTTATATCAAATACTGGAATAAGCCTCGGCACAGCTACGAACAAGATTGCTATGCTATCCACGTTTGGATCTTCTAACGCTACTTCAAGCGGTATCCTTACACTATCTGCCGGTCCAACGGTTTCGAATAGTGGCTCTATGTCCAAAGGGTTATTGGCTCTAGCCCATGGAGGCATGTAGTCCCTTATGAAGCTTAGAGTCTTTTCGGACAGAGTGGCAAGTTCTAAACCCTGATTTTCGCATTCATCTGCTGCCATCACACCGCCTGCTCCGGTAACAGTGATTACGGCGACCTTGTTCCCCTTTGGCAGTGGCTGTAAGGCGAAAGCCTTGGTTATGTCCATAAGCTCTTCGATCCCGCCATTTACACGAATGGCGCCTGTCTGTTTACATACAGAATTGAATATCTCATCCCTTACAGCCATAGAACCTGTATGGGAAAGCGATGCCCTTATGCCAGATTGACTTCTGCCAGATTTGAGAATGATGACAGGTTTGCGTCTTGTAACCCTTTTTAGGGCCGAAAGTAGCCTTCGACCGTCTTTTACTCCCTCCATGTAAACTGCAATGACTTTTGTATCTTCATCTTCAGCCAAATACTCCAACACTTCAGCGTCATCTACATCGCACTTGTTTCCGAGACCCACAACCTTGCTTACGTCGAATGGCTGTGTGGATATTATCCACCAGAAGGCGGCTGCCGCGAGTAGGCCTGTTTGGGCGATGAACGCTACGTTGCCTTTCTTCAATCTGGGAAGTGTCACGAAGGATGTTGTGAAATTGTTTGAAGTGTTCACGATGCCTGTTGTATTCGGTCCGATAATTCGAATTCCAGATTCTCTTGCAATTTTTACCGTTTCCTCTTCAAGTCTTTGTCCTGCTTCGCCACTCTCGCGAAAACCGGAGGAACAGATGACTACTCCCTTGATGTGCTTTTTTGAGCAATCTTTAATTACTTGCGGAACACCTGGAGCAGGTACCAATATTATCGCTAGCTCAACATCGTCTCTTATAAGATCAACTCGGGGGTAAGCCTGCAGACCCAAGATCTCATCGGCTTTCGGATTCACAGGGTAGATTTTGCCCTTAAATCCTAAATCTACTAGGTTCTTTAACAAAGAATGACCATATTTCGCTGGGTCACGTGACGCACCAACGACTGCAACACCTTCAGGTTCAAAAAAACATTTCAATTCGCCAGGGTTCCCTGCTTTCATTGCCATTTTAAACCACTTTGTGTTTTGGTTACTTAGTGAAACTCTGTTTTAATACATTTCGAAAGCTCGCAAACCGATTGATCATGGATACAGAACCGGAACAAACCTAGAAGAGCAAAAAGCAACAGAGCATGCTGTATAGGTATGCGAGACCTCGCTAGCGCCTATGATAAAGAAACCGACCAGGTCCATCAAGACTTTGATTCTTTACGAAGAAAAGCCTATATCGTAAGCATTCCAAGGATCGCAGCTATTCATATCTTAGGAAGATATAAATCATTTCAGGTCTTGTTTCTTAAGAAGTGAAGATTATGACTGGGCATGATGTTTACGAGAGATTGAGGCAAAAGATCAGTCTGTGGCCTATGAGAGTTCCGAAGACTAGAGAAGTAATGGAAATGCTCAGGATTCTCTTTACCGAAGAGGAAGCTGAATTCTTAACGCATTTTACGGCTCCTTATCAAGACCCTGAGACGATTGATCAGATTGTCGAAAAGACTGGAAAAAGTCAGGAAAGGGTCCAAGCGATTATAGATCGCTTGGTTTCAAGAGGTTTGCTTTTCAAATTCACAAGCAGGAGCGATGGCAATGTTTACTACTCTCTGATGCCCATGGTTCCTGGAATTTTTGAGTTCTATTTCTCTTCCGGATGCCCTTCAGATGAAAAGCTGAAGGTGGGAGAACTTTTTGAGAAACATTATATGGGAGGGGGTGGCTTGGAAGCAGGTGCTTCCAACTATCCGTGGGCCCGAGTGATGCCGATAGAAAAGACGATAACTGTTAACAGGGAAATAGGCTCGGATCTTGCAATATTTCCTTACGAGAAAATGTCTGAATTCATCAAGACTTCTAGAAAAATAGCGGTCATAAACTGTGCTTGTAGGACAAAGAAGAATTGTGGGCACCCTTTGGAAACTTGTTTCGTGCTGGATTATTATGCAGAGTTTATGGTAGAGAAAGGCTCTGGTCGATATTTGAGTGTTGGGGAAGCACTGGGATTGCTGGAAGAGATGGAAAAGGCAGGGTTGGTTCATTCCACCGTAAACACTCAGACTCGACCGCAGTTCATCTGCAACTGTTGCACTTGTGCTTGTATGATCCTAAGAGGGCTCACCGAACTACATAACCCCAGAGCAATCGCAAAATCAAATTTTCTCCCATTCAGAAATGACGAAACCTGCAATAAATGCAAAAGATGTGTGGATATCTGCCCACTCAAGGCCAACAAGTACCATGCTGAGCATGATGACCAGCCCGAGCGAATCCTGTTCTTTGAAGAAAGATGCATAGGATGTGGACTTTGCGCTTACCATTGTCCGAAGGGCGCTATCACCTTGGTCAAAGTCAAGAATCAAGTCCCAGAAATGACCCCTAGAGAAGCCTTTACCCGAGTTGAAGCAGAACGGGTTCACTAAGCAAACTAATTAGTGTAGGCAAGCGTCAAGCTCGTCGAAGGAAGCGGTAATGGAAGTTCAGATTCACAATCTACTCGTAGACTTTTTCGATTTTCTTGTACCATTCCATTGCGTCCATTTCTACGTCTCTGTCTTTCGAAGGCAACCCCATCATATTATAGACTTCGTGTTGTATGAGCAGCTTCATTATTTCGTTGCTACCTGTCCAGATTGGCGCCAGCCTCATGTCTCTTAGGAGTCTCTCGATCGGATATACTTGGGTGTAGCCTATCCCGCCCATGATTTGCATGGCAGTGTTTACAACTTGCCAGCCCGTGTCTGTTGCGAAATGTTTTGCTTCGCTTACAAGGCGTCGGGGATCTATAGGTAAACCTTGGTCTGCAAGGTCTGCGGCCCTGGCGGCTGTATAGACGAGGGCTCTTGCGGCGTCGAGTTTTGTGACGCTTTCTGCGATGTTGAAGTTTATGGTTTGAAAACTGCGTATTGGGGTTCCGAAGGCTTTCCTTTTGGTTGAGTATCTTGTCGCGATCTCTAAGGCTGTTCTAGCTGTTCCCACGGCACCTGCGGCTGACGTTAATCTTTCCGGAACCATCATGCGATTGAATATTGCTGCCCCGCCATTTAATTCTCCTAGCCTGTACTCGTCGGGTACTTCTACATTTCTGAGCACTATTCTTGCTGTTCCCATACCTTTGAAGCCAAGGAGGTTGTAGACCTCTTCCACTTCCACGCCCATTTCCTTCTTGACCAAGAACGCAGTTAAGGCTTTGTGTCCAGGTGCTTTTGGCCTTGTTTTTGCATATATCAAGTAGAAATCCGCTGCTTTGCCGCCTGCAATGAACCTTTTTTCTCCATTTAGCACCCACTTTCTCCCTTTTTTCGATGCCTCTGTAGTGGTTCCAAAGAAGTCGCTTCCGCCTCTTGGTTCGGTTAGGCCTTCTGCAGAGAGTTTTTCTCCCTTGATTACGGGTTTTAGAAATTCCTGTTTTTGCCATTCAGTTCCGAAGCGATTCACTGCTTCGCCCACAATGCTTGCCATTGCGTAGCTGCATCCCAAACCCATACCCAACACACCAATCTCTTCTATTGCTATCCTCTCAGCAGTCCATGTCATCCCTCTACCGCCGTACTCCTTTGGGAACCGCAGCCCAAGGAGTTTTCTTCTTGCAGCCTCCTTGAGAAACTCGAAGGGGTAATCCGTCTCGTTCCTATCCATTTTCCTAATGAGCTCTGGATTCACATTTCTTGCAAAATCCTTCACTTCTTCCCTAAGCTTGATTTCAGCTTCATTACTCAGGAAATCGTTTTCAATCATAATTTTGTCTCCTTTTGGAAAGCATGAAATATAGGTTCAGCAGGGCGATATTTTAGATTTCCCAATCACTTAGCGCGCGAGCTTCGACAGAAGACCTACTATCCCCTTGTTTTACTTCTTTTCATGCAAAAAATACAAATTGCATGAGTGCACAAATATTTGCTTTTGAGAGTCGATGTATGCCTACATAAAGCATACTTGACAACATTTTCACTCAAACCAAAAAAAAAGTTGTAGTCTCCTCTTCTTACCTCGCTATAGACCTTACCTAAATCGCGGGATTATTTCCCGAGAGTATAACTCCACAACTCGGCGTGGGTCAGGCCCAATGTTGATGAGTAAGAAGTGTTTAGCCCCTGCCTTTATGTATTCATCTATCTTGGTTACACAATCTTCCGGAGTCCCAGCGACTGAGAATTCGATGGCCGCTTCCATTGGAATCAGTTGTCCGAACCTCAGAAATTTTTCGATCCATTCGGCATCAGGAAAAGCCTTGAAATAGGACAGCGACTGAAGCTCCTCAGGCAATTCAATGTCGTAGCCTCCTTCTCTGAGTAGTTCTGGCGACGGTATCACCTGCGACTTCATAGTCTCAAGTTGCTCGTGGGCATCCTCTGCTTTTTCAGTAACGGACGGTGTATAGATATGCACCCGTATCTATGTCGTCAAGAGATCTACCCGCCTTTTCGGCCCCTTCTTCAACAAGTTTCAAGCGTTCTTTATACAGCCTCGGGGAAAGCGGGATTGAAAGCCAACCATCTGCGATTTCCCCGGTTAACCTAAGTGTACGCGGACTGTTAGCTCAAGTATATGGGCACTCTACCTTTAACGGGATTTATCTGCAAAAAAGGGTCTCTCAATTTCCAAAATTTTCCTTCATGATTTAGGATCTCGCCAGTCCAAAGCTTACGCATGATCGTTACAGCTTCAATTAGCTTTGATACGGGGTTTTTCCACTCTATTCCAAAGGGTTCTAAGTTCATGGCTTCGCCGGCGCCTAGTCCAAGTATTACACGGCCACCCGAAATTCGATCGACAGTGGCAACCTTTTGGGCTAGAACGGCGGGATGGTACCTGTGCGGATCGCTGACACACGTGCCTAAAACCGCTTTCTCTGTCACAACCGCAGTAGCAGCCAGCATGGATCAAGCTTCCGGAACAATTCCTGGAGGTATGAATAGGAGGTGATCTGGAGACCATATCGAATCGAAACCCGCTTCTTCATTAACCTTGGCTATTTTCAGTAATCTCTCCACGGGAGTAGCAGGAACAGGAAGTAAGCAGCCAAACCGAATGCGACTCTTACCGGATTCCATTGACACCACCGACTAAGCTTGTTATCAGGTTCCGTTTATTCTTTGATTCTTCAGACAAGTCTTATAAGTCTTCAGAAACAACGCTGAAAAAATGGACTCCTCACATTTCTGATGCCCGGTTGGTTACA
>Ga0315280_10000657_pt1 | contig 63581 bp, 53 predicted proteins | sample YL17G06_40_MG_FD_203697 | JGI IMG/M metagenome (GOLD analysis project Ga0315280, IMG submission 203697) | Sediment microbial communities from Yellowstone Lake, YNP, Wyoming, USA - YL17G06_40 | ecosystem: Environmental > Aquatic > Freshwater > Lake > Sediment | place: USA: Wyoming | collected... | reverse complement strand
ATAGCGATGAGCTTTTGTTTTCATGGGACTTTCCTCCATTTAAGGGGTCAATTTTGAATTTTTTATCAAATCTGATTGCATAAATCAATCCCGTCGGCACTTGAGTAAGCATCTCCGTTTATGTGATTCCATTCGGCGCAGGATGCCGCCCTTGGCCCCCGCACCCCGGGGAACCAGTCCCGTCGGTTCCCCCCGTCGGAGAATCCGACGGGTCCCCTCTCCGCTACGGAGGCTTCAGGGCGGCATCCTGCGCCTATCATAAAGATCACATACTTGGAAATGCTTCCGGCTCTTGAGAAGGTCCGGCGGGGCCGCCCTGGCCAAGGGCCTTTCGAGCGATGCGGCGGTTATTGACTTTAAAGGTTGCCTAAAACCGCGTCTCTTGACTTCTGCCAAGCGCTGTAATAGTCTAAGGTCACCATAAGTTCGGGGAATGAGGTACCGTCGGCAAAGTTTAAATAAAAATCTTTAGTCCAAAATAAGGAGGGCGTTATGAGAAACAAAATGACGGTCTTTTTGGCGCTAGGTCTTTTGGCGGTTCTTTTTATCTTCCCCGGTATGACCGGAGCCCAAGAGCAGAAATCGCAGCTCTATTCTATTGAAGAAATCGTGGTCAGGCCGGCCATGGCGGCCAAGTTTGAGGCTGCTGTCAAGAAAGAAATCGAATTGGGCTATCCATATCCGTTCAGCGCTTATAGCACAGATGATTTTTATTATTATTTTCTCACCCCGATTGAGAACTACGCATCCATAGATGCCCTGAACAAAGCTGAGAGCGAATGGGCCAAAAAGATAGGCGAGAACCATCAAGCCTTAATGAAAAGCGTCGAAGGGACATTCGAGTATTACAGGTTAGGAGTTATACGCTTTCTGCCGGAGCTCTCTTATCCTCCCAAAAAGCCGAGGCTAAAACCTGAGGAAGTCAATTTTACGTACTGGGGCTTCCTCTACGTTGAATTCGGCAAAGAAAAAGAATTTGCAGATGTTTTCAAACAGTGGGTAGAGCTATATAAAAGTAAGGATATACCTGACGGATGGAGCACCTATGTTGTCGAAAGCGGGGCAGAGATGCCCTTCTATTTCATGGCGGCGAGCGGAAAGAGCGCTGCTGACTTTTATGCCGCAGATGAGAAAGCTACGAAAAAAATTGGAGAAGAAAAGACCATGGAATTGGGGCATAAAACAATGGCTCTTTTCAGGAAATTTGAAATCAAGACCGGACGGCCGCGCCCCGACCTCTCCAATGTGCCGAAGACGAAATAGACGGCTAAGTTAAAAGTAAAATTGGGGACGGTTCTCAGCGAGAATCGTCCCCATGGACTTATTTCATCTTCTCCCGCATCTTGGCCTCGGCTTCAGGCTTCCAGTAGCTGCAGTCGAGTTCCATGAAGACGGAGGTGTAAGGAAGGGTCAGCGTTGTCTTGATCATCAGGACGCGGAAAGTCTTGGCGACCTGGTCCAGCCGCGCGATCAGCTCTTCGTGGAGGACAAGCTTGACCTCCCCGCCCTTGAGCATCGTGTCGAACCTCTCGCGGCAAGCTTCGATCCCGAGCGCTAAGTCCTCCGTCACATATTCGAGCTCCTTATCCAGATAGATTCGGGGACGGACGTGTTTGCTCTGGTCGATCGCCTTGAGGACTTTCTCTAAAACCGCAAAGTGGTCCTCATTGGAGACGACCATCTCGATGCCCGGGCTGACCTGAGCCGGATAGCCGGAGTCTGCGACAACGATCCAGTTGCGGTGGCCAAAGGCGGATAGTTCTTTTAATAAAAGCTGGTCTTCCCAGGACACCTTCATTTCCTTTCCTTCCTTTTCTGTCGATTCGCAGGCCATAAGAAAGAATCCTAAGCAAGCAAAAATAGCGATCAGGGTTGTTTTTTGTTTTCCCGACATGGTTGATTCATCAATAATGAAAGATGGTGAGATTTATATCCTGGCGACAGGGGGAAGTCGATGCGCGCCTTGAGCTAGCCTATGAGTTCTTTTAGCCCTCTTGATGCTGTGTAGAGTGTCCCAACGCCAGCTAAATGGTAGGCAACCCTCAATGCTTCGGCGATTTCTTCCTTTGTCGCGCCTTCTTTCAGAGCAGAGCCGGCGAGAGATTTTACTCCTTGGTCCGCTCCGAAGGCAGCATCAAAGGCCATGGCTATGAGCAGCTTGTATTTTTTGGGAAGCGCTCCTTCAGCATAGATCAACTCATTTGTGTCTCTCAAGTGTTTCATGAGTTTTGGATCGAGATTCTCCAGAGTTGATAATGGATGTTCTGCCATTTCAGACCTCCTTTTTTTGTCTAAGTTCTGAATGAGTCCCGCACGGATCCTTTCGGTTTCGGTTCACCTTATATCACAGGGGAAAATCGAGGTCAATTGACCAAGACCAGGGCAGCTCGGGGTCACCTTTGTGTTGACTATTTACGCTGTAGTTGTTATCCTTTTTTACAATCAACTGGCTCATTACCGGCTGGCTAACTTGTGCGAGCAGATGGACCTGAGGGAAGAAGTCAAAGTAAAATGAACAGCGGCTCGCCGAGAATCGTCCTTTTTTTTGAGGTGCAGCGATTCCGCCAGATTTGGTTTTGGATACTGAACGTCTTCTTAGCAGGGCTGAGCTGGTGCAGCTTTCTGCAGCAGATTGTTTACAAGAAGCCCTTCGGCACGCATCCTGCCCCTGATAGTGTGGTCTGGATTATCTGGGCTGTTTTTGGAATCGGATTTCCCGTATTCTTTCTCAGCTTTGGCATGACGACGGAAATCAGAGAGGATGGCATCCAGATTCGTTTTTTTCCGTTTCACCGGCGTTTCATAGATTGCCAGGACATCCAAAGCTTTGAGGTCAAAGAGTATCATCCCCTAAGAGACTATGGCGGCTGGGGCGTGCGATGGTCGCCAATGAAAGGAATGGCTTACAATGTCTGCGGCAATCGAGGTGTACAGTTGGAGCTCAAAAACGGCAAGCGTGTGCTTATTGGTTCTCAGGAACCGGAGCGCCTGGCCAACATGCTGGGAGGGATATTGCAGCCCGCGAGAGAATAAATGAAGATAGCCAAGGAAGGCGTTCCTCTTATACTTCCCTGCGTGGCCGCAGCTCTAATATTTTTCGGACTGGGCTGGTGGGGGCTGGCTCTTCCTTTCCTCATTGCGGGCTTGGCTCTCTCTTTTTTTTTCCGCGACCCGAAACGGAGAATACCCTCGGATGAGAATGTCCTCGTCGCGCCCGCGGACGGCAGAGTTATAAAAATAGATACCGCTGCCTCCCATCCTCTCCTGCCGTCTCCGGTGACAAGCGTAAGCATTTTTCTCTCTCTTTTTGATGTCCATATTACCCGCGCTCCTCTCTCCGGGAAGGTTCAAAAAATCGATTATAAACCTGGACAATTTTTTCCCGCCTATAAGGACAAAGCCAGTTTAAAAAATGAATCCAATTCTTTATTCATAAAAGCGGACAAGACGGACATTTTTCTCAAGCAGATTGCTGGAGTTGCGGCCCGCCGGATTAAGTGTTATATCAAAGAAAACGAAAAAGTGGAAAGAGGCCAGAAAATCGGTCTGATATATTTCGGGTCGCGAGTGGAAATTTATTTTCCTCCGTCTGTTCGATTAAAAGCCAATCTCAGCCAAAAAGTAAAAGCAGGCGAAACAATCATCGGCGAGGTGACAATATGAAAAAACAATACGGAGAAATTTATCTGCTGCCCAGTTTTTTTTCTTTGTTCAACGTCTTTTTTGGATTTTTGAGCCTTCTTTCCTGCTTTCATGGAAAATATTCCTGGGCTGCCTTCTGGATCCTCATGTCAGCCGTCATGGATGGGCTTGACGGAATTATCGCTCGCTCTGTGGGGGCCCAGTCAGAGTTTGGCGCCCAGCTCGACTCTCTTGCCGACGCTTTTTCCTTCGGCGGCGCCCCTTCCGTTCTTCTCTATTTTTGGGGATTGCGGGTAGCCGGCACTGGAGGGGTCTTCTTCAGCTTTATTTTTCTCGCCAGCGGCATCCTTCGCCTGGCTCGCTATAATGTTCTCCAGAAATCGCAGAAGGGTAGAAAATTCTATATCGGGCTGAGTGTCCCTTCAGCTTCTCTGTTCATGGCCTCTCTGGTCCTCTTTCATCCGCAGCCGCTCGGAACAAAGACATCCGCATTCCTGCTCGCCCTGGCGATTATCGTGATCTCTTTTTTCATGGTCAGCACAATCAGATACAGAAATTTTCTAAATTTTCGCCTGCGCCAAAGAATCAATCTCACCACGGGGCTTCTCCTGGCTATCCTCATAGCCAGCTTCATTTTCTACACTAAGATTTTCCTGCTCGCCTTTTTCACAGTTATTGTTCTCTCCGGGCCTGTAACCGATGTTTTTAACCTGGTAAAAAATAAGGTCCAGAAGAAATCAAGATTGGAGCAGCCGCATTCTGAAGACCCGGCTGAAGAGAATTAGGGAAATATTTAGGATTGACCTTGGAAAAAAGATTGAAGTGTTTATCCTTCTTGGCCTGATAGTCGGTTTTCTGGCAGCTATCCCTCTCGGCCCCGTAAACATTTTTGTGATTTCTCAGACAATCAAGCATGATTTTCTGCATGGGTTCCTTGCTGCTCTGACAACCGCCCTGCTGGACTTCGTTTATTGTTTGATTGCTCTCGTCGGTTTTTTTCATATCTCCTTCAACTTGGCCATAATCGTTCCCTACCTTAAAGTTGTGGCGGCCTTGATCCTGATTTCTATAGGGGTTCGCTTGATCAGACAAGCCCGGAGTTCCCTCATCAACAAATCTCCCCAAAAACTCCCCCCGTCTCCCCGGCCGATTCTCGGAGTGATCTTGCTCTATGTCTCCAATCCCAGTTTGTATCTCTTTTGGCTGGCTATCGGAGGAACAGTGACGGCCCACCACTTGGTCAGCCATACCGGTTGGAGTCCCGTTATCTTTGCTATCGCCTGCGGCTTGGGTAGCCTGATCTGGTACTTTTTCCTTGTCAGGTATGTTTCCATCCATCATCACCAGCTAAATCCTCAAATCCTCAAGAAAATTCTTATTTTTCTTGCCGTCGTTCTTTTTGGGTTTGCCGTCTATACTATTCTCTCGGCAGTGGGTCTGCCGTCTATCCCGTTTTTCTCTCTAATTTTTTTGCCTAATCCAGCCGAGCGGCCAATAAATTGATGATTTCAAAATACACGCCCTTCGCCGTGGATACTCTGAGCCAGCGCGGCCTTTTCTACGTGATAGATATAAATGTTATCCCTGGACAGAAATGTCTCGGTACGAACGAGTTCATAGCCGGCGCCCACTTCGCTGATGGTCATCCCTGGCTTGACGCCGATGACATCCATCACTTTCTCGGGCTGCTGCCAGGAGTCGTGGTCTTCGGTGCTTGCGCCTGAAACGCCGAGCATCAATCCGACCACAATTGAAAAAACAACTATTGATTTTTTCACCTTCTGTATTTCTCTGCTTATTTGGCTGATTTTCATTTTTCTTTTGATTAGGAATTTTCCTCCTCGATCCGGAAAATGACCTTGGCCAGCGGGTCAGGACACTGAAACTCCCGAGTGATATTCAGGATGTTGTTTTCAGGGTCTGTGGGGACACTGGCCGCGATCAGTGGCTGCAGAATGCTTCCGAGTGCGAAGAGGCAAACGCTTTCTCCTGGCGGGAGTTCAAGCCGGGCATTCCGGACATAAAAAACCGTCCCCAGTTTTGACCGGCTGCAGGGACCCTCGACTTTAACAACAGAAATTTTAAAGTTCTTAAGCTTCATCTTCCGTTGACCCTCCTTATTCCCTTCTCAAGGAAAATTAATTCTTCTCTTTAGGCTCTGTAAAGAATCCAGCTCCGGACGTAAAGGGAATTGACAGTTTTGATAAGAATTCCAGCGTTTCTTCCGTTTGTGTCGATTCTTAAAGAAATCCTCTCTCTATCCTTATGCAAGCACTATACCAAAAACTTTATTGTATTAGTTCCGCTTGCTCTTATTCCTTTATATCCAGCGGGTAGAGCCCTTTAGGGATGTTTTTATAGGGGAGGATCGTCAGGTCGGCCGGACCCCAGCCCGGCGCGTCCACCTCGATGATGGCGCCGGCAATTCCCGTGTCCGCATAGCCGCGCCGAAAATGGACCCGGGATTTGAGGACGATGATGTCTAATTCTTCGAGCCGGAGTCCGGCCCGGTCAAAAATCCGGGTGCTGGTGACCTGCATGAGCTGAGGGGTGATGATGACATGATTGTTCCGGCCGAGCCGGATGGACGCCATCCTCTCCCGGCCGGGCGTGCCGATAAACTCAATCCGGCCTTCCACAGGAACAGGATTCCCGGCGAACTCGTCTGAATAGCCGCCCAGCTCGAGGGAAACGGTGTCGCCCACCTTACGACCGGCGAGAGCTTCGAGGGCATTTTCATCGCGCAGCGTGGCCAGGCAAAAATTTTCCGCTTTCTGACGGATGAGTTCCTCGAGAATGTGAGTGGACCCTCCTGTTCGGTCGCTATGGTCGGCGATGACGACCGGCCGTTTTCCCTCCTTCACGGCGCGGATGGCGAGGGCAACGCCTTCTTTTGTCTTGGGAAGCTTCTTGGCGGCAAATTCTTTTCTTTTCCTCCAGATGAAGTCGGACATGTCCTCGGCGATCTCTTTGACCAGTTTCCGGTTGTTGTTGGCAACAACCATGACGGTTGCGCCCACGTCTGGTACATCGGCATAAGCGAACCCGAACGCCACAGACACATAGACGCCGGGATGCTCGCACTCCCAGATCCGGGCCCGCTCCATAATTTCCATGGCGGGGGATGTGCCCGTGCCCTGGAAGACGCTGGGCGTGATGACGCCGGGCTTGCGCACGGCCATCACGGGCTTGTAGCGTCCGTGCATGGTATTGAGCATGACGCGGGCCGCCGTCTCGCCGATGAGCGTCGTATCATAATGCGGATAGCGCTTGATGATGAAGACGGCATCGACCGCTTCTGCGAGCTCGTGATCTTCGTTGGCGTGGAGGTCCAGGGAGACCATGATCGGGATGTTCCCGACCGCCGCCCGGACACGGCGGGCGAGCTCCGCTTCCGGCTTCGGTATTCCGGTCACGGCCATAGCGCCGTGGAGAGCGAGAAAGACGCCGTCCAGCGGCGCGGACTGGAGAAGGTCGGAGACGATGAGGCCGGCGTATTTTTCAAAGGCTTCGCGGGTGATCCAGCTTCCGGAAGAGCCGCCCTTGGCATCCCGCGGGGAGATGATGGGGACGAGTTCCACCCCGCCGAATTCCTCGCAAAACCGCTTGAAGCCTCCGATATAGCCGGTTTCCCCTCTGAGAATATCGCGGGTGGGAGGGCCGTAGAACTCCCAGTCCTCGACGGTCGTCGAGCCAGGGCAGAACGTGCAGGTCTCGTGTGAGAAGGTGGCGACGGCAATCCGAAAAGGCTGTCTCTTCTCTGGAAAGAGGGCTTTCTCGGCGAAGACGGCCATGCGCGCATTACTGTGCCCGACGCCCGGAGCGATCCTGAGGTCCCAGTTCAGGGACAGATTGAGATTTTGGGCGGCCGCCTTGCACTTATCAAAGAAGTCATGTCCTCTCTCGAATCGGTTTTTCCCCTGTTTCATGGCCTCCGGCGTCTTTCTCAAAGATTCGTCGACGGTCGAAGTGTCGGCCTCCCCGAGGTAGATGGTGACTTTCTTTTTAAAGGCTTTGCTCAAGGACTCCCGATCCGCGCGCGCTCCCTTGAGTCCGTACGGGAACGCCGTTCCGAAATCCGGAAGCGTGTACCAGCCCGCGTTTGCGCAGACGGCTTTCAGGATTCTGGCCTCGGGCTTGAAAAAGATGTACCGATGGACAAACTGAGCCCCCGCCGAGTGCCCGTAGATCAAGTACCCCTCGGATTCGTTGGCCATTCGCTTTTTGACCTCATCAAAGATGGGTTCGATCAGCGAGAACGACCACACGTTTTCTGGATGAGGGGCGAGAGGCACGTCATTCGGCCCCATTTCAAACATCCGGCCCATGTTGTAGTCAGTGTCACGAGGGAAATCTTTGGCCGAAAATTCAGGAACGATCAGCAGGGCATTATTCCTTTCGGCAATCTCGACCCACTGGTCACGGTAGGTGGAGGCATTCCGGCTGTTGCCGTGCATGACAAAGAGAATGGCCGATTTCGGCGAATAGCTCGAGGGAAGATACGTCCAGATGGTGAGCGGACGCCCGAAGTTGAGCACCTCGTCTTGAAAGACAAAAGAATCTTTTCCTGGTTTGAGAAAGCCTTCATTCCCGGAGCCCTGGGCGTCAGGATAGAGGAACAAAGCAAATAGCATCACCAATGGGAAAATCGCTAGCGTATTTCTTTTCATTTCTGCCTCCTGAAATCAAAGCTTACCCCTGCGCGCTTGCCGCAGGCGCTGCAGGAAAGGTTTGTAGAAGAAGCTGTGCTCGTCGAGCGCGGAGCCTGGCGCGTCATAGGAGGGATAAGAGATTGCTTTTTGCGGTGGCTTGGGATCTGTCTCCTCTGAGTCCCAGAACCATAATCCCTGCCACGAAAATAATAGTATCTCCGGCTGATAATCGATGTCAAGAAAAAGGAAAGCAGGGGTTGGAGAGGCATCCCACTATAAAATCGTCTTGAGAATCCCAGAACAATCCGAAAGACGACAGACTTCCGCCCCAGCTCACGATGACTTCGAAGTGATGATCAAAAATATTCCCCTTTGCCAAGGCTGTTGGCAGGGAAAAGTTAAATCAGAAGTCCGTTGCCAGAATTTTTATCAGAGCGGTCAGTGTTTCAAGGTCTTTGCGGTCGATTTTCTCGATGAACGAGTGGGCGTAGGCACCCGGCCAGGACAGCGGGATGTCCACCGCGCCTCCCGCTACGAAGACCGAGCCGTCGTTTCCGCCGCGCGAGTTGCGCGCCTGGACGAGGATGCCTTTCTCCTCGGCCAGCTTGAGGACTTTGCGCAACTCGGCCTTGGGCGTGATGTTGCTGCTATCAATGGCCCGGAGGACCGCGCCGTGGCCGAGCTTAGCGTAACCGAAGCGCTTGTTCTCGAGCGGCGAGTCAGTGGCCACGAATGTATCGACGGCGAAAACATAGTCCGGCTCGATGTTTTTGGCGATGGCCTGGGCGCCGTTGAGGCCGATCTCCTCTTCCACGCTCCAGGCAAATGTGATCGTCCGGGCCTTCACCTTGGACCAGTCGATCTCCAGGGCTGCCGCCAATAGCGCGGCGCATCCCGCCCTGTCATCCACTGCCCGCGTGGTCATGATTCCGGGCGCGAGGTCGACGATCGTCTTTTTGAAGATAACCTGGTCGCCTTCCTTGACGCCCAGGTCCCGCACCTCGTTATCCGACGAAGCGCCCACATACAGCTCGTAGCTTTCGGGGTTGAACGGCTGCGGGTTTGAAGCGTAGAAGTCCTGGCGCGGGAGGAGGATACCGTCAACAAGACCCTTGGCCGTGTGGATAACGAAGGGTCGCGCTTCGCACGCCTGGGCCAGGAAACCGCCTCGGCCCTTGAGCTTCACGGTCCCCTGCGGCGTGATCTCTCCTACAGTGAATCCCAGCTCGTCGGCGTGGGCGATGAAAAGGAGATGAGGACGGCCCTCACCCGCGGTAAACCAGAGGTCGTTTTTGGCGTCTCGCCGGGCCTTAAGGCCAGCGGGAAGGCTCGCCTGGATGAAATCCATGACCTTCCCTTCCTGACCTGAGATGCCTGGGATCATGATAATCTTGCGGAGGAGGTCCCAAGCAGAAATCGAACCCTCGCTCGGCGCCTGGGCAGGCTGGGTTCCCACAAGAACACACAGAACGAAAGCCGACAGAACAGCCCGTTTTCTCATTGCCAGTCTCCCTTCTTGATGACAGATACGACAAGGTCTGCCAGCGCTTGGACATCTCCCATGCTGATGACTTCAGAGGGCGTTTGGCTGAACTTGACGGGCAAAGCCAGTGCCACTGCATCGTTTCCTTCGACCATGAACGGCGCCATAAGGAGCGATTCGCCGCCTGTTTGGTGCTGGAGCGTGATGCCTGTCTCTCGCGCCGCAGCTTCAATCGCTTCCCTCAGCTTTGACGGGGCGTCTTTCGCTTGCCACAGAACTGGGCCTTTACCTAATACAGGGCTTTTCTCTCCCTTGTCTGTCGCGAGGACATCCAGGAGAAGCACTGTCTTTGGCTGGAGCCTGTTTTGTGCCCGCGCAGCGCCCAACGCGGACCGGCCGTCGCGCGCTCTGGCGGGGAACCGAGTCTGAGCCATCCAGACGAACTGGGCGGGCGCACGAGTCTTCGGCCCGCCAGCCTCTGCTGCGGCGGCGGTTAGAGCGGCGCAGACAGCTTTCTGGCCGAGCGACGGCCCGGCCCACTGGTCGCTGGCCAGCCTGGCCAGGTCAGGCCTGAAAGTCACCGGGTCCAGGTATTCGACACCCCTGGCCTTGACCTCTTCCTCGGAATGAGCGCCGATATCGAGGTAGACGAGGTCCAGGGGGAAGCTCTTCAGGAGCTCTTCCCGCCTCTCGCGTGTCAGAAGGTGCATGGCAGGCTGGGCGATAACGCCGTTCTGGAGACCCGACTTGGTCGAGATCACGACCGCATGCCCCATCAGGAAGGAATCGAAGAGAGAATGCGGCGGCGCGACCGCTCGGTCCAACCTCAAGTAGCCGTCGGCCGTGACGCTACTCACAAACCAGCCGAACTCATCCAGCGCCGCAAGGACTGCGATGCCCATGTCGCCCTCTCCCGCGCGCGCATAGACGCTTCCTAAGTTGTCCGTCTCGATGGCCAGAGATTCGGGCAAAATATCCCTGATTTTGGCCGCCAGCAGCTCCTCGTTGCCCGTGACGGCGGGAATCGAGAAGACGTCCTTGACAAGGGTCTTGAGATCAGGCCCGGCAGAGATCCCGGATCCGGCCATGACCCAGCACAAGAGGGACACGAAAACCAACGCTTTTTTTCGCCTCATTTCTTTCTCCATGGTAGGGCCCATTGTATCGGACTTCAGACTTTTTGTTAAATCTCTCTCAAAAGTTGAAATAATCAGCTTCACTGAGGCAGTCTCCATTCTTTTCTTTTTTAGAACAGTTTTTAACTCGTCGATCTGTTCCTCGGGCGATGCCGCTGTTTTAAGCGGTTCCAAAACGCCCCACCCGGATAGCGCGTTCGCGCGCTGCCGGAGCCATCTCTCCGACTGCACCTGGACCGGCGTGTCAAGCGTCCGTGTGCATGCAATTGTTAAGCCATATACTTAGTGCTATTACTGAATTTTATGTCTGGATTAAAATACTTTTCCTCACGATTTACCCGGTCACTCTCATGTGATAGGATTATCCAAGGCATTCAGCGGCTGAAAATTGTGGAAGATCTGAAAGGCTGCATCGTGAGCCCAAAAACAAATTTCATATCAATAGGAAAATAATGAATATTTTACCGACCTGAGGAGGCGGACAATGTCTGTCATCACTCGTAAACGCCCGCATTTCACTGAGAAGGAAGCTCAGGACATCGCTGGAAATTTGTATAAATCAAAAGGCGCGGCAAAAGAGCTTCCCAGCGAACGGGACCAGAACTTCTATATTAAGGATGAGTCAGGACGGGAATTTATTTTAAAGATATCGAATGCAGCCGAAAAAAAAGAGGTCCTCGAATTCCAGAACCTGGCCATTTCCCGCCTCAGAAGAGAAGTTCCGCAATATAGCTGGCCAGAAATCCGCGAGACGGCCTCGGGCGATCAAGTCACGACCGTCGAACACTGCAGCGGTTCTCGGCATTTTATCCGCCTTTTGAGCTATCTCCCCGGCTGTTTTCTGGCTCATGTCAGGCCCCACAAACCTGAACTACTCAGGAGTCTCGGCGTCTTCCTCGGAACGATGGACAAATCCCTGGCTGGCTTTACTCACGAGGCCATGCACCGGGACTTGAAATGGAATATGAAACAGGCGCCGGCTATTATCCGGCAGTATCTGCCCCAGATTGAAGAGCCGGAACGGAGGGCGACCGTCGAGAATTTTTTGGCCCAGTATGAAGGCCATGTTGGGCCTGCCGCGCCTCAACTCAGGACCTCCGTCATTCACAATGACGCCAATGATTATAACGTGCTTGTGGGGCACATTTCGACGGACCCCTATGGCCGTTTTTCTCAAGTCGTAGGGCTTATCGACTTCGGCGACATGCTCCATAGCTACGCCATATGTGAATTGGCTGTTGGCGCGGCCTACGCCATGATGGGAAAAAATCAGCCCTTAGCAGCGGCAGCTCCTATCGTGGCCGGTTACCATGAGGTCTATCCGCTCTCAGAGCTGGAACTTGAAGTGTTGTTCGAGATGATCTGTATGCGGCTTTGCCTGAGCGTTACGATATCTGCCCACCAGCAGAAGCAAGAAATTGACAACGAATACCTTAAGATCAGCGAGAAACCGGCCTGGACGCTGCTCGGCCAACTTCAGACGGTGAGTCCCCGCTTGGCCTACTACACTTTCAGACAAGCCTGCCATCTTCCTCCTTGTCCTCAGAGCCCGGCTGTTGTTCAGTGGTTAAAAAGCCATCAAGATAGATTCGGCCCTGTTATTGAACCTAATTTAAGGGAGAAATCTCCTGTCATTTTTGATTTAAGCTCGGGAAGTCCGCAGTTGAGCCGGCTTGCGGAGCCATGGAATCTGCAATCTTTCACCGAGTTGCTTTTTGGAAAAATGAATATCGTGAAGGCTCGAGTAGGGATTGGCCGTTATGATGAAGCCAGGCGGATTTATACCAGCGACATTTTTAAAGCGGCCGGAAACGACACCCCGGAATGGCGCACGATTCATCTCGGGATCGACCTTTATATGGAACCAGGCTCTGCCGTTTTGGCGCCGCTTGAGGGAGTGGTCCACAGCTTTAAAGAAAATAATGCTTCCCTTGACTACGGTCCCACTATCATCCTCGAGCATGAAGCCGCCAAGGGGCTTACTTTTTTCACTCTTTACGGACATCTGAGCCGGGATTCTCTGGCTGGCCTTCATCAAGGCAAGATGTTGAAAAAAGGAGAGCGGATCGGCTGGATCGGCAGCTCTTCTGAAAACGGCGGCTGGCCGCCGCATCTTCACTTCCAGATTATCACCGACTTGCTTGGCCAGACAGGGGATTTTCCGGGCGTTGCTCTTCCCAGCCAGTGCGAATTATGGCTGAGCCTCTGTCCCGACCCCAACCTGATCCTTGCCATCCCCGAAAACCACGCTCCAGTTGCAGGCCGCAGCAAGGAAGAAATCCTAAGCCTGCGCCGTCAGTATCTGGGGCCAACGTTGAGTATCTCTTACCGGAAACCTCTCAAGCTTGTCCGCGGGTTCAGGCAGTATCTTTACGATGAAAACGGCCAGGTCTACCTGGATGCCGTGAACAATGTCCCCCACGTGGGCCACTGCCATCCCCGGGTGGTCAGAGCAGCTCAAGATCAAATGGCTGTCCTGAATACGAACACCCGTTATCTTCATGATAACCTCGTGGAGTATGCCTTGCGCCTCTCGGAAACTTTGCCGGAACCTCTGCGTGTCGTCTTCTTTGTCTGCAGCGGCAGTGAAGCCAACGACCTGGCCCTGCGCCTGGCCTGGACCCACACTGGAAAGAAAGATGTCATCGTGATCGATGGCGCTTATCATGGGAACCTAAGCTCACTCATCGATGTAAGCCCTTATAAGTTTGACGGCCCGGGAGGAACCGGCGCGCCGCCGCAGGTCCATAAAGTCTTGACGCCCGACGGATATCGCGGACCTTATAAGCGCTTCGATCCTGAGGCGGGCATCAAGTACGCCCGGCATGTCCAAAAAACTGCAGCCGGCATTCAAAAACGTGGGAAAGGCGTCGCGGCCTTTATCTCGGAGTCCCTCATGGGCTGTGCCGGTCAGATTGTCTTTCCCGATGGTTATCTCAAAGAGGCTTTTCTCCACGTGCGAAAGGCCGGCGGGGTTTGTATCGTCGATGAGGTCCAGGTCGGGTTTGGCCGGGTGGGTTCGCATTTTTGGGGGTTTGAAACACAAGGCGTTATTCCCGACATTGTGACCATGGGAAAGCCCATGGGCAACGGACATCCGCTGGCAGCAGTAGTGACCACTCCTGAGATCGCCGCTTCCTTTCAGACAGGCATGGAGTATTTCAACACCTTTGGCGGCAATCCCGTCTCCTGCGCCGTCGGCCTGGCCGTGCTGGATGTCATTCGTGATGAGAAGCTGCAGCAGAATGCGCTTGAGGTCGGACGTTATTTCAAAGCCGGGCTGGAAAACCTAAAATCCAAATATCCTCTTATCGGTGACGTGCGGGGGCTGGGATTGTTTCTTGGGGTGGAACTTGTCCTGGACCGAGAAACTCTGGCGCCGGCTACGACCGAAGCATCCTATGTGGTCGAGAGGATGAAAGAGCTCGGCATCCTTATCAGCACAGATGGACCCTTCCGCAATGTCCTTAAAATCAAGCCTCCGCTGGTGTTTACCAAAGCCAACGCTGACTTCTTCATTGAAACTCTGGACCGGATTCTGGATGAAAATGCGCTGCAGGCGGGATAACGGAGATGAATTGATTATGTGATCATCCCGCCTATTGCCCAAAACCAGACCTTGAACAAATCGGGCCACACAATATTTCAAAGTCCCGAGATCAAATTTTGACAGGAAAAGGTGAATTTCATAGACTATGATCTCAAGGAAGGACGGCAGACAATGAGAAAAACAATCGTCATCCTTATTTTATCAACCTTCTGCGCTGCATTCGGCGCTGCTCTCATATTTGGAACCGCCCAGGAGAAGACGCTTCAGGTCAAGAACTTCTACGAGAACAGCCTGCACTATACGAACCGCGGCTTGGAATACTGGTACAGCGAAAAGCAGGGCGGTCTGGAGAGGATAACAGGGATTCCTTTCTCCGGGCTTCCCTGCGCGAGATGCCATGTCAGGTCCTGCGACACCTGCCATAAAAAAGAGGTCGACGGAAAGGCCGCTTATTCCCTTGAGCCCGCCCGCGCTCAGACTGTCTGCGAGAATTGCCACAGTATAGAGTCGCTGGCAGAGGTCAAGAAGGATCCCGAGAGCCCGACGGCCGATGTCCATTTCAAAAAGGGCATGAAATGCATGGATTGTCACACGGCAAGAGAGATTCACGGTGACGGCACGCCTTACAACTCCATCCAGGACCCCGGCGCTCTCGATGCCCGCTGCGAAAACTGCCACAAACCCGAGTCCGAATGTCCACCCCATGAACTTCACGGTGGGAAGGTCGACTGCAATGCCTGCCATGTCAGGGATCTTCCGTCATGCTACAATTGCCATTTTGACACGAGGGTTAAGGAAGGGAAAAGCGTCTCCCTTCCTCTCAAGAACCTTCTCTTTTTGGTCAATCATGACGGCAGAGTGACCTTGGGCAGCCTCCACACTTTCGTTTTTCAAAACAAGACCATGATCACCTTTGCCCCGTCCTTCCCGCATGCGATCATGAAGGAGGGGAGGGCCTGCGGGGAATGCCACGCGACCCAGATCATCCAGGACATCAAGGAGGGCCGGTTTAATCCTGTCCGGTTTGAAGAGGGGGAGATCAAGAATGTTGGGGGAGTAATTCCGGTTCTGGAAGGACAGAAATGGAATTTCCCGTTTTTGAACTATGAAAACGGCAGGTGGGTCCCCATTGAAAAGCCGGCCGAGCCGTTGATCAATTATGCTGGCTATTGCATGCCATTGACGCGCGAGCAGCTTGTCAAGCTCGAAAAACTTCCTGCCAAGAAATAACAAGCCATTTGGGACGGTTCTGTCGAAGAACCATCCCCTTTGCTTGCATTTTTCCTTTCAATTTTCACCTCCTGAGTTGCCGTCAAAAGCAAACGACATGACTTCGTGGGATTGTGCAGCCCCTTGTCGCCGAGATCTGCGGAAGGATTCTCCTTTATCGCAAATGGATTCATCTATGTGGGAGAGAAAGACTCGGAGGCTTATTTCACGACGAGCTTGGTGAAAGGGAAAACATATGCCTCGAGAAAGACAAGAATTCCCATGAGCGCGGCAAGGGCGAGGCTGTGGAAAAAAACATAGCGCAAGATATCTCCTTCATGTCCGTACCATTTGGTGGCGGTGCTTGCAACGACGATGCTCTGCGCGTCGATCATCTTGCCCATGACACCGCCGGAGCTGTTCGCCGAGGCCATGAGCACAGGGCTCACACCGATTTGCTCGGCAGAGATCTTCTGCAGGCTTCCGAAGAGCACATTGGAAGATGTGTCCGAGCCTGTGAGGGCTACGCCAAGCCAGCCGAGGAGTGTCCCAAAAAATGGATACAGGACTCCGGTCTTGGCGAATGTTAATCCCATCGTCGCATCCAGGCCGGAGTAGCGAGTTGTAAATCCAATCGCCAGCATGGCTGCCACTGTGAGGAGGGAAAAACGGACGCGCTTCATGGTTCTCCACCAGGCCGCAGCCGTCTCCTTAATTTTAAATCCCATGACAAAGGCTGAGATGATCGCCGCGATAAAAATGCCTGTGCCGGTGAAGGATAGCCAGTTAAAAGCATAGACAGCCGCTTCGGCGGTGGGCTTGAGGACGACAGGAGGCATGCGGTTGATGACAAGATGAACGCCGGGAACGGGAACCTTGAGGATTGAAATGCCGTCGAGGAAAGCTTTGACCTGAGGGATGCCCCAGATGAAGACGACAAGGCTGAGGATGGTCCAGGGCGTCCAAGCCCTAATTACCTCGCCGGTGCTGTAGCCGTGGGATGCCCGCGCCTCTTTTCCTTCTTCCTGTCCGTTGAGCCCCCAGATTCGCCGGGGATGCCAGAGGAGAAGAAAGATGATGAGTCCGAACATGGAGACAACTGAGGCGATGATGTCCACAAGCCAAGGGCCGTGCAAGTTAGAGATGAGAAATTGAGGAATAGCGAAAAGCATTCCTGCGACAAGGAGCGCCGGCCAGACCTCGATCATTCCGTTGAACCCGGCAAACGCGCAGACAAGCCAGAAAGGCACGATGATCGAAAAGAAGGGGAGCTGGCGTCCGACCATGGCGCTCAATTTCTGAATCTCGATCCCCGTAACGCCGGCAAGCGCAATGACTGGCGTCCCGAGAGCGCCGTAGGCCACGGGCGCAGTGTTGGCGATGAGCGAGAGTCCGGAGGCGGCGAGCGGGCTGAATCCAAGTCCGATCAAGATGGCCGCTGTCACAGCCACTGGGGTTCCGAACCCGGCCGCGCCTTCGAAAAATGCGCCGAAGCAAAAGGCGATAAGCAAAAGCTGGAGGCGCCGGTCTTGAGTGATGCCGGTGAGGCTTTCCTGCAGGATTTTGAAATAGCCTTTTTCGCTGGCCAGGGTGTAGAGAAAGATCACGTTCAGGATAATCCAGCCGATAGGGAAGAGGCCGAAGGCGGCTCCGTAAATTGCGACGGAAAAGGCCTTGGAGGCAGGCATGCCAAATACAAAGATGGTGATCACAAGCGCAGCCGCAAGGCCGAGGATCGCCGCAGTGTGAGCCTTGAGGCGAAGAAAAGCCAAACTGCCGAGCAGGACGATGATCGGGAGGGCGGCGAGGACGGTTGAAAAGATCCAATTTCCCAGCGGATCATAGACTTGGTTCCAGGGCATCGCCGGCTATTATATATCCGTAAAGAGTGTTTCGTAAAACGAAGAAATTCAGGTTTTCGGGGTGGGCGATTAGCTTCTGGTTTTGAAGAAAAAGGAGGAGGCTGTTGACACAGGATGACCTCAGGCGATATACGTGACCAGCCATGACTCTCAACAAACCCTCTTCTTTTTGGAGTATCGCCGCCTTCGAGCTCTTCGGCGAGCTGGATTCATCTCTCCGTGCTTTGGCTTTGGCGGTTGGCCTGACATCCCAGCTTCTCCCGGCCATCATCACCATCAACCCAACTTACGGGGCCAAGAAAATGGCTCTTCAAAAGGTTATTGTCAAAAGACTTTCTCCCATTGAGAATTTTGGCAGTATGGATGTCCTCTGCCCCAAGCTGCCGCTATGACGGAAATAACTATGTTTCCTCTTAAAAAGAGAACCGTCCCCTGTTTACTTTTTTATGATAAAATGATTGTTCCAAAATTCAAGAACCTTTCTTGAACGAGATGCCTTTCCTGCCAAACGTCTTGGAAGAGGATGGCAAAGATGGAGAAGCCGCAAGACAAAAGTGAACTCATCAAAGGCTTAACCCTGGTCAGTGCCACGGCCATCGTTGTTGGTTCAATGATTGGCTCAGGGATATTTATCTCTCCTTCGATCATGGCCGGCTATGTCCAGAGCGCAGGCGTTGTTACCTTGTTGTGGATCATTGGCGGATTTTTTACGCTTTTCGGCGCTCTCAGTTATGGAGAGTTGGCCGCCTCCATGCCCAAGGCAGGAGGGCAGTATGTTTTCCTCAAGGAGTCTTATTCTCCTCTCCTGGGTTTTCTCTACGGCTGGACTCTTTTCTTGGTCATCCAGACCGGCTTTATCGCGGCCGTGGCTGTGGCTTTTGCCAAATACCTAGGCGTTTTTATTCCCGGGCTTTCCGAAAATGTCATTCTCTTCAAAATTCTGCTCGGAACCCATGCTTTTACTATTAACTCAGCCCAAGCTGTGGGAATCGTGAGCATCATTGTCCTCGTCATCATCAACTGCTTTGGAATCAAGCTGGGAGCGGCTGTCCAGAATGTTTTCACTTTCCTCAAGGTGATGGCCATTGTTCTTCTGGTTCTGCTCGGGTTTGCGTTTGGCCAAGGAAGTTTTTCCAATTTTGCCCCATTTTTTAAACCCGTCATTCCCGCCACTTTGAATATTGGCCTCTTTGCGGCGATGGCCGTGGCACTATCGAAAGCGCTTTTTGCCTATGATGCCTGGAACTCAGTTACTTTTACAGCAGAGGAAATCAGGGATGCCCATAAAAATCTTCCCTTGTCTCTTGTCTTGGGCACGGTCATCGTAACCTTGCTCTACACATCGGCCACGGCAGTTTATTTTTATCTTGTCCCTGCAACCCAAGCTGCCTCAGTACCTGATAACCGGATTGCGGCTGTAGCCGCGCAGGTCATTTTTGGCGGAGTAGGGCTGTATTTTATTTCCGCAGCGATTTTGGTCTCCACGTTCGGCTGTAACAATGGCTTAATTTTGTCAGGACCTCGGGTCTATTACGCCATGGCTAAGGATCGGATTTTCTTCAAGAGGCTCGCAACGATTCATCCCAAATACCGGACGCCTGTCGATGCCATTGTGGCCCAAGGTGTATGGGCCTGTATCCTGACTCTGACTGGAACTTTCAGCGACCTTCTCACTTATTCGGCCTTCGCCTCAGTGGTTTTCAATTTGATGACGGTTGTGGGAATTTATATTTTGCGGAAAAAACAGCCTGACCTACCCAGGTCTCATAAAGCTTTCGGCTATCCTGTGGTCCCTGGTCTCTACATTTTGATTGCCGTGGCCTTTGTTATTTTTATCCTCCAGGGAGACCCTCTCAATTCGCTCAAAGGGCTTGCCTTGATTGTCCTGGGCATACCTGTTTATTATTGGTTCCGCTTCAGAAGGGAAAAAAGTGGGGAATAAGCTTTTTCAGTTCTCTTTCCTCTTGTGTCGGTGAAAGAGGCGGAAAGGCGATGAGCGATCTTGGAAATCCAGTCGTATTCTTGTATCTTGCGCGCCAAGGGAAAAACTGCCCTCAAGACCTCGGCGTTGCCGTTGGGACTCAAGATGAAAATCCGCTCGAGGCAATTTGACCTATACAGGATGCTCAAGGATCTTGAACAGATGGATTACGCCGTCGAAGAAAACACGCTGTATCCGCTCCTCGGAAGGCTCGAAAAGAACGGCTGGATCGCCAGCCAATGGAATGCGAGCGAGGACCGGCGGAAGAAATTCTATGTTATTACGAACGAGGGGAAAACGGTTCGGGGAAAGGCTCTGGAAATCTGGCGGAAGCAAACAGAAATCTTAGGAAAAATGGAAAAGGAGAATCAATAAGGGCATGATCGTCCTCCCTTTTTTCTTCATTCCCCGGATGGGCTTGGGCGAGGCTCTCTTTTGCCTTTATCAATCGCCCCGAATTTGTTATGATGACGCTTCATGAAAAAAAGAGGAAATTTCGCCTCTGGATTTTTAGGCGTGTTCCTTCTTTTATTCTTCCTCATCACCGTTTCCCACGACTGTTTCTGCCACGAAGAGCTGCACAGCGTCTGCGGCCCGCTGCACTCATTTTTTCAGAACTCCGCACCTGATTGGGCTGAAAGCATCTCTTTCCTTCCGCCCTCGCTGCCGCTTCTTACCTGGAATCAGGACCATATCCTCCGTCCTGATTTCATCAAGAATATTTTTCACCCGCCTGACTGATTTATCTCTCCGCACCATCCATCCTTTTGAGTCCCTTTTCGGATTGGAGGTTCAAAATGAGAAACCTGGTGATTTTGGCACTGCCATTCCTGATTATCATGCCCGGAAGCCTCGCGAGCGCAGCCGACGACTTAACTCTTGAGCGGGCTGTCGACCTGGCGCTCAAGCAAAATCTGGCTATCCTGGCCGCCCAGAAAGAAATTCTCGTTTCCCAAGGCCAACGGCTGCAGATGGAAGCTATCTCGGAGCCTGAAATCGTTTTTAGCCACGAAGGAATCCCTTTCAGCTCCGGCAATAATAAAGCGGAAGAAAAAGAGATCAGCTTTGGCATCCAACAGTCTTTGGAGTTTCCGGGGAAAATATTTATTAGAGGAAAAATAGGGCAATTCAGCGAGAAGATCGCAGGTTACGAGTTGGCCCGAATCCAGATCGTCATTAAGGCCAAAGTCAAAGCGGCCTATTATAAAGCCGTCCTCAGCAAAAAGACGGTCTTGGTCTTGGAACAGACAGCTAATCTTTTAGATGAATTTATCGCCAGCGCGACCGCTAAATATCAAGCCGGCGGAACCCCTTACCTTGATGTTCTCCGCGCCCAGGTTGAAAAAACAAGAATCCAGAACCAGCTTATTGAAGCGAAGAAAGATTTCTCTTTGGATGTGGCGCATCTGAACCTCCTCCTGGGCAGAAAAGGTGATGAGCCCGTGGAGCTGGTGACAGATTTTTCTTTCACTCCTCTCACCAAAGGCCTTGCCGCTATTCGGGAAGAAGCCTTGAAGACACGGCCGTCCATCCAAATTGCCTCACTCAAACTTGAACAAGCTCAGGCAGGCCTGAAACTTGCTCAAATGAGCCGGCTTCCGGATTTCTCGGTCGGACTCTTCTCTCCAAGTTTAAGAACGGGGTCCTGGGGCTTCGCCATCGGTGTATCCGTTCCCCTCTACTGGTGGAAAAGACAAAAGGGAGAGGTCCTGGAGTCCGAAGCCAAAAAAGCGATCGAGGAAATTTCGCAAGAAGCCGTCCAGATGAAAATCATGGCCCGGATTGAAAACGCCTATTCCGCAGTGAAAGCTTCGGAGGAGCAGGCCAAGATCTTCGAGCAGAAGCTTTTGGCTGAAGTCGAAGACCAGCTCAAGATGAGCATAACCAATTATCAGTATGGAAAAACTGATGCTCTGAATCTTCTTGATATCTACCGGACTTACCTTACGACAAAGCTTGAATACTTGAAATCTCTCTATCTTTATCTTGTCTCCCTGTCTGACCTCGAACAGGCCGGAGAGGAATATGAGTAATCGAGGAGAATGACGATGAACAGACGCATATCCCTTGCCTCTCTTTCGCTAGTCATTTGGATCTTCTTTATCTCAGGATGCAGAGCCAACAGGACTGAAGAGGCGAAGGCCGAGATTCAAAACAACGGCGTCCCTTCGGTCATCACTCTTTCTGAAGACGCTTTGAAAATTGCTGGAATTCAAACGGAAAAAGCCGAGCTCAGACAAGTCCCGCTGAAAATTTATGCGGCGGGTGAAATGGCCTTCAACCAAAAAAGGCTGATGAATCTCACGTCTCGTGTGGCCGGCCGGGTAGAGGAAGTTCTTGCTTTCGTGGGCGATCATGTGCAAGAAGGGCAGATCCTTCTTTCCCTCTACAGCCCGGACTTCCTGACTTCTCAGGCCGAATTCCTACAGGTCGAGGAGAGGCTCAAGAGAGTCGCCCAAAAGAATCTCCAGGATGAAATTCCTGCGGCCGAATCTTTGCTTAATTCAGCCAGGAGGAAGCTCATCCTGCTGGGTTTGAATGACGCCGGCCTCAAAGAGTTAGAGGAGACACGCCAGGTCAAGCCCCTTCTTCCGGTTCGAGCTCCGTTATCTGGAAATATCATCGAAAGCCCGATTGTCCGGGGAGATCAAATCGCCGAGGGCGCCAGCCTCTTCAAAATCGCCGACTTGTCGCTTCTCTGGGCTCATGTCCACATCTTTGAAAAAGACCTTTCCCGAATTAAACAGGGAATGTCTGCCCTGGTTAAAGTCCAAGCCTATCCTGACCAAGCCTTTGAGGGGACCTTGACCCTTATGAGCGACGTCATCGATGAGAAGTCGCGCACGGTCATCGGGCGAGTGCAAGTCCTGAACTCACGCGGGCTCCTGAAGCCGGGGATGTATGCCGAGGTGGAGTTGACACTGTCTTCGAGCGCCAAGGCTCTCCTCGTCCCGGAAGCTGCCGTTCAGGATTTGGAAGGCAGGAAAGTCATTTTCATCCCGGCCGGAGATTTTTCTTTTCGCTACCAGGAAGTTGACGTCGGGCAGAAGATCAACGGCTGGGTTGAGGTGGAGAAAGGGCTCTCGCCCGGAGACTCGTATGTGAGGGATGGTTTTCTTCTCAAGTCGGAGTACTTGAAGAAGAATTTAGAGGTTGACTGACATGATTGAGAAACTTCTCGCTTTTTCGTTGCAGCAAAAGCTCCTCGTCGCCGTCTGCGTCATCCTGCTTGTCGGCGCAGGAATATACTCTTTTCTGAAACTCCCCATCGACGCCTTTCCGGACGTTACCAATATCCAAGTCGAAATCATCAGCTCCTCTCCGGGCCGCTCGCCCTTGGAGGTGGAAAAGTTTATTACCTTTCCTATTGAAACAGGACTCCGCGGCCTCCCGGGTTTGGTCCAGCTTCGCTCGATTTCCAAATTCGGGTTATCGGTGATCACAGCCGTGTTTGAAGACGGCATGGACATCTACTTTGCCCGGCAGCTTGTGCTCGAGCGCCTGATTGAAGCGAGAGAAAAAGTCCCGCAAGGGGTGGAAATCACCATGGGGCCTGTGGCCACAGCCATGGGCGAAATTTACCAGTACACTCTGGAGGGGGACGTGCCGGCTGAGGGAGAAGATGAGGTGCGCTATCTCACGGAGCTTCGCACCCTCCAGGATTGGGTCGTCAGCCCGCTTCTGAAAACGGTGCCGGCCGTCAATGAAGTCAACTCTTTTGGAGGATATATCAAGCAATATCATGTCTCAGTCGAACCGGATAAGCTGCGGAAATTCAACCTCACGCTGGCCGATGTCGTTGAAGCCATGAAGAGGAACAACCAGAATGTCGGAGGGAATGTCCTTGAAAGAAATTCGCAGCAGTTTCTCGTCCGCGGTCTCGGCCTCCTTCGGAGCGATGAAGATATCAAAAGCATCGTATTGAAATCTGAAGGAGGAATCCCCGTTCTGATCCGGGATGTGGCAGAAGTCTGGGTGGGGACGGCCGTGCGCCAGGGAGCTTCGATCAAGAACGGGGAGAGGGAAGTGGTGGGGGGAATTGTCATGATGCTCCGGGGCGCCAACAGCCGGGAAGTTGTCCGCCGGGTCGAAAAAAAGGTCGAAGAGATCAACTCGAGCCACGTCCTTCCCGAAGGATTGAGAATTGTTCCGTTTTATGAAAGATCCGACATCGTCAAGCAAAGCATCCATACCGTGTCGGAATCGCTCCTCATCGGAGCCATCTTTGTCATATTTGTGCTCTATCTTTTCTTGAGAAGTTTCCGGGGCTCTTTTATCGTGGTCCTGGCCCTGCCGCTGGCAGCTCTCTTGACTTTCATCATCATGAAACAGACAGGACTGACGGCCAACCTGATGTCCCTCGGCGGCCTGGCTATCTCTGTGGGGATGATCATTGATGCGACGATCATCCAGGTGGAAAATGTCCAGAAGCATCTTTCCGAGACGGGCGCTTCCAAACATAAGCTCTCCACTGTTCTCAAGGCTGTTATCGAAGTGAGAAAGCCCAGTATTTTTGGTGAATTGATCATTGCCCTGACGTTCATTCCCATCATTACTCTCCAGGGCATTGAGGGAAAAATGTTCTCTCCGCTCGCCATAACTGTGTCCATCGCGCTTCTCTCATCCCTTATCCTTTCCATCTTTGTCATTCCTGCGGTCTGCCTGGTTTTCCTCAAATCTGCGCCGGAAAAGAAGAGCGTTCTCGTTCAGGGAGCGAAAAAAGTTTACCTTCCTGTTTTACGCTGGGGATTGAGGCACAGGGGTATTACTCTCATAGCCTCATCCCTTCTTATTGTTGTCAGCATCGCGCTTGTTCCCCGGCTGGGAACAGAATTTATCCCCATCATGGACGAGGGCGCTTTTGATATGGACATCCAGCTTTTGCCCGGGATTTCCTTGGAGAAGTCTCTTGAGATCAGCCGGGAGGTCGAAAAGGCGCTCAAGAAATTTCCTGAGCTGGAGACCGTGGTCTCGAGGACGGGCCAGACAGGGATCGCCCTTGAGGCGCGAGGCGTGGAAAAAACAGGCTACGTGGGGGCGCTCAAGCCGCGCTCCCAATGGACATCGGCCAAGACGCGGGAGGAGTTGACCAACAAGATGCGCGAGACCATGTCAGCTTTTCCCGGCATGGCCTTCTCCTTCAGCCAGCCCATCGCCTGCCGCATCGACGAGCTCGTCGCTGGGACAAGGGCTCAAATCATCATTAAGATTTTTGGGGAAGATTTAGATGTCCTGAAGGACAGAGCGGATGGGATTGCCAAGGTCATTTCCCGGATTCAAGGCGTCAGAGATCTTGTCTTAGAAAAAGTCTCCGGCCAGCCCTACATTTCGATCGAAATCGACCGAAATAAAATATCGCGTTACGGAATGAGCGTCGATGATGTCCAAATGATTATCGAGACAGCCATCGGAGGGAAGCCTGTCACCGAGCTCTATGAAGGGGAAAAGTATTTTGATGTCCTGGTCAGATTTCCCGAAGAGCGGCGAGACTCCATCGAGAGCCTTGAAAACGTCCTCGTCGATTCCCCTTTAGGCTACAAAATCCCTTTGAGTAGCCTGGCAGCGGTCCGCGTTGTCGAAGGACCTGTCCAGATCAGCCGGGAATACGGCCAGCGCCGGATCGGGATTGAATGCAACATCTCGGGCCGGGACATCGGAGGTTTTGTCGCTGAGGCCAAACGCAAGATCCAAACTCAAGTGAAGCTCGCGCCCGGATATTATATTACCTGGGGCGGCCAGTTTGAAAACCAGCAGCGGGCCATGAAGAGGTTGATGGTCATCATCCCCATGACCATCGGGATCATCTTTTTCCTCTTGTTTGTCACTTTCAATTCCATGAAGCTGGCCACTCTCGTTCTTCTCAATTTGCCGTTCGCCCTGATAGGCGGGGTCTTTTCGCTGTATCTGGCCGGGCTTTATCTTTCTGTCCCGGCCTCGGTCGGGTTTATTGCCTTATTCGGCATCGCCGTGTTGAACGGCGTTGTGCTCGTCTCTTACATTCATCAGCTTTTCCAGGAAGGCATGCCTCTCCGGGAGGCTATTCTCAAAGGCTGTGAGCGCCGGCTCAGGCCTGTCTTGATGACGGCTTCCATCACCGTCTTCAGCCTCGTGCCGCTCCTTTTTGCTCAGGGTCCCGGCTCGGAGGTCCAGCGGCCTTTAGCAGCCGTGGTCGTGGGCGGATTGGTCACGTCGACGCTTTTAACGCTTTTGGTCCTTCCGGCCCTGTATAGCTGGTTTGAAACAAAAGTGAGAAAGGTCGAACGGGAATAGGGCCGAGCTCCCTCAAAAAATCATGAAGTCGAACATTTCTATCATCTGATGGCGGCCCCGCGCCTTTCTCCCAGACTTGACATCTCCCCTTGTCGTGATTTACGATTTCTCACGATGGGAGAACGGATAAATCACGACAAAGATGCAAGCTCTGCCACTTCGCGTAAAAAGGAAGCTCCTATCACTTAGAAATGAACGCGTCCGATAAAGGCAAAACGTTTTCCCTCAGTCAAAGGATTATTCAGCAATATCCTCAATTTTCGCGTCAAGAAAAGAAGATCGCCAACTACATCGTCCAAAACATTCGGACGGCCTTCGCCCTATCCGCGAACCGGATGGCCGAGCAAGTCGGCGCCAGCCCGGCCACGATTGTGAGATTCTCCCAGCACCTCGGATTTTCCGGCTTCCAGCACCTGCGCTCCCAAATGGTGAATGAAATTCAAGAAGAGATGATGCCAGAGGATCGGTTCAAACTTCTCTCGCCGGACAGCAATCAGATCTCGACCGTTTTGAAGATCGCCGAGCAGGAAGTGAAGAACATCAACGAGACGCTGCGTGAGATTCGCCGGGACACGTTCGAGAAATTCATCGCCGCCTTGAACAAAGGCCGCTGCATTTACACGCTCGGCATCGGGATTAGCTCGCTTCTAGCCCGCCTCTCAGCATACTTGCTGAATCAGGCCGGCCTGACAACGCAGTTCTGCCTCAAGGAAGAGCATTCCTTCCTGGAGAAGCTGATTCGCCTGACGAAAAAGGACGTTCTTCTCGGATTTTCCTTCCCGCCATATTCCAGAGACACGATCAGGGCCGTGAAGTTCTGCCAAGAGCGGGGCGTGACATGCCTGTCGGTCACTGACCGCCCGACCGCCCCAATTGTCCAGTGGTCCTGGGCCACGCTCCTTGTCCGCACCAAAAACTTAATGTTTACCAACTCCCTGTCCGCGGTGACCATGCTCGTCAACGCCATCGCCACGGAGATCGCCCTGCTCAATAAAAACCGGGTTGTGACGGACATCGATCTTATCAACAAATTCCTCGAAGGTGATTTTTTGAGTTGACATCCGAGATGAAACTCAGCTAAAAAAGCCAAAAAGCCAAAAGACAAAAAAGGCTTGACAAAATCCCAAAAATATGATTTTTATGAAACATATGATACTTTTTTTTAAATGATGAAAGATTTATTTCATCAAGCTTTTCAAGGAGGGAGGACATGCGCAAAAGAAATTTGAGTGTTTTTGTGCTGTGTTTTGTTTTTTGGGCGAGCTTTCTGGCCGCCCAGGATACCCTTCAAACCGGGAGCATCGAAGGCACAGTTCTTGACGAAGAAGGGACTCCGCTGCCTGGGGTTTCGGTGACCCTTGCCAGCCCGGCGCTGATCAAGGAAACCGTGGCGACGACAACATCAGCCACTGGAACCTTCCGCTTCCCCTTCCTTCCGGTCGGCTCGTATGAAGTGACCTTCATGCTTTCTGGATTCAAGACGGTAACTCAGAAGAACGTGGGAGTTTCGCTCCGAAAAACCACGACCATAAAGATGACGTTGGAAGCCTCGCCAGTCCAGGAAAGCGTGACGGTCATCGGGCAAGCGCCCGTCGTCGACGTGAAGAGCAGCACGATCGGAACGAACTTTACGATCCCCATGCTCCAGAAACTTCCCAGTGCGCGCGACCCTTGGGTCATCATGGAGATGACGCCGGGAATGGTCATGGACAGGCAGAACATCGGCGGAAGCACGGCCGGCAACCAGAGTAGTGCTTACGTCCACGGGAGCATGCGGAACCAAACGGCCTATAACATCGACGGTGTCAACATGACGGATGCCGCTGCCAACGGCGCCTCGGCCATGTATTATGATTTCGATTCTTTCGAGGAAATCCAGGTTGAGACCGGAGCCCACACGGCGGACATCCAGGTTGGCGGCGTCGTCATCAACATGATCACCAAATCGGGGGGTAACAAATTCAGCGGCGGAATCAGCGTCTATGGAGAGAACGACAGGCTCCAATCCGGCAACATCCCGGATAAAACGAAAAATCCCCAATATGCCAACGTCGGGTCGGGCAACCCTTTAGATTATTACTATGAATACGGCGGCGACTTCGGCGGGCCGATCATTAAAGACAAACTCTGGTTTTACGGCGCGTTCCGCAAGACAGCTATCAATCGTTTTATTATTGGTTATAGCCTGAACGGTGTCCCGCAGACCGACTATGCGGCGCTGACGCACGGGACATTCAAGCTGAGCTTCCAGATCACGAACAACAACAAGCTTATGGCCTGGGCGAATTATGACAACAAGTATCAGCCGCACCGCGCTGCCTCGACGACGCGGCCTCCGGAAACGACATATTTGCAGGATTCCCCCTCCTATTTTTACCATCTGGAAGATACGTGGACATTGAGTTCGAATTTCCTCTTGAATTTCAAGCTCGGGATCAACAACATGTGGTATCAGACTGGGCCGCAGCCGAGCGTGGACATGACCAAGCCGGCGATCCGGATCTACTACTCCAGTCCTTACCTCGACATGTATCAGGACGCTTATTACCAATACACCTGGTACTACTCCGACCGTTATCAGCTCAACGCGTTTGCCGATTATTTCAAGGACGACTTTCTCGGCGGAAATCATGAGCTGAAGGTCGGCTTCGAATACCAGAATTCGCCGTTCCATACGACCCGGAAACATCCGGGTAACATCCTCCTCTACTTCGACTATCCCAACCGGACGGGCCCCTACCAGGTCTGGACGTTCCGTGAGGAAAAATGGGACCAGACCGACGTCATATATTCGGCCTATTTTAGCGACGTTTTCAGCCTGAAGAAACACGTTACGATCAATCTCGGATTTCGCCTCGACAGCACGCACATGCATATAAACGCCACGGACGTCCAGAGCAATCCCTGGTCGGATTACTATTACGCGAACCGGACGACCCTCCCTCAAATTCTCCATCAGGACGCCCAGAAAAATGTCATCTCGTGGACGACGCTCTCGCCGCGGATCGGGCTGACGTACGACCTGTTCAACAACGGAAACAACATCCTCAAGGCCCATTTCGCCCGCTATTCGTATCAGGTCAGTTATGGCCCTGTGGACCTGGCCGTCCAGACCGGCTACTGGGAAGTGGACTATAGCTGGAACGACGCCAACGGCGACAAACTTCCGCAAACGAACGAATTCAAATCCATCAAATACGTCAATATTGGACAAGCGGTGAACATCGACCCGAATCTCAAGTCACCTTACACGAATGAAGCCGTGGCCGGATTCGAAAAGAGACTCGGCCGGAATATCGGTTTCAGCTTTAACCTTATCTATCGCGAAAACAAGAGGTTTTGGCGGACGGACAACCTGGCCATAGATCCTCAGAAAGACTACACGGCGATCCAAGTCAAAGATCCAGGCCCAGATGGCGTTTATGGGACAGGAGACGACGGCGGGAACATCACGGTTTATAACCTGGCCTCTGCCAAGGTTGGCGTCGTGCAGAACTATGTCACCCAAAGACCCGGCTACATGACGTCCTACCGAGGTGCGGAGCTCGTTCTCAATAAAAGATACGCCGACCGGTGGCAGTTCATGGCCTCTGTGACGTATGGGAAAACCAACGTCAAGCTCCCGATCGAATCTGTGGACGACCCCAATAACCGAGAATTCGGCGATAATGTTCCTGATTCGAACGATGCGACATGGATCATCAAAGCCAGCGGGAGCTATGACCTGCCCTGGGGGTTTTACTTCGGCGCGTTCTTCAATTACCGGACGGGTTATCCGACACAGAGATATTTTCGCACGAGCAGCGGCCTCCTCAATCAAGGCCGCATCAATGTCAACGTGGAGAAATTCGGAAACAGCCGGTATCCCGACATCGCCATTTTCGACTTAAGGCTGAGCAAGGTCTTCGATTTCGGTCGATTTGGGAAATTGGAGTTGATGCTCGACGGCTTCAACGTGTTTAACTCCGTGACGACTCTGTCATGGGTCACGCAATCCTCCAGCACCTATCACTACATCACGCAGGTTTTCGCCCCGCGGATCTTCCGGCTGGGCGTGAAGTGGGGATTTTGATACATCAGAGGTAGAACGCCCCGGACAGAGGGCGAAATCTAGGATTTGCGAGGGATTCCTCTTTTTTGATCGTCTTTCTCTGAGGTGGGTTTTTCTGATATTATATTTTTGATCCAAATGGCTTTATTCCGCTTGCGCTTTTCGCTGTTATGTCCGTTGATCGTCCTATCCTGGATTCTCGGCCGTATTGTAACGCCGGTGTTTTCGGCTCCCGCTGAAAATTACAACCTTCTCCTCATCACCATCGACACCTTGCGGGCGGACCATCTCGGCGTTTATGGTTATGCCAAGATCAAAACGCCGAATATCGACCGACTGGGGAACGGAGGGGTCCTTTTCCATCGCGCCATCGCCCATGTTCCGCTCACTCTTCCTTCGCATTGTTCGCTTCTGACGGGGACTTTGCCCCTTTATCACGGCATTCGGAACAACGGCTACCGCCTGCCTCCCTCCATCCCGACACTGGCCGAAATCTTAAAAGGCGGAGGCTACCGCACTGCGGCCTTCGTCGGAGCATTCCCGCTGGACTCGCGCTTCGGGCTCGACCGGGGCTTCGAAGTCTATGACGACCTTTACGGCAGCAAGAATATGGCCCGCGATCTCACCTTCCTCGAGCGGAAAGCGGACGATGTTAATCGGAAAGCCCTGGAATGGATCAGCGGCCATCGGGATGAAAAATTTTTCGTCTGGGTTCATTATTTTGACCCTCACGCCCCCTATGAGCCGCCACCTCCTTTCAAAGAGGAATACCGGGGCCGGGAATATGACGGCGAGATCGCTTACACGGATTCTGTGATCGGGCGGCTTCTGGAGAAACTGGACCAATGGCGGTTGAGGGACCGGACACTCATCGTTCTCACCGCCGACCACGGGGAGTCCTTAGGAGAACACCTGGAAGCGACGCACGGGATTTTCATCTATGACGCCGCGCTCCATGTTCCCCTCATCTTCTCCAACTCGAGACTCTGGCCCGGAGGGGTGACCGTGGCCGGCCAAGTCGGACTTATCGATGTCCCAACCACCGTTCTGGACCTCTTGGGATTTCCCAAAGAGCCGAGAATGCAGGGGAGATCGCTCTTATCCATAATAAGGAAGGGACAATCCGGGCCCGGGATGTCCTGTTATATTGAGTCCGTGGCGGCGATGATGGACCGGAATTGGGCTCCGCTTCAGGGAATCAGGACCGGGGAATGGAAATACATCGATGCGCCACTGCCGGAGCTCTATAACCTGGTGGACGATCCCCAAGAAACGAGGAATGTCATCGGAAAGAATGCCGTCGAAGCCCGGCGGCTGCGAGAAAGCTTGCAAGGCCTCATTCGAAGCGCTGCGTCTCCCTCGGCTTCGCGGGCGCTCGAGACACCGATGGACAAGGATACGAGGAAAAAGCTCATGTCCCTGGGTTATGTCAGCGGATGGATCTCCAGAAGCGAAAAAGTGAAGCCGGACCCCAAAACCATGATTGCGCTGGATAATCTCTTCAATGAGGCGATCCTCGCTTCTGAGGCGGGAAATCTGGAGGAGGCGGATCGTCTCTACAAAGAGATCCTTCAAAAGCAGCCCGATTTCATTTTGGGCTATGAATATGCTGCGTATAATTTTTACAAGATGGGGAAGCTCGAGGACGCGATCTCTTTGTTGAAGAAAGCCCTGGCCTTGGACCTCTCGACCACATCCCTGCTGTCGCGGCTTGGTCTATACGAGCAGGAAGCCAGCCGGTTGGACGAATCCATCGCAATTCTGGAAAAAGCCGTCGGCGGTGACCCGAATGATGCCGAAGCTCACAATTATCTCGGCGTGAGCTATTTCAAAATTGGCCGGGTGCCGCAGGCCGTCGAAGAGTTCAAGAAAACCATCGCGCTGGACCCGGATTACGCAATGGCGCTGAACAACCTGGGGAATGCGTATCTCGCCCTCAAAGATTACGATGCCGCTGCTGGCGCCTACCAAAAAGCCGTCTCCCTCGACCCGAATCTGGCAGCGGCCCACAATGGCTGGGGTGCTGCCTGTTACCGTAAGGGGCTGACGGACGAGGCCTTTCTTCATTGGGAACAGTCCCTGGCGTTGGAGCCGCAGCAGCCGGATACATTATATAATTTGGGTCGGGCTTATCTACGGCTGGGACGCAAAAAGGAGGCCCTGAAATGCTTCGAATCCTTCATTCAGACGGCCTCTCCCCAAAAATACGCGAAAGACATCGAGGAAGTAAAGAGCGCCATCGAGCGGCTCAAGAAGGAAACCGGAGGTGAGATAGACGCATGAAAGGCTCTGAGATTCTGGCCCGGCTCGGGGTTTTCGCCCTGGTCGTGCTTCAGGCGGCAGGCGGCGCAGGACAGGGAAAAATCAAAACGACTCTTCCGGCCGCCTACCAAACCTGGCTTAACAATGATGTGGCCTACATCATCACGTCCAAAGAGCGGGAGGTGTTCCTCCAGCTGCAGACGGATCGGGAGCGTGACCTGTTTATTGAAGCCTTTTGGAAGCAAAGAGACCAGACGCCCGGAACCCCAGAAAATGAATTTATGCAGGAGCATTATAGGCGGATCGCCTATGCCAACGAATACTATGGAAGAGAAACCACGCGACCCGGGTGGCAGACCGACCGCGGCCGCATATATATCCTTCTCGGGCCTCCTGCGGATATCGTCAGCATCCAGGGCGAAGGTTTCGTCTATCCGGCCCAAATCTGGGTTTACGAGGGAAAAGGCCAATACGGCCTTCCCCCCCAATTCCAACTGGTGTTTTTCAAAAGAGACGGCGTTGGCGAATATGTCCTCTACAGTCCTATGCAGGATGGACCCGGCCGTCTTATGGTCAACTATCAGGGCGATCCTGTCGACAGGGAAGGCACGTTTCTCAGGTTGCAGCGCTATGATTCCCGCCTCGCGCAGGCGTCCCTGTCCCTGATTCCCGGCGAATCGGCGTTCCTCGGACAGCCGACGCTCGGTTCCGAGCAATTGCTCAGCCAGATCGCCACCGTCCCGGAAAAAATGGTTGATGAAAAATATGCCGAAGCCATGCTCAAATTCAAGGAACGGGTCGAAGTCGAATACTCAGCTAATTACGTCCCCAGCGAAGCCGTGATCGGAGTTTTCCAGGACGCGTCGGGCATTTTTTTTGTCCACTATTCGCTCGAACCGAAACGGCTTTCTCTTCTGACACAGGGTGACACATACCGGCTGAGCTTCGCCCTCGACGGAATCGTGACCGATGCCCAGGGCCGTGTCGTGTTCCAGTATGAAAAGAATATTCCACTGGATTTCCACAGGGACCAGGTCGACGACATCCGGAAAACGTCGCTTGAGATTCAAGACATGATCCCCCTGATCGATGGGGACTATACGTTCAGTCTCCTTATGAAGAACACGGTGTCGAAGGAGTTCACGGCCGTGGAGGGACGGGTGTCGATTCCCGCTGACCTTACGCCTCCCCAGATGGGCCCCTTGCTCCTTGGATATCAGCGAAAAAGCGTGGCGTCCACGGCTGAATTCAATAAGCCGTTTAAAATCGGGAGGGAACAGATTTCCTGCCAGGCGGGAAACATTTTTCACGCCAAAGAAAAACTCGTCGTCTTTTTCCAGATCTATGGCCTGACTGGCGACCTCGCCAGACAAGGGACCGTGAAATATGCGGTTCTGAAGGACGACCGCGAATTCTCTGCGAGCATCAAAATGCTGAAAGACGCGGACCGAATTAACGTGGTTGAAGAGATTCCGCTCAACAATCTTCCTCCTGCATCCTACCAACTGAAGGTGTCCATACTGGACAGAGAAAAGAAAGAGCTGACCTCCGCAACACAGGAGTTCGGGGTGTCGCCTATGGCGAACCTTCCGCGCCCCTGGATTGTCTCGCGGGTAATGCCAGCCTCGGATGATCCGGAATATGCCTACATTCTTGGCAGCCAATCGGCTAATTCCGGACGGACGGATGAGGCGGAGAGATACCTGCAAACGGCTTTTCGCCGAAAGCCCTCTTCGCTCAAATACGGCCTGGGATTAGCCCAGGTCTTTTCGAAAAAGGGCGATTTCCGCCAAGCGAAAGAAGTCTTGTTCCCGTTCCTGGAAAAAGCGGGGTCCAATGACCAGTTTTTATCGACGCTAGGCGCTGCCTGCCAGGCTTTGGGAGAGTATCAGGAGGCCGCTGCCTTGTATCAAAAATATCTTTCCCACGCCGGAACCAGCGTGCCGATTCTGAACTCTCTCGGAGAATGCCATTACCACCTCGGGAACTTCAAGGAAGCCCTGTTCGCCTGGGAAAAATCCCTGGAGATCAATCCGCGGCAAGAATCAATCCGGAAGCGCGTCGAAGAAATTAAACAGAGGGAAAAAGCCAGCCTTTAAATTGCTTTTAGGGATTTGCTTTTTGCCCGTAATGACAGACCGGGTATCATCGTCAAGATTTCCGCCCTATCCCATCGTCAAACTGGAGCCGACTATTTTTCATAACGTTCTCTTTGCCGGAAGGAGCAGTCTGGGTGATTTCTATCTCTATAAATATATAAAATTCTGAGCGCTGGCCAAGACCTGTCTTGATGATAGCCTCCATCACCGTCTTCAGCCTCGTGCCGCTCCTTTTTGCTCAGGGTCCCGGCTCGGAGGTCCAGCGGCCTTTAGCAGCCTTGGTCGTGGGCGGATTGGTCACGTCGACGCTTTTAACGCTCTTGGGTCTTCCAGGCTTGTACAGCTAGTTTGAAGAAAAGAATGGGGTCAAACCTACACAATTGACAGGTATCCATCATAAGATATTTTTGTCAATTGTGTAGGTTTGACCCCGCATTTGCTCGCTGGACGGTCTGCGTTCTCCTCTTTTTCGCCACGACCATCAACTATATCGACCGCCAGGTGCTAGGCATCCTCGCACCCGAGCTTCAAGGGATCATCGGCTGGAGCGAGATCGAATAGAGCCATAAGGGAAAGCCATCGTCTGGATCGACGGAGGTCTTCACGCTGATGAGGTGGCCCCTGCCCAGCACAAGCACATCGTTCAGTTAACTTATGACCTTCTCAGCGATCCTTCGCCCCAAACCCAGAAAATCCTCGAAGATGTGCTTACGTTCCTCGTTCTTCCCAACCCAGATGGGATGGACATTGTCGCCGAATGGTACGCCAAAAACCTGGGCACTCCCTACGAGACGAGTCCCCTCCCGTGGCTCTATCAGGATACATCGGCCATGACAACAACCGCGACTCCTTCATGCTCAGTGTTCCAGAGACCCAAGGCCTTAACCGCGTCATCCATCATGATTGGTACCCCCACATTTTTTACAACCATCACCAGACATCTCCCTTCCCTGCCCTCATTTTCGTCCCGCCCGACAGCGAGCCGACAAACCTCAACCTCCCTCCTCTCCTTCTCCGATGGCAAAATTTCATCGGAACCGCCATAGCCGAGGCCTTCGAGTCGGAAGGAAAGCAAGGGGTCATCTCCCGGTTTCTGTTCGATACTTGGTACCCCGGATATATCACCCAAGTCTGTGATTTTCACAACATCATCTCAACTTTTTCCGAAACATTCCTCTTTGAATATGCCACCCCGCATTTTTACACGGTGAAAGATTTTCCTCCAGAATACAAGGATTTCACGATTTCCCTGTTTTTTACAAATCCCTGGCTGGGCGGCTGGTGGCACCTCAGGGATGCGGTTGAGTATTGTCTGACCGCCTCCAAATCCGTCCTTGACCTGGCAGCTAAGCACAAGCAGGAACTTCTCTACGCCAAGTATGCTATGGGCCTGGAACCAATCGAAAGGTACAAGAAAGAACCGCCTTTCGGCCGTTTATTGAAGACGCTCTTTGAAGCCCAAGTCTACCCGGATTTAAGGCGCTATCCCTCCCTCTGGCAGAGCATTGTGGAGGCCGTTGAGCTCAAAGTCCCTCCCCTCCGCACTTACGATGTCCTAGGTTGGACTCTACCCCACCAGATGGGCGTAGCGACTTCTCCTCTCTATTCTCCTCTTGACGTCGTCACCTCCCCGACGAATCACCGGATTCCATCCTCAACGGCCATCCCAAGGGTACCATGCCTCCGGAGTACGTCGGAGGGATCCTGCCTTCCGGGGTCAGAACCCTCTGAGAATTCCTCAAAGAGGGCGGAGTCTTGGTCGCTCTAGGCTCCTCCTGTGATTTTGCTATCCAGCAGTTTCATCTGCCTGTTCAAAACGCTGTGAGTTCCTTGAAGCCTGAAGAATACTTTGCTTCAGGCTTACTGGTCAGAGTCCACTTGGACCAGAGCCATGCGCTGGCTTATGGAATGCCTAATGAAGTCGCCGGATTCTTCGCCAATTCCCCCGTCTTTCAAGTCCTGCCCGCCCCAGCGGACAGCAGGCCCCATGTCGTAGTTGGAAAATACGCTGATGAGAATGTTGTCCTCAGCGGCTGGATGCTGGGAGAGCAATTTCTCAAGCGCAAGGCCGCAGTTGTCGATGTGCCATACGGAAAAGGAAAGATGATCCTTTTAGGGTTCAGAGTCCAGCATAGGGGTCAGACCGTGGGGGCCTTCGAGTTTCTTTTCAATTCCCTTTATTATGCCGGTTCCCGCGATTTGCCCTAATGATCCGTTGGCCATAAAAATGCTCAAGCGGATGAAAGGTCTCCGCAACATTCTTGTTCACGAATATGGCCGCATCGATGAACGGCTGGTTTTCGAGATTCTAAAGAACAATCTCTCAGATTTTGTGAGCTTCAAACAGGAAATTTTGCAATTCCTTCGCGATCGTTAGCGCGTCGGTTCACTTCTTGATCTTCGCTTTAACAATCTAATCCATAATCCATGTAACCCAGGCGACTTCTCCTGATTTATGAGCTTTAATGATGAGCTCTCTTATTGTGAGTTCGAAGGATTCCCAGCCAAAGCTTATGAGCAGAAAAAGAGCCAAGGCAAAGGTCATGGATTTTTGCCAGGATTGAGTTTTTCATGTTTAGCTGCCGCCAGCTTGCCTTGATAGGGAGGTTCGCCATTTTTTGACCTCAACTTTTTCTTGTGTTATAAAAAGGTTCACGCTGCAAGAAAAGCGGGAAAAAGATGAACCCTCCGCGCTATGCCGTCCGAGTTCTAATTGGCGTTTTCTCTGTTCTGGCAACTCTGATGCTCTCTGCTTGCTGGAGAAGAGGAGCGCAGAAAGAATTGACCGTGGCCGGATCGACGAGTATCCAGCCTTTTGCCGACCGCTGGGCCGAGGTTTACATGACGAAGTACCCTGGAAAAGTTGTTAATGTCCAGGGAGGAGGGTCGAGCGCCGGCATTCAAGCAGCCCGCTCAGGAGCAGCGGATATCGGGACCTCTTCCAGGGAACTCAAGCCAGAAGAAAGAGACCTGACTGAAATCGTGGTGGCGAGAGACGGCCTGGCCGTCATCGTCCATCCCAGCAGTCTCGTCTCAGATTTGACCATCGCCCAGGTGCAGCAAATTTTTGCCGGGAAAATCAGGAACTGGTCGGAGCTCGGCGGCCGCGACAAACTCATCACGGTTGTCACGCGGGAGGAAGGCTCCGGCACTCGCGGGGCTTTTCAGGAAATGGTCATGGGAAAGGTCCGGATCTACAAAGGGGCGATTGTCGAGGATTCAAACGGCACTGTCCGGGAGATTGTGGCAGGCGACCCGGATTCGATCGGCTACATTTCGTTGGGCCTGGTGAATGAAGCTGTCAAGGCCTTGAAGCTTGATGGGGTCATTCCCACGGATGAGAATATCCTCGAGAAACGCTACCGGCTGGTCCGGCCTTTTCTGTTTGTCACAAATGGACCGGCCAGCGGTGAAGCCAAGAACTTTATTGATTTTGTCCTTTCCGAAGAAGGGCAGGATTTAATCAAGAAAGAAGGGTTGATCCCCGCCCAATGAAAAAGCATCGCCTTGAAAGAAACGAGAAGCTCACCCGGCTTGTCCTTCTGCTCATTGCGTTTTCTGCTGTATCGGTCCTGGCCGTCATCACTATTTTTATCTTTGCCGAAGGCACGCCCATCATGTTCCGGTATGGGGTAAAGAAGTTTTTGCTCGGCCTGGATTGGTACCCGACCGAAAAAAGCTTCGGCCTTTTGCCCATGATCACCGGCTCCATGATGGTAACCTTGGGTGCCCTCGTGCTTGGTGTGCCGTTTGGATTGGCCTGCGCCATTTTCTTAACCGAATTTTCTTCCAAGCGGCTGAGGCAGCTCGTCAAGCCGGTCATCGAGCTTCTGGCCGGTATTCCCTCGGTCGTCTATGGTTTCATGGGCGTTGTCCTCCTTGTCCCCTTTATCCGGGAGACTCTCGGCGGGCCCGGCCTTTCGGTCCTGGCTGCCTCGATCATCCTGGGCATCATGATTCTTCCGACCATCATCAGTATTTCCATTGACTCTTTGCTGGCTGTGCCGTCCACTTACCGTGATGGGTCAATCGCCATGGGCGCCACCCGCTGGCAGACCGTCAGGATGGTCCTCCTCCCGGCGGCGCGTTCAGGCATCATCGCCAGCATCATCCTCGGAATGGGGCGGGCGATCGGCGAAACCATGGCCGTGATCATGATCGCCGGAAACGCCATCGCCCTCCCCAACTCCATCCTGGCGCCTGTCAGAACCCTAACCTCGAACATCGCCCTGGAGATGGGCTATGCCAGCGGTGAACACCGCGAGGCTCTTTTCGCCACGGGCGTGATTCTTTTTATCATAATCATGATTCTCAACACCGTGGCCAGTATCAGCTCAGCCAGGCGGGTGAAGAGAAAATAAATGTATTTCAATCCCCGGGTCGAGCAGAAAATCGTTCGAGTGATTCTCTGCCTTTTCACCTTCATCACTGTCGCCATTTTGGTCTTCATCATGATTTTCATCTTGAGAAAAGGACTTCCCGTCGTGAGCTGGGAATTCCTGTCCAAAAACCCGCTGGACATGGGAAAGTCGGGCGGAATTTTTTCGACCATCATCGGGACTATCGCCCTGACGTTTATGGCGCTCTTAGTCGCCACCCCGCTCGGTGTCGGGACGGCCATTTTTCTGACCGAATATACCTTCGAGAGCCGGCTCACTCGCGTTATCCGTTTCGGCGCGGAGTGCCTGGCCGGCATTCCTTCGATCATTTTCGGGCTGTTCGGTTTCATTCTCTTTGTGACTAAGCTCAAATTCGGCTGGTCAATCCTGAGCGGCGGTCTGACCCTCGCTTTCATGATCTTGCCGACTATTATCCGGACGAGCGAAGAAGCGGTCCGGGCTGTCCCAGGCTCATATCGCCAGGTAAGCTACTCCCTCGGCAGCACGAAGTGGCAAACGGTCACCCGGGTGGTTCTTCCCTCGGCCCTCCCTGGAATCGTCACCGGCGTCATCCTTAGCATCGGCCGCAGCATCGGCGAGACGGCGGCGGTTATTTTTACAGCGGGAAGCGCGCTGCGCCTTCCGAGCTCGCTCTTTTCTTCCTCCCGCACCATGGCCGTGCACTTTTATGTTTTAGCCAGAGAAGGCATTTCGATGTCTAAGGCCTATGGAACAGCGGCAGTGCTGGTGCTGGCCATTCTGGTCATCAACCTGGTGACGTATTATCTTATGGAAAAATTCATAAGGAGATATCGTTGAGCGACGTGTCGATATCGAGCTCAAACCCCGTGGCCATCAGCGTGAAATATTTTAGTCATTTTTTTGGCCCGGTCCAGACGCTGAAAAAGATTAACCTTGAGGTCCGCCGCAACGAAATCCTGGGGATTATCGGCCCGGCTGGCAGCGGGAAGTCCACCTTCCTGCGTTCACTCAACCGCCTCAATGACCTCATCCCAGGCTCGCGGGTCGAAGGCACGATTATGATTAATGGCGAGGACATCTATGCTGCTGAAGTGAGTGTCGTTGAGCTCCGCCGCAGGCTGGGAATGGTCTTCGCGACGCCGGTCCCCCTGCCCAGATCGATTTATGAGAATGTCGTCTTCGGAAACCGCATGGCGGGGATAAAGAATAAGCGCCAGCTCGATGAGCTCGTTGAGCGCAGCCTCGAGCAAGCCGGACTCTGGGGCGAAGTTGCTGACAGGCTGGATTCGAGCGCCTGCAAACTGTCGGGAGGCCAGCAGCAGCGGCTCTGTATCGCCCGGATTTTAGCTCTCCGGCCTGAGTTTATCCTGCTCGATGAGCCGACCTCCGGGCTCGACCCGATTTCTACGATGAAAATCGAGGACTCGCTGCGCCGCCTTAAGGAGGACTATACAATCATCCTCGTGACCAACAACAGCAAGCAGGCGGCCCGGGTTGCCGATCGGACGGCTTTTTTCTTGAGCGGTGAGCTTATAGAAATAGCGCCGACCGACAAAATATTCACGGCGCCGTCGAACCCTAAAACGAATGATTATGTATCAGGCAGGTTTGGCTAAAAATGGAGCGGACACGAACGTGAGTATTATCCAAGTCAGGAACCTCTCGCTTTTCTACGGCAAATTTCAGGCTTTAAAAGATATCAGCCTCGATATCGAGGAAAATAAAATTACGGCGCTCATCGGGCCGTCCGGCTGCGGAAAGTCTACATTTCTCCGTGCCCTCAACCGGATGAATGACCTCATCGAAGATGTCAGGACCAGCGGGACGGTGATCATCGATGGTCAGGATATCTATGCCCCGAAGACGGATTTACTCAAGCTCCGGAAAAAAGTCGGTATGGTTTTTCAGCGGCCCAATCCCTTTCCGCTTTCTATCGCCGACAACATCACTTACGGGCTGAGGGTTCACGGCATCCAGGACGGGGCCGTGCTCAGGGAGAGACTTCGCTGGAGCCTTGAAGCTGTTCACCTCTGGAAAGAACTTAAGGATAAACTCGAATGCAACGCCCTCACCCTCCCTGATGAACAGCAGCAGCGTCTTTGCATAGCCCGCCTGATTGCGATCGAGCCGGAAATCCTGCTCATGGATGAACCCTGCTCCGCCCTAGACCCGATTGCCACAGCCAGAATCGAAGACCTGATGCATGAGCTCGAAAAGAAATATACTATTGTCATCGTCACTCACAATATGCAGCAAGCGGCCCGGGTTTCCGATTATACGGGATATTTCCTCCTGGGAGAACTGGTTGAATTTGGCGAGACCGCCCAGATATTTACCAAACCCGAAGATATACGGACTGAAGATTATATTACCGGACGATTTGGATAAAAAATAGCGTCAAGGAGGTTAACATGGAACGGCATCTGGACATAGAATTGACCGAACTCAACAAGGAAACCTTGCATATGGCGGTTTTGGCCGAGGAGGCCATAGCTAAATCCATCGAAGCCTTAACAGACCTCAGTGTGGAAAAGGCTAAACAAGTCATTGAGGATGACAGAAAAATTAATGAAATGGAACTGGTCATTGATGAAAAATGTCTGGATTTGATCGCCCTCTTTCAACCCATGGCTATCGACCTGCGGTTTATCACCATGACGATGAAAATCGGGACAGACCTGGAAAGGATAGCGGACCTGGCCGTGAATATCTCGGAGAGGGTCCTGGAGATCGCCGGTAAACCTCAGCTCAAGCCGTTGATCGATATCCCGAAACTGGCCCGGCTGGCCCAGGGAATGGTCAAAGACGCCATCGACTCGTTTGTCCAGAAAGATGTGAAGCTGGCGCGAGAGGTCATTTTGCGAGATGACCAGGCGGATTTTTTGCGGAACTTGGTTCAGACCGAGCTCATTTTCGACTACATGCTTAAAGACAGTTCCACCATAACTCGAGGAGTCTCCCTCATTCTCATCGCCCGCCATCTCGAGAGAATCTGCGACCATGCCACAAATATCGCCGAAGATGTGATTTATATGGTCAAAGCCCGTGTGGTCAAGCACCATCCTGAGAATTTAAAGGAAACCTGAGCCAGACTATGATTTTTTTGCTGCTTTAAAGGGATTTTTTGGTCGCGTCCCTATCCCCAGCTACTTTCTTTCCTTACTTGACTCTGGTTATTGCCCGATGAGATATCTCTTGCGAGGTCGCCAGCATGATTTCTGAACTCAATGAGGAGAGAAATCGTCCAACCCTGCAATAAGGAAATTCTCTCTATAATTTAAACTAAACCCTGCTCCATCATTGCCCGGGCGACTTTGAGAAACCCGCCGATATTCGCGCCGTTGACATAGTTGCCTGGAGTTCCGTAGGCTTTAGCTGCTTCAACGCATGTTTTATGGATGCTTTTCATAATCTTATGGAGCCGCTGATCGACTTCTTCTCTCGTCCAGCTCAGCCGAATGCTGTTTTGACACATCTCGAGCCCGGAGGTCGCCACTCCTCCTGCGTTGGCTGCTTTTCCCGGGCCAAAAAGTATTTTGGCATCAAGAAAGACCTCAATACCTTCTGCTGAAGTGGGCATGTTGGCGCCTTCCGTAACAACATAAACGCCATTCTTGATGAGGTTTTTAGCATCTTTGGCATTTATCTCGTTCTGAGTGGCACTCGGGAACGCGCAGTCGGCTTTATTATTCCAGAGAGGATTAAAATCGAAATCTGAGGTAAAGGGAGTATAGGTCACACCCTTATACTTATCGGCATATTCTTTGATGCGGCCGCGCCGGACATTCTTCAGGTCCATAATGAAGGCCAATTTTTTATCATCGATTCCGGCGGGGTCATAGATGTATCCGTTGGAATCGGATAATGTGAGCACCTTGCCTCCCAGCTGATTAATCTTTTCCACAGTATACTGGGCCACATTGCCGCTGCCGGAAACTAAACACGTCTTTCCTTCAAAGGTTTGCTTTCTTGTGGCGAGCATCTCGGCAGCAAAATAAACAGCGCCGTATCCTGTGGCTTCAGGCCGGATTAGCGAACCACCCCAGTCTAATCCTTTTCCCGTGAAGACTCCTGTAACCTCGTTTTTCAACTTTCTGTATTGCCCGTAGAGGAAGCCGATTTCCCGGCCGCCGACTCCGATATCCCCTGCGGGAACGTCTGTATCAGGGCCGATGTGCCGGAAAAGTTCGTTCATGAAGCTTTGACAAAGACGCATAACCTCGTCGTCGCTTTTTCCTTTTGGGTCAAAATCGCAGCCGCCTTTGCCTCCGCCCATGGGGAGGGTTGTCAGGCTATTTTTAAAAACCTGTTCGAAAGCCAGAAACTTGAGAATGCCAAGGTTCACGGTCGGGTGAAAGCGAAGTCCGCCTTTGTAGGGGCCGATAGCGCTGTTCATCTGAATCCTGTAACCCCGGTTGACATGAATTTCCCCGGCATCATCCATCCAGCTCACGCGGAACATGATAACCCGTTCAGGCTCCACGATTCGTTCCATGATCTTGGCTTTGCGGTACTCTGGATGATGCTCGAGGACTAAGGACACAGATTCAATGACTTCCCGGACAGCCTGATGGAATTCGGGCTGGCCGGGGTTTTTGGCGATGACTTCGGACATAAAATCAGAAACATAATGGCTCATACACGATTCTCCTTTTTTATAAATTTTGACAAGACTGAAGTATGAATAACTTCATTTCATCACTACCTACACCAGAATTATTATGAATTTATTTGGTTTTTGTTTCGATTTTAATAAAAAATCACTGCGCATTTGTGCCGGGGGCAGCGCCTGAGACAATAATTCCACCCCCCTTAAAGGTTCCTTGACATTTGAAATAGCTCAGGGTATTTTTAAAAAGAAAGATGGTAAAAAACCCAGGTCTGGTTATGTGTCGTTGATTATTGTGGAGAAAGGGAAGATCGGATGAGCAATAAATCATTTAACTCTTTTGAAATGGCCCAGTCCCAGTTTGATAAGATTGCCCATTTGCTCGGATTAGATGCTGCCACAAGAGATTTTTTACGGTGGCCTATGAGAGAGTATCAATTCCTTATCCCCCTCCGCATGGATGACGGCCAAATCAAAATCTTCCGGGGTTTTCGCGTTGTCCATAATGACGCCAGAGGTCCTGGAAAGGGAGGCATTCGCTTTCATCCTCAGGAATCTATTGATACGGTTCGCGCACTGGCGATGTGGATGACGTGGAAATGTGCTTTGATCGATATTCCTTTGGGTGGGAGCAATGGAGGTATTGCTTGTGACCCTCATAACCTGAGCCAGCGGGAACAGGAGCAGATCTGTCGGGGCTGGGTGAGGCAATTGGTCAGGGACTTGGGGCCTCACATTGATGTGCCTGCTCCAGAGGTCATGACTAATGCCCAGCATATGTTATGGATGCTGGATGAGTACGAGACGATAAGAGGGGAAAAGCTCCCCGGGTTTATCACGGGCAAGCCCGTCGGCATGGGAGGTTCCCTCGGCCGCTTGGAGGCGACTGGTTTCGGTCTGGCATTTACTCTGCGGGAAGCCCTTAAGGAGCTGGGTGTTCCTCCCGAAGATACAACAGCCAGCGTGCAGGGATTTGGCAATGTCGGCCAACATGCGATCCGGCTTTACCAACAGATGGGCGGCAAGGTAATCTGCGTCTCTTGCTGGGATCAGAAAGACGGAACTTCCTATTCCTACAAGAAAGAGTCAGGCGTTGATCTCAGCAGCCTTTTGAGTATTACCGATCGCTTCGGGGGCATAGACAGGAGAAAAGCTCCTGGTCTTGGTTACGAAGTGCTGCCGGGAAGCGCTTGGCTCGAACAGGATGTCGATATCTTGATTCCGGCGGCCTTAGAAAATCAAATTACCCATGACAACGTGAAGAAGATTCGTCCGAGAGTGAAGGTAATCGCCGAAGGGGCGAATGGCCCGACGACTTCCGAGGCGGATAAAGTGATGGCGGAGCGCCATATTTTCCTGATTCCCGATATTCTGGCGAATGCGGGGGGTGTCACCTGCAGCTATTTTGAGCAGGTGCAGAGCAATATGAATTATTATTGGGAAAAAGATGAGGTCCTGGGTAAACTGGATGTTAAGATGACCGGCGCCTTTAATTCCGTTCTCGACCTGGCTAAGAAAGAAAACCTATATATGCGTGACGCCGCCTTTTTCATCGCCATTGCCCGTGTCGCTCGAGCCTGCCAAGACAGAGGCTGGGTCTGACAATGGCGAAGACCTGATGTCAAAAACATGAAAGCGGCCTTCTCCAGGACTCTGACACCCTTCGATCGTCAGTTTTTCACAGGCAAAGAAAAATATACTCTCATAGGAGGGGGGGAGCTGGGAGGGAAAGCCCACGGTCTGGCTTATATCAAGCAGATTCTTGAAACCCAGATTTGCCCCCAGTTCTTGCCTGAAATTCAAGTCGTCATACCCACCCTGACAGTTATCACTACGGATTTTTTCGACCTCTTCATGAAGGAAAATAACCTCTATGAAGTGGCTTTTTCTGACTGGCGTGATGACATCATCGCCCGGGCCTTCCAAAGGGCGGAATTACCCGCTCAACTTGTGGGTGACCTGAGGGCACTCATCGCCCAAGTCCATACGCCCTTGGCGATCAGGTCGTCAAGCATGCTTGAAGATGCGATGTTTGAGCCTTTTGCGAGCGTCTACGCGACCAAGATGATTCCCAACAATCAACTGGACACAGATACCCGTTTTAGAAAGCTTGTTGAGGCCATCAAGTACGTCTATGCTTCGACTTTTTTTAAAGAAGCCAAAAATTATATGCTGGCTACAAAACATACCTCAGTCGATGAAAAGATGGCTGTTATCATCCAAGAAGTGGTTGGGACTCGCCACGGAAATCGTTTTTATCCTCACATCTCGGGTGTCGCTCGCTCTTACAATTTCTATCCGCTGGGCCATGCCAAGCCGCGCGATGGTATTATTGACCTGGCGCTTGGGTTGGGTAAGATTATCGTCGATGATGGAATCGGCTGGTCTTATTCGCCGGCCTGTCCCCAGGCTAATCCTCCGTACATTTCGCTGAGCGAGCTCTTAGAACAATCTCAGACTGAATTTTGGGCCATCCATATGGGTCAACCATTGGAACATGATCCCATCAAAGAAACAGAATACATGCTCAAATTCAACCTAAAAGATGCGGAGAGGGATGGGACCTTACGCTTCATTGCCTCTACGTACAGGCCGCAAGATGAAAAAATTGTTTTCGGAATTGCCGAGAAAGGTCCGCGACTTATTGATTTTGCTCCCATCCTGAAATATGACCTCATTCCGCTGAACAAAATGCTCCGGACTCTCCTGAAAACCTGCGAGGATACTCTGGAAAGGATGGTTGAGGTTGAATTTGCCCTGACGCTGGATGAGAAACATGGGGCGCCTGCCCGGTTTGGCTTTTTGCAGGTCAGGCCGATGGTCGTTTCAGAAGCCCATGTTGATGTCTCTCTGGCCGAGTTGTCCGGAGAAAGAGTACTCGTTGCCTCTGAATCTGTTTTGGGCAATGGGATTCTTGACACACTTCGAGATATCGTCTTTGTCAAACCAGAAAGATTCAGCGTTAACCAGACGGAGACAATTGCTGCTCAATTAGAGAAGTTCAATAATCAATTGGTTGCATCCAACGCTCCCTATCTCCTGATCGGTTTTGGCCGCTGGGGCTCTTCTGATCCTCAAGGCGGTATCCCGGTCAAATTTGGGCAAATCTGCGGCGCGAAGGTTATTGTCGAATCCACTTTGCCGGAAATGAATTTTATGCTCAGCCAGGGGTCGCACTTTTTTCATAATATCACCAGCTTCCGCGTTTTCTATTTTTCTGTCGCTCATTGGGAAAAGTACGCTATTGATTGGAATTGGCTGAGACAACAAAAGGTCGTCTCCGAGACAGATTTTATTTGCCATATCCAACTTTCTTTCCCTTTGAAAATTAAAGTGGATGGCACGACGAGCCGAGGAGTCATCTCTTATGCCTGATCAAACAAAAAATATCGATAATCTGATTTGGTTTCTTTCCGAAAGGGCCAAAGAGCTTAACTGTCTCTATAAAATTGAAGAACTCTTGAACAATCCGGATGCTCATCTGAGCGACATCTGCAAGGGCATTATCGAGGCCATCCCTCCCGGCTGGCAGTATCCGGATGTCTGTGTCGCCAAGATCACTCTTGAGACTCACTCCTGCCAGTCGCCCCATTTCAGGGAGACATCATGGATGCAGTTTGCCGATATCGAAGTTCAAGATAAAAAGATAGGCAGAATCAGTGTTTATTATACGGCCGAAATGCCGCACGCGGATGACGGGCCTTTTCTTAAAGAAGAGACGAAACTGCTCGGGACCATAGCCGACCGGCTTGGGCATTACATCATGTACAATAGGATGAAGCAAGCTTTCCAAGAGTATCAAGTTGCCAGACGAGAACTCTCCGGACACAGGGCCGAAGAGTGGCGCGTGGCCTTAAATTTTTTGCGCCAGACGAATAAAAATCTCTTTTTAGACATTTCACGCCGGATGCTGAATTTATTATGCTGGAGCGGAATTAGTGAAGCCGAGAGACTCTTGCAAAAATCAAGCGGTGGGCAAAGAAGCAAGGTAGAGAGGGGCCTCGCCGAGGAAAATCGTCCCAACCAGAAAAGTGCGATGGCGTTCACCGACAAACTCAGCGATGAAACGTTTAAACTTGCGGTTAAACACTTAACCCATGAACAGATACTCACCAATATTCAAAAATGGATCCAGGAAGACAGGCTTAGTTTTTTAGTTCAAATCACCAATAGAAATCTCTCGCTGGCCAAGGTTGTTGACGCCATCAGACGCTATCATCATATTGCCGCAGAGGGAATTGAATTGCCCCCCGCCAGCAAGAGAGGGGTCCAGGTCTCTTTAATCAGGCGTTTTCTTTCGACCCGGCAAGAATTCATCAATACGGCCGTTGAGTTCCTCGAGATTAATGATTTCTATGAAGTTTTAGATCATATCGTTTATTCTCCAGAAAGCCAGGGAAGATTGGGCGGGAAAAGCTCGGGCTTGTTCTTAGCGAAGCACATCGTCCAGAAATGCTCTCCTTCTCTCGATCTCCTTGGTAACGTAAAAGTCCCTAAGACCTGGTATATATCATCAGATGGGCTGTTGACTTTTCTCAGCTACAATAACCTCGATGAAGTTATCGAGCAAAAATACAAAGATGTCAATCAGGTGAGCCTGGAATATCCTCATATCATTCAAACCTTTAAGAGTTCCAGCTTTCCCACGGAAATTGTTCAAGGCCTCTCTGTGGTTTTGGATGATTTCAAGGACCAGCCTCTGATTGTCCGAAGTTCAAGCCTGCTCGAAGATAGAATGGGAGCGTCGTTTTCAGGGAAATATAAGAGTCTATTCCTGGCGAATCAAGGGAGTAAGCGAGACCGTTTGGACGCGCTCACGGACGCCATTGCTGAAGTCTATGCCTCGACCTTTGGCCCGGACCCGATCGGATATCGTGCCGAGCGAGGTTTGCTCGATTTCGCCGAAGAAATGGGGATCATGATTCAGGAGGTTGTGGGAACTCGGGCAGGTGATTATTTCATGCCCGTCTTTGCCGGAGTCGCTTTCAGCCGGAATGAGTTTCGCTGGTCCCCTCGGATCAGGCGCGAAGACGGCTTGCTCCGTCTTGTCCCTGGGCTGGGGACCCGCGCTGTCGACCGGACAGGCGACGATTACCCTGTCTTGACTGCCCCTGGCCAAGCTGGACTTCGCGTGAATGTCTCAGTTGATGAAATCGTCCGCTATGCTCCCAAGAAGATTGATGTGATTAATCTGAAAACAAACACTTTTGAGACAGTGGAGATCAAGGAACTCTTGAAGAAATTTGGCCAAGAAATACCGGGTATTGAAAAAATGGTTTCCGTCTACGACGGTCAGCGAATTGGCAAACCATTGGGCAAGAACATTGACTTTGAGAAAGATGACTTGATCGTCACCTTTGAGGGTCTGTTCATGGATACGCCGTTCATCCCTAAATTAAGATCTATTCTCAAAATACTCGAAGAAAAACTCAATACGCCCGTGGATATCGAGTTTGCCTCTGACGGGAAAGATTTTTACCTCCTGCAATGCCGGCCCCAAAGTTATTTTGAGGGTTGCGAGCCGGCTACGATTCCCAAAGACATCCCCAAAGATAAGATCTTGTTTTTCAGCAACCGTTTCATTTCTAACGGCAGGGTGCCCGATATCACGCACATCATTTATGTGGACCCTCAAAGCTATGACGAACTCAAAGATGAATCGTCTCTGTTGGCCGTGGGGCGGGCAATCGGGAGACTCAATAAACTCTTGCCCAGACGCCGATTCATTCTTATGGGACCCGGGCGCTGGGGAAGTCGGGGAGACATAAAGTTGGGCGTAAAGGTCACTTATTCCGATATCTCGAATACGGCCGTGCTCGTTGAGATCGCCCGGAAAAAAGGAAACTACGTGCCCGACCTTTCCTTTGGGACCCATTTCTTTCAGGACCTGGTCGAAGCAGAAATCCGCTATCTGCCTCTTTATCCCGATGAAAAAGGCTCTCTCTTTAACGAGCCGTTTTTCAAGAATTCTCACAATATCCTTGCGGAAGTTTTGCCCGATTTCGCCTTCCTGGCTGACACCGTCAGGGTTATCGATATTCCAAAGAACACGGATGGCCTTGTCCTGAGGGTGCTGATGAACGCCGACCAGGATGAAGCCGCAGGAATATTGGCCAGCCCTTCCCTCCCACCGCACATTCCTTTTGTCGCTCAAGCCCCCAGTGAAAAACAATCAGAAAATTTTTGGGCCTGGCGGCTGCAGATGGCGGAACTCGTTGCTTCGCAGCTTGACTCCCTTCGTTTTGGCGTCAAGGGGTTTTATGTTTTTGGCAGCACGAAAAATGCCACGGCCGGCCCGCAGAGCGATATTGATGTCCTGATTCATTTTCAGGGCACAAAAAAACAGCGTCGAGAGCTTATCGTGTGGCTGGAGGGCTGGAGCTTGGCTTTGGACGAGATCAATTACCAGAAAACCGGCCACAGGTCAGGGGGTCTCCTCGATATCCATATCATCACGGATGAGGATATCGCAAATAAGGAGAGTTACGCTTTAAGAATCGGTGCCGTCACCGACGCCGCGAGACCACTTCCTCTGAGGAAGCCTGGACAGCCGAGCTAGATGAGCCGCCGGGTTGCCGCCTCCAAGTTATCGGGGTCAAATCGGACAAGAGCTAATTCAGGGCCGTTGTGGGCTGCTGAAAAGCAATGGGTGCGTCCTATAAGATCTCGCCAGGAACGTGATAGTCCGGCAGATTCATGGATATGACCATGCAGGGTGAGAAGGGGCTGGCGGGTCTCAATAAAGCGCCGGATAGCAATGCTGCCCACGTGCTGATCAAGCGGGACATGATCAATTTTCTGGTCTTCTAACGCGGCCAAGTCGAGTTTTGTCTTGTAAGGGGGGGCATGGAAGAGAAATATCGCCCGGTCAAGGTTTTCCTCTACAGCCAGATGAGTTAGGTCATTTTGAATGGTGGCATATTTTTTTTCTTGATCTGAAACAGGGAAGGAACGCACCCCTTCCTCGGGGGAGATACAGCCGGGGTCCACATAGCGGGAAACATCGTAGCGCTCCCAATCCTTAAGACGGAAAGGCGTCGGAGGAACATAAGCGTAGCCATAGACAAGAAAATTCTTGAACTCGACCTTTCTGTTATGGATATACTCCCAGACCTCTTGAGTTTCTGCTTTTAAGACTGCCGCCTCATCAGAGCGGGGGTCATCATTGCCCATGGTCAGAAAAATTCTGGGATAAGCGTCCCTGAGCTCGTCGCGCAGGCGAGCTAATTGTTTCACGAGATAATCACTGATAAAATCCTGAGGAAAGACGCGGGTGAACTTAGAGCGAGCGAATCCCAAAGGGAGAAAATCGCCGCCGATGAACAGAGCCTCAGGGCGTTCCGCGGAGACAGTGTGGAAAAGTCTTTGATAGCGCTCGGCGACACCATGCAAGTCAGAAACAAAAAAACAAAGAGTCACTGTCTGTTCCTTGATAATCTAGGAACTGGATTCCGCCTCAAATTTATATCCGACGCCGCGGACCGTTTGAATATATTTTCTGGCGCTACCGAGTTTTTTCCTTATTCCTGTGATTTGATAATCCACAACCCTTTCAGTAATAGAGTAGTTGTCCTCGCGGACATGATCTAAAATCCGAGAACGCGTGAAAACTTGATTTGGCTTTCCGGCCAATAAGGAAAGGATGTCGAATTCGGTTTTGGTGAGGGCGATTCTTTCCCCGTCGACAACGACTTCGTAGGCATCCAGCCTGATCATCAAGCCGTCGAATTCCAAGATATTTCTGTCTTTATTTCCGGATTTGGTTTTTCTGCGGAGCAAAGCATGAATGCGGGCGATTAGGATTTGGGGCTCAAAGGGTTTGATGATATAGTCATCGGCGTATTCTTTCAAGCCCAGGACGATGTCCTCGAGCTTCCTTTTTCCGGTGAGCATGATAATGAAGATATTGGCCATGTGTGGATCTTTTTTCAAGATATGGCAAACTTTGTAGCCATCAATCCCGGGAAGGATCAGATCCAAGAGAATCAGGTCTGGTTTCTCTTTCCGCGCGAGGATGACGGCTTCTTCGCCGGTTTGCGTGCAAAGGACATTGAACCCTTCTTTTTCGAGGATAAAAGCAAGGCTCTTTTGAAGACTCACATCGTCTTCAACTAACAGGATTTTTGTTGTCTGCCGAATTTCATCCACGGATTGTCTCTACCGCCGGGCGCCTGTGAATACCGTCATTTTACGATTATATCCTAACAAAAATCAAACAAAACCCTAATGATTGAACAGGAAAACAGGGTTACACCGAGCGCCCGGGTTTGCGCAATTGCGAGATTATGGACTGTGGCCTCTTTGGGCATAGAATTTTTGCCATTTTTCAATAATAGAGGCCAGGGTCTCACTCAATCTTTCTCCGCTTCCGTGAATCGGACGGAGCTCTTCGGCGAGCTCGGAATAACCTTTTTTGTCCAGCCAGGAAGAAATGATATCGTTGTCGGAATACGGTTGTATTTTGTCTGAAGGAATCGTCCGGAGCATATGCAAGAGATCCTGAAGGCTGAACACTTTTACACCATCAATGGTGAGGGGGGTGGCGTTGAGGCGGAGGATTTCTTCTTTCAGGTGCTTTTTCAATAGAGAGATCAACTGCCGGCCCTGACTTCGCCTGGGACGTAAAATATCCCCGAGCTCTCTGTAGCTGTGCATGTAGAGCCAAGTCGAAAATCGATCTTTTTGCCCGTAGCTTTCAATGATCTCTCTTAACTCCCGCCCTTTCTTGTTATTTTTTTCCGCGGCGGACAGGACTTGATACAGGCCATGGATATTTTTAATCCGATGCAGCTCTCGGCCGGCTTTGTCGCAGATCGAGAAGTCGCCCATACCGGAGAAATCATGAATGTAATCCTTGAGCTTTTGCAAGCTCCCCGGGTCTCCCTTGGGCAGAAGGAAGGCCTTGCCTTTAAAATCGTCCGCCTCCTTGGCTTTGGATGCAATAATAATGGGAATCCGGGGATAATAGCGGGCGATCAATCGGACGAGGTCGCGGCCGGCATCGCTGTTGGACTGATTTCCTTTAGGAAAGAAAATATCGGCGATCAAACAGACAACATCGTCTCCATGGCCGTGCGATCGGTACTCGCGACTGTTTATTTGAGATTCCTCCTCCACGTCGAAAAGAAAGCGTAATGTTTCTTCGTATGTTCGAGTAATCATCACATCGGCGCGCTGTCCGATGATGTTGTATAGAGTCGGCAAGAATTGAGACAGCCAGCGGGGTTCGTCATCCACGACCAGAAAGATAAATCGCCGGACTTTTGAGGACTTCCGGACATTGATAAAATCTTCAGCGGCCCTAACGACAGAGGTAATAATCAGCGCGGGGACAAGTTCTGTGGTGTTATAGGCAAAAACCAAGTCAGCCTGGGCCGTGTAGGGATATTTTTTTTGCGCGGGTTGCGGAGGCGAGCAGTGGATAAAAGAATTTGCGGAAAGCAGTACGATAACGGCATCGGGATTGTTGGCCCGAATTTTTTCGGAGTCAACAAGAGGCAGAGCGGTATCATCGAAGAGAAAGGCTGTCGCTTGGTCGGATTTGTATTGGGAAGCACTTTGGGGATTGTACACAATTTCGGTTTTGAGCCAGGGCATGTTTTCATCTAAGATTTGCGAGGACTCCCGGATTCGCGTTTCTGCGGCAAAGATGACGGTTTTTCCGACTTTAACCGGGTTAATGATTCTGGGGATGAACGGGAATTCCCCGCTCGGCTTATTATGGGCCATTTTCTATGATGACCTTGCAGCGCTGATGGATGGAGTCCGCAAAAATTGTTGCCGGCTTAGGAAATGCCAAGAGGGACAAGGCGTCGTCAGGATTGGGCGAGGAAAAAAACCAGGGATCCATTTTGTCTTGAGCGGGCGCGATATAGCCGTAGATGATGTTATTCCCCATCAAGTTTGTTAAGAAATGAGTACCCTGCGTCCCGTATATCCGGGTTTGAAGCTTTTTTTGTTCCTCATCATAGCCGCCTTGGATCATATAGAGGAAATGGCTGCCGTAGATCCCACCCGTCAAATCGCTGTCTTCCGGGAGAGGCTCCGCCCGCCCGGCAATATCCACGCCGTATTCAAAAATGGCCGCGGCGCGGTCGACCTCCCTGTAGTCCACGTAAATGCCCCACTCCCTGTTCTTGCTGCCCAGCCGGCCGGGAATGATCAAGATGTAAAACTCATTCTGTTCATGCATTTGGCGGTTGATGGCGGAAATCTTGTTTCGGACAATCTCGTGCATGTCTTTGGTATAGATAAAAGGAGAAACGACAATAGCAAATTTAATTCCTCTAATGATGCCATGGCCTTGAGAATTTTTGATTGACAGAAAGGTCTGCCGGGGTTTTTGGGGAATTTGGATGGAATCAAATTTGAGTTCGGGCAATGGCGTGAGTTGGACGATGTGAAACATCCCGTCTTCTTTATCTTTTTTGGAGAAATCAATGTTAAAAACGAACTCGATCTGAAAATGAGGCGAGATTCTGGCCGAAATAGTTTCCATAATCTCGACGAGACTCGTTTTAAAACGAAAATGATTGTTTTGGATGAGCTCTTCGATGGTGATGAGGTTATTGTGAATTCCCAACAATTTGATTTTATGGAAATTGGCGAACCGGACGTGCAATTTTTTCATGGTCTCCAATTCCTCTCCCCGGAGCTCTCTATTTTTGGTCATATCCAAAGCATAAAAGTATTGCTGTCCGTTCCCGATTTGGAGCAGTTTGAGAGGAATGGGGTTTTTGATGGTCGCCATAGAAATAACCGGAAAGTCATCCAATACAGTCGCATACCCATGGCCGAAGGCGATTCTGGCAAAACCTTCTTTAGGGTCCTGAGCTTTTAAAGCATGGGGAAAATAGGAATTGGCAACTCCTGAGATATAAGGATAATAGCAGGGGCCGGTCAGCGTATCGTCAAAGATCCCGGGGATAGGGTTCAAAATAATGGCCATTTTTTCTCGGCCTGAAGGAGGCTCTTTCTGTGTGAAATCATTATAGATGTGATAAATCGCTTGCTGAACTTGATCGAAGCGCGTTTGTGCGTCAGGGTGGTTATTAGGGAGCATGAAAGATATGTATTCTCCGGCGTGAATCAGACCGATTCCCTCGGCGGATATCCCTGCTTCATTGGTTGCTGAAGAGCGAACGCCGATCGGAGCGTCTTCCAACTCGTTCACTATCGAAACGATAATGTCCGACTCTTCTTTCCCAAATTTTCCGCCGCGGTCCATAAAACGCTCATAGAACGTCGTGGTGAGAATGCGGGTTTTAAGCTTGATGGCATTCGGGATCGTGCATTCGTTGATTTTGGCCAGACCAACCCCTTTTCCGCCCAACGATCCATTGCCGTAGATTTTGATATCCCCGGCTTGTTTGATGATCTTGAGGCTCATCGTCCCATTAGAATTTTAGGCGAAAATCCATTTTTAGTAAAGTGGACATAAAGCCAATTAGCCTGGATTATTCATGAAAAGAGGAGATCGAGAGACATGCAGGGATAGAATTCATCATTCCTTAACAATTCTTGATTATCCTATCGGCTTAAACTGGCAAAACTCCCTCGATCCCCGCAGTAGGTTCACCCGCCTCAGCTGCCCTATCTGCCGCACGCGGGGTTTCTGCCCATCCTGCCATGCCAACCGGCTTGAGCAATGGGATGAGTGACTGCGCGAGGAACTCCTTCTTGATGTCCCCCACCGTCAGATCGTCTTCACGATCCCCAAGATGCTGCGGATCTTTTTTAGGTACAAACGCAAGCTTCCGGGCAAGCTCTGCCAGGCGGCTGTCCAGGCTCTCTTCCGCTACTTCCAGGCCGCAGCCGCTACGGAGGTTTCTCCCGAGGTGGTAGCAGTCATCAAGATGTTCGGACAGAAGATCAATTTCAACCCAAGCTGACCTTTGCCGCAGACAAAGCTTCCCCCGCCGCATATGGCTTATCAGGAATTTTTGATGGCCGCCGAGACCAGCGGTGAATATTTTTATATTTAAGCCGCCGCCACACCCTCGGCGGCATGAATGACGAACGGGCCGTCCCTCCCTTCATCGGGGTTTTCCGGAAGACTATAAGGAGTCCGAGGATTCGGCCGGAGGCGTTTTATGAGAAAATGGCCGCTTTCGCCACGTCAATACTCAATGAACCATAGAAAAGGAAGCGCTGACAATGATCGAAAAAAAAGGCCTAACTGAGCCGAGACTGCCTTTCCCCGTGCGGACTGTCCGTGTCGCGGGCGGAGCGATTGAAGTCTATCTGATACCGGACAATCAGAAAGCGGCCATCCTGAAAAAGCTTTATCCATTCAGACCTGTCCCTTCTCTTGATGAGGAGATGTATGATCTGCATGCGGAAAAGAAATTCCTGGTCAAGGACTTCTGCGTTACGAGAGAGGGAGGGATGAATATGCTGGTCAGTCCATACTATTTTGAGAGCGGCGGCACCGTCATCGACTGGATGCCCGCCGATTTTGAAGATTAGCGAATTCCGATCGGTCCGCTCGATGGAGGATGGAGTTCTCAAGTGTGGCTCCAGGGAACTTTCTTTTTGAGCGGAAGAGAAAATCTTATCGGCATTTCGACTTCAAATATTAGAAAATTCTATCATCCTGATAATGTGGTGGCGAAAATCTACGAAGAAAAGCCTGCCTTGCGAATCCATCCTTAAGCCATGAACCTCCAAACTCGCCTGGCGGGCAAAGCCGTTATCTCCTGACCAACCTCTCTCGCCGTTTCCGGCAATGGTGAATATCTGCTTTGTGGGCATATGGACTATTCGGATTCGATTAGCGCCCGTATCTCCTATAAAAATATTTCCGCAGGAATCCACCTCCACGGCATGGGGAACTTCAGACCCAATAGTCCCTTTGGCATGAGGCTTCCCTCCGAGGAAAGCTTTAGCGACGGAAGCAAATTCCACAACTGGCCCTGGCTTACCTTTTCCCACCACTGTTGAGATGATCCCCTTCCTTGAATCAATTTTTCTGACCACAAAATTAAGACTATCAACCATATATATATTATCGTTTTTATCAATAGCCAGCCCGTAGACATCATTGATGTTAGCTTTGGTTGCAGGCCCGCCATCGCCACTGTAGCCGGCTTCTCCAGTGCCGGCAAAGATAGTGATTCTTCCATTTTGCCAGTCAACGTCCTCTGAATTATGGCATGCAGCTATCCATATAGGGAGCATGGAAAGAAAACTATAAATGACTATTTTCGATAGAAAATGCATCTTTTCCTCCTTCAATAAACTGGGCCAAATCATGAAAGGTTATAATTTTTTCAGTCATGAATTATATTCGCAGGCCAATCAATTAAACAGAGATAAATGGCGAAATTCAGGCGTTTGAGTCTTCGCTTTTTACTGCATTCTCTTTTTCTACCAGTTTTTCGACGGGAATGGTAATTTTGAGATAGATTCCAAGTCCAATAATCAGCATCAGCGCTCCGGCAAAAGTTAAAATGGCATAGGGAAGGGGTGCCTTCTCTCGCCCTCTGCGGTTACCATTTCTCGGAAAACGGTGACTGCCAGGTCCATGACAACTACAGCAATCGTCGTCAGCCCGATGGCTGTGAAAAGATAGCCGAGGCTATCCGCTGATGCTTCACCGCTTGACCTGCTGAGATAAATCATGGCTATTGAAAAAACAATCGTGGAAAGCGCGCCCAGAGTGAAGCAGAACATGAAACTGATTCCTCTAACCAGATAAAAAATAATTTTGCCTTTGACGAATAATTCTTTCAGGATATTTGCCATGGATTTTAAAGAATTTGGTTTTCGGCAACGATGGCCGAGCGTGCGTCATCGCAGCGATTTTGCCACTCTTCGATCAGGAAAGACGGTAGCTCATGGCGAATGGGGATGTCAAGACAGGCCCTGGGGGGTGCGGAGATATGTCCGCAAAACCATTCGGGGCGCCAAAAGAGCTGCAAATCACCCAGACCTCTTGTCCCGGGCAAAGAGAAGATCATGAAAAATATTCGGCCGAAGTCTCGGCGGCCACCAAGACTTCCTGCGAAGCGAGCCGAGGAGGCGGAGGCTTGTCCGCCACAAACGTCAGCTTGAGGTGGTTGATAATCTTTTCGACAACCTTATGGATGAAGTCTATGCGGCTGTAGTCATTGAACATGACACAAAACATATCCTCTTTAAAGGTGATAATGAGAGAGAAAAAATCACCCCTGGAATCACTTATAAGGATGATTGACTCTTCGTTTCGCCAATCTTAGGATTCGGAATGGAGATGTGGGAATGGTTGCGCTCGAAACTCATGGGGTAACAGCCGAGAAAGATTTGAAAGATTTGAACAAAGTGATAGCCCAAATATCAAGAGTTACAGGCTTTAACGCCCGAGAATATCGCCCAAGCACTTTACAGAGACGTTTGAACTGGCGGCTTCAAATGACGGATTCAAAAGACTACGAGGAGTACCTTGCTTTCTTAAAGAAGAACTCGTCTGAATGTTACAGATTTTTAGATAATTTTCTTATCAATGTGACCGAATTTTTTCGTGACAGAGAGGTCTTCGATCATCTAAAAAGAAAAATTTTGCCAGATCTTTTAAGAAAAATTGAGGCGGAGAAGAAAAAAGGGCTCCGGATCTGGTCGATTGCCTGCTCAAAAGGCCAGGAGCCCTATTCCCTGGCTATGATCTTGGATGAAATAACCAAAAGAAAAAAAAGAAATGTGGAAATATCCATTCTTGCCACGGATGTCAGCAGACCTGCCCTCAGGCAAGCCAAAAGGGGTTGCTACAAAAAGACAGAGATAAAAAATATTCCAAAAAGACACCTAAATAAATATTTCATCAAACAGGAAAACAACGAATTCAAAGTGAGAGAGCGAATTAAAAAAATTGTTCGTTTCAAATTTCATGACCTTATAAGAGGAAAAACTCCGGGGACATTTCATTTAATTTTGTGTCGAAATTTACTCATCTTCGTGACGGCCAAGCAACAGTGCCGAATGTTCAAAAAAATTCACACGTCTTTAAAAAAAGAAGGTATCCTGATTTTGGGAAAATCAGAATCTCCAAAAGACGAAAGGCTTTTTCAATGCCTGTCTTCTCAAAATCGCATTTACAGGAAAACCCTCTGAGCTGATGCTTAAGAAATGGCATTTTTAGAATGAGTTAACGAGGCAAAAAATGGGACAAAAGTTAATAGGGGATATAAAGACCTTTGACCAACTCTTCAAAATCCTTGGAGAGGATGTAAAGAGCATGAGAAGGCTCTCCCAGGATATCGAGCTGGCCCGAAAAGACCTCCTTCAGAAGCATAAAGAAATGCTGGGTTTAAACGAGAAATTGCAGGGTTCAGAAGAAGAACTCAGAGCCATGAACGAAGAACTGGAAGCCACAAGCGAAGAATTAAGGGCTTCAAATGAAGAGTTGATGGCAGTCAATGAAGAACTCAGATCCACCAATGAAGAGCTCGGCGAGACAAAAAATGATTTAGAAAATCTCTTCCTGGCTATCGAGGACATGGTTATCGTCTTGGATCCGAGTTTCACGATCATCCAGGCCAACAAAACAACAGGGAAATGGTTGAAGGTAAAGCAACCGAAATCTATTCTCGGGAAAAAATGCTATTCGGTCTTCTATAAAAGAAAAAAAACCTGTTCGGGCTGCCCGGCAAAGCAAGCGTTCAGGACAAAAAAGCCCGTTTACAATGAAGAACTCGCCTCTTATCTGGGAAGATATCTCTCTGTGATCACTTCCCCTGTTCTGGATAAAAAAGGAAATGTGGTAAAAATCATTCAGGTCGGGAGAGACATAACCGAACGCAAGAAGTCTGAGGATGCGCTGCTGGAAAGCAAGAGGAAATTGAGAAGTCTTTTTGATGGAATTCCCATAGGACTTTATCGATCCACCCCTGAAGGGCAAAGAATAGACGGAAATCCTGCGATCGTCCAGATTTTGGGCTATCAAAATTTGGAGGCTTTTTTAAAGCAGAATTTCACTGACGATTATGCTTATCCTGAGGACCGCAAAAGATGGCAAACTCTGATGGAGCGAGAGGGAATAGTCAATGGATTTGAAGTCCAGTACCGACGGCGAAATGGCGAGATGATCTGGCTCCGGGAAAGCGCTCGAATCGTCAGGGATAATCGAGGCAGAACGCTCTATTATGAGGGGGCTATTGAAGATATCACGGAGCAGAAAGAGGCTGCAGAACAGATTAAAAAACGTAATACGCAACTCGAGTTGATTCACCATATTCAAGGTGAAATTCCCCTGAACAGGGATATCGAGATCGTCCTGATGGCTGCTGCAGAAAGCATCGGCAGATCCTTCGGCCACTATAAGATCTCCGTCAACCTCTTTGATAAGGAAACAAATGAAATTGTTTATCTTCTCGGCTGGAATAAAACAGGCCTGCCTATTCCGAGAGGCCATAGGCAAAAGCTCGGCGTGGGGCTTATTGGCAAGGCTGCTCAGCTTAAAGAAACAATAGTCGCCAATGATGTTTCCAAGGAACCCTCTTACATCTCCTTTCATTTAACAAAAACGAAATCCGAGCTGATTATTCCTCTGGTTGTTCAGGATAATCTGGTGGGGGTGCTCGATATCCAGGATGACAAGCTTAATGCTTTTAGCAGGGATGATGTCTCTGTTCTTCAATCTGTAGCCAGTTATATCGGCTTTATTATCGATGAGAAGCAAAGAGAGGAAGTTCTGCGCAGGGAAAGAGACAAAGCCCAGAAATATCTCGACGTTGCGGGTGTGATGATGATCATCCTTGACTCCAGCGGGAAGGTCACCCTTATCAACAAAAAAGGATGTGAGATTTTGGGATATCCAGAAGAAGAGATTATCGGCAAAAACTGGCTTGACAGCTTTCTCCCGCGGAGATTCCGGGAGAAAGAAAAAGAAAATTTTAAAAAATTGATAGAGAGTGAGTTCGACCGTCCTGAATACTCCGAAGGCTTCATTCTGACCAAAAATGGAAATGAGAGAATTATTCTCTGGCATTCGACTTTATTAACCGACGATGGCCATAACGTCATCGGAGTGCTGAGCTCCGGAGAAGATATCACCGAAGGGAAGCTGGCCCAGGAAAAACTCCAAACCGAAAAAGCTTATCTTGACGAGCTCATCGAGAGCGCTCCAGAAGCTATTGTCATCACCGATAAAAAGGGTCGAGTGTTTCGGGTCAATCCCGAATTCACCAGAATATTTGGCTATCCTGCCGAGGAAGCGGTGGGGCGATTGATAGACGACCTCGTTGCCCCTGAATATTATCATGCCGCCGCATCGGCCATAACAAAAAAAGTATCATTAGAGGGAGAAAGGGTAGGTCTTGAGACTGTCCGTCGCCGAAAAGATGGAAGTTTGTTTCACGTATCGCTTCTCGTCTCGCCCATTATCACCGGGGGCAAGGTGGAGGCGGTCTACGCGATTTATCGCGATATCACCGCCCGGAAACAGGCGGAAGAATCCGTTCAGAAAGAGGCCGCCAAGCTCTCAGCCATGATTTCTGGCATGGAAGAGGGAGTGGCCTTTGCCAATGCCGATGGCAGAATCATCGAAGCCAACAACTTTTTTTGTAAACTTTTAGGCAAAGAGAAATCTGAAGTTATAGGCAAAAATCTTTGGGACATCTATTATGGCCCCGATTGGGAAGAAATGGAAAAATTCATTCAAAATTTCAAGCAAATCCCAAATTCTTTCCCCTTAGTGATTCAAAAACCTTTGGGCAATCTCGAAACAGTCTTTCGTCTCCAGCCAATTTACTGCCAGGGGAAATACGATGGGATTTTGCTCAATATCATTGACGTCACAGAGCTCATTGTCGCCAGGCAACAGGCTGAGGCCGCGAGCATTGCCAAAAGCGACTTTTTGGCCAACATGAGCCATGAGATCCGAACCCCTATGAATGGAATCCTCGGCATGACAGAGCTGGCCCTGGGCACAGAACTTACTCCCGAACAGCTTGAATATATGAATGCTATAAATGAATCTGCCCAGTCTCTCAAGAGACTCCTCGATGATATTCTTGATTTTTCCAAAATCGAAGCGAAAAAGATTGAACTTGAAAATATTCCCTTTAGCCTGCGCGATTCTATCGAATATTCCGTTTCTTTACTTGCTCTGCAAGCTCATCAGAAGGGGCTTGAATTGGCAACGTACATCCCCCAGGATCTGCCTGAAAATATTATCGGCGATCCTGGACGGTTGCGCCAGATCCTCGTTAACTTTGTCAGCAATGCCATCAAGTTTACCGAGAAAGGTGAGGTTATGGTTTCGGTCAATGAAGATTCGAGGACCGATGAGGAGATCTGGCTTCACTATGCTGTGAGAGACACGGGTATCGGCATTCCCAAAGCAAAGCTGCAAGTGATTTTTGAGGCTTTCACTCAAGCTGATAGCTCGATGACCCGTAAATATGGGGGAACAGGGCTTGGCCTGGCCATATCTTCTCAGCTTGTCAGGCTCATGGGCGGCAATATTTGGGTAGAAAGCGAGGTGGGAAAAGGTAGCACCTTTCACTTCACAGCCCATTTTGGCCTTCAAAAAACCGTGCAAGAAAAAATAGCTCCGGTTGAATTTGAAACCTTGTGTAATCTTCCTGTTCTTATCGTAGATGATAATTCGACGAACCGGCGAATTCTCATGGAAGTGCTCAGCAATTGGCATATGAGACCGACAGAGGCGGCGAGCGCAAAAGAAGCCTTAGATATAATGAATCAAGCCAAAAACCAGGGGAAACCCTTCGCCCTTGTTTTGCTCGATGCTCAGATGCCGGAGATGGACGGGTTTGCTCTGGCCGAGGAAATCAGGAAGGATCCGACCCTGGCCAACGCCATCATTATGATGCTCACTTCCATGGGAATACAAGGAGATGCCAGTCGCTGTCGAAAACTTGGTATGTCCGCATATTTGACAAAACCGATTAGGCAGTCGGACCTTCTGGAAGGCATCTTGCTGGCCTTCAGTGCAGCGCCAAAAGAAGAGAAACCGGCTGTTCTGATCACTAAGCATTCCATTCGGGAGACTCGCCGGCGACTGAACATAATTCTGGCGGAGGACAACATCATCAATCAAAAAGTCGTCCTCCATCTTCTTGAAAAGCAGGGACACAGGGTTTCATTAGCAACCCATGGCCAAGAAGTCCTTGCTGCTTTAAAAAAGGATAAATTTGATCTTATTTTGATGGATGTTCAAATGCCTGTAATGAATGGCTTTGATGCCACTCGGGCCATTCGCCAGGAAGAGAAAAAAACAGGAATGCATATCCCTATCATTGCCATGACTGCTCACGCCCTGAAAGGCGATCGCGAACGTTGCCTTGATGTCGGTATGGATGATTATATTGACAAACCCTTAAAGTCCGATCAGCTCTTTAAGACAATTGAGGAAGTTGTTAGCAGAGAAAACTAACGCTCAGCCGTCTTTATCACTTCATCGAAGACGCGTAGAAAATTACCTCCCAGAATTTTCTGGATATCTTTTTCGCTGTATCCGCGCTTGAGAAGGGAATAGGTGATAAGAGGATACCCGGAGATATCTTCCAAGCCCTGCGGGTAGCTGCTGGCCCCATCAAAGTCAGAGCCGAGGCCGACATAATCCGGTCCGACGAGACGGACGACATGATCGATATGGTCGATAAGGACATCAAGGGGAGGAGGCGACGGAGCGTTCTTTGCCCATAACTCCGTGACGGCCTTCCAGAATTCAGCTTCGTTGTCCTTGTGTTTTTCCCTCAATTTTGCCACCTCGGGAGAGATTCTTTTTCGCATTTCTTCAGATTTTTGATTGATTTCCTCATCCAGAAATCCCCCGAAGAAATTGACCTGGATCACTCCCCCTTTCTTGGCCAGCGCCTTGATCATCTCGTCCGACAGATTCCTGGGCGTATTGCAGAGGGAGCGCACGCAGGAATGAGAAGCCATGATGGGAGTCCGGCTGACTTCCAGCACATCCCAGAAGGCCCGGTCGGAGATGTGGGAGACATCCACGATCATGCCCAGCCGGTTCATCTCTTTAACCACGCTTTTCCCCAGCTCACTCAGCCCGTTCCACTTGGGTCCGGGCGATGTCGAGGAATCGCAGAGATCGTTGTTATCGCTGTGCGTGAGAGTCATGTATCTGATTCCCAGTCGGTAGAAATCTCTGAGCAAGCGCAGGCTTCCCTCGATGGGACCCCCGTTTTCCATGCCCAGGAGGATGGCCCTTTTTCCGTTCTCGTGGAGGCTCCTGATATCCTGCGGGGAATAGGCTATAGCCGCTAGATCCGGGTAGCGCTCGACTTGTCGATAGACCTCATCGATCAACTCCAGGGCTTTCGATGCGGGATGCTGATGATCCAGCGTGTTGGCGACGAAAATGGCAAAGAAGGCGGCGTCCACTCCGCCCTCTTTCATCCGGATCAAATCGACATTGTTTCTCTCCGATTTCTGTCCGATATCAATTTCCCTCTCCA